>Ga0272443_10000481_pt1 | contig 73850 bp, 72 predicted proteins | sample SSMAcet12_FD_193581 | JGI IMG/M metagenome (GOLD analysis project Ga0272443, IMG submission 193581) | Marine sediment archaeal communities from Little Sippewissett salt marsh, Falmouth, MA, United States - SSM-Acet-12 | ecosystem: Environmental > Aquatic > Marine > Wetlands > Sediment ...
CCCACGTCTATGCAAATCTCGCATGACTCGATTATCTGCTCATCTGTAAGGAGATTGCTTTCAAGGATTAACTTGATGGGACGGCCTTCTGCGGCCTCAACAATTTCAGACAATTCCCCCGCAAATATGTCCCAGTTCCCGTCAAGGATAAGATGCACAGGAGCCAGCATATCAAATTCATCGGCGCCCTGGGAGATCGAATCGCGAATAGCTGCTTCCAGCGCAGCCAGTGTGTCCCCAAATAAACCAATCGCTGGCGATACGACTGTGGTTGCCCCCCTGAGGACCTCGGAAGCCACCCCGGCCCACCGCGGCGTAATGCAAACCCCCCGAAATCCAATCTCCCCCGCCTGCTCACAAAAGGCAACCATCTCCCCATATGTTATCCCCGGCCGCACAATGGTATTGTCAATCACACTTGCTATACTGCTTTTATCCCACGTCATTTTTATTTACCCTTGTTATCCCATATTGTGTACATATTCAGTCCCCTGGTTTGATTAATCCAAGTGCTATCTCCAATTGATAACTCTTCTTCCTCCCTAGGGCCAGCTGTATTTGGAAATCGATAGATGTTATACCATCAAAAGGATTATCCTTCTCAAATTCATGAGATCCTACCCGAACTCTGCCAAGATGGGACGCCTAATCTAAGGCAATTGTCTTCCTTGATCATTAGCATCGGGATCAAGAAAACAATCACCAGATAATATGCTCGCGGGGAGTTTATACTTTTAATTGTATGTTTTTTTGGGGGGCTGCTTATCTTATGTGTCCTGCCTGGCGGGATCCATCACTCCACATATCTTCAATCCAGATCAAAATGGGCAGATTTCTGAAATTTTCTACCCATGACAATATCGACTTTTCCTGTAGATATCCCATACACCACAGACCACTGCGTATTTTCCTGGGCGACATCTTCCAGCAGCGCCATGGCCTCCTCCATGCTGACTGATCCCTCTTTGTGACCCAACCTCTCTGCGATCAAGCCATAGCGAGAGCAGTGGACAGCGGGATCCGTCCAGGTTTCCGAGACCAGGAAATTTGTCGCGGCCTGCCAGGGCTCCTGGTTCTCGATCACCTGGATGGATGTATCGGAAAACTCGATCAGGGCGGAACGCCCGGATGCCTCTGCGATCAGGTAATGAAGGGCCGGACCGGAGCCCCAGTCGATGTTAATTCCCCGAATGATCTCGACTGCCTCATCAACGGTAGCGGCCTGGTCCAGGATCATGCGGATGACCATCAGGGAATCAACTGTCTCCTTTTCAGGATCTGGTGTCATTCCTCGTTCTGGTACAGCAGCCATGCCAACTGCCAGGCCGGCTTCGTTCATACCATCAAATGGCAGGTAGGGCGCATCCAGCAGCTCTACCAGGTCTTCCAGGGTAAGCTTGGTAAGTCCAAAAGCGTTGTCATATCCAAAACCCAGATAATACAGGTCCACCATCGAGACAGACGCGTAGCCATCAGCCGGGTCGGTGAACAGCAGCAGGCCCGGGCTGAAATCCCAATCGAAATTGCGCCCCATGAGCGTATCCTCCCCGGATCCAAACGTCGCAAAAAGGGAGCAGGCCCACTGCTCGCGGACCAATCCCATCACATCCCCAGCCCGGGATGCTTCTGGGATAGAATAATCAGCCTGATAGACCATGGTATATAGCGGGTACTCATCCACCAGTTCCAAGCTGGCCAGTGTATATGCTTCCTCCACTGACATGCCGTCTGGGAGCAAAGCTGGTTCCACTTCCGGCGGGGCTTCCACACTTCCCGGATTGGCCTGGCAGCTTCCCAGCAGAATGCTTATCACCAGGGTTATTAAAAGGGTGTTTTTCTTTCTCATTGGACGGTTCCTGACGATCTATGTATCTATCAAAGCGATATCATCTCCGGGGTTGGAGATGGTCCCTGGAATTTGGAAATCTTTCGCGAATTTCCAGGTTGGGCTCGCCGGGATGAACTTAGAGCCTCCCGAATCGTTTGAGCGCCAGCAGGATAACGGTTGAAAAATAAGGCTGCCAGTATGGCAGGCCGTGCTCATCATGCCAGCCTCCATCCTCCCGTTGGGCATCTTGGAGGTAATCGAGGATCCGGTCAATCAGGCCCGCAGGGGCTTCCCGGGCTACCAGGGAATCCGGCCCATCCGCGAATTGAAAAAATGGGAACAGCTTGTGGTGCTCTCCTTTCTTCTCGTGATCCAGGGTGGTCCGGTATATATTCTCAAGAGTGGCTTCCCGGCAGGTTTCCACTGCCAGGAAATCATCCTCGTGGAAAAAATAGTCATAAGGGTGATAAGCCATATATAGCCAATTATTCTCCCGGATATCATCCAGTGTGAGATTTGCCTGCACCCATGAGCGGGTCCTGCTCCGCACTGGTTCAGGGCAGAGATTGTGTTTGATCAAGTTCCCGGTAATGGAAGCAGGGATGGTCTGGCCTTCTTCCCACCATTGCGCCCGGGGATATCTTGCCAGGTGAGGGGGATTAGAAAGAGAGCCATCCTCTAGCTGAACAGATTCCAGCCATCCAGGTGTGCCGTTCAGCAGTGAGCCCGGCGGTAGGCCGGTATCCCGCATCACGGATAGCAGGAATTCCAGCATCAGCGGGTTGGACATCGGCGCCTTGATATCATGTTCCAGGCCGTGACCCCAACCGCCATCCGGGTTCTTATAGGGCAGCAAACAGGCATAGACCCTGTCCAAAGGTCCGTTTACAAACAGGTAATCCCACAGGGCTCGCTCCCATAAATTCCCCTGAGCGTGAATATAACCAAGAGCTTTGTCAAAGGAAACCATAGCCTCTCCTTTTGATCACTGGCTCTAAGCTTGTTCCGGCACCGCCTCATTTGATCAAGCTGTCGGGGTGATCAAGCAGCCTTTGAAAGTTCTGGTAAAACCTACCCACATGCAGCCCGTCCATCAGGGCATGATGTCCCTGAACAGACAGCGGCATCAAGAGGGCATCACCTTCCTGATGGTATTTCCCCCAGGCAAAACGGGGAACTGAATCCGCCGGGTTCAAGCGCAAGGGGTGATGAAAACTTGTGAAAGAAACCCAGGGGATGGAGGTCATGAACAGCATGGAATCGTCCTGGATCTTTTCTTTCAGGCCAGGCTGTTCTTTCACCAGTTCGATTTCCTCTTCCGCCCTGCGGGTGAAATTCCTGAAATCTGGATCATAGTGGACCGTGCAGAAAGTGAACAAATCATCCCTGCTCAAAATGGTAGCGGAGGGATGCACCACTGGATGCTCAATCGGAGCCGCCTCCCGAACTCGCTGGCGGAACTCCGGGATGCCATTGGCCACACGGGCTATCAAATACATCACAGCTGCCGTGAAGGAAATGCCCCCCTTTTTGATCGCCGGTAGAAAGGAGCCAATATCCATATCAGCACACAGGCTGAAATACGGATAATCATATGCCTGAAAAAACAAGTAATGCTCCTTGCGAGGCCAACCATCCAGGGGTATTGTCTTCATGTCTGTGCTCCTGTGAATATCATAATCTTATCCTTTCCAAGTGTGTTTTGGAAGACATAAATATCCCCCGCCTGGGTTAGCGCGGGGGATATTCTATCGAATGGGAATATTTATGGAAACTATTTCACGGCTTCAATGGTTGCGGAAAGCACATAATCCTCTATAGGCACACCCGGAGTCCACTTATTGATGAACTCACGGCTCTCATCTTTGGGCTGTATTCGGATCTCCTTAAAACCTGCTTCCGCAAGGATGTTTTCCAGCTCATCCACTTGCAGCGCTCCGGAAACACAAGCTGAATGCAGGGAGAGATCGTTTTTGATCTCCGGGGGCATTTCCCCCGATGCAACCATATCTGAGATTGCCAGTCTGCCTCCCATTTTTAATACCCGGTAGGCCTCCGCGTATACCGCATGCTTGTCCGGAGAGAGGTTGATCACACAATTAGAAAGGATCACATTCACGCTGTTATCCTCGACAGGCATATTCTCGATCTCTCCCAACCGGAATTCAACATTTTCATACCCCCCCTTTGCCGCGTTCTCGCGAGCGAGATTGATCATTGCCGGGGTCATATCCACTCCGATCACAGCGCCCTCGTCCCCCACCTTCTGTGCCGCCAGAAAACTGTCAAATCCAGCTCCACTGCCCAAATCCAACACCACGTCTCCAGGCTGGAGAGCTGCGATCGCCTGGGGGTTACCGCATCCCAAACCCATCACCGCGCCTTCTGGTACGCTGGCGATCTCCTCTTCAGAATAGCCCATTAATTCGGACTGCTCCCGAGGTTGAATGAGCTCGAAGGGATCGATCAAGCCCCCACAGCAGGAAGAAGTCCCACCCTTCTCTTCCCCGCTGTGGTCGGCGATCTCTTCATAGCGCTTTTTGACAGAATCACGAATGGTCTTGTCTTTAGAATTATTCATGGTGTCACATTATTCACTTTGTCTAGAACTTCTTCTGATAGAAGTGGCAGTATGGTTGAGCGCCCTTCTTGACGTAATAATCCTGATGGTAGTCTTCGGCTTTCCAGAAGGTCATTGCTGGCATCACCTGGGTGACCACATTGTACCCTTTGTCCTTGAGAATCCCGATCAGCTTCTCTGTGATTTCCTTTTCTTCCTCTGTAGAATAGAACACCGCTGACAGGTACTGCGGACCGATATCTGGTCCCTGGCCGTTTGCCTGGGTTGGATCATGGATCTCGAAGAAGAATTTTGTCAGCTCTTCATATGAGACTACCTCTGGATCATATCTCACCTCTACCGTTTCCAGGTGACCGGTTGTCTTTGAGCACACCTGTTCATAGGTAGGGCGATCCACTGTCCCCCCCATATACCCGGAAACAGCAGCAATCACACCTTTTTTGCCTTGAAAGAGATGTTCCACACCCCAGAAACATCCACCTGCATAATAGGCTGTTTTCGTATCCATAATCATTCCTCCGGCTTAAACACCAATGACAGGGAATTTACACAGTGGCGTGTGTTTTTAGGCGTGAGCTGCTCACCCAGGAACACATGCCCCAGGTGGCCGCCGCAGTTGCTGCAGATGATCTCTGTCCTGCGTCCATCCGCGTCCAGCTGGCGGGTAACCGCGCCCTCCACCTCATCATCAAAACTGGGCCATCCACAGCCCGATTTGAATTTATCCACCGAACTGTACAGCAGGGCATCACACTGTTTGCAGTGGTAATTTCCCTTCTCATAAAAATTATCATATTTACCAGTGAACGGCCTTTCTGTGCCCTTTTGCAGGAGTATAAATTCCTCTTCGGGGGTCAGATCCCTGTGTTTACCACTCATATTCTTAAACCTCCCCTCTCCAGTACGCAGATGGTGGATATCCATTATACCGATGGATATCCACTTTTGAAAAATTCCTTCTATGAGATTCAGATGCTCTTTGAGGGGAAGATATTACCGATCCCTTTGATCATCCATCTGGGGGAGCAGTTTGCCTGCCCGGCTGCTGACAGCCGGGCTGCCTTCACCAGCCATTCTTTCAACTTCCTTCCTGACCTTGCTGAAAAGGTCATCATCCTCCCAGGCTAATTCAACTAACGCCTGGAGGGCATTCGCCTGAACGATTTTACTGGGATCTTCCAGAAACGCGAAGAACTCATCCGCTGCCGCAGACCGCTCTTCTGCCGTCATTTCCAAACGAGGGATGATCTGGGCCAAATGCCAGCGCACTTCCTGCTGGTCGCTCACTGAAACCAGTTTCAATAAAAATGTTTTATAAGGACTCAGGTAATCTGGCTTCCGCCTGGTGATCTTTTCCACCGCGTCCGCAGCTCTCATCCGGATTCCCGGGTCAGCATGTGTCATCGCCTGGATTACTTCAGGAAAGAGATCCGGCTGATCGGAAACCAACCGGAGCACATCCGGGACCCTGCCAACTGACCGCAAATCACCGTCTTCAAGCATCCTGATCACATCACTCATAAAAAACCACCTGATCTATTAATTCCTTAGACCAGGATTTCCTTGATTTGTTTCATTTGGGAATACAGAGATTCCACCCTCACTAGAATGGAATTCGCGGATGACCCTGGCGATTTACACCAGCACTTGACTGAGGAAAACCGCCGCGATGAGACTGATGCTAACTGCAAGATAGTAATACAGTCCGATCCGCTGGTATGTTCTCTGCCCATCCTCATCTTCATGGACCACAAAATCCAGCCAGCTTTTTGTGAATTTCTGAGTGTTGATTCGGTACGCCATATGGATCAGGATGCCCAAACCAAAGAAGATTCCCCCAAAGAGGGCTGTTCTTTTCCAGCCAAACAGGGCAGTATACCCCCCTAAAAATCCCGCCAGGATGAATACCTTCAGGATCTTATACCATTGAGGTTGGAGGGTATGTCCCCGTATGAATTTTGCATCATATTGAATCTCATTGAGTATCTTTTTCATTGGCTCCTCAGGATGAGAGAACTTAACTGAATTTTCTCAGATACAACAGGAATATAACAGTACCCGCATGATACAAACGGGACCCCCGGAGGTTATTCCGCGGATGCAGCGGTGGGCTCAATGGCATACCCCTTGAAAAATGGACGATCTGTAAATCCGCTGGCCCTGCCTGGTTCATTTATTACCCGGATTTGTCTGTCTCTGACAGGATCAGCTCAAATTCCCATTCATCAGAGATAGGAGTACCGTCAGCCGCCAACTGCGGTATGGATGTTTTAATTTCCCTGGCCCTCGCGACGGCGTCTTCCCGTATCTCCAATAATCTGAACTCTCGTTTTGCATAGAATTCAATTGCCCGGAGATTATCATTGGTTGTTGTTACGCAAACCCTGCTGCAGCTGGATCTCTGCGCTTGATCGATCACAGCCTTGATCAACCCAGATCCAACCCCAACGTTTTCCAACCAGCTGTTCAAGGTGATAATCTCACACTCATCGCCCCGGATCTGAAAGGTCACCAAGCCTACGGCTTTCCCTTCCCTCCTGTTGGCGATAAATCCCGGCAGGTTTTCCGGGAAAAAGACTTCCTGGTGAACGACAACAAAAGCCTCTCCCCAGAACTCGGTGATGACCTTATTCACCCAGCACCGATCTTCCTCTGTGATCTCCTTGATAATGAATTCAACCTTTGATTCCATTGGGGAGAATATTAGGGATTAAATCCCGATCAATCGAATACCAACTTTGATCGATCCCCTTGCAATTCCATATTTCAGCGTAGCCAAGGAAATATCGCTCCTGTTTGGCTTTGGTAGCATTCGTAGTCTTCCCCAAAAGCCTCCAAGAGTTGCTCTTCTTCTGCGGGAATGACCAGCAGGCGGAAAGCCACCAAACCGGCCAGGGTGTAGAAGAAGATCACCCAATCTTTGAAAATCAAGCTTATGGAGAATAGAAAGAACAAGGCGCCTGAGTACAGCGGATGGCGAACCAGGCGGTAAGGCCCGCTTGTAACCAGTTCATGGGATTCCTTGGTCAGAACGGTTTCTGAGATATTACCCCCGATCGTGTGAAATACCCACCACAACCAGATCACTGATACCAGCGCCAGGATCACACTGATTAAACTGATCCAGTCTGGAAGGTCAAATTTTGACCAAACAACCCATTCAGGGAAAAAGATATTCATCAGGATCATCAGAAAAAGTGGGACAGCCGCGACCATTCTCATGATAAATGCCAGCCAACCTTCCTCTTTCCTTTCGATGATTTCTTTCTCGATCCTGGCTCTTTTTCGATACAGGCCTGAAATCAGGAAAGTGCTCCCAAACAGGATTAACACCAATAACCGCAATAACAGAGCAAGCTCCATATCAGATCTCCTGACTTATAGGATTAATTCTACCAGTATCTGCATCAACCGTCTGCGCGCGGGATTGGGGTCTTAGCGGCGTGGGTGCCCTAGGGGTATTCGCGCCCGGGGCACAAAGTTGAATTCCCGGTCCGGAACGGATAACACTAACTCTTCACAGAGGAATACCCCGGGACAGCTTTCCGACTGCAGTTTTTCCAGCAGCGCCGCTGTCACTTCCGGTCCCGATTGTCCTTCGGTGATGGTCATATGGGGGATGAAATCTTCGATATAGCCTTCCGCCAGATTGAACAGTCCAGTTTGATGTAATTTGCTCCTTATCTCCAGGACACGTTCCGCTGGCTGCACATCATACCAGATACAGGGATACGGAAGAAAGGATTTAAGGGGGCCATAATGGATCATAAATGGTCGGATCGGGTGCAGAGCCTCCTCAATCAAACCCAGGGCTCCATCCGTTGGGGGTTGAGCGAAAGGCTGGGTCACGGTGATATGGGCACCCACATATGACTGGGAGAGGGGATCATAAATCTGCCTCTGGGCATCCACAATGGCGCGGATATCATCGGGGGGCTGGATAATGATCAAGCCCGATCGAAAACGTTCTCCCCAAGTTGGCCAGCGATCTATCTTTTTATTCATTTAATGAAAAAATTTCTTTCAGGATTGGAATGACCAGTTCCTCGATCCTTTTTTCCTTCGTCCTGCCTGGACCCTTATCTTCACTCTTCTCATCAGAAGGTTTTGGCCTGGGCATACCCCGGTCCCTGCCCGGTGCGTTGACCACCTTGTGGAGTTCTCCATAATCGAGCCAGATCAGGTCGCAGGGGTGGCAGGTATCGATGACAATATTCCCCGGCCCATTGTACTGGAAGGTGTCCATCTTTTTCCCGCAGGATGGACAATATGTCTCCCGATTCAATTCCCCCGGATCAAATGCACTGAACGGCTCTGGAGGTGTTTTTGTCCTGGATCGGTGGAAATCTATCGCTTCGCGGAACGTGGTTCTGTTATACAGAATCCCAAGACATTTCGGACATTGATACCCCCTGAAGAAGTCATCAAAAGTGATCAAATTCAAAAGGACCTGGCAGTGGGGACAATGGATGCCCTCTGGATTCTCTCCCAGAACACGCAGCCCTTCATTGTTCTGGGTGGGAAAATGATAGCTCTTGCAGTGATCGCAGTAATAATAATCTCGTTCGCGGTACAGGATCATGGGAGCGCCGCAATGAGGGCAGTTCATTTAAAACTCATCCTTTCTTCAGGATAAAGTATAACCTAACAGACGGTCAGGCCCAGATCAGATCTGAGCCTTCACACGATCCATTAGGTTTAAGTGAAAAACCGGATCCTGAGGGCTGGACAGGGTTACGGGTCCCTGCCCATTATTATGCTTTCCTCCCAGTGATCCGGTTTTTGGATTTGCGTTCCAGCGAGTGGATCTATACCGGCGCCAGGGTCCCCGCAAAAATGATCCATGCCAGGACCGTTTTTGCCAGCAAACTCAGGACGATGTAGGTTCGCTCGCCGAACAGGTAATCCTTCCAGGGGCCAACTTTCTTATACTGCAGCACCATATTGACCGCAAAGATGTTAAAGAAAACAAACAGGGTAGGATTGATAATATACACAAAAGTTGGAGGTCCTTCACCGTCCCCGCTGACCGAGCCGAAGAAGTACAGGAAGACCACGATCCAGGGGATGATTCCCGCGATACTTCCATAAATGAAGGAAGTCCAATTGGTCTTTTCAGTGTACTGGTTGTGGTACTCCATCATGATGCCAAACAGGTTCATCGTGGCGTTGATGCCGAAGATCAAAATGATGGCTCCCAGATCCCACAGTCCGGAAAGCATGCCTATCAAAACGATCATCAGGGATGAACTCAAGGCATATTCGTAGAAACGGATGGGGTTCTGTCCCTTTTTCAGATTTTCCAGGTAGCGTTTCTTCCCGATCGTAGCCAGGTAGAAATGCGCTACCGCAGAGATCAGCAGAAAAGCCGCTACAGCTGGACCGAAACGTAGCTCATAAAGCAGCTTTGCCTCCGGCTGCAGAGACAAAGTCTCCAAATCGAATCCTAGGAAATTGGTGAAAATCGGATAGGTTGTATCATTACTGAGAATGATCATGAGAATTCCCTGCACCAGGTGCAAAAATCCCATGATCAAGTTAAATCGAACCAGCCGGGATAATTTCTTTTCCAAACCGGTTCCTTCTGCGCTGCTTATCGCGGACATTTTTTCTCCTTTACTGATAAAAGACCATTTCTATTTAAGTTCTTTTCTTTGCATTATATATACAATATACCCCGTTTTGGAATTTTTGTCAAGGTTTTGTAGATGTAAAGAGTGGAGCAGGAGGGAGTTTAGTTTTCAATCAGGCGGGAGACAAACTTGAATTCACGCTGGATGCGCTGCTTGCTCACGCCCATCTTGTGAAGAGAGTAGCTGTGCCTGCTTTTATAGGAGCGCGCTTTATCCGCTTCATTTTGGAGGATTCTGATAAATTCCGGGCTTAGATCAAAGCCGAAGCGGTGGTAGATCGTTTCTATGGTCCCTTTGGGATCGGCGACCAAATCCTTATAGCGCACCCGGATATACTGATTTTCGGGTAGGGTCCTGAGGTACTGGTGAGGATAGAGATACCAGTGCTTGCAGTGTTCAATTACGGTTTCTTGAAGATTATATTCTGTCTCCGGATCTCCGTATGTGTGGCAGTGTTTTGAGAACAGGCTGATCGAGGAAGGGACCACCTGGAGTGGATTGCGGACAATATTGATGAATTTCGCATCCGGGAACTGCTGGTGCAGGGTTTTCACTTTGGGTGAATAGCTGGGATTCTTGGATATATAACGGCGTCCGCCGTGGGTGTAAATATGTTTTTTCACGATCTCAGAATAATATCGCATATCCCGTTTTTTTATATCATCGGGGATCTGATCATCATAGTAGATATACTTTCTGATCAGTTTCGGGAACGGGAAAAAGGCGATCAGGTCAAAAGAAGACCAGATCTGGAAGAGCACCTGGCCGTCTTCCTCGGCTTCGGTAAGGCCGATCTTGTGCATGTAAGCTTCTTTTTCGACAATGCGATTAAAGACGCCGATCACCCACTTTGCCGGGTTGCCAATGAGGTAATTCACTCTCATCAGCCACCGGTAGAATTTCCGCCCCACAACAGAGGGGGCCAGATAAAGCTCCCAGCTCGTGAAGCTGGTAGAGCTCTCGTCCTTTGTTAACAGTCGGTGCAAAAAAGTGGTGCCGGATCGGAAATTCCCCACGATGAAAACCGGTTCTTTGACTTCCTGGTCCTGGTACTCCGGAAAGATTATATTGTCGATCAGGTATGCGAAGCGGATGCCAAGCTGCCAGAACGGCCAGAACAGGAAGATGAAGGTATTGATCAAGAATCTTTTGGGAGATAGCCTTGCGGGAGTGCCCTCGGATTTAAAGAAGGCATATTGGAAAGTCTTGAAAAAAAGCTTAAAATTAAATCGCATATCGTATTCTATGCAAGTGCAGCTAAACCGGCTGCCAGGTTGTTACGGTAACGCAAGAAATCTCCCCTAGTATAGCATATTCTTCCCGTTGGGTTAACCAGGGTCCTGGATACCCCTTCGGTCCTTGTCACCCACCCCTCTTCCTGTATAATGAGGGGGAAATATACCAATCATAGATGCACGCGGAGAGCAGTATCCTGCAAGGTCATCCAGAGAGTCCCCGTTCGCTGAAAGGGGATTGACCCTATTGCTGGAGAAATCCCCTCCGCTTCCCCCTTTTTAGCCTCAACTGAGGGGGACGTCACTCCCGCAGGGGCAGATCAGCGCCGTAAGGGAGTCGGAGCAGCCGTTATCCTGCAGATTATAAGGCCGCACTTTGCGGTAAAAGCAGGTGGCACCACGATCACCCCTCGTCCTGCTGTGACGGGGGATGTTTTAATTAAGTGAATTCAGGAGTCAGTCATGTTAGATATCCAGCTGTTCCGTGAAAATCCCCAACGAATCCGCCAGTCTCTCATCCGGCGGGGGCAGGACACATCATCTGTCGATCAGGTCATCGACCTGGATAAAAAAAGGCGGGCTCTTCTTCAGAACGTGGAAAGCCTCCGCGCGGAGAAAAACCAGGCATCCAAATCCATCGGTCAAACCAAGGATCCTGAGCAGCGCCAGGAAAAAATCGCCGCGATGGGCGCATTGGGAAGCAAATTAGAAGAGCTTGAAGACCAACTGAAGGATCTGGAACCCGAATTGAATGCCCTCCTTGGCACTTTTCCCAATCTGGTGGACGATCGCGTCCCGGATGGGGCAGATGATTCCGAGAACCAGGTAATCAAAACCGTGGGCGAGATCCCCCAGTATAATTTCGAGCCGAAAGCCCACTGGGACCTTGGCCCCGAGTTGGGCATCCTCGATTTTGAGCGCGGCACCAAACTCTCTGGCACGCGCTTTTATGTCCTCAATGGTCTTGGCGCTCGACTCCAAAGAGCTCTGATAAGCTTCATGCTCGACACCCATACCGGGAACGGCTACCAGGAGCGCTACACGCCTTTTATGGTCAAAGAAGAGATTGTATATGCCTCGGGTCAGCTGCCCAAATTCGGCGACAATCTCTACCATGACCATAAGGAGGATTTCTGGTGGGTACCAACAGCCGAGGTCTCACTGACAGGACTCCACAAGGACGAGATTCTGGAGGAATCAGACCTGCCGCTGTCCTATACCGCCTACACACCCTGCTTCAGGCGCGAGAAGATCAGCGCGGGGCGGGATGTGCGCGGGATCAAGCGCGGTCACCAATTTGACAAAGTGGAAATGTATATCTACTGCCTTCCAGAAGATTCTGAAGCCCAGTTTCAGCGCATGTTGGCCGATGCAGAAGGAATCTGCCAGGCGTTGGGATTCACATACCGCGTGAACACCCTCTGCACCGGCGACCTGGGATTTGCGGCGGCTTACACAGCGGATATCGACATCTGGGCAGCCGGCTGCGGCGAGTGGCTGGAGGTCTCTTCCGTGTCCAACACTCGAGATTTCCAGGCCCGGCGGGCTGCCATCCGCTACCGACCGGAAGAAGCGAAAGGAACCCGGTTCGTCCATACCTTGAATGGTTCCGGCCTGGCCCTTCCGCGAGTAATGATCGCCCTGCTGGAAAACAACCAGCAAAAAGACGGTTCAGTGGTCATCCCTGAAGTCCTTCTTCCCTGGATGGGCGGGGTCACTGTGATCGAACCCATTTAACGTGGAGACCTCGGAGGTAACCTCCGAGGTTGGTAATATGCCCAATTGGTTGAATCTCTCTTTGAATATCTTTACCTACCTGGTGATGGCCGTGGGTCTTTTCGGCATGATCATTCCCATCTATCCCGGGGTTGTCATCATCTGGGCCGCGGTTTTGATCCACGGCATGGCAACCGGATTCGCCGTGCTTGAGATCTGGGTACTGGTGATCATTACGGTCTTGATGATCGCTGGTACCCTGATAGACAATTTCCTGATGGGCGGTAAAGCTCGTCAGGCAGGGGCAAGCTGGCTGTCCATTGGGGGAGCTTTATTCGCCGGCCTTGTTGGGACCTTTGCCTTTCCGCCAATTGGCGGAATTGTGGCGGCGCCCACCCTGTTATTCTTGCTTGAATATGCCCGCCTTCGAGACAGCCAGGAAGCCTGGGATGTCACCAAAGGTTTGCTGACTGGCTGGGGGCTTTCCTTCCTCGCCCGGTTTATCATCGGTTTGGTAATGATCATCATCTGGGGAGTCTGGGGCGTTCGATAAACCCTCCCCGACCTCCGAGGTAACCTCCGAGGTTACCTCGGAGGTCCCCCTTATAAATTTGACACCTTTCCCGCCATCATCTACACTTAAACCACATTAGGGAGCATTCCATGAACACCGACACCGGCGGCTACCAAACCAATCCTTTTATTGCCCAGATCTACGACCAGGTCGTCCCGTATCGGGAGCGGCCTGATCTGGATTTTTTTGTCCAGGAGGCGGTCGAATCTGGAGGCCCTGTGCTGGAAATTGGCTGCGGTACAGGAAGGGTGCTCCTGCCCACCGGGAGAGCGGGTGTCCATGTTACGGGCCTTGACGTGTCACCCCACATGCTGGATGTCTGCCGGGAAGCCTTGAAGGCTGAATCCCCGGATGTCCAGGACAGGATCCGCCTGGTTGAGGGAGATATGCGTGATTTTGATCTTGGAGAGACCTTTCAACTGGCAACCTCGCCATTCCGGCCTTTTCAGCACCTGCTGACTGTGGAGGACCAGCTCAGCTGCCTTGATTGTGTGCGGCGCCACCTGGTTCCGGGTGGAATATTTATCCTCGACATCTTCAACCCCTCGCTGAAGTCCTTGACAGCGGATAATCTGGGTCAGGAAGTAGGTGAAGAGCCCCCTTTTACCACTCCGGATGGAATACTCGTGCGGCGCTTTCATAAAATCACCCGGCGCGATTTTCACAATCAGATCCAGGATGTTGAACTGATCTACTACCTGACCCATCCCGATGGACAGGAGGAACGGATAGTTCATGCCTTCCCCATGCGCTATCTGTTTCGATTTGAAGCTGAACATCTCCTTGCCCGGGCGGGATTTCAGGTCCTCGACCTTTATGCAGATTATCATCGGTCCCCACATAGCTCCTCAAATCAGGGCGAATTGATTTTCCGGACCAGAAGAGTCCATTAAGATTAGCGTGGATGAAAGTGAGTGCAACCAATGAATCATCACATGCTGCTGACGAGCATTATCTGGATACTGACGGCCGGAGGGCAGCTGGCTGCCGCCTGGATCTTTTACGATCCCGCTGGGAGCAGCACCCGGATCAACGTCGGCTGGCTGATCATTTTCATTTCAGCGATCTTCGGCTGGCTGCCCATATTCACCTTCCGTTCCAGAGGAAAAGTGGAGGGCCGGAGCTACATCCACACCACCGCTCTGGTTGACAGCGGGATCTACAGCATCGTGCGCCACCCGCAATATGTGGCCGGTTTGCTGATCAATATCGGCGTTCCGCTGATCACCATGCATTGGCTGGTATTCCTGCTGGGCGCAGCTTCTATTCTGATGTACTGGTTGAGCTCAGTGAAAGAGGAAGAGTTAAATCTTGAAAAGTTCGGGGAGGCTTATCAAGCCTATCAAATGCGCGTTCCCCGGTTCAATTTCATGCTTGGAATAGCGCGCAGGCTGACCCAAAAGGCGAGGTAAGAACGGGTATGAAGAAATTTTTATCAGGCATCGCTGCGGTGCTCTTGATAGGAGGAATCATGAGCGGCGTTCTCAGCAGCGCGCAAGAGCCTCCGGAACCCTGGGCCTGCACCAGTTTCGCAGTGTACAGCGGAGAGCCCCTCTATGGGATGAACTTTGACTACCCCGAGGTGCCAATCCGATTTACCATCCGGGAATTCGGGGATCTTAAAGTCTTCCAAATGGAATTCAAAGACGGAGGAGGATACACCCCAACAGTGGGCATGAACAGCAGTGGGCTTTTTGCCTCCTCCCAGATGTTGTTCCCTGAGATGCCTTCCACTTCTCCTGGCAGCACAACCCCCCTGACCCTCTGGCAGCTGTACCAGGCCGGGCTTTACCGGAATCATACTACAGCTGATGTCCTGGGTTTAATTGATGACTATCAGATCACCAATTCCAGTTTAACACTGCATGATTTATTTGCGGATCCGGGGGGAGAAGCCATTGTGGTGGAGGTGATCGATAATCAGGAAGAAGTCACCCCCATTGTTAGCCAATACATAGTGATGACCAACTTCCCCCTCAGCCCCATCCAGGGACTCCCCCTGGATGAGATCGAAGGGGTAGGGGCAGACCGCTATATCACTGCCTCGCGCATGATCCAGGAAAATCTTGACAATTTCCAGGTGGATGTCGCTCTGAAAATCCTGGAGGAAGCAGCGCTCATGGGAGAGTATTCCACCCAGGCTTCAATGGTCTTTGACCCTGTGGATTTAGAGGTTTTCATTGCCCTCGACCGCGATTTCAATACAGTTTGGCGGGTCTCACTCGCTGAAAACAGCATCTCCACATGGCAGGGTTTTGAGAGTCGGCAAACCCTGCCCCTTGATCATCAGGGGGTCACTGAAAAGACAATGATCGAAATGGGAAAAACAGATCAGGCGGAGCATATCCCGCTGTCGGATTTGCTTCTGCCAGCCGCTCTGCTTTCCATTGCCGTCCTGGTTATTTACTCCCTAAAAAGAAACTCAAGAAATCAAGACAGGGGTGCTCAAAGCTGAAATGGCACATAATCTCAAGCTTCGCAATTTGGTTTTTATACTCCTGGGTGTTCTCATCCTGGTGTTCAAGAGGTATTATCAAGGCCCTCTATCTGATTTGATCCAGAACCATGGCTCGAATTTTTCTGTCTCCTTTGCGACCTATTATATTGCCTTGATGGCTTTCAACCAGCTTCCTCGCCCCAGTCTGTTCTCATTCATCGGTTCACTGCTCGCGGTAGAGCTCTTTGAGCTGACGAACGGTTTTGGGGTGATGACCAATGTGTATGATCCCTGGGATTATCTGGCCAACTTCCTGGGGATCAGCCTTGCCGTGGGACTGGATATCACACTGGATCGATTTTCTGCTCGAGGAGAGATTGATGATGAAGGAATCATGGACAAAAACCCTGGATGATTTCAGCGGATGCTCCGCAAAACTGTTCCAAACCGCGGGAAGAATTTCCCCGGAGGACCTGGATCTTGCTCCCGACGATGGGGGCTGGTCCATCCGCCAGATCATACACCACCTTGCGGATGGAATCTCCATCTGGGGGATATTCATCCGCCAGGCCCAGGCTGGTCGGGGGGGCGAATTCGATCTGCATTGGTATTGGGAAGTACCCCAGGATGAATGGGCTGAGATCTGGTCCTACACAGCCCGGGATATCCAGCCCTCCCTGAAGCTTTATCAGGCGAATCAGGAGCACATCCTTTCCCTTGTCCAGGGGATCGAAAACCCAGCAGACTTCCAATTGGAGATCAATATACCAGAACATGAAGCCTCCATTATCTCAATCCAGGAAGCGATCGAGAGCCAGATCCGCCACCTGGATGGACACCTGGAGGATATCCAATCTATCCTTAACGCGAAGGAATAGTAGAAAAGGAGAGCTTTTATGCTTTACTGGACGGGCATCTTGATCACATTTGCGGCTGCCTGGCTGATCTTCCGGGTATTCGTGCGCCGCGACTACCTTCAGAAGGGATCCCTGTCGGGTTTCTCCACCTTCCTGGAATTCCTGATCTTTGGAGGCCATGCTAACCTGCCCTACCTCTATTTCGATGTTCCCTGGCCGCAGCTTCCCCCTCTTCCGGAAAACTCGTCCCAACTCATACTGGGGCTGGTGATCGGTTCTCTCGGCCTGCTGGCGACCCTGGGATTCATGTCGCACCTGGGATTCGGCACCGCGGTCGGGAAAAAGCCCTCGGGTCTTCGCCAAACCGGACCCTACCGTTGGTCCCGCAATCCCCAGCTGCTCACCTACGGTTTGCTGCTGCTGGGCTGTCTTATTTTATATCCGTCCTGGCAGGCCGCGGCCTGGTTGATTCTGTATGGCGGGATCAGCCATCTGATGGTCATCACAGAAGAGGAGCACCTGGGCAATCTTTTTGGCGAAGACTATCAAAACTATTCCAGTCAGGTACCTCGTTATATTAAGTTATTTTAAGGCGCGGTATACTACAAAAAAGGATGGACCAATGACTCTTTTCCCACCACTCAGCCTGGGCTGGCTTAACGGCTGGATTCCTACTATCATCTTTTACGGCTCTTTCTTAATCCTTCTGAAGATCTTCCCGAAAGAGACTGTCGACCGCCTCTATGATGATACAGGCTGGACCCTTGATCAGGCTCGCCCCGCCAAGATTGGCCTGCCTTTTGCCCTTGCCGCCATGATCCTGATCCTCTTCACGCCATTGACGATCGGGAAGACTGTCTTCTGGATCGGGCTGGCGATTGCCCTGATCGGTCAGGCTGGCTTCATCTACTCCCTGCACAGCTTTAACATCACACCGCTTGATGAACCGGTAACCGATGGCCTTTATCAATACTCCCGAAATCCACAGTGGGTCACATTTGCCCTGGTGCTGATCGGCTTCAGCCTGATGGTGGGCAGCTGGACTGTGCTGGCCTTGCTGCTTGTCCGGGTGATCATGAACCACTTCCGGATTCTGGGAGAAGAGCGGGCCCTTGAAGAACAGTACGGCGATTCCTACCTGGCTTATAAAGGCTCTATACCCCGATATTTATTTTTTTTCTAAAAGGAGAAAGCAAATGAAGCCCGCTTTACTGGTAATAGACATGCAGGAAGTGTTTTTCAGCGAGGGACCCTCCGTTGCTGAATCCCTTAATGAGGCTGTGATGTATATCAATGCCGCTATCGATCTTTTCCGCGCCAGGGATCTTCCCATTATTGTGATAGAGGACATTGCTGAAGAGGAAGGCCGCATCCCGGGCTCAAAAGGTTTTGAAACATCTCCTCTCATCAACCTTGAAACTGGGGACCTTCGGGTGCACAAGACCTATGGAAATGGGTTTAACAAGACAAACCTGCACCAGGAGCTTCAGGATATGCATGTCGACACATTGATCCTGACAGGATTTGCCGCTACACAATGTGTTACCTCAACTTACCGCGGGGCGTTGGATCTGGATTATGACCCCTTCATCTTCAGGGGTTCGTTGGCAGACGCCAGCCCCGATCGCGTGAAGTTCGTGGAAGAGATCCATAATTTACTCTCTTATGGGGTGCTGGCCAAGCTGGTCGAGCTGGCTTAACACACACCGCAACCATCATGGACCTGAAACCTCACAGCTCAATCCTTTTCCAGGGCGATTCAATTACCGATACCGGCCGCAGCCGCCTTGCCGCTGGCTCGAATTCCCCCGAGGGGATGGGCTTTGGTTACCCCCATCTGATCATGAACCAGTTTCTGAACAATTCCCCCGAACGGCAGTTGAAGTTCTACAACCGGGGTGTAAGCGGAGATCGGATCCAGGATCTTGCCCGGCGTTGGACCCAGGATTCCCTGGATCTTCGCCCCGATCTGATCAGCATTCTGATTGGCGTAAACGACACCTGGAACTACCTCTACCTCGGTCTTGGATCAAGCCCGGAAGGGTTCAGGAATACATACCATAAGATCCTGGAGGACACCCGCCAGAAACTTCCCGGAACCGCATTAGTGCTCTGTGAACCTTTTGCCCTGATTACGGGGGAGGTCACGGAGGAATGGGGCGAAGACATTTCTCAGCGCCAATCCCATGTGCGGGATCTGGCGCTCGAATTTAACGCCCGGTTTGTGCCCTTCCAAACCGCTCTGGATCAAACTGTGGAAAAAGGTGTGCCTCCCCATCAACTGCTTGATGACGGCGTACATCCCACGGAGCGCGGACACCGCCTGCTGGCAGATTGCTGGATTGAGAATGTGGTGGGTAGATTAAATTAAATAAGGGACGAAGCCCATTATTAGGAATTCGTCCCTCGATTAGGTAAGTCTTATTTCTCTGGCGGTGGTACGGGAAGATCCTCTACAGCCGTATCCACCCACTTATCCCCCTCATCAATCAGCATTACCGGGATGTCCTGGCGGATCGGATATTTCCGGCCGCATTCCTTACACACAAGCCATGTTTCCTGGTAGTAATCCAGGGTGCCTTCTCTGGTTTGCACACAGGCAGGGCACCTTAAAATTTCAAGCAATTCCTTGCTGACCATTCTTTCCTCCTTCACTGTACCACCAATCCACATCAATTATAGCTTACTTCTTTTTACATGGATCATCCGGGTCTGGTTTCTCGGGGGGATAATTCTTTGTTCCAGGCCCATACTGGCAGACTGCAGCCCAGGGCTGGTATTTGGTTTTAAAGGTATCCTGCCAGAGCCTCTCACCGGACCGATACACATTCCGTGTTACCGTGACTGTGCCTCCCTCTGCAGGCCAATCCACCTGTTTGATCTCCCCTTTACGCAGTTCCGGGTTTTCCTCATAGATCGGATCTGGGGGATCCTTTTTCTGTTTTACGCCCGTCGTATTCCATTCTACGCTCCGGCCGTCCGAAGTGCTGTAGAATTTCCACACCAGCTGCCGGTATCCCTCGTAGACATAGGTTTCCATCAGCAGCCAGTCATCGGTATCATTGGTGAATTTGAAGTCTACCACGGGCGCGAACACCGTGGCATCCAGGCCTGCCAGTTTTTCATCATGGCTGCCGTTTGCCCTTTGTTCATAATAGCCCACACGATAGGCATGTGGATAACGCTCCACTATTGGAAAGCCCCCAAAAAATACCGTTCGGAACAAAGTGGTGCTCACCTGGCAGACGCCGCCTCCTACGCCTTTGATTGTGCGGTCGCCAAAGATGATCCAGGCCTCTGAGTAGCCCTCGTCCAGGCTGATATCTCCCAGCTGCTCCACCATCGAGAAGGTCTCTCCTGGCGCCACAAACACGCCGTGGAATTTGGCTGCTGCTGTAGCGATGTTATTGATCCGGGAAGCGTCCGAGCCATAAAAATAGGTTGTATGGGAACTGACCAGCTCGGTGATTCCCAGGTCTTCGGCTGTATGGTCGGAGGTCACCGGGGGATAGGTCTTATCGACTGCCAGCGCGATATCATGCTTCCCTTCCTCAAGCTGGGCCTGGATCTGCGTGATCGACCGGTCAATATCCAGCGCCAGGCCAACCAGCTCTTCCTGGATCAGGACAAGTTCACGGGTATCGTCATCAAAGTACATCCGCGCGTTGACAGGCTCGCGGTCAATTTTGCTTGCCCTGTTTGTCAGATAGGCCCGCAGCTGCTCAGAGTCCAGGGCAATGCGGTATGCCGCCCCGCTATCGGTGTAAATGCGTTCAATGACCATCATTTCGACCAGTCGTTCCGGATGGATGACCCAGGGTCCGGGATCATTCTCCCCAGCGCCAGGGATCCGAAGCTGCAGGGGCTGGCTGAGTATTTCCCGAGCGAACTCCGCCTGTGCGCTGACATCAAGGATATCTGGATAGGTCTCTGTAACGATAAGGGGGATGCTCCCGTTCTGCAGGCTTTCCATCTGCATGGAAACCACTTCCAGGGAGGATGGGATATCCATTTCCCGGCCGATCTGGCCGGGTTGGACCACTACATCCAAACCATCCAATTTCAAGGAGGCTTCAACAACAGGTTGGTCTACACTATCGGCAATATCTTCCAGATATTTGGTGCCGGTTTTTTCGTCAAGAACGAACTGGGGGTCAATAGATACTCCCTGGCGCAGGATCTGTATCTTGGCAGCAATCCTCTGGACGGGATTGCCCTCCCTGCCCAAATTGAATGCCTGTTCTGCGTTGAAGTTGGGGCTGAAGAACAATCCCATTTCAGCAGGAGTTGCTGACCAGCTCAGTTCATCGTACTGCAGGATGATCTCGCCTTTTTCAGGATAATCAAACTCTTCCCGGAGCAAATCCGCAGCATCTGTGGGTGTCTGTCCGCTGAGGTTGATCCAGCCCAGATATATCCCTGGAAAAACCCGACCCCGGTATACCGCCCGGAAACTCATTGATGCCAGGCTGATCACCAATAGAAAGAGAGTGATCCCGCCCGCCAGGGAATATCCGATCCGGGAAATGATCTGGGAGAACTGGGGTTTTAATTTCATGGATATCATTTTACCAAAGGTGCCCATACGGTCAGGTCAACAAGGGAACTATTCTGCGCAATTAACTTGCCAGAACCTTTATTCCCTAAGTGGAGAGTTCATTGAGATCGGTTGGAGAAGAGCTTTGAATGGGTCTTTTTCACGGTCGCTTTCAGGCAGGATCCGGCAGAACGCTTCCTCGGCGCGCACCATTTCTGGAATGTTCACCGGCCGGCCAGCCCGGGAGGATCCATGCCGCAGGAAAAGCCCGTGCTGGGATCTATGACAGTTCACCGCGGCGACCTTCTCCTTCATCCAGGGACTGATATCCACAACGATCCCTGGAACGGGCGTAAATTTTCCCGTCTCGCGGGAAAGCCAGGAAGGCGCATAAAGAGCCCTGGGGGCGAATCCCATGTCATCTACAGCCTTCATCACTCCCTGGTGTGTTTGGATGTGAGCCGGATGGCCATATTCTCCCGCAGGGCCGTGGGTAAGGATCACGTCGGGTTGGATCTTATCCAGATGAGGCTTCAGCCCTTCGATCAACGAGCGTTTTTTTTCACTGAAGGGATAGAGCTCACCTTCCCGCCCAACCTCAGGGTCTACAAACCCCAGGAATGCAAGGCTCGCTCCCCCCAGCGCTTTGACCGCACACCTCAGTTCGTTTTCCCTGATCCGCCCAAGCTCTTCCCGCTTGCAGATGGGAGGGGCGCCCATCTCGCCACCCTCTCCCCGGGTAGCAGAAAGGTAGTGTACCGCTGCTCCCTGGGCTGCCAGGTAAGCAAGGGTGCCCCCCAGGAACATCGTTTCATCATCTGGGTGGGCAAATACAGCCAGTATTTTCAAGTCTTTTCCCAGTTTCTCCATTTCGATTTCCAAATGTACCACAGGGTCTGTTAATATGATATAAGAACTTTTTAGGACAACTTTTAAGCCCCTTGCCGCGTATATAATTAAAGTGAATATTGAATATTTATCGGCCCACAATTTTCCGTATTGGAGGAGAAAATGCAAATCACAGTATTGGTCTCAGCCCTGGCTGCTTTTTCCTGGCTGCTGGTTGTCGCCTTTCTGGTCCTGACTGTTTTACGCGCCCGTCAGGGGAAGAAAACCCGCGGCACAGTGACCGGAATCGTCATCGCCGTTGCTGCAGCCATCCTTTTAAACACAATCAGCGCCGGATTGGTCTTCTTAGAACCGCAGGAGCGCGGCGTGGTGATCAGCGCCATCGCGCCCAAAGGTTACCGGGAAGATATCCTGCAGCCCGGTCTGCGTTGGGTGATCCCCTACGCGGAAAACGTGAAAACCTATTCGATCTCCAAGAACACCTACACTATGTCTATCGCCCATCAGGAAGGGGAGATCCAGGGAGATGATTCCATTGCTGCCCGGACGGCGGATGGCCAGGAAGTTTATATTGACGCCTCGATCATCTTCTCCATGGATCCTGTCGACGTTCTCGAAGTGCATATTGTCTGGCAGGACCGCTATGTGGACGGCCTGGTCCGCCCCACCGTGCGGGGTGTGATTCGGGACGCGGTATCCCAATTCCGGGTCAACGAGGTTTACAGCACCCGCCGGGATGAATTGAAACAGCAAATTGAAGATGAGCTGATAGAAGCTATGGAGGAAAACGGCTTGATCCTGTCCGATTTTGTGCTCCGCAACATCACTTTCACGCCTGAATACGCGGCCTCGATCGAGCAGAAGCAGATTGCCGAACAGTTGGCCCAGCAGGCGGAATATATCGTCGAACAGCGCAAGCAGGAAGCCGAGCAGGCCCGCCAGGTGGCAGAAGGTGTGAAGGACGCGGCCATCATCGAGGCCGAGGGTGAGGCTGAAGCACAGGTGATCAAAGCCAAAGCGGAAGCTGAGGCACTGCAGCTGATCGCTAATGTGCTTGCTGAGAACCCGGATCTGCTCAATTACCGCTACATTGAAAAATTGGCTCCCGGCATTCAGGTCATGCTGGTTCCGAATGACAACCCCTACCTGCTGCCCCTGCCAGAGTTGGAGACCGCACCCTGATCCTCTTCGTAAAAAAATGAAACAATGCCCGGATGATAATCATCCGGGCATTTCTTTTTCATGTTAACCATTTCACCAAACCTATAGAGGTTGCTTCCTGATCATTACCATTTTCAGAATTCAATGATTCCTTTTATTTTCATATGATAGAATTCCTTCAGCATATTAAAAACCACCGCAGCCAGGATATTCATGAACGTTAACGAAAAGAAGCCCTCAGGCCGGGAAATTCGCCTCACTTCGCTCTCCTCATGCGCTGGTTGAGCGTCCAAGCTGAGCGCGGAAGCGCTGGCGCAGGTGCTGCGCCCTATCGAAGGCCTGTACAATAATAAGGATTACCCTGACCTCCTGATCGGCCTGGGTGAACCGGATGACGCCGCGGTCTGGAAGCTGGACGACGACCGGGTGCTAATTGTCACAACTGATTTCTTCACACCAGTTGTGGACGATCCCTATGATTACGGAGCCATCGCTGCGGCCAACAGCCTGTCTGATATTTATGCCATGGGCGGAACCCCTTTCCTGGCACTCAATATCGCCGCTCTCCCCTCGCAGCTGCCCCACGAGATATCGGGTGAGATCCTGCGCGGTGGAGCGGAAATCGCCCGGGAAGCCGGGGTGGTGATTGCCGGGGGCCACACCATCCAGGACCAGGAACCCAAATACGGGCTGGTGTGCATGGGATTTGCCCATCCCGATCTGCTGATGACAAAAAGCGCCGCCCACCCCGGTGACGCGCTGGTGATCACCAAGCCGCTTGGTTTTGGTACTACAACCACGGCAATCAAGAACCAGAAAGCCACGCAGGAGCAGATCGATGAAGTGGTCTTATGGATGAAGCGACTAAACCGAACAGCCGGCGAGATGGCACAAGCACACGGCGTCAAGGCGGCTACAGATATCACGGGGTTCAGCCTTCTGGGACATGCCTGGGAAATGGCGGAGGCTTCAGGGGTTGGGATGAACATCTACTGGGACATGCTCCCCTTCGTCAGCCCAGCCTTGGAGTTCGCTAAAGCGTTCAGTTTCCCCGGGGGCGCATTTGACAACCGGCTGTATTTTGGCGATCATGTGAAAGCGCCCAAATCACTTGCTGAAGAGGAATTGATGCTGCTCTTTGACCCCCAGACAAGCGGTGGTTTGCTGCTGGCAGTGAATTGCGACCGGCTGGATGAGTTCCGGGTCGAGGCAGAAAAGAAATCCCAGCCGATCTGGGTGATCGGTGAGGTTGTGGAAGGAGATCAGATAACAATCAAGTGATCTGCTGCACTCGCCAGAACAGTAATAAAAAGGGGGCTGCAAATTTGGCAGCCTCCTTTCTTTTTGACGATTGAGAAATTACCACTTACCTGCATATTCCAGGTGATAAGGTTTTACCTGTTCTTCCAAATATCTGCGATGCAGCTCCACAAGCTGGCGTAGATGCAGCAGATCATGTGTAACCCAAGATGCAAGCATATCCCCTGCTCTGATGGATCCAAATGGCGCCTGATAGGATGCCTCCCAGTCCGGGTCTTCCAGCGAATCCAGCCAGGCCAGCCACTCGTTCCGCAAATTGACATACCGATTCAAGGATTCGAATAAATCTCCCTGATTGTACTTTCTTTCGATCACCCAAGATTCAGGGTCGATCTCATGCCAGGCTTTTCCTTCTCCTTCCAGGATGATTTTCAGACGAGGGGGAAAATCGAATTCTTCTTCATCGGCCAGGTGGGAAACAACTTCAAGGATTGACCAGCTTTCATCCGATGGTTTCCAGCGCGCCTGATCCTCGTGAATCCCTCTCGCCAGGGCTGCGACCCGATCTCGATTAATGGCAAGCTGCCTTTTCAAATACAACAGGTCCATACTACCTCCATGGAAACGGGAAAGCGCCTCCCCTGATTCCATTATACAGGATTCCCTCCTCAGCTGAGTTCATACCGGTCCAGGGCAGCATCTACCGCAGCCCGGGCGTGTATTTCCATTGTATCGAAGACTGGCAGGGGAACATCCTCCTGTTTGACCAGCAAACCGATTTCTGTACAACCCAGAATGATCCCACCAGCGCCTTCCTTTTCCAGGGCTTGGATGACCCTCAAGTAGCTTTTCCGGGATTCTTCAAGTATTATTCCTTTCACCAGCTCCTCATAAATGATCCCGTGAACCAGAGCCTTTCCACTCTCATTCGGGGTGATGACTCGCAGACCATGGATCTTTTCAAGCCGGCCTCGGTAAAAATCCTTTTCCATTGTGAACCGGGTTCCCAGCAAACCCACGCTATCCAGGCCCGCCGCTTTGACAGCCCTGGCCGTGGCATCCGCAATATGAAGAAGGGGAATATTGACCGCGGTCTGAACCTCTTCCGCCATCAAATGCATCGTATTGGTGCAGATTAGGATAAAATCCGCCCCTACCCCTTCCACCTGTTTTGCACACTGGACCATGATCCGGGTGGCTTCCTCCCAATCGCCAGCAGCTTGGAGTTTTTCGATCTCACCAAAATCAACAGATACCATCACGCTGCGGGCGGAATGAACGCCACCTAACGCCTCTCTTACCCCTTCATTGATGATCCGGTAATATTCTATAGAGGATTCCCAGCTCATGCCTCCGATCAGACCGATGTTTTTCATGTTGATTTCTCCTCCTGGATGTTCGCCACCCAGTCACCTATTCGGTAAACTTTATCAGGCAAACAAGTACCTGTCCGCATCACAAACGGGTCGGTATCCTATCTGCTGATAGATATGATTTGATGTGGGATTGAGCAGATCGGTAAACAAAAAACAGAACTTGTAGCCTCCGTCAAGAAGATGCTGGCTTACCCCGGCGGTCACCGCGCTGGCATAACCCTTTTTTCGCAGCTCGGGGGGTGTGTACACGGCTCCGACCCGGATTCCATTTGGAGTTGGGCCTGCATAACCCGCCATCGAAACCGGCAGGCCGTTATCTTCCCAAATCATCAAACCGCGGTTGGTCGGGGAGGCTGTCAGGTAGGCATCCACCTGCTTTCTAACCTGCTTCTGGTCTGGCTCCTCATAGAGCGCATCACGGTGAAAGCCGGCATACCAGTTCTCCAACAGGACTCTGTCGCCCTCCCCTGCGGGGCGTATTCTCCCAGACACACCCTCCACCGATTGAACCTCTTCCAGCTTGTAGATCCGCATGGCCATTTTCAGGATCGCTTTCTTTCCGGTATTCTTTTCCCAGATGGTGATCAGGCGGGAGATAAACTCCCTGTTCCCTGACAGGCCGGTAAAATTTTCCTGAAGGTTTCGTTCCATATCAGCCAGCATTTCTGTGAGGACCTCCTCCCTCGAGGGAGGATCCTGATAGGAAACCAGCACCGGCCAGGGCGGAGTGCATATCGACGCCGCGAGAATCTCTCCCCCCTCTCTAAAGAGAGCCAGATAAGGTTGATATTCGCTGTACTCGCCAGCGATCAGATTGGCCAGGATCCCCAAAACCAGGTTGTTCTCGGCTTCCCGTTCTACCAGGGTCTCCAGCAATTCGTCCTGGAATTCCTCGGGCTTAGAAAAATGGATTACTTCCATAACCTGCTCCCAGTAATTTTCCCCTACCAACTCTCTATCCCTTCAATGATAACATCACGTTCTCTGTATTTCCCGCAGCGAATACCCTTCCAGGCTGTCACATTACCGATCCGGATGTATAATGGAATTATTGCCTAGACAAGGAGGACCCATGGCCTATCAATTCCCATCAGATGAATGGATCAAAGCCCTGAGAGACCTATTGAATGAAAGCGACTCCTACCAGCGCTCAGCCAAGGACTGGGAAGGTGATTTCATCTTTGTCGCGGAACCTGATGAATCCTACCCCGAGACCGCCTATATGCACCTGCAGCTCCATCATGGATCCAGCCCCGGTGCAGCTATGGTGGAACCAGACCAGCTCCCAGAAACCGAATATACCATCAAAGCCCCTTTCTCTACCTGGCGCAAAGTGATCGATGGCAAATTGGACCCCATCCAGGGGATGATGACTGGCCAGCTCAAGCTGAAGGGAAATTTGATGAAAATCATGAGGTATCCCAAAGCGGCTCAGGAAATTGTGGCTTGCTGCGCCAAGATACCAACCGATTGGTGATTTTCCCCTAAACAGAATTCTGAAATCAAGGAGGTCCGGGATGTGGTATTTTGTATCTCCTAATATAATCTTTGGCGAATCTGCCCTATCCTCCCTCGAGGAGATCAACATCTCACGCGCCCTGGTAGTCACAGATCATAACCTTGTGCAGATCGGTGCCGTTGACCCAGTACTGGAACAGATCAAGAGAACCGGCTGTGAGCAGATGATATTTGATGAAGTCGAGCCGGATCCTACACTCGAATCTGTTCAACAGGGGACTGATTTGGCAAATGATTTCCAGCCGGACTGGATCATCGGCCTGGGAGGCGGCTCACCCATGGACACCGCCAAAGCCATCTGGGTGCTCTATGAAAGACCAGACCTGATCCCCGCTATGATCAATCCCTTTATTGAGCTGGGCTTGCGAAAGAAAGCCCGCCTGATCACCATTCCCACAACCAGCGGAACTGGCGCCGAAGTCACCTGGGCAATTGTGCTCACGGATCAGGAGAACCAACGCAAAATGGGCTTGGGAAACAGGGAGAACGCTGCTGATATCGCTCTGGTTGACCCTGCACTGGCTTACAGCATGCCCCCCAGTCTTACTGCAGATACCGGCCTGGATGCCTTGACCCACGCAGTGGAGGGATTTATCTGCACCTGGCATACAGACATCACGGATGGTTTATGTCTTAACGCTGCCCGGGAGATCTTCCTGCACCTTCCGGAGGCATATGAGGCGTCCCAGACAGATAACCCCGCCCAGGAACGATATCGTTACGCCAGGGAAAGGATGCACAATGCGGCAACCAGTGCGGGGCTCGGTTTTGGAAATGCCATGGCGTCTCTTGCACATGCCATGGGACATGTGCTGGGCTCGGTTTTTCACATCCCTCACGGCAGGGCTGTTGGGCTGTGCCTTCCCTACACAATTGAATTTGCCGCCCGGGGAGAGGATCCTTCCCGGATAAACCACCTGGCTGAACTGCTGGGAATTAAGAATGGAAGATCCACGGCGGGTGAGAGCCTGGCTGCCGCCCTGCGGGACCTTGCCAGGGAAATTGAGAATCCACTCAGTCTGGAAGAGCTGGGGTTGGAAAAGAACGATTATCTCCAAAAAATGGAAAAGTTGGTTGATGATGCCTTTAACGATACACAGATCATAACCGCGCCCCGGGCTCCATCCTACCAGGAGCTGGAAATGCTATTTGAATATGCCTACCACGGGGGGCCTGTAGATTTCTAAACCCCTCGATACCCAGTCCCGCGCGCCGGAGTGCGCCCCTCCAGGAGAGATCACATGGAAAGAATCCTAGCCATCGACCTTACAAATAAGACCCACCACGACCTGCCGATCGACCAGGATATGGCAAGGGATTATATCGGCGGCAGCGGACTCGCTGCCCGCCTCCTTTATGAAAGGATCCAACCTGATATTGACCCGCTCGGTCCTGAGAACCCGCTCCTCTTCTTGGCCGGCCCCCTGGTGGGGACCAGCATGCCTTCAGCTGGGCGCTGTTCTGTAAACGCCCGTTCCCCGCTGACGGGGCTTTGGGGGGAATCGAATACTGGAGGGTTCATAGGTCCTGAAATGCGCTTCGCTGGCTATGATGGTGTGCTCCTTTCAGGAAGATCAGATTCCCCGTGTTGGATCTCGCTGATCGATGGCGAAGTGGAAATTCACCCGGCCGGTAATCTCTGGGGGCAGGACACCTACCAATCCCAGGACACCATACGGGAAATCCTTGGAGACCCCAAGGTCAGGATAGCCTGCATCGGTGCCGCTGGAGAAAACCAGGTCAAGATGGCAGGGATCATCAATGATCACGGACGGGCAGCCGGACGAACAGGAATGGGCGCGGTGATGGGATCGAAAAATCTCAAGGCCATTGCCTTCCGGGGCAGTGGAAAAGCACCTTTACGGAATCCTGACAGGTATAAAAAGGTCATCGCTGAGATCCAGGGGGTCATCAAGGACGATATCGCCGTCCAGGCTATTCGCATGGCTGGCACAGCCGGCTATGTGGATATGGGTTCCATGTTCGGTGATATGCCCGCGAGGTACTATCAGCTTGGGGAATGGGAAGGAAGCAGCCAATTATCCGGTGTTCTGATGGCGGAGGAATTCCTTAACCGCGGTATGGCCTGCTACCGCTGCCCGATCGTTTGCGGCCGGGAGACCCGCACCGTCAAGTACAAATTGGACGCTGTGGATGGACCGGAATACGAGACTGTTGCCGCGTTCGGGTCATTAGCGCTTATTGACGACCTTGAGGCTGTGATCTATGCCGGTCACCTCTGCAACCTGCATGGACTCGATACCATCAGCACCGGCTCCACCATTGCCCTGTCTTGTGATCTGTTTGAAAAAGGCCTGATCTCCGCGGATGACACCGGGGGTTTAGAACTCCGGTTTGGAGATGTGGAAACCTCCCATCACCTGATCGGAATGATCGCCAGAAGGGAAGGATTTGGTGACCTCCTCGCAGAAGGCAGCGCCGCTCTGGCAGCCCATTTTGGCGTCCCCGACATGGCTGCCACGGTACGCAAGCTAGAAATCCCCATGCACGATGCCCGGTCGTTCAGCGGCATGGCTCCCGTCTACGCTCTTTCTCCCCGGGGTGCCTGCCACCTCCAGGGGGATATGTACGGTGTGGATACAGGTCAGGGCCCCGCAACGGAGCTGGGAATCCATCCTGGTGATCGATTTGAAAACTCGGAGGAGAAAGGCCGGATAACCGGCCGGGCTCAGGCCTGGAGGAGCATTTACAATGCCTTGACTGTTTGCCATTTTATGAACCCGGGCGCCAGCCAAATACTAGAAGCGCTGACCGCTGCCACGGGCTGGGAAGGTAATTTGGATGATTTGTTCCTGGCTGGGAAACGGATCTTTACCATCAAGCGCATGTTTAACTTGAAGTTAGGGTCAACCCCCGAGGACGACAGGCTGCCAGAATTCATGCTGAAATCACTCCCCACCGGCGGCACCACCGGTTTTGTGCCAGACCTCAAAACGCTTCTCAGGGGCGCTTACCTGGAACACGGCTGGGATCCAGACAGCGGTCTTCCGACCCCGGAGACACTGAGAGATTTCGGTTTAGATTTCACGATACCCGACCTTCCATAAATAAGGCAAGCCAATGGGTCGGTCCTATGATACAGGGTCCTTTCCAGGGACCCTGTACTTTTTCCCTGAAAAGTAAGGTATACTAAGCATCTCGTTTGATCAATCCTTGAGGTAAATTGATGAAAGGGCAAACCCGAAATCTGGTCCTGTTATATTTCACGCTGGCTGTTATCCTGCTTGGCTTTGGGGTTCTTATTCCCCTGGAAGCCTTCCTGGTTGACAGATTCGGCGCGAGCGGGCAGGCCCTGGGAGTGCTGGTATCCCTCCACGCGCTCTGCCAGCTGCTCTTCTCTCCGGTTTGGGGATCAATATCCGATTCAGTGGGGCGGAAGCCGATCCTCATGGTAGGCGCGGTCGGAAACGCCCTTTCCCTGGTGATGTTTGGCCTTTCCGATCAGCTCTGGATGTTGTTTATCGCCCGGGCGCTGGGAGGCACCTTTGCCGCGGCAACCATGCCGACTGCGCTGGCATATATTGGCGACAGCACAAGCGAAGAGAACCGCGGAGGTGGTATGGGCGTGATCGGCGCGGCCATGGGAACAGGTATGGTGCTTGGGCCAGGCATTGGGGGTTGGCTGGGTGCTAATTCCCTCTCTCTGCCGTTCTTTGTGACCGGTGCCCTGTCCTTGCTGGCAGCCGGCTTGGTGTTCCTGGTCCTGCCGGAATCCCTGCCTGAAGAGAAGCGCCATGCAAAGCTTCAGCTGGACGTTGCATCCCGCTTCACCGCAATGTGGAAAGGTTTGAACGGTCCTTTGGGAGTATTTTTCTTTTTAAGCTGGCTGGTCAGCTTCGGGCTGAGTAATCTTGAAGGCATCTTTGGCCTATTTGCTCTGGAACGATTCGGTTTCGGCCCCTCCCAGGTAGGAGTCATCATGGTGGTGGTCGGCACATCCATCGCCGGAGTCCAGATGGTCCTCACCGGCCCGGCTACCAGGCGATTTGGTGAGCGGAATGTCATCAAGTTCACTTTGCTTTGTTCCACAGTCACATTCCTGTTGATACTGACCGCGGTGGATTTCACCAGCCTGCTGATCACTGTCGGCTTATTTGCCTTTGGAAACGCCATGCTGCGCCCCTCTATTTCCTCCCTGGTATCCAAGGAAGCAAAGATCGACCAGGGACTGGCATTGGGCCTGAACAGCTCGTTTATGAGCCTGGGCCGCTTTACGGGCCCACTGCTGGCAGGTTTCTTGTTTGATATCCGGGTAAATCTCCCCTATCTGGCCGGATCGCTGATCATGTTTTTGGGTTTCCTATTTGTGCAGTCTAAATTCAAGAAACCCGCTGAGGGGATTTCACCTGCCCGGTAGGGTTATCTCGTTTGAAAATTCATATTAATGTAGCAATTCGACCAGGAGCAAACCATCCCTTTGGATGGTCATCAGCCAGACCTTCTATGCTATAATCGCCATTCTGTAGCAGATAACGGAGAGAATATGTTCAATCGTCTGCAGAAGATATATGATGATTTTCCGAAGAAGTTCTGGGTTGTCGTCGGGACCTCATTCATCGATATCATAGGCAACACCCTGCTCTTTCCGTTTTTCTCCCTTTACATCACGGAGAGATTTGGCGTAGGCATGACCCAGGCGGGCATCGTCCTGGGGTCTTTCTCCGCCTTCGGCCTGGTTGGATCAATCATCGGTGGTGCGTTGACCGATAAGTTCGGACGTAAATCCCTGATGCTGTTTGGCCTGGTTTTCAGCGCGATCAGCACCCTCTCTCTAGGCCTGGTCAACGAATTCTCGATATTGATCCCCCTTTCCGTCGTGATCGGACTGCTTTCCAATATTGCCGGGCCTGCCCGGCAGGCTATGGTCGCAGACCTGCTTCCTGAAGAAAAGCGCCAGGAAGGGTTTGGCATTCTACGGGTTGTCGCCAATATGTCCTGGATCGTTGGTCCCACCATCGGCGGTTTCATCGCTGCCAGGAGTTATTTCGCTCTCTTCGTGCTGGATGCCCTGATCAGCTGTGTGGTGGCGGTGATCTTCTTCCTGTATATCCCCGAGACCAAACCGGAAACCACTGAAGCGCCGGAAAGCATCCTGAAGACATTTTCAGGCTATGGGACCGTCCTGCGGGATTACGCCTACGTGGCATTCCTGGTGGTTTCCATGTTAATGGGTTTGGTCTATCAGCAAATGTACAACAGCCTTTCGGTTTACCTGCGGGACAACCACGGTATTGAACCCCGCGGCTATGGGTTTCTACTGACCATCAGCGCGATCACCGTGATCTTGTTCCAATTCCAGACCACCCGAGCGATCAAGAAATATCCTGCCTTCCTGATGATGGCGCTGGGGGTGTTCTTCTATATGATCGGATTCGGTATGTTTGGTTTTGTGGCGGCTTTTTGGCTCTTTGCGGCTGCAATCGTGGTCATCACCATCGGTGAGATGGTGATCATGCCAACTGCTTCCGCCCTGGCAACGAACTTTGCCCCCGAGGACATGCGCGGCCGTTACATGGCAGTTTTCGGCCTGTCCTGGGCGCTGCCAGCAACGGTAGGCCCCAGCGCTGCTGGATTGATCCTGGACAACTATAATCCTAATCTGCTCTGGTATGTGGGCGCGATCATCTGCGCGGTATCCGTTCTGAGTTTTTACATATTACACCTCTGGTTAGGAAAATGCGACCGCTTCAACCCGCCGGATCCAGAAAAGGAAGCCGTTCCGGCTACTTAAAGATAAGAGCGGAATCCTCCCGGATTCCGCTCTTTTTTCTTATTGCTGGGCAGGCTCATGGCCGCGGGCCGCGGCGTCCCAGATCTGTTGAACTAATCAAAGATTTCGCGCTGGCAAAGATCATACCGCAGGAACCATTCCGGGCCTCCACTGCTATACCAGGTATGGGTATGCCTGCCGATATCTTCTCGCGTCGGCCAGTGGCTGCAGCTGCGCGTGGATGGGTTCACCTCCCCAGCTTCCCAGTTCGGTTCACTGAAAACCTCTGTGAGGGAATAGTTTTCCCACAGGGAGCCAGGGTGATTGATGGATATAACAACCTCAAGGCTCTCTCCGCCAACCAGCATGAACCAGTCGCTGGTCTTATCATGGTCATAGAAATGCAAGGTGCAGTAATCACCGCTAATACAGTTTCCCCAATCGATATCCTGATTCACATTCAGGTTGGCCACCTGCTCGATCCGGTGCCTGCCCTGAAGCACGTAAGCATCAATGTGGTACTCGACAACATCCCGCACGCCGTAGGGAGCATCAACCGCATACAGCTTCATCTGCACTTCTTTGCCTTCATCATGGTGGAACGTGTTATTGTCATAGTTGCTCTCCACAAAAGCCACCTCAGGGTTCAAGGTCACTGACCATCCCATTCCCAGTTCCAACCGGTTGACTGCAATTCCGGCCGGGATCTCAAAACGCTGCGTATGTCCAGCCGCGATGGCCACATCGGTGAAGGTGGTTGTGGGGACAAGCGGACGATCATCCGCATTCTTGATCTCTATGTCCAGGGTCCTGTACGCTAACGGACCATCACCAATATTCTGCACATCCACAATGAACCGATTTTCGATATGGGTGCCAAAGTAGGCTTGTTCTACAACCAGGTCTGGCAGGTCCGGGCAGATGGGCTGATGGATCAAAGCGCCAGATCGCTCATAATACTCTAGGACCTCATCCAGGGGGTCGATCACCACACAGGCATCATAGGGCGGCTCCAGCTCAAAGAGGGGGTGGTTCAAATCTCTGCTCTCGCCAGTCGCCAGGTTGAAGTTATCAAAAACAGCAATTCCCAGAGAATGTCCGTCTCTGGTCTGCATCTCGATCATCAGGTCGCGGTCCACCCAGCCAGCCGTGCCGGTATTTTCAACTGCGATATGCGCTATACCCGTGCTTTCCTCAATGTAAAAACCCGCCAGGTCGATCCACGGAAGGGGCTCAGCCCCCTCGTACCGCTCTCCGACCGGGCTGTCCTCGGTGGGCTCATATTCAAAGGTCACCCGGCAGCGTCCGTTCTCAGAGGTCATGGCATCACGGTGATACCCATCAAGCTGCCCCCAGGCATCCCGGATCGGGTATGTAAATCCCTCACAGATCTCATCATCGGGATTATTATCACGGTCCATGATCAAATAGCCCAGCTGCAGCTGGCCTTCAAATGGCACATCCACAATGAGACTGTTAGAACCATCAAAATGCCAACCTGCATCGCCTGATACAATCGCCAGATCATAGTTGGTAAAGTCTTCGAGGCCTTCTACCATATCCAGACCAGGTCCTTCATGGCCGTGATCGAATGACACCACAGCTTCATTGGCGTAGAATGATCCGTACGCAGGTCCAACATCCCCATGGCGCCTTTCATAATCGCCGTCATCGCCCAGTTCGAAGGTCTCCAGCTCCAGGAAGGTCACCCGCATATGGCGCATGCAACCATCCCTGGGCTGGGTCAGATCAACTTCGCTGGGCGGATCGGACTCCGGTCCGTCCGGGAACTCGATCCGATACGATGTGACGCCAAATGTGTAGGTCCAGGCGCAGGGGGGGTGGAACCATTCCGGCGGCAGCCTGGTGGATCTGGCATCTTCTTCTACCACCCACTGCAGGTTGCCGTTCAAATAGATCCTGAAACCATCTATTGGTTGATCTTCATCAGGATCAAAATCCCATTCCAGGGTCCCTGCCTCCTCATTCAAGCGGACATTATAAGGGCGGGGCATATCCGGATCGGGATATTTTGGCGTGTTTCGAGGATCGCCGCTTAGCTGGCTTACCCGAGTTTCCAGGAGCAAATGTCCTCCCTCACCGTCGCTTTCATAACTCCTCCTGGTTCCATCCCAGTCATCAGGAGATAGCTCAAGATCGATCTGCCCCAATTCAAGGGCTTCTGTACCGCCACGAACTCCCACGCAAGCAAAGGACATCGAAAGGGGTTGGTCCGCGGGCCAGCTGATGATCGGCGCGGCATCTCCGACGAGAATCCCATCCGTGACCCACCAGCCGTGCTCCCGGGGAGCAAAGAACTCATCGGTCGCCTGGTCATTGTCCAGGTCTGGATACCACTGCGGCAGGCTGTCGGCCAGGCTGACATAACAATGCAGGCCATCATAACTTTCCCAGGTCCGTAGACCGGGCACCTCCAGGCGCAGGGTGACATTCCCATCATCCCCGGAAAGCCCATCAAAGAGATTAAACAGCAGTTGGAAAACAGGCGCCTCCCCTTCGGGGGTGGGTGGATCCTCCTCTTCATCTCCTTCACCAGGTGAAGGATCTGCTGGCCCCGAGCCTCCTGGAATGATGACCTCATCCCCGGGCGCCGGCTCCCCTCCTCCCAACCCAGGATTTACCTCTGCGAGGTCTTCCGGGGTTGCCTCATATCCCTCAGCGATAGATGCCAGGGTTTCGCCCTCTTCAACCATGTGTGTGCGGGGTTCAGCGGGAGAGACATCCACCTGGATCATGGACTGTCCTGGAATCCCCTTACCAGAAAAAGCCCTTACCACGATACTTTGCTTTCCTTCATACTCAGGGACCCAGGAGGAGGATAGTGTCAAATTGGTCGGCCAAGGCTCTTCTGCCTCAACGGAATCAATATATTCACCGTCCACCCACAGTTCCATGCCGCTCAACCCTTCCTCTTCCCGGGCAGTGGCATGAACCACGATCCCCTCTCCCACCCGGAACTGGCCATTCATCATCGGCTGATGGATGAGCACCAGGGGTCGGGCATTAAAAACCTGCCTGCTTTTGAAAATCTGCCCCAGGGCAATTCCACCCAAAATCAACACAATCAACAAGATCCCACCCAGGATTAGCCATCCGCGTTTTTTTCCCTTACTCATTGCTCCCTCCCAGACCGAAGTAACGATTCACTAACATGGAATTCATGAATATCTAATTAAGATTGACAACAAACTTCCACCAGCTGGACCAGGGGCTTTTGTTTCCCTCTCCGTCCACAGCCAGAACGCGCCAGCGGAAATACCAACCACAGTCGACAGGGACGTTCTTTGACGTTCCTGTTATGCCGGTGAACACGCTGCCAGGTACAGCTTTCCAGTTGTTATCTCCAGAATGCCGCTCTACCTGCAGCCTGTATTGGCTGATGCCGCTCTCATCACTCACCGCGCTCCAGGAAATTCCCTGGCTCGATTTACAGCTAAGAGAGGCGCCATTGGCCGGGGATGAACCCACCGGAGCCGGCGGCGGCTGGGTATCCTTACAGCTTCCAATGACATTGATATTCACCCGGTACTTCTCTACCACACCTTCCAGATCCGTCACCGTAAGCGTATAGGTTTCCCCTTTACACAAGCAGGCCTGGAATACTCCCTCAAGCGGCTGCTCAACGCCCCCAAAGACCACACTTTGGACATTTTCAACCTGCCAGTGGATATCTGTGCAGTTGCCCGCGTCGATGGTTTCTGGATCTGCCCAGAACTTCACATTCGGACCAGCCGGTGGAAGAGGAGTTGGTGTGTCGGTTAATGTTGGCGTAATCGAGATCACAGGTGTGACCGAGATAACTGGAGTGGGCGTAGCAGTCTCACCGCCAAAAGATATGGTGGTTTGGTCATATTGGCTGGCTTCGCCGCCCGGTCCATAAGCAACCGCCTGTAATGTGTATTCACCAAGATCCGGGGGAAGCCACTCGATTTCAAACAACGCAAGGTCATCTTTCATCTCCGGCTCATCCACCCCGCGCCACAGATCTCCATCAACATATAGTTCAATGCGGGTTATGCCTTCCGGCCCGGTTGCATGCCCCTCGACAATTACCGGCTGCAGCTCTGGATATATATGCCCATCCCGGGGCACATCTATCCAGACATAATTCCCCCCAGGCAGGACGCTATCACAGCCGGTAATCACCAGGGTGAACAAAAAGAGGGCGATCAGAAAATAGGTCGACTTTTGAGACAGCACAATACACCTCCTCTAGGCTTGGACGCTCAAAGGGAAACGAATAAGAACACCTCTAAATCCTTACCAAAATCAATATTCTTTTTTTATTAATTGAGGAATTCCGCTGTCCCCCTGGGCAAGATTGGACCTATTCCTGAGTGTAAATAGCCGCGCCTTCTTTGTCAACCAGCAAATCATACAACATTACACTTTTTTTCCCGTATATATCCCTGTACAGAAGGAGTGCTTGCATGAATGATCGGCAGGGATGTTTAACCGGATTATTTAAACTACTGATGCTGGATGTGGTCTTCGACTGGCTTCAAGACCGCTTTGGTTTCGGTCGGGGTTGTTCCTGTACCGGATGCGGCTGTGGTTTCATCCTCCTGGTCCTGTTTATCTTTCTTTCCCTCCAAGTCATCTTTGGCACCAACTGGCTGCAGCTGGGCTTCTAAGAACTCGGTTCCTCTCTGCTTGATAAACGATATTTAATCAGGAAATGTTACAAACTCAGCTTTCCGGTTCAATCACGAATTTATCACCCGCGCTGACCCCGATTATCTCCGGGAAGTAGATTCCGCTGGCTTGAGCTGGCAGTACCTGGAATTCACCCGGATGGGTTAGGGATAGGATGTAAGTGAGCTGATAAGTGCCCGCAGGAAGGACATTCGCAGTCCAGGTGATTCGCCCATCATATACCTGTGGTGTGTTGAAATACCACCATCCCCAACCTTCCAGGAAAGGCGCTGATACCTGGTATTCCTCCAGATCCTGTCGGGAGGTTTTCAACCTTGTATCCAGAATCTCCGCTCCAGCGGGAATATGATCCTCAACCATCAAATAGCGGACCTCGTTCTCAACGACCAGGGTGAGCTGGACCTGGATCAGATCCCCTACCTCGCCAGATTGGATGAAACCCTGTGAATCCCTGGAAAGATCCCGATACACCCTTGATACTGCTAATCCTCTTCCAAATGGATCGGCTTCCTCCGCCGGCCTGTTTACCAGCAGATGGGCAGTATAGAACAACCCTCCACTGCCTTCTGATCGGCTGATTTCCAGCGCGTTGGGTTCTTCCGCGAACAGATCGCCCACAGGCAGGGAAGCTTGAGCGGCTTCCATTTGATCCGGTCCTTCCGCAGAACCACTGATCAGTTCCACTCCATTCACTGACGCCGCAAAATCAAATCCACTGGAAAGGTCACCTGAAACTCGCATCGATTCATTCAGCGCCAGAATAGTCCAGCTGGTCTCATAAGGGGACCACCAATCCCCCTGCCAACTCTTCATTGAATTCAGGTAACGCAGGGCTTCCGGCAGGATGCCTGGGGATTCGCCCGCTTTAGCGAGGGCATAAAGGACCTGAGCCGTGGCAGTTGTTGTGCTGTTCATCCAGGATCCGCTTCCTCTTTGGTTTTCCCAATGGGTTCCTGTCGCGCTGCGGATTCCCCTCCCAGCCAGGTTTGACAGCAGGGTTTGAGTTTGTTCATTTCCAGGATTGCGGTTTTCCAGAGCCACCGCCAAAAGGGCCTGGTAGCCCGGGTCGAGCTGGGCGCTCAACTCGGCCAGGCGGCTCATTCCTGCCGTGACATCGATACCGGCTTCCGTGAGGGCAAAATAGCGCATCGCCAACTGGTTGTACTGGCGGGGCTCTGAGAGCATATCAACGGCAGGCAGGGTGGCCAGTAAATAACCCTCCGCTTGTTGGATCATCAGGTCGTCTACAAATATACCGGCTTCCTGAGCCTGGACCAAACCGAACAACAAGTACGAACTGATCTCGGGGTCGCTAACACCTCCCTCCCACCAGCCCCAACCGCCATCATCGTTCTGGGCTGCTGACAGGGCTTCTAATGTGTTCTGGATCAATGGTTCCAGTCGGCTCTCCAGCTGAGGGTATGACAATTCCAGGGCTTTCAACGTCTGGTAGGTAATCACATTGGGAAGGAAATAGGACATGACGCTTTCGTTTGAATATGGTTCGCGTTCTTCCAGGGCTTCCAATGCAGTCAAGATCGAGGAGGCCAGTGAAGGCGCCAATTCAATCTTCAAAGATCCTTCATCTGGATCAAAGGAGCGCGGTAGACTGACTATTTCCAGCTCCTGACCAGCGCTTTCCAGCACGCCAGAGGTGCCGTAGCTAACCGGAGCCAGGTAGCGAAATACCGGCAGCGGTCCGCGGTACGGTTTAACCGCGTCAGAGTAGCCATCCGCCTCCGCGCTGAAGAGCAGATCAGCCTGGTCTGTATAAGCTGCCGTTCCCCACCACTCCACCCGGGTGCTTCCGCCCGCGCCAACTTCGACTGTCTGGGTAGAAAATTCCGGAATATCCAGGACTATCCCTGTGCCCAACAAGGACACATCCACCATGAGGTCTTCCTCTGTGTTGTTATGCACGATCGCAGCGAGGGCGAGATGATCCCCGGCAACAAGGAATCGGGGGGTTACCGGACGGACTAACAAATCCTTGGTGGTGATTACCTCAGTGGATGATTGACCAACCGCTGTGTCCTGTGTCACCCCTCTGGCTTCAGCCTGCCAGGTGGTCAGGTTGTCTGGCAGGATAAATTGCACCTTAGCCTCACCGTTCTCATCTGTGAGGATATCGGCCTGCCAGTAACCGGTATCTTCAAAATTTTCCCGGACAGAATCAACCATATCTCCACCGCCGCCCATGCCTCCAGGCACAAAGACCATCCGTCCTGCGTGCATACCAACCGGTAAGCCCATCCTGACCGACAGGGGCTGGACACCATAAAAGGCATCTTCAATTCCTGGCGCAAAAGGATCAGCCAGGGCTAGCACAGCCTGGTCCACCACTGCAAGTGAGAACTCCCCAACCTGGGGTTCGCCTGCCTGGTCAGTCACCCGGATGGTAAATTCAACCTCATCACCTGGTCCGAGCCGTTCCGGCTCTCCAAGGACTTCGACCTTCAGCATGTCTTCAGCAGGATCGACCAGCAAATTGAGATATCCCTGCCTGAAATCCAGCCCTCCTTCAGCATCATATCCAATTAGTGTCACTGACAGATAGATATTTGGGGTGTCTCCTTCATCAAGGGTTACGGTGATCATCTCCCCTGAACCTGTGATGGATTTGGTTTGATAAGACACCACTTTATGGCGCTCAAGCGTGATCAACGCCTCAACCTCATCCGGGAAAGGATTGGGAATGAAGATCCTGGCCTCATCCCCTGGCTGGTAACTATTCCGGTCTGCTACCAAATTGATCCTTTGGTTGGTCAGGGTTGGCCAGGCGGTCGTCCCCGGACCGCCAACCCACAGGGTAACCTCGGTCCTGGCCCCTTCGCCAAAAATATCCAATTGGTAGGTTCCAGGAAGCTCCGGAGTGAATCTAACTGTCCCCTCACCGGACCGATCTGTGGCCAGGTTTATTTCATCAACCAATTCCAACACCCGGGTATATTCGATCTGCCCAATCTCTCCTACTTCATAATTCCAGTCCACCTTGTAGAACTCAGCTTGGAGCTGGTGAATACCATCCGGTTCCTTCTCCCAATCCACAGCCAGAATCCCGAAATCCACCGCCTGGCCGGCATTTACGATCCAGGCGGAAGGCTGCACTCCAATATAATAATCACTGGGATGCACAAGCATCTGGTCCTGGGATGTAACATTGAAACCTGTTTCATCCTGAGCTGTGACACTGAGGTAATAATTCGCCGGAAGCATCACCTCGCGGTCATAGATATCAACATTGCTTAGGATTCCATCAACCTGCCAGGATCCGGTCAGATCCGTTTCTCCCTCTCCTTCTGCCATCCGGGTCCCCCAGATTGTCTGGGCATAGCGGCTGGTACTGGTAAACCAATTGCTGCCGAGCTCTCCCACCTGGTAGCCTGGCAAACTGAAATTGGTTGTTTCAGCCCGCAAATACCAGGTCAGGTCCACTTCACTCGCGGGGGCATCAAAGTAATAGCGGGCAGCAGCGCTTCCCTCCCAATCCCCTCCCACCAGGGTTTCCCCCTGGTCCAGGTTGACTTGGAGATCGATCTCGGGTTTACGGTATTCAGCAACCTGGAACAAGGTCATCCCATGCTCTGTTTCAAGGCGATAATAGCCAGGTTCTGCATAGGCAGACAACTGGAATTCACCCTCCGCTGTGCCGAACTCGGACAGCGCAAGGGAAACGGCGGCCTCATCCTTTCCCCCCTGGTATAGGGTCAAATCGACCTTGTCATCAGCGGGCAGTACATATCTGCCAGAGGATCGATCGCGATGGATCAACCGATAGTGAACCGTCTGGCCTGGACGATAGATCGGCCTGTCCGTGTAAATATAGGTCAGGGGCTGGGGAGACCCATAATTCGATGCCAATCCGAAATTGAAGGGTTCGGTTCCAAAAGCCCAGCTGCTGGCTGTAATTCCAAAATCGTCTTCTCCCCTCGTTCCTGCGATAGCGTAAAACACCCTGTCATACAAATCTACCGGCTCAGAGAAAGCGGCCTCAAATATCCCATCCTTGTTGGTCACACCTGAAAAGACCTCTTTTCCCGTATCGTCATATACTTTGATCAGAACCCCGCTGACTGACTCTCCTGTCTCCAGATCCAGAGCCCAAATGAGCATGTTCTCAGGGCTGGTCTTCATGGTAAGGTGCAAATCGCTAACGGCAAGCAGGTATGGGGAAGGATTATAGGGCAGTTCCTGGGAATAGATCTGATAGCGGTATAAACCCGGGGACAGCGCGGTGCCGTCCTCATTAACCGGAAGATTGACTGTGTATTGATCGTCTCCAGGCACACTGACAACCTCGGTCCAGTACCTGACATCAGATGGATAATAATCGTCCAGGTTTTGATATAAGCCCGGTCCAAAGAACATGTGAACCGCTTCGGGAGGGATAGATCCCAGATTGAGGGAAAGCTGGTACAAATTCGTTCCTCGGGCAGGGATGGCATTCTCCGATCCGGTCAAAAATAGAACATTATTCCCCTGGGTCACGGTCAGATTCGGTGACAGAGCTTCCGTCGTGAATTTGATGGATCGGGGCTCTTCCAGTTCGCTGCCCCACACATCTGCGAGGGTATCTCCCATCACCAGGCTGTATTCGGTGAGCGGCTCAAAATCCCCGTAGATATTGAGCACGTTTCCATTCCCTCCGGCAGATGGCCAGAAGTTGCTGATCTCAGGAATCAAGGTGATATTCCCTTCCACCGTGTCAAGGTCCACCGGGTTATTGAAATAAAGCGTTGCCCCTTCGTAGATCGAAGTGGTATACGTCTGGCCAGCAGGCGTTCCCAGGAACTGGAAATCACCGGTTGTCTGGAAAGCAAAGCTTGTGTCCATTTCCATCGGTGTACCACCCGCCGAGACAACTTCTGCCGGAAGGATCACCGCATATTTGGTCTCCCGGCTGAGGGGTTGATCCGGCACGAAGAACACCTCGCGAAAGTCTTCCGACCAGTCATAAGATCCAGTGACTGGGTCTCCGGCCGCGCTGAGCATGGAAAAATTGGCAGCAAAACTTTCCGGGGCTATCGCCTGATTGAAGGTCAACCGGACCTTTCCATCCAAGCGCACACCGGTATCACCATCGTAGGGCTCCCAATCCAATACCTGCGGATAGGAAGTTGAGAATGTCCAGGACCGCAAGGACTCCTCTGCGAGGGCTGTCCCTGCCGTGCTGACTAAGTCGGGGTTGATCTCCACCTGGTACGAGGTCCCGCCGGCAAGCCCAGGATCGGGGCTGAACTGGTACGTACTGCTGTTGATCCATTCCCCTTTCCCTGCTGGAAGGGGGACAATCCTCAAAGCCGGCAGGGCAGCGGACAGATCACCTCCCAAAGGGACCACGGGCTGATTAAATGTGACCAGGATGACCGAGAGTGGATCGATCTCTACTCCGTCAGGCGCTGGCAAATAAGTGATAGGTTGGAGATAGTCCGCGGTATAGAAGAGAAGAACCTGCTCATCCTGCAGGGAAAGCCCATTCGAAGCCACTGCGCTCGAATCGAGAGTGAATTTGATTTCTTCCCCCGGAGGCAGAGCTTCCCCCGGCGTATAAGCAAGAGTGGAAGGGTCGATCCACTCCAGCAATCCCCCTGTATCTGGATCCATGTGCAATCCTCCAGCAACGGAATCCCGGTCCATCTCCTGATTAAAAAAAAGCTTGACCGTTCCTTCTAAAGGAATTGTGCTTCCTTCAGGAGGGTCTGACTCCACAATCGATGGAGGAAGAGGCTGGGGAGTATTCGTTGGGAGAGCTGCCGGTGTTGGCGTGTCTGCAGAGCCGAAGATCTTTTCCTGTAATCCTGCCGGAAGATTGCAGGAAAGGCTCATAATTCCCAGCAGCAGGAAAGTACCGATCAAGATGGGGTAGATGCTTTTGCGTGCGGAGGACATGGGTCAAAATCCTTTCTCTACCTGGTTTGAATCAAGCGCCCTGCATGTACGGGAATTATACCGCTTCCAGACTAATGATAGAACTTGGGCATATAAAGAAAATTCACCTGCATTAAAAATCTTTGCAGGTGAATCATAATCGAACCTCTTTCTCAGCTGTCTAGGAGTCCTTCTTCTCCAACATTTGCATCTGGGATGGGATCACTTTGGTGAAATAGCGGGTGGATCCATTTTCCTCATAGGTATCCGTCTGCAGCCTGCCTTCCAGAAAGATCAAACTGCCTTTTCGAAGGAATTCCCCACAGATCTCACCCAGCCTATCCCAGGCTTCGATATTGAACCAATCCGTTACTTCCTGGTTCTCACCATCCTTGTTCTTCCAGCGGCGGTTCACCGCCATACTGAATACACAGACTTTTTTTCCGCCAGTGATATTTTTGAGTTCGGGGTTGCGCCCCAATCGTCCGATCAACTGCACACGGTTCAGGCCCACCATATTTCCCTCCTTATACGATATAATTGGTAAGTCCTGGTTTTCAGTGTAGCGTTAAGATTCCAGGGTTGTCAATAATATGACCTCTTTATGTTTTTACCAGCACCCAACCAACCATCAACCAAAGGAAAATTTGTCTCATGTACATTGCGATTGAAGGCGCCATCGGCGTGGGAAAAACAACCCTATCGCGGTTATTATCCTCCCGTTTCCAGGCTGATCTGCTATTAGAGGTCTTTGAAGAAAATCCTTTTCTGGCTGATTTCTATGCGGACCGAGACGCATACGCTTTTCAAACCCAGATCTTTTTCCTGTTGAGCCGCTACCATCAGCAGCAGAACATCCCTGCCGCATTGGCGACCGGAAACAACCTGATCGCCGATTACACCTTCGAGAAGGACGCTCTATTTGCGAAGCTGAACCTGGATGGCGATGAACTCGATACATATTTCAGCGTGCATCATGCCCTGGCTGAAAAGCTCCCTCTTCCAGATCTGATCGTGTACCTCCAGGCTGAGACCAGCGTGCTTATGCAGCGAATTGCACACAGGGATCGGCCCTATGAAAGGAATATGGATCCCAGCTATATCCAGAACCTTAACGAAGCCTACGAGTCCTATTACAGCGGCTATCAAAGCCTTCCTATTCTTAAGATCAATACCAACAAGCTCAATTATGTCGCCAATGAGGAAGACCTGGACTGGGTGGAAACCCGCATAAGGCAAACCTTGAAGTTGGGTCCCTACCAAACGCAATTCTTTAACCAAGCCTGATCATCAGAAAGGATCAGCTTTCGATGCAATTTACTCCAGAAATCTTGCGGCAGCATGCACAACTACTGGTGGAAAAGGAAGTCAAGAAGAACCGCGATATCCTGGCGGCCTACCTGCGCGGTTCCCTGCTTTACGGATCCCCGCTGCTGGGAGGAGCGGGGGATATAGACCTGGTTTTCATCTGCAATACCGTTCCGCCAACCCCGCGTGAGATCAGGAAGCTGACCCCCGAAATCTTTTTTGATATCGAATATCATGACCAGATGCGCTACAGAAAGACGCGGGAACTTCGGCTGGATCCCTGGTTTGGACCTACACTTCGGGACGCAATTCCCCTGTTTGATCCCCGCCACTTGCTAGACTATACGCAATCAGGCGTGCGGAGCAATTTTGTTTTCCCGGAAAATACCCAGGCCAGATGCCAGAACCTCCTGGACAAAGCCCGGAAGTTTTGGATGGACCGCCAGATTAACCCTCCCAGGCACATCCTTACTGAACTCCCCGCCTTCCTTTCAGCGCTGGAGAACGCGATCAATGCAGTCGCCTTGCTCTCAGGCCCTCCTTTAACCATTCGCAGACTTGGGAGGGATTTTGCCGCCAGAGCTGATCAAGTCAATGCCCCCGGGTTGGTTATTTCCTTTAATCACTTGATGGGCGCGGTCAACCTTTCCCGGGAGGTGCTCACAGAATGGTTAAATTCCTGGGTGCAGGCCATCGACCTGCTCAAACAATCGGACGCACACAATGCTTTGATCCTGGCTGAACAGGAATTTTATTTCCGGGCAGCGATCGCAGAAATGATCAAGGTGGATTCCAGCAGCGCCGCCTTATGGACCCTGCTGAATACCTGGACGGAGATCATTGCTCATCTGCCAGAGCAGACCCAGCTTCAGGCTCCCTGGATCAAGGCGCTTACCGCTCTTGGGTTTGCAGGCCAAGACTATCAGATTCGCCTGGAAGCGTTTGACGTTTTTTTGGATCTTTGTGAAACCCTGATCAGAAAAGAAACCGAAGGAACTGCCTGACCCCAATCTTAGTCCTCCGGTTTGGGAAGCATAACCCTGAACTCTGTTCCCATGCCCGGCCCTTCACTTTCCGCCCAGATCCTTCCCCCATGGAGATTTACCAATCCCCGGGCGATCGATAAGCCCAAGCCCAACCCGCCGTATCGCCGGGTCATATGGTCTTCCTCCTGGAAAAAGACATCAAATACCTTTTCCAGGTTCTCTTTAGCAATTCCTTTCCCAGTATCCTTTACGGAGACCTCGATCTTCTCCTCCCGATCATCCACACTGAGAATGATCTCTCCATCGGGGGGAGTAAACCGGATCGCATTCAACAGCAGGTTCACAAAAACCACACTCATCTTGGGCAGATCGATCTGCAGGTGAATGGGGTCTTCAGGGAGATCATAAAGGACCTGGTGATCTTCCTTGGCCACCGTTTGGATGACTTCTTCCCGCGCATAAGAGATCACCTGCTGCAGGGTGGTTCTGGTAAGATCCAGATCCGCTTCACCAGTATAGAGCAAGTTCATATTGGCAATATCATCCAAGACCGCCCGAAGCTTTGTGGACGCTTTTAATATGGATTCCGCCAGGGGCTTGTTATCCTCAATGGCATCCTCATGCAGCAGCGTCGCATAACCAAGGATATTTCCCAGGGGTGTGCGCAGCTCATGGGAGGCGACAGCCATCAAATCCCTTTTCAGCTTATCAGCCTGACTGAGTTCAATATTGGCTTTCTGCAGCGCCTGGATCAAATTGGCGTTGTGAATTGAGATAGCTGCCTGCGAAGCGATCACCAACAGCAGGGAGACATCGAAATCGGTGAACTCTCCCTGCTTCTTATTGAGCGCCTCGATCACTCCGGTCACCCGGTCTTTGATCCTCATTGGGACGCCCAGCAAGGAGTCGACCTGCAATCCAACCTCATCACCAACTTCATTATAATGGCGCGGATCATCTTTCGTGCTGTTGATCACCAGGTGGCGGTTTTCTGTGTAAATCGTTCCTGCCAGGCTGTTGTTCAGCGGCACGGGGATCTGCTCCAGCTGGTCGATATTCACACTGGTCGTGGCTGCGAACCTCAGCTCATTGACCCGTTCATCATAAAGCAGAATAGAGATGATAGAACAATCCAGCAGTTCGGCCGCTGATTGTAAGATGTTCTGGAGCAGGATCTCCGGCTTCAGCGTGGAATTGAGGATCGCGCTGATCTCCACCAGCCGGGCGATCTTCTGGGTCTTTTCACGGATCTCTGCTTCCGTGATGGATGAGGTCAGGGAATTAAACATAAGTTCTGCCAATGGTGTGGTTTCAGGATATTAATTATAGTCCAAGGGGCGCCTGGAAACCTTTTATTTTCGAAAGCTGTTCGGATCACTCATCAAATCTAGATTCTTCGATCAAGTCCTGGTAGTCGCGTTCTCCCCCCAGCAAAGATTGCGGGGCTTCCTGTCCCGCATAACGCCTTTCAGCTTCCTGCAAACTGGACAGAGATGACTGGGGAAGCACACTGATCTTTCCGCAGTGAGGGCATCGAACCAATTTCCCAACCAGCATATTTGGCGCCAGATAAGGGCGGGAAAACGGCAAGCCGCAGCGAGGGCATACCGCTCCGCCCGCCAATCCATACTCCCCGGGAACATATTCCTTCTTGCGGCTGAACAGAACGGGCAAACCCACTCCGATCAAGGTAAGAGCGCCAACCCCAACCAGAAGCGGAACGATGATCTTCTGGGTTTCATCCCAGGCGTCATCAGAACTCAAGAAGACCTTACTGATGCTGTTAGATGACAGGGTACGGCCATCCTCCAGTACGCCAAACGCACTCATCTGGTGGCGGCCATCGACAAAGTCGCTCGTGTGAAATTTGAACTCAAACGGCGGCGCGTTCACCTCTTCCAGCAAGAGACCATCGAGATAAAAACTCACCGCAGCCAATCCTTCTGGAGGTCCCTTGATCTTGAGAGTGAAACTCCCCTGGATCTCCCCGATTCCCCCATAGCCAAAATTCCTGACCAAGCTCAACTGCAAAGGTTCTCCTTCCTGGTGCGCAAAAACCGAGCCAGGTACCAGCAGCAGCAAACAAATCACCATAAGAAATTTGGTCTTATTTTCGATCATATCATTTCCACCGTGAAAGGATTGTCTCCCGTTGAAAAACCTGGACCGCAAAGTAGAACAGGATTGCATCCAGGACCGCCAATGCCGCCGCCATCCAAAGAATGAAGCTCTCATTAATCAATATCATACCCGTCATCTGGCCGATGAACAATCCGACCACAGGCAGCACAAAAACACCAGAGATTTGTTCCGCGACCCGGGGATCATTGACCCGCGAGGAAATCATCACTGAGATGCTGACCCCAAACAGCGACAGGAGGGGGCTAACGAGAAAAATTGCGATCATCCACAAGGGATCAAAGAGTTTGCTCACCACAGCCGGATTAGCCACCATCAGATGGGCGCCTACCGCGTAAATCAGGTAACCGCCCCAAGTGGCAAGAACAGCGGGAATCACCCCGGCCAGGCCCTTCCCAATCAAGATCTCCAAGGTGGACACCGGCGTCGCCAGCAATGGCTCCAGCGTGCGCGTGGTCTTTTCGCCAACGATACTATAAGACGCAACCGTCATTGGAATGATCAAAGGCACCATCATGAACAGCAAGATAAATTGAGTAACAATATAATAGAGCATACAATCCCCGCCTCCGAGCTCCCCGCAGAGAGGCTTGAATTGGGGCGGCAGGTCTGCGCTTGACAGTCCGCTGAAATCGTCCGAAGCTCCCATGAAATACAGCATCACCAACGGCAGCGCGGTGATCATGAGCGGCAGAAACGACACCGTGAAGATCACAAACTTATTCTTAAAGACTTCTCTCCATTCCTTACTTATGATGGCCTTAATCCTGTTCATGTCGATTCCCTTCAGCCGCTTTCAGCAACTCCATATACACATCTTCCAGCCGGCGCCGCAGTTCTCCCACAAATTGTATTTCAGCCCCTCTATCCATCAGGATCTGGACCAGACGTGGGTTGTGTTTTTCCGGATCCTCCACAGCAGCCAGGATTTTATTCCCCACAATCTTGGCTTCTGAGACGAACTCGAATCCTTCCAGCTCGTCGGCCAGCGCCTGCCAGGCACTTACCAGGTGAAAAACGATCTGCCTTCCGAACAACTTTCGCCGCAGTCCCCCAGGGGTATCCAGGGCCAGCAGGTGGCCAGAGATCACCGCGACCCGATCACAGAGACGGTCAGCCTCTTCCAGGTTGTGCGTGGTCAGGATAATTGTCCGGCCCTCTCCCCTTAACTCAGCAATGAAATCCCGAACCAAGCGAGCTGCCCGGGGATCCAGGCCGCTGGTGGGCTCATCCAAGAAGAGCACTTCCGGCTCATGAAGCAGCGCCCGGGCAATTGCTAACTTTTGCCTCATCCCTTTTGAAAATGTTCCCACTGGTTCAAAGCGGCGGTTCCAGAGACCCAGCAGCTCCAGGTAGCGCTGGATCTGCTTTTCCCGGTCAGCCACCCCATACATCTCTCCATAGAAAGCCAGGTTCTGTTCAGCTGTCAAGGCAGCGTACAAGCCAGGCGCTTCCGGGAGCAGCCCGATCTTTCCACGAATGGCCCGGTCATTCACCCCCAGCTGGTTTCCAGCCACCCAGGCCTGACCGCTTGTGGGGGTTAATAGCGCCGCCAGCATCCGAACCGTGGTTGTTTTTCCTGCGCCGTTGGGTCCCAGCAAACCAAAGACCTCCCCTTTTTCCACTTCAACGGAAAGCTGATTCACAGCCATGATCTGGCCAAACGCCCGCGTAAGCTTTTTTGTGACAATAATGGGACCGTTATTAATCATAGCGGCTCTCGTCGATCTGTTCTGATGTGATCTGTGGATCACCCAGCCGGATTTGCGCCGGCGGTGGGGGCGCCAGCCCATCCTCCACAGATCCCCGGGGACGCACAATCCAGGCCCAACCGAACCAAACAAGCGCGAACACAAAGACCAGCGCCTCAAGGAGCAAAATATCCATCCTCCTCACAACGATAACCGCAAACGCGTCCAGGGCAGTATGCCCAAGAAGCGCAGCCAGCAGCCAAGCAACGTTTTTTTCCCGGGCGCTCTTATACACAAAAACTGACGCCCCCAAGTGGAATAACAAAGCCGAAACCCGCTCCCACGCCCCCAACAGCGAATGCTGCCAGGGGACAGCCCAATAAGCTTCGATCTGGGAACGGACCATCTCCATTTGATCGGCGGGTATTATTGAGATCGCTTCTTCCCCAGCCAATACCAGAACCTGAACCAGCGCCAAGGACGCCAGCAAACCCGCAAACACCGCCTCTATTCCCCCGTGTCCGATCCCATACTTCCAGGGCGTAAACTCTCCCGAATCAGATTTCAACCAGGTGCGGAAGAGCACATACCGGGTCACTTCCTCAAAGACGCCAGCGGAAAGACCCACGGAAATTCCCAAGACCAGAAGAGGCCTTCCAGATCCCGCTGCCAGATCCACGCCCAGCCGCTCCAACCCCGGCAGCATCAGAAATTGATTGAAGGGAATATGGCCCACCTGGGAAAGAATAAAGCCAAGCGCCCCAATCCCAATCGGTCTGATCCCTCCCCGGCCGCGCCGGACAAGAAAATATCCCGCCAGACAGGGAACTCCAATCATCAAAACCGCATTCAAAACCCTCAAAAATATCGAAAACCCATTCATTTTTCCCTCTGTTTCACGTGAAACATCTAATCCTAATAATTCCCTCCGACCGCCTTGTTGCCCTGAAATCTTCTCCCCCGGCAGCGGTCTCTCATTTTTCAATAAAGTTCCCTCAGCTGATCTGGATCATTCCTCCTGCTCCTGGACAACTTTTTCAAAACACTCTTTGATCTCTTCTGGCTCAAACCCCAGGCGCGCTGCTTTCTGCACATAAAATCGAGTCAAATCCTGAATGTGTCTATCCTTTGTTTTCTTCCGTACTTTTTCGCTTTTCGGTTCCAGGAGGAATGTGCCTCGCCCGGGCTGGGTAGAGATCAAGCCTTTTTGGTCCAGGACCCGGTACGCTCGAGCCACCGTGTTAAAATTGATGCCCAGCTTGACTGCCAGCTGTCGTGTGGTAGGCAGTTGATCCCCTGGCAGGAGAGTCCCTTCTTCTATGAGCACCAGGAGCTGCTGGACGATCTGTTCATAAATCGGCACCGTGTTTTCAAAAACAACTTCTATCTCCATGCTTTTTCTCCCGCTACTCCTTCCTCGCTCTGCTTATTGTATCATTGTATTATAGTATCATTGTATAACCCCCATTATACCGGATTATACCTGGTTGTAAATGGTTTTCCTCTCGGTGCGCCGGAGTTTTTTCTTCCAGCAGTCGGGACTTTCTTGCCTATCCTGCTAGCGGTGGCTGTCTTGACCCCCCCTTTCCTTTTAGGTATACTAATAGCCGACCAGCCGAAGTGGCGGAACAGGCAGACGCGCGCGACTCAAACTCGCGTTCCCTTGAGGATTGTGGGTTCGACTCCCACCTTCGGCACAGAAATTTTCATGGACCGGCTCTTCTTCCGAGAGTCGGTTTTTCTTTCCTCCTTCAGCCATTCCAATTGATTTCCCTTTCCGCGTGTCTCCTTTACCGAGGAGTAAAGAGGTTATAATATTCCCAGAACTACTTCCGATAAGGAGCGCTTTTATGCCTTCAACGCAAGATATCCTGGCTGTTATCATGGGCGGAGGACAGGGAACTCGCCTGTACCCGCTCACGAAAGTGCGGGCTAAGCCAGCCGTTCCTATCGGGGGAAAATACCGCCTGATCGATATTCCCATCAGCAACTGCATCAACTCTCGGATCGATCGCATCGCCCTGCTGACCCAGTTCAACTCGGTCTCTCTTCACCGCCACATCACCCGCACCTATAATTTCGACCCCTTCCACCGCGGCTGGGTCCAGATCTGGGCAGCTGAGCAGACTGTCAGCAACGATACCTGGTACCAGGGGACTGCTGATGCTGTCCGTCAGCAGCTGTTCGAGATTCACAGCACCGGCGCCGAATACACCTTGATCCTGGCCGGAGATCATCTTTACCGAATGGATTACCGGCTGATGGCGAGACATATGTGGGAAAAAGGTGGTGATATTTCTATCGCCCTGCAGCCTGTGCCGCTGGAAGCTGCTTCCCAGCTTGGCATCCTTAAGCGCGGCAGCGATGACCGCATCACAGACTTTGTAGAAAAACCCAAGGATCCCCTGGTTCAAAAATCCTTTATCAGCAGTGATGATCCGGACCGCCCCCTGCTTGGTTCGATGGGCATTTATCTCTTTAGAACCGAAGTCCTGGACGACCTTTTGAATCATCTTGAGGTTGATGATTTTGGAAAAGAGCTTATTCCCAGCGCCATACACAGCCATAATGTGCTCGGGTATGAATTTACAGGCTACTGGGAGGATATCGGCACCATACGTGCTTTTTATCACGCCAATCTGGATCTCACCCATCCATCTCCTCCCTTTAATTTCTATGACATCAACCATCCCATCTATACCCACGCCAGATTCTTGCCGGGATCGATTATCTCTGGCGCGCAACTCACAAATGTCTCCCTGTCTGACGGGTGCTACATAGGCAAAGCAGAGATCATATCTTCTGTGATCGGCCTGCGCAGTCAAATCATGGACGGCTCAATTATCAAAGACACCGTGATGATGGGTGCTGATTATTACGAGGAAAACGGGAGACCAGAAAGCGCCGTTCCTATTGGCGTAGGGAATAACTCCCATATTGAAGGGGCGATCATTGATAAAAACGCCCGCATCGGAGAAGGGGTAATCATCAAACCTTTCCCCCCGGGAACTGAACAGGAAGGGGAAAATTGGTTCATTCGGGACGGAATTGTAGTCATTCCAAAGAATGTGGTCATCGCCCCCGGAACCAATATTTCACCTTAAATTTACTGCTGGACAAGCGGAAAATCCCCTCCTCGGTAGGGGATTTTCTTGTTAATGCTCTCTTAACAGGAACCCTGTTTTCTGTGGATAAACCCACTTATTATGTGGATAACTCACCTGTTTTGGGGATAACTTTCCCTGAATCTTCTTCTATTTTGGGGATTTTTACCCCCTTTATTCCACAAGTGAACAGGTCTTTGGGTTGAATATCTCACTATTCATCCTGATTGGACCTAGTTATCCTTTCTCTTCCCCAATCCATTGTGGACAACTTACCATCCTGAATTTAATCTCCAGATAGATTGAAAATACTTATCTTCCTCAATAACATCCCCTAAATCGGGAAAAATCAAAGCATCAGTTCAATCCCAACCTTTTTTTCCACATATCCCCAACCCCTACTATGATTACTATAAATTAACTAAATAATCTATTGGGGAAAAGTTTAATGCTCATTCCCCAATCCAGACTGCTTTCCTCTTTTCAAGAAATGCTTTCATACCTTCACCCTGGTCTTTTGTATCAAATAATTCATAGAAGATTTTTCTTTCTTCCATTAGTCCCTCAGAAAGGGATCCCTGAAATGAATAATTGATTGCTTGTTTGGCAGCCTGGACTGCCAGCGGCGCCCGAAGAGCAATATCCTGTGCCAGGAAAATTGCTTTTTCCAGGTATTCTTCCACGGGATGGACATCATTGACCAACCCATAATTCTTTGCTTCCTCTGCGGTAAGTTTCCTGTCATTCAGGATCATTTCCATCGCCAGGCTCTTTCCTACCGCTCGGGTTAATCGCTGCGTTCCTCCTGCGCCCGGGATGATTCCCAAATTGATTTCCGGCTGGCCGAAGGAAGCTGTTTCAGAAGCTATGATCAAATCACAAGACATCGCCAGTTCTAATCCTCCCCCCAGGCAGTAGCCAGACACGGCAGCAATGACTGGTTTTTTGATGGCTAAGATCCCTTCGAATGCGGGGATGAAAGGACTCTGCTGGATTTCCTCTTTTGAACAATCAACCATATTGGTGATATCCGCTCCAGCAGCAAATGATTTCAGGTTCCCAGTGATCACCATACTGCCAATTTCCCTCTTTCCATCGAATTCTTTCAGGGATTGGGTGAGCTCTGTCAGCAGCTGGTAATTGAGCGCGTTATATGCTTTTGGTCTGTTGAGGGTGATCAGTCCTACCTTGTCTTTTATTTCAGTCAGGATGTGCTCATAATCACTCATCGGTTATTCCTCCTTTAGAGAGATAGTTTTCCGGGATCACACTTCGGGATCTGATCCCTATTCAAGGGGCCGTTTAAGGGAAGGTCAAAATAAGGAGTTGGATCAAGAGTGTTCTGTATTTTTAGCTCATTCAGGAAATGACCTTGACCATCATCCAGGACGATGGAAAAGTGGAGGTGAATACCGGTTGGATTCCCTGGCGTTCCAGAATAATTTCCCATGTAGCCGAGTAAGGTTCCTTCTTCGACAAAGACCTCATTCGTTCCTGGGGGGAAATCATTCACGATGTATGTCCTGCCCTGGGCATCCGCCATATGGGTGTAATAGGTCCAAATTTGACGTCCAGGATGGAGTGGGTCATCTGGAACCCGGATGATCAGGGTGGATTTCCAATCGGGCAGTCGTGAGAGATATCCAGCGTAGGCCGCATAAACAGGTGTTTGGCCGCTTCCCTCTTTTGAGAATATATCGATACCCTGATGGCGGTGCCCGGGTCGAAAGGAATCATCCCACAAATAACCAATAAAACCTTCTGTTGGAAAAAGGAAGGGGGTTGTTGGTTCACAGCGGGTTTGCGCTCCGATGATCCAATCAGGGTGGGATTCAGGATTTTTTATCCAGGAGATGACCCGCCGGCTGCGGGATGGATTCCCTCTACCATATCGGAAATAAACGAATATCAAGGAAGCGACGATAGCCAGGAGCAAAGGGAGAAGGAACCATTTCAAGAGTTTCATATATCGGTTGATGGGTGGATGAGTTAAGAGGGTTTTTCCTGGATATTTTCCAGATAGTCTTCTTTATATTCCCCGCTGATCAGGATCATGTTGCCCTGAGTGAGACGGTGGAGGATATTTCCGGCTTTTTCGCCAGGGGGAGATAAAAGGGCTTTTTCCAGATGATCCTTGGTCTCAAATGAGAAGCTGTATATTCTACGCAGGAAATTTTGTCCGAAAATGGGTTGATCAATCCGGCAGACCGATTCCCGGATCAGACCGGGCATTTTTTCGGCAGCGTTAAGGAATTCTGGCCAACCCTCATCAAGGGTTTGTATCTCTACGGTGATTGGAATAAGGATCAGCAGTTGGTAGGACATTGCAGATGGGTCAGGTTGTGTATAGATGATAGGTATTCCCCCCAATTTCTTTGGCTTTATACATGGCAAGATCGGCTTTTCTGACAAGCGTATCGACGTCCTCCCCATCATTTGGGAAAAAAGCTGCTCCGATGCTGGTTGTGATATCGATCTGTTTTGTTTCCAGGAAAAATGGTGTGCTCACAGCGGAAAGGATCCTTTCCGCTGTTTGAACAGCATCCTCTGGAGTTTCCATTTCCGGAAGGATCAACAGGAATTCATCTCCTCCCATTCGCGCGATGGTGTCGCTCTTTCTCAGCAGCCCCAATAATCGCTGGGCAACAGCTTGAAGAAGCATATCCCCAATATTATGGCCGTATGAATCGTTGACTCTTTTCAGCTGATCAAGATCGAATAACATCACGCTGAAGCAGAGCTGATTCCGTTGAGATCGAGCTATTTCCAGGTTGATCCTCTCGTTGAATAAACGCCGGTTTGGCAAACCTGTCAATGCGTCATGATTGGCCAGATGCTGGATGGCTTTTTCGGCTTTTTTCCGATCTGCAATCTCCTGCTGCGCCTGTTCATATAATTTAGCATTCTGGATGGCTATGGCAGCCTGGTCTCCCAGGAATTCCATCAGGCGGATCTCGCCTTCTGTGAAATCATGAGGCCGGTGAAGAGCAACGTTCATGACGCCTAATACTTTCTGACCAATTTTTAAAGGCAGGCTGATGATAGAACCTTTCCAGTCAGTATTATTGAATATTGGATCATTTGTCATGTCGTTTACCACCCGCTTGACACCTTCCTTTGCAACGTGGTAAGTCACTCCGTCCCGGCGGGGATGCATAAAAGGTTCCTGCTGCTGGTGTCCCTCAAAAAGGGCAGAGGCGAAAGTCAGCACACCGTGATCGTATAGGAAGATATGAGTATCGTCCGCGGAAACCAACTCAAGCGCGCTCTCGAGAATCGCTTCCAGCAATGCGTCAAGCGTTAAATTCATAGTGAGGTGCAGGCTGGCTTTCCGGAGCAGATCCAGTTCGTTGACGCGTTTGCGCAGAGTAGTTTGGGAAAGGGTATAGTCCTGGATTAAATTCTTCTGATCCCAAAGCAGTCGTAAAAATGAGGGGAACAAAGAGCTATTGATCGATTCTCGATCAGCGAAGTAAGCCTCCTGCTCTGCTGGAAGGCGGACAGGAGAGCTCTTTTCAGAAATGAGGATCAATGGGTTCTTGGGATATTTCTCTCGCAGCTCGATTATTTTCTTCTCCTGGTCTCCGGGCAGTGTATCCTGGTCAACCAGGAACAGGAAAAATGAACCGCTGATTTCTTTGGGAAGAGGTGATTTTATCGATGAGATTTGATAAATATTGAAATCATGGAAAGAGGATAACAAATCCTGGATGGCAGAGGAAAAATTAGATTTCTTTGATAGGCAAAGCAGGTTAATTGGATACATATAGAGATCGCATACCAGCAAATAAGAAATTAAAGAATATTGACCTGATAGAATTATACTTTACAGAACAAACTTCCTGAAAAAAAGGTTTTGAATTATCTTCCAGGGAAGAGGTGTTTTGGTGATAGATTTGGAATATATTTGGAGCGGCAGCGGCTGAATAAATCGTAAGCTCTATTGTGGTTTACCAGAATGGAAATTATGGTAAGATAGCCCTAAAGGAACCTTTTGGATTAGAAGGATCCGGAATCGCATGACAGAAAAAATCACCATTATTGAAGGACCAACCCCAGAATTTCGAGAAGTTAACGGCCTGTGGATCCACGGAGTGGCTGAAAGCCCAGGGCAATATGACACCTATTATACGGAGGTGAGGGCTTTTGACGGCGATTCTTTGGTAGACCGCTGCAGCGCGGCCTGGCAAAGAAATGAAAGTATTGTCCTGGAATATCGGGCAGAATCCGGGCTGACAGATGAGATCACAATCATCGCTGCCCACTTTGAGGAAACCGAGGAAGGAGACCTATTACAGCTGTGGGTTCGCCAGCCCCGGGAAGACATCGAATTTGAACTCAAATTCGATGACGGAGATGATGAAGAAGATTTCTTTTAATGGATAGATATTGGGTAAAAAAAAACTCCCCCTTCGGGGAGTTTATTTCTTTAAGGAATATGGTCCAAATATTGGATTTATTCCTCCCAGAACTCACCTTCTATGATCGAATCCTTGGAAGAGGATTGGGGCTGCTGAAAATCGCGATTGAAGCGGTGCTCATCGATAATCTCATCAGGGACCAGTGCCATAAATATTTGCAGGAAGAGCGCGATTACCACAGCATCGTCAATCGGTCCGGGTATGAAGTCCGGATAGAGCAGATATAGCAGGGATAAAAATGGCAGAATCTTGATCAGCGGATGGATTCTGTTATCCTTCATAAGGCCGACAATCAGCTGGAGGTATTTGATCATAATCTTTTCAGGGAACACTGGTTGTACGTGAAAATTATACTACTGTAAGGTATGTGAGGACAGGATATCCTGTATAATCAATTTTATGAAGTTGTCACCACCTCTCTTGGGTATTTTATTTGATTTTGATGGATTGATCGTAGACACAGAAATGCCGATTTTCCAGGCCTGGAAAATGAAGTTCCGTGAGTTTGGTGAGGAGCTGCTTGTAGAAGACTGGGGCCAAATCGTAGGAAAATCCAGCAACGAACTGGGTCCGCTGGAAGATTTCCTGGCGAGATTTGCTGACCCTGAGGAGAAGGAAAAGGTGTTGGCTGAAGTGGCACAAGCGGAAAGAACCCTGGTAGAAGAACAGAGACCTCTGCCTGGCGCAGAGGAATTGATTGAACGATCACACGCGGCAGGATTGCAGCTGGGGATCGTCTCCAGCTCAGACCAGGATTGGGTGCACTCTCATCTTGACCGCCTGGGGCTGCTGGGGTATTTCCATCATACCAGCTGCGCTGACGAAGTAGAAAACGCAAAACCAGATCCAGCACTTTATCATCTGGGATTGGAAAAAATGAGCCTCCCTCCAGATCGGGTGGTAGTCTTGGAAGATTCCCCTCACGGAGTGCTGGCAGCCAAACGAGCCGGATTATTTTGTATCGCTGTGCCCAATCAGCTTACTGGCCAACTGCCTTTTTTTAAGAACGGGGGAAGCCCAGACCTGGTAATAAATACGCTGGAAGATTTTCCATGGGATGATTTTATGAGGGTAGATCCATGAAGACCGTTTTCAATGCAATATTAAAGTTCTTTGCCTTTATCGTAGCGGGCGTACTCATTCTGGCCTTGCCGTTATCGCTGATGATAAACAATCTCGGCGAAGTGATCTTCGATGAGGAACAGGTCAGCGAAATTGCTGCAGAGGTGATTGTGAACTCGGATATTGTCCCTGCGGCGCTGGAGTTCCTTACCAACCGGCAAGCGGAGGAGATTTCGACCAAGATCGAAGACACGGAAAGGCCGGAGGGTCGGGGGCTGAACCTGAATAATCTCATCCTCACGATGGAGGATGAAGATTGGATCGATTTCCGAGAAGCCTTATTGACTGACGAGCTGGTTGCCACCTGGATCAGGGACACAATACACAACCTCTTTGTGTGGCTGGACTCTGAGGATTCTTTCCCTGTGATTATCTGGAATCTGGAGCCGTTGATACAAAAGATGACTGGCCAAACCGGGCAGGAAGCGGTTGAAGCATATTACGAGTCGCTGCCGGATTGTACCGACCTGCAAATGGAGGAACTGAAAACTCAACCAGGTGAACCACTTCCGCGTTCAAAGATGGTTGAAGAGCTCTGCAAGCTTTCCACCTTCCCTCACGGCGAGCAGATCCAGGTGTACAACGATGTGATGAAAATGGTAGTTGACGCTACCCCCAGGGAATATAATGCCACCCAGGCGCTTTTTAAAGGCAGGGATGGCATCCGGGGACCATATACCCTGAAGTACCAGTTCCGCACCTACCGGTTGTTGATGGATATCGTCCTGCTGACCCCTCTTGCTTTGCTGTTTTTGATCCTGATCTTTGGCGTTCGATCGCTGGAAGCCTTGGGGCAGTGGTGGGGTATCCCGTTGATCGGAGGAAGCTTGATCACGCTGATATCTTCCCTGCTGGCTGGTACGCTGTGGAGAGGATTCTTGACCTTGAATATCCCAGGAGCAATACCCAAAACCTCTTTGCTATACTTCCAGATCATCGAAAGCACATCCCGGGTGATCTCCCCCATCTTTGCCCCTTTGATCATACAATCATTTGTTCTCCTCTTGATTGGCGCGGGTTTGTTTACGATGGCTTTGATCCTGCGCATGCGCCGCGCTGGAGATTAACAGCTTGGAGATTGAAGACGGGATAAAGCTTTCCTGGCTGAATCAAAAAACCGGACAGAACCACTGTCCGGTTTTTCTTTGCTCTCTGGCACCCAGGCGGAGGGGGTGGGATTCGAACCCACGGTGGCCCTTGCGGACCACAACGGTTTTCGAGACCGCCCCAATCGGCCACTCTGGCACCCCTCCTTTCTTAAGCAGGCATTATACCAAGCGACAAGAGACAAGTAAACGGGACCGTTATGGGGGGGGCTTACCCGGTACATATGATTGAGAACACGCTTTATCAGGGTGCTATTTCTCACTCTTACAGCCTGTAAATAAACATAAATATTCAGCTCTGCTCGTAACGCAAATTTGACAAAACCGCTTCTATGTGTGAAAATATGCACAACCAGAGCGGTCCTGAGGCGGTTTGGAACGCGCATAACTTAGTACAAGGAGATTTGGCATGAAAAAGACAGATGTATTGGTCATTGGGGGGAGCGCAGCTGGCCTCGTTGCCGCTTTGACAGGCAAAAGCCAGTATCCTGAGAAAGATTTTCTAGTGGTCCGAAAGGAAAAGGAAGTTGTTGTCCCTTGTGGGATCCCCTATATTTTTGGCTCACTGGAGAGCAGTGCTCAGAATGTAATACCTGATGCTGGCCTGGAAAAAGCAGGAATAGGCCTGCTGATTGGCGAGGCAGTTGAGATCGATCCCGAAGGAAAGACCGTTAAGCTGGCCGACGGTGAAGAGGTCTCATTTGACAAGCTCGTCCTGGCGATTGGGTCCAATCCTGTGAAACCCAATTGGCTGAAGGGTAAGGATCTTGAAAATGTGTTCACTGTGCCGAAAGATAAAGCATACCTTGATGTCTTGGTTGACAAACTGCAGGGCAAGGATAATGTCGTTGTGATCGGTGGAGGCTTCATCGGCGTGGAAATATCCGATGAGCTCAATAAGCGCGGTAAAGAAGTCACTGTTGTGGAGATCCTTCCGCACATTCTCGGCGCTGTCTTCGATGAGGAACTGGCAACCAAAGCAGAAGAAATCCTTATTGAGCGCGGCGTGAAGGTGGAATCCGGTTCCGGAGTGAAAGAACTTTGCGGGAACGGTAAGGTCGAGACCGTGAAACTCCAGGATGGGAAAGAGCTAAAAGCAGATGCCGTGATCCTTTCCATGGGCTACAGGCCCAACATTGAGCTGGCTCAGAAGGCAGGTATTGAAACCAACGAGCTGGGCTTCATCCGGGTAGACCGTTATTTGCGCACCCGGACCCCTGATATCTTTGCGGTTGGGGACTGTGCCGAAAAACGGGATTTCATCACCAACAAACCGATGGGCGCGATGCTTGCATCCACGGCTTGCGCAGAAGCCCGGGTCACCGGGATGAACCTGTTCAAGCTGGAGACTGTGCGAACCTTCTCAGGCACGATCTCTAATTTTGCCACCGCTTTGGGAGATCACAGCTTTGGCGTCGCAGGTGTCACGGAAGACACTGCCCGTGCGGAAGGGTTTGATATTGTGACCTCCACTTTCGAGGGCGTTGATCATCACCCCGGCAAACTGCCCGGCACTCACAAACAGGCAGTTAAGCTGGTTGTGGCAAAGGACTCTGGCTTGATCCTGGGAGGATCCGTTTTCGGGAGCCACTCCGCGGGAGAGATCGTTAATGTGATCGGTCTGGCTATCCAAAACCATATGACGGTTTCCTCTCTGCTCACCATGCAGATCGGTACACACCCGCTGCTCACAGCTCCTCCTACAGCCTATCCGCTAATCAAGGCAGCAGAGCTGGCTTTAAGAAAGATCCACTGCCCAGCTTAAGCAAATCTGGCGCGTTAGATCAAAAAGCTCCTGTTCCTCAGGAGCTTTTTTCTTTACAAATTTGTTTACCCGGGGGGTTTTAAGAGATTTTATAAAATATTTACACTTTCCCTCCAGAAATTCTCCATATTTATGCGCTAAAATGAGGACGGATTTTTTTGATCTACATAGGTGTGATTAACAGCTGTTAATCAAGAACTGGCATTAAGGGAGCTTGTCATGAAAAGAAGAACGATCATCATTATCATCGGAGTTGTCATCGCGTTGGCAGCAGCTGGTTACGGCATTGCCCAGGCACAACAGCGAAAGGTGACCAGCAGTACTGATCTGATCACCTACCAGATTGGGTATGGGGATCTAAGCGCCGTGATCGATGAAACCGGCTCTGTTCTCGCTGACCAAAGCGCGTCACTTTATTGGCAGACCACGGGCGTCGTTGGCGATGTGTATGTGGAGTTGGGACAGCAGGTGGAAGCGGACCAACTGCTGGCAGAGGTTAAGACGGATTCCCTGCCACAGTCCTATTTCTTGGCCCAACAAGAATTGATCGCTGCCACAAATGCGCTTGAAGATCTGTATGAGAACGCGGCAGAGGTGGCAGCAACTGCGCAGTCAGCAGTGGCGAATGCCAGGGATGCTCTCGATGACGCAGAATACCGCTGGACCATAAATCAACCAGGAAACCGCTATTCTTCAGAGGAACTTAAAGCTGCTAAAGCCAGGGTGACAATTGCTGAGAAGCAAATGAATAACAAGCAAAAAAGGTTTGATAAAGCGGATGGGAGGATCGCCAAAGCCCAGGCTCAATTGGTGCTCACAGATGCAATTGACCAATACCAGTCTGCAGTCTGGTACCTGAATTGGCTTCAGGACGGGGCTGATGAGATTGAAATGGCCATCCTGGACGCGAATGTCGCGGTCGCTATTGCCAATCTGGAATCGGCGGAAAGAAATTATGAGATAGTCAAGAATGGCCCGGACCCTGATGATGTCCGCCTGGCCGAAGCTCGCATCGATGCCGCCCAGGCCTCATTGGATACCGCTTCGATCACCGCGCCATTTGATGGTGTGATCACAGCTGTTGAAGTTATTGAAGGAGACATGGTCACTCCAAATGCACTGGCATTCAGAATTGATGATCTGGAGAATCTCCGGGTAAATGTGAATGTATCTGAAGTGGATATCAATGAGATCAATGTCGGTCAACCCGTCAAGCTGGATTTTGATGCGATTCAAGGCAGTGAATACCAGGGAGAGGTCATTGAGGTGTCTCCCATAGGTATACAGCAGCAGGGGCTGGTATCTTTCCAGGTGTCTGTTCGTGTGACCGACGCAGATGAATATGTCAAGCCGGGTTTGACTGCAGCCGTCCAGATCGTGATCCGGCAGGTTGAAGATGCCCTGCTCATTCCCAATCGGGCCGTGCGCTGGGTAGGCGGGCGGCAAGTAGTGTATCTTTCCACGACTGGCGAAGTCGCCACTCCTGAAAATCTGGAAAGAGTACCCGTCACCGTAGGCGCATCATCCGATGATTTTACCGAGCTGCTGGAAGGGGAGCTGGAAGAAGGCGATTTTATTGTCCTGAATCCACCTAGTGTGAGTATCTTTGAAGAGTTTGAACCCGGGCAGGGACCTCCATCACAATTCAGGTAAGTCCGCCCAGTGGAGAAAAAAAGTTATGACAGAATGGGTAGTTGATGCCAGTGAGATCACAAAGGTTTACCAGATGGGCGAGGTTGAAGTGCATGCCTTGCGAGGACTGTCCGTTAAGATCGCCCCTGGTGAAATTGTCTCTATCATGGGCCCGTCAGGGTCAGGAAAATCCACTTTAATGAATATTCTTGGCTGCCTGGATCGGCCTACCTCAGGTGAATACAGCCTGAATGGTGAAAGTGTCGCGCATATGAGTGATGATCAACTGGCAGAGATACGCAATCGCGGTGTGGGTTTTGTGTTTCAAAGCTTCAACTTGCTGCCCCGGGCTACAGCGCTCGCGAATGTTGAGCTGCCCATGCGCTATGCGGAGCTGAACGGCCGCAACAGGAAGGATGTAGCCAAAGAGGCGCTGGAAGCGGTGGGTCTGGGAGACCGCATACACCACCGCCCCAACGAGCTTTCCGGAGGTCAGATGCAGCGGGTGGCTATTGCTCGCGCCCTGGTGAATAACCCGGCTATCATCATGGCCGATGAGCCCACCGGAAATTTAGATACTAAGTCCGGCGACGAGATCATGACCTTGCTTAAAAACCTCAATCAGGAACGCGGTACCACGTTGATCATTGTCACTCATGACCCTGAGATCGCGGACCTAACTGATCGGGTCATTTCAATCCTTGACGGCCGGATAGCGGAGTAAAGATGAATTTTGGCTCATCCTTAATAGAAGCCCTGGAAAGCCTGGGATCCAATAAAGTCCGTACGGCGTTAACGATGCTGGGAATTATCATCGGTGTAGGCGCAGTGATCGCTATGCTGGCCATTGGAACAGGAACCGAGCAGGCAATTGTTGGTGAAATTGAAGGAATTGGGACGAACCTCCTCTTCGTTGCTACCAATTATGACGATGTCACCAATCCGGAGCCGATCACTATACAAGACGCGGAAGCGATTTCGGATCCTATTTACGCGCCTTCTGTCGCAGCCGCCGCGCCAGTGATCCAGGGAATGACGGAAGTGACCTATGCTGGGGAAGGAACCAGCGCCACGTTGGTGGGGGTGACAGAGGATTACTATCTGGTTCAGACAGTTGAACTGACCGAAGGTGAGTTTTTCAACTCCACCCAGATTTCTGGGCTGGCATCTGCTGTCATCCTGGGAGCGAATATCGCTGACGATCTGTTTGGGAGAACAGACGGTCTGGTGGGTGAAGCCGTCAGGGTTGGAGGTCAGCCGTTCCGGGTTGTCGGCATCCTCAAGAAAGAAGGCGGTGCCGATTTTGGAAGCAGCCCGGATGACCAGATCCTTGTTCCCCTGACAACAGCCCAAACCCGGCTGATGCCTAGAAATGTGAAGGATCAGGTAGATTTGATCTACGTCTCTGCGATCAGTTCAGAGGCGGTGAAAAACGCGGAAGACGAGATCACGATCATTCTCCGGGACCGGCACAAACTCAAGTTGGAAGAAGATGATTTCTTCATCCTCAACCAGGACTTACTGCTGGATTTTGCATCAACCGTCACCGGGGTGTTCACGATCTTTCTGGGGGGCGTGGCTGGCATCAGCCTGCTCGTTGGGGGAATTGGCATCATGAATATCATGCTGGTTTCGGTTACTGAAAGGACCAAGGAAATCGGTTTGAGAAAAGCTGTTGGTGCGAAAAGAAGCGATATCCTGGTCCAGTTTTTAATTGAATCTTCGTTATTAAGCGCCATCGGTGGGATTGTGGGCATCATTTTTGGCTGGCTGCTGTCTCTGGGCATCGGACGGATCGCAGCTGCCAACGACTTCATGCTCAACCCTGCCATCACCATCAACGCAGTGCTGCTGGCAACGATCTTCTCTGCAGCCGTGGGGTTGTTCTTTGGTATCTATCCTGCCAGCAGGGCAGCCCAACTGGAACCCATAGAGGCATTGCGAAGTGAATAGCGGGTTGGACCAACAAACTGACACTTAAGCAGAAAAATATGGACCGGATTCTGGTAGTTGATGATGACAGAGATATAGTCCGTCTGGTGCGATCTTACCTGGAAAAAGCCGGGTATGAGATCCTGACCGCATATGATGGGGAAACAGCGCTGCAGTTGTTGCGGGTCGAAAAACCCCAACTGCTCATCCTGGACCTGATGCTGCCGGACAGGGATGGTTGGGATGTGGCCCGGCTGGTCCGATCCGATTCCCAGATTTCTTCAACCCCGATCATTATGCTTACTGCCAGAGTTGAAGATAATGACAAGATCGTCGGCCTTGAGATCGGAGCGGATGATTATATTACCAAACCCTTCAATCCCCGCGAGGTGGTCGCCAGGGTGCGCGCCTTGCTGCGGCGCACCCAGATGCAGCAGGACCATCGGGCTCCTGTCCGACTTCAGGTGGGCGGTTTGACCCTGGATATCGGAAAGCGTGAGTTCAGCCAGGACGGCAGGCTGATCAATCTGACGCCATCGGAATTTGAAATCTTGAGGGAGCTGATGGCAAATCCCGGTTTCGTGATTACCAGGGACGAGTTGGCTGAAAAAGCCCTGGGCTACGGGTCATCCAGCGCTGGCCGGACCCTGGATTCCCATATTAAAAATCTCCGCCGCAAGATCGATGCGGAAGAAGATTCCAGCTCGGTGATTCAAACTGTGCACGGGGTAGGTTACCGGTTGAGGGATCAATCAATATGAACCAGCTCTGGGTAAGGATCAGTCTGACCTATGTGGCCATCGCGATCTTCTTATTCTTGATCCCAACCGTGATCTTCTTAGCCTTCCAGGCGGAGAATATCAACCAAGCCAATGGCGTGATCGACCCGGACCCAATTGATTTCCCACCAGCCCGTATTCTGGAAGCGGTCTATCAAAATATCGTTGGGGCACAGCGGCTGGATATCCTGACCCGAATTGTGCGCATCCTGCTGGGCATCTCTTTTGTCGGCATCCTGGTGGGTACGCTTAGCAGCTGGGGACTGGCTGCCCCGCTTCACAACTTGGTAATTGCTGCCCGGGCAGTGGGCTCTCAAGACCTTTCCCAGCGTATAGAGGTCCGCGGCAGCAGCGAAGTGAGGGAGGTAGCGGAAGCTTTCAATGCCATGGCTGAAGCGTTAGAAGGCGCTGAAAGGATGAGAAATAACATGCTGGCGGATATCGCCCACGAGCTGCGCACACCATTGACAGTCATTCAGGGCAATCTCCGGGCTATCCTGGACGATGTCTACGACCTGGATAAGGTGGAAGTTGCCCGGCTCTATGACCAGACCCGCCAGTTATCCCGTTTGGTGGATGACCTGCATGACCTGTCCCAGCTGGAAGCCAACCAGTTTTCTTTATCCCTCAGCAGCCATGATCCGCTTGAGATTGTCAGGGAGGTTGGGGCTATCTACCTGCCCCTGGTGGAGGATCAGGGGATCGCGCTGGAACTGGATCTACCGGAGAGCGTTTCCTTTATCGAGGCAGACGCTGCCCGGATAACCCAATGCCTTAACAATCTGCTCAATAATGCAATCCAGCATACGCCCCGCGAGGGATGGATCCGCATCAGTGTTGAAGAGAACAATCAGGCAGTCAGCATCGAAGTTAGGGATAATGGGGACGGTATAGTTACCGATCACCTTCCCTTTGTTTTTGACCGCTTCTACCGTGCCGATCCAGACCGGAGCCGGCTAACAGGGGGATCAGGATTGGGCCTGGCGATCACTCAGGCGTTGGTCAACGCTCATGGTGGGCAGGTCTCCGCGTCCAGCGGAGGGAAGAAACAAGGCAGTTCCTTCCGGATAACCCTGCCGGTATCAACGCGGGATTCAACGCAGCAAAGTTAATCGTCCTTAACCACCCCTGTGCAGACCTTTGAAATCCAGAAATAATAATCTGATCGTTCCCATCATAATTGACGTGTTATTGAAGGTTATTCAGGATTATCTCCTGAATTTTATGAATGAACTTTAACAATCGAAGATTTCCGAAAGCCGATTTCCAATCCATCATCCTGGAAAATTGAGCGAATTTTCCCCTGCAATCCTGTCAATATGGCAGGATTGTTGTATATTGGATATAATGACAGTCCAAAAAATTTTTATTTAGGGAAAACCAGGAAGGTTTTGAGGGGATTATGAAAGGGGGAACCTCTCATTTTTAATTATATTATGGATGATCTGCTGATCCTTTTTCTGATCGCTTTAGCCTTGCTGTTTGATTTCCTGAACGGATTTCACGACAGCGCCAACGTGGTGGCGACTATGATCTCTTCGCGGGCCATGACCCCCACAGCCGCCTTGATTATTGCCGCTTCAGCGAACTTTATTGGACCCTTCGTGTTTGGTGTTGCGGTAGCGAAAACCATTGGGCAGGATGTGGCTTCCCCGAATGCCATTACCATTGCAGTGGTCCTGGCAGCCCTGCTGAGCGCCAGCATTTGGAATATCATCACCTGGGCATTAGGCATACCCTCAAGTTCATCCCATGCATTGATCGGCGGCATTGTTGGCGCGGTCTTGGTGGGATCCGGCTGGCAGGCTTTGCGGCCGGAAGGTCTGGAGCTGGTTGCCGCTGCCTTGTTTTTATCCCCGGTCTTGGGGTATGCCCTCGGACTGGTGGTGATGCGGATCACCATGTGGGCGGTCCGCAATGCGACGCCAAAGGCTAATCTCTTCTTTAAGTACGGGCAGATTCCCACCGCGTTCACCCTGGCGCTGAGCCACGGTACGAATGATGCCCAGAAGACGATGGGCATCATCACCATGGGATTGGTGGTGCTGGGCTATCAGAGCAGTTTTGTGGTCCCCTGGTGGGTGATCCTGGCCAGTGCGACAGCAATTGGAATTGGCACTGCAGCTGGAGGATGGCGCATCATCCATACTCTGGGAGGAAAATTCTACCGCATCCGGCCTATTCACAGCTTCACCTCTCAACTGACGTCTATGGTTGTGATCCTGACCGCATCCCTGTTTGGGGGCCCGGTCAGCACTACCCATGTGGTCAGCTCCTCGATTATTGGCGTGGGCGCTGCCCAGCGTAGAAGCCAGGTGCGCTGGGGGGTGATGGGAGACATCCTGCTGGCCTGGTTTTTGACTGTACCCGCCGCGGCAGGGATCGCGGCATTGTTATATTTCTTAATTGACTATTTGCTTTCCCTTTAGAAGAGAGGGAGAAACCAGAGCGCGTTTAACCTGGAGGACAGTATGGGAATTGCAGGTGTTTTTAAACGAGGACAACGAAAAGACAAGTTTGTGGATATGCTTATTGAGCAAACCCAAATCACTGTGGAAGGGCTCCTATTGCTTGAAAAGTGGCTTGGAAAATCCGAACTGAAGGATAAATCCATTGACCAGATGCGCGCGAAAGAGGTCGAAGCAGATGAGGTCCGGCGGATATTGATCGATGAACTCCACAACACCTTCATCACGCCCCTGGATCGGGAGGATATCTTCATGCTTTCCCTGTACGTGGATGATATCCTTGATTACTGCTATACAACGGTGGAGGAAATGCAGCTGCTTGAAATCGAAGTTGATGAACATTTGATGGATATGGTCAAGCTTACCCGGGAAGCCACCCAGGAGCTGGAGATGGCCTTTAACACCATTTTTTCCAACCCTCGCGTGGCCGGAGAACATGGCCGGCGGGCAAAAAAGATCGAAAACGAGGTGGAGCATCTCTACCGAGTCGCCATTGGAGACCTTTTCACCAAAGCCAAGGATTTTAAACCGCTGATGGAAATGCTGAGGCGCAGGGAAGTCTACCGCCACGTTTCAAATATGGCTGATCAAGCCGACCGAGCAGCAGATATCCTCGGCATGGTGGTGATGAAGCTGACCTGAGGCTGATCCCGAAAAACCAATCTTGTAGAATAACAAGGAATAAGGGCGACAATAAAAGCCGCCCTTATTTTTTTCACATAAGGTTGTCGTTCTGGCCTATGCCAGATAAAATAGAGCAATCATGCCAGAGGAGAGCTAATGAGTTATAAAACAGCACTGATTACTGACAGCACCTGTGATCTGCCTGAAGAGTACCTGGAAAAATTTGATATTCAGGTGATCCCCCTGACCATTGTCTGGGGGGACGACCAGTTCCTGGATGGTGTGGATTTGCTGGCAGAGGAATTCTATCAACGCCTGGATACTGACCCAACGATTCCAACCACTTCACAACCTACACCCCAGCAGATGGTGCAAGCTTTTGATCGGGCCGAGGAGGGGGGGGCGGAAGAGATTTTGATCATCACGATCAGCAGCGCCATGAGCGGCACGCACGAATCTGCCTTGAAAGCGGCGGAGCTGGTGGATGTTCCCGTCAGGGTTTTGGATTCAAAAGCTAACTCAATGTCCCTGGGCTGGCAGGTCTTAGCCGCTGCTCGAGCTCGCGAGAAGGGGGGAAGTATTGATGAGATGGTGCGGGCAGCCGAGAAAGCCCGGGGCAGCATGGTATATATCATCACCCTTGATACCCTGGATTACCTCCACAAGGGCGGAAGGATTGGCGGGGCAAGCCATTTTATCGGCAACCTGCTCCATCTTAAACCGCAAATTTCCGTAGATCACCAGACAGGGAAAGTGGCTGGGGGGAGGAGGTCCCGGACCCGTAAAAAAGCCCTGGCGGACCTTTACAAAGACTTCTTCACTAAGGTCGATATTTCCAAGACGCTCCGAATCGCTGTTTTACACAATGCTGCCCTGGAGGAAGCCAGGGAACTGGTACACAGGATCGAAGAGGAATTCCAGCCAGTGGAGATCATTCTCAGCATCGTCTCCCCGGTGCTCGGCGTGCATACAGGACCGCGGGCGGTGGCGCTCTGCGGCTATTCTGAATAATCCCCATTTCGCTGCTGTCTGAATACCCGGGTAAAAGTTTCATACCTCTTGGTTTTCAAGAGATTACCCTGGAAACGTCTCCTGGCCCCAGGGACAGGAATGACGCGGAATGGTATGATGACTGACTGCATGGGAAAGCCGACCCTTGCATGATCTGGATTGCCGGGGGGAAATTTACCAAAACAGTGAATGTTAGAATTAAAGCCAGGAGATAGCGACCAATTCTTGATTGGGAAAGGAGCGCCCATGTCTGCCAATAAAATCACCCCAAACGCAGGGGATGCGAAACCAGATTTTGGGATTGGACTGGTAGGTTATGGAGGTATTGGGGGATTCCACACGTCCAATTGGCAGGTATTGAATTTGCAGTACCCGGACCTGCCTGTCCGCATCCGCCTGCAGGGGGCCGCCGCCAGGTCGGAAGCCTCAGCGCACCTCGCAGAGATCCAGGGTGGATATCAGTACGGAACCACGGATTTCCAGGAATTGATGAAGGACCCGGCTGTTGATCTGATCGATATTTGTACTCCCAATGATACGCATTACGAGATTTTTAACGCTGCTGTAGATGCTGGTAAACATATCTATATTGAAAAGCCTCTCGCGCTGACCCTGGATCAAGCCAGGGAAATGGCTGAACGAGTTAAGGAATACGCGAAAGTTGTTCAGATCGCTTTCAATTACCGTTTTGTGCCGGCCGTGATGAAAGCCCGGCAGCTGGTCGAGGATGGTTTCTTAGGGGATGTGGTGAATTTCAGGGTCCAATATTTTCATACTGGCTATCTGGCCCCCGAGAGGCCCATGAGCTGGCGGTTGTCAAAGGACAGATCGGGGGGAGGTGCCCTGGTAGACTTGGGATCACATGCCATTGACCTGATGCTGTTTCTTGTGGGACCCTTTGAGTCAGTGATAGCCCAGACTCGTACGTATGTGCACCAGCGGCCAGCGGAACCTGGTTCAGATCAGAAGGTTCCTGTCGAGGTAGATGATCATGCCCAGTTATTGGTCAGCCTGGACGGTGGGGGAGTCGGGATTGTGGAAGTCTCCCGCGTTGCCCAGGGCACCACTGATGATCTTAATTTTGAAATTCACGGCACAAAGGGCGCGTTGAGGTTTGATGTCATGGACCCTAACTGGCTGTATGCATATGATGCCCGGGACCCGAAGAAGCCCCTGGGAGGGGATCACGGCTATAAACAGATCCAGACCATGGGTGAATATCCGGGAAACAGGATTCCGGGAGGGCGCAGTTTGGTAAACGCCCTGGGCATGCACGCGAACTCGCAGTACCAGGTAGTTCGAGCAGCATTGGGACTGCAAAAGGCATCGCCGTCCGCAACCGATGGGCTGGCAGTACAGGAAGTGCTGGAGGCAAGCTACCTCTCTGCGCGGGAAGGGCGTTGGGTGAAGGTCAGATTTTAAGTAGGGATTGAAATCCCGAGAGGGGCCATTGATTATGGGACGGAGTCCTTCCGAGGGACTTCGTCCCTTTCATTTCTGCTGGCTATCGGCAAGAATCCATGCCACCATCAGAAGAGTAGAAACCAAAAACGTCCCCGTATGGGGACGTTCGGTCTGAGCGTAAGCGAAGACCCCTCTCAGGACTTCAGTCCATAAGAACCCTCAGCTGTGAATGGCTTCGCCTTTGACAGCTTTGGCTGCTTCGTGCAGCACCTCACTGAGGGTGGGGTGGGCGTGGATGTTGTGGCCGACCTCATCCGCTGTGAGCTCGTTTGCCTGGGCAAGGGTAAGCTCAGGCAGCAGCTCGGTAACTTCTGGTCCAATCATGTGGGCACCGAGGATTTCCCCATACTTTGCGCTGCTGATGATTTTCACCCATCCAGCGTAATCATTCAACCCCAGGGCCTTCCCATTGGCCTGGAAGTTGAACTTCCCGACTTTGATCTCATAGCCCTGCTCCGCGGCCTGCTCCTCTGTCAAACCAAAGGATGCTACCTGCGGATGGCAGTAGGTTGCCCTTGGAATGTCCTGGTAGCGGATTGGCTCGGGGTCCTGCCCCGCAATAGCTTCCGCGCAGACCATGCCCATGGCCATACCGGTGTGGGCCAGCATCAGTTTGCCGGTGACATCGCCGATGGCCCAGATACCCGGCACATTGGTGGCCATTCTCTCGTCGATCTCAATGAATCCACGACCGTCCACATTCACACCAGCGGCTTCCAGCCCAAGATTGTCTGAATTGGGCACAAAGCTGGCTGCCAGCAATACCTGGTCAGCAGAAAGCTGTTCTTCTCCCTCTTTCGTTTCCACGGTGACATTGACCTTGGTTTTCAATTTATCCACCTTGGTGACCTTGGCGCCAGTTTTTATGGAAATACCATTTTTGGAGATCTGTTTATTCAACTCCTGGCTGATCTCGTGATCCTCATTGGGAAGGACGCGATCCATCATTTCCACCACGGTGACCGGCACGCCGTAACCGTTCCAGATGGTGGCAAACTCCATACCGATCGCTCCGGCTCCAATGATCAGGGCTGTTTTTGGCAGGGTTTCCTGGAGGATGGCTTCGATGTAGGTCAGTACCTGTTTACCGTCCACTTCAACCCCGGGGATGATCCAGGGTCGGGCACCGGTGGCGATGATGATATTTGCCCCCTCCAGCAGCTCTGCCCCTTCTTGCCCTTGCACTTCAAGGGTGGTTGGAGAAGTGAAACGCGCTTCTCCTTCATACTGAGTGATCTTGTTCTTCTTGAGAAGGAATCCAACGCCTTTGGTAAGCCGGTTGGAGACCTGGCGGCTGCGTTTGACTGCTGCGGGGTAGTCCAGTTTTAGGTTCTCAAAAGAGAATCCAAAGACCTTTGATTTGTTCCTGAGAATATCAGCCACTTCGGCGTTTTTGAGGAGACTCTTGGAGGGGATGCAGCCGACATTGAGGCAAACCCCACCCAGGTATTCCTTTTCCACAATGGCGGTATCCAGTCCCAGCTGTGAAGCCCGGATCGCAGCCACATAACCGGCAGGGCCGGCACCGATCACAATCACGTCATAAGTATTCATAAGATTCCTTGCTGTAAAAAGTACTAATCTGATCTAATTTTCAAAACCCGGATGATGTCCAGAAATGAAAACCAAGGAAAGGTCCTGGTTTCTTTTCTCCAGTCATTTCATCTGTTCTGCAAACGAAAGGATATTTTCCCTTGTAATCATCCTTATGCATCAAATTCAATGCCTTCTTCTGCCCAGACAGTCTTGGCGCCTTTTTTTCGCCGGGCAGGGATGACACATAGAAATCCCAGAGGCGTTTCTCCTGTGTTGCGGATCTGGTGGCGGGCATCCGGGGGAATGTAGACGATATCTCCGCGAGAGATTCCCTGCACCTCACTTCCCAGCAGGACTTCCCCCGCACCTTGCAGGATCAGGATCCCGTGGTCGTAGGGATGATCCTCTTCCCGAGAATGGCTGCCAGGAGAAAGTTGGTAATAGCGGAAAGCAAAATTCTCCGCACCTTCTTTCTTCCCGATCATCCAGGTTTCGGAAACCTGGTTTTCTGGTGTGCTTCGATACATGCGGGAGCGAGCGCCATCCCATGTAAAAACCCCCTCCCAATCCCCTGTGAATTTTTGAATAGTACCAACCATTTTTTTAGTCCTTATTTAATACCTCAATATCAACTAATTGAGCGACCAGATCCAGGCAGTTCCTGGAGGTTAAATCCAAACTTAACGGGGTCAAGGAAACCAACCCTTGAGCCAAAGCAAAGGCATCTGTGTTTGTAGCGGTGAATTTCCCCTTCAATGGAATTTGGGTGATTTCAAGTTTCGTTCCAAGTGTTTTTTCGCGGGGTTACACTACCGATTGGTAGTATGCCAGTCTGTCCTGCCGGGTAGCTACCAGAGTGGTTTGGCTGGTTGCGCCGCAAGGGATTTCCAGTTTAAGTACGTCCGCATCCAGGGGCAGCGCCTG
>Ga0272443_10000482_pt1 | contig 73664 bp, 61 predicted proteins | sample SSMAcet12_FD_193581 | JGI IMG/M metagenome (GOLD analysis project Ga0272443, IMG submission 193581) | Marine sediment archaeal communities from Little Sippewissett salt marsh, Falmouth, MA, United States - SSM-Acet-12 | ecosystem: Environmental > Aquatic > Marine > Wetlands > Sediment ...
ACGCTTCACATCCTGGTATGGCATTTCCTATAAGGATGTTTTTGATCAGGAAATACAATCTCTACTAGATAAGGGACTGCTTGAATGGGTGGGGGATGCAGAAGACCGGCTTCGACTGACGCACAGGGGTGTTATGGTCGCAAATCAAGTCTTCATGGCATTTGTCTGATCAGATCACAGAGACGCGCGTACCATTACCCGTTCGTGTGTATTCGTGAGGACTGCATACCGGATTCGCCCAGCGGAAGATCCACTTGGCATCTTCGTTGCGCATGTTCACGCATCCATGGCTCATCGGCGTCCCGAAATTCGTATGCCAGTAGGTTCCATGAATGGCAACGCCCTTTTCCAGTTCGAAGAAACTGCACCATGGGACACCCAACAGCAGGTAAGCATAGATATCATTGGTAATTTCTCCATCTCCCATGTGTTTTGAAGGCATTTTTGAACCAATCCGGAATTCTCCCGATGGCGTGTCCATGTCGTAGTAGGGCAATCCACTGGATATCTTGGTTTGCCGGACGATCGAATTTCCCTCATAAGCGGTCAGTTCTTGACGAGAAAGTGAGATCGTGATCCTTTTCGATTCCGGTGGGACGTCCGGATGGATCTGGCCAAATTCAGAATCTTTCACGATGCGCATATGTTTTGCAGGGATAGCATACTGCAGACGCGATAGTTCATCCTCCAGTTGATACCAGGGCTGCTTATCCGGTCCGGTAATGATGTCCCGGATCCAATGCGTGGAATGGTAATACAGGCGGGTTACCTCAACCCATCCCAGAAGCGATGTATAGCGCATTGCCTGTGTGTAGGGGATAGTGACCTCGCCTAACTGGCCGTCTTCATGAATAGAAGCCGCAACTGGATTGAGGGTGTGTTTGACTTCAATGAGACTGGCTCGATGCACATAACCTCCCCAGACACGGTACCAAATGGGATTATATGCAGGGCCATATTCCGATTCGACTTCGTAATAGACATTGATGATGTCATCTTTATAGCGTTGATATAGGATGATACTTTCATCATTGGGCTGTTTATGGATGCTGACGGAATCGTTGCTGCAAACACGCATCAGCCTCGGCTGAATCGCAGTAGAATTAGAACTCAATTTCGGCCTGAACGCCAGCGATCCGAGACTGAGCGCAGCCAGTTTCAGGAAAATTCTGCGGGAAAAGGTCTTATTTGTCATATCTGTGGATTATACCGATCCAACGGATGCTGTCAATCATCCAGTTCCTGTGGGAAGATTTCAGCAACAGAATTCTTAATATAAGTGGGTAGATAGGGATATTTATCGATATCTTCATCTTTGGTCACGCCGCTCAGCACTAAAATCGTTTCCATCCCGCTGGTGATCCCTGCGATTATGTCGGTATCCATACGATCGCCGACCATGATCGTGTTCTCCGAATGGGCACCCATGTAATTCAAAGCTGTACGCATCATCAGGGCGTTTGGTTTGCCGATGAACAGCGGTGAAACACCGCTGGCTTTTTCAATCAAGGCTGCCATCGCGCCGCAAGCAGGTGATATACCGCCTTCACTTGGGCCTGACGGGTCAGGATTGGTCGCGATAAACCTCGCTCCTGTGTAGTAGATCAGACGGATAGCTTTTTTGACCATTTGGAAATTATATGAAAGTGTCTCGCCGAGGACCACATAATCTGGGTTCATATCCGTGATGATATAGCCGATGTCATGAATGGCTTCAGTCAGGCCGCTCTCTCCGAGAACAAAAGCTTTACCGTCTGGCCTCTGTCTGTGTAGAAAGGAAGCCGTTGCAAGGGCAGAGGTGAAGATCTGGTTCTCTTCAATCTGGACACCCAAAGATTGAAGGCGGTGTGCCAGATCCCTGGGCGTATATACGGCATTGTTGGTCAGGATGATAAATTTACGCCCCTGTTCACGCAACTTGTTAATAAACTCATCAGCACCAGGGATAATCGTCTTACCCTGAACCAGAACACCATCCATATCAATGATAAAATTTTTCATCAGCTTTTCACTTTCATGTAGTAAACAGTTAATCCTTATTGTACATTATCCTGAAGGACTTCTCGATAAATTAGCCTAAAATTAAGTAAATCCTAATAAAAAACCTCCAGAAAGATTGTGATTTTGTTTTTTATGTTTATCTTTATAAGAAGGATGGCGTGCATCCTGCCTGCCTCCGAAAGGAAATCAGACCGCTTTGATATATCAACTTTATTCTTCTGGATTTATTTAAAGCGGCCTAAAAGGCCGCACTCCTTTTAATAAATTGACCAATAAAAAAAGCCGCTGATTATTTCAACAGCGGCTTCATTTGATTCAAATAGAATTTTATTTCTTTGTCAGGATGATCCTGGCATCAACAATCTTAACGCCCTTGCCCTCGTCATAGACCAGGACGGGGTTGGCATCAGATTCAGAAATCTCCTCAGATAAATCGCTAACCATATATGCATACTGGGTTAGGACATCTGCCAGCGCTTTCTTGTCGCGAGGTTCTTCGCCACGCACACCATCCAGAATGGCTGCGCTTTTAATTTCATTGAGCATCGATACAGATTCTCCGGCTGAAATCGGTGCAACACGGAAGGTGACATCTTTGAGGACTTCAACGAAAATCCCACCGAGACCGAACATGACTGTCGCGCCAAAGGTCGGGTCGTTGATCGAACCGACAATGATTTCGGTTCCCCAAGGAGCCATTTTTTGGACGACGATGCCGTGGATATTCGCATCAACTTTATAAGCTTTGGCGTTCTTCATGATAGTCTGGAAAGACTCACGAACCCCAGCTTCATCATTTATGTTGACCTTGACGCCACCTGCATCGGATTTATGGAGAATATCAGGAGAGACGATCTTCAACACGACTGGATAGCCTATTTCTTCAGCCTGCTTTACCGCATCGTCTTCGGTTACAGCCAGGTGGGTCTGTACAACGGGCATGCCGTAAGCATTGAAAATCTTTTTAGATTCGATTTCTGTCAGCGAAGTACGGCCATCTTCCCGAACTTTATTGATGATCTTCAATGCAGCCTCTTTATTTGCTGCATGGTTCTCCTCAATAGGCTCGTTCTTCAACGCCTGAAGGCGGTCGTATTCCTTTAATGTACCCATTGCCTTGACGGCGAGATCGGGGGCGTTATAAGCCGGGATGCCATTTTCGACCAGCCACTGCATAGCTTCATCACAACGTTCTCCACCGACAAAGGAGACCGTAATGGGTTTATCCGTTATCTTTGTTTCTGCAACGGCTTTGTGAATGGATTTGGCGATCTCCATCGGGTTTGTCATGGCTGTTTCGCAGTAAAGTACCACAAGCCCATCTACCCACTCATGTGCAAACGCGAAATTCACCGTATCGTGATACCAGTCATTACCTGCCATACCAGTCAGGTCAACCGGGTTCTTCGCAGACCCAAAGGAAGGCATATGTTTCTTGAGTTCTTCCTGCACAGCGTCAGGAGCAAAAGTAAGAGGAACACCGGCTGCTTCGGCCGAATCCGTGGCAAGAACACCCACGCCGCCGCCATTGGTGATGACAAGCAGATTGTCGCCTTTCATTGGCGGTTGCAGCGAAAGGGCTAACGTGCAGTCAAAAAGGTCGCTCAGGTCGGTTGCCTGAATGACGCCTGCTTGTTGGAATGCTGCGCTGTAGACTTTCTGTGCCCCTGCCAGTGAACCCGTATGCGATGCTGCTGCTGCAGCGCCGTGTGCTGAGACACCAGCTTTGAGGACCACGATTGGTTTGGAGGCTTTCGCACTTTCATCAATGAACCGCCGGCCATCTTTCAAACCTTCGATATACAAGGAGATGCATTTCGTGCTTTCATCTTCATCGAGCCAGGAGACCATATCACCAAAATTGACGTCGCTCATATTCCCAATGGAGACCAGTTTATCAAAACCAATCCTGCGGGTGTATGTGATCGCGTCAATTGCGATGAGCAAGGCGCCGCTCTGAGATACCAAAGAGGCAGATCCGTTCAACGGGAGGAATGGTGCAAAAGAAGCATTCAACTTATCCGAGTTTGAAAGCGTACCAACGACATTGGGACCAAGAACGCGCATGCCGTATTCTCTGGCGATCCTGACCAATTCGTGTTCCATTTCAGTCTCTCCAACTTCACTGAAACCCGAAGTGATCACGATCAGGCCTTTAACGCCCTTTTCACCGCATTCTTTGACAGCACCTAATACATATTTTGCAGGGACCGTAATTGTTGCAGCTTCCACCTTGTCGGGAATGTCAAGAACCGATTTATAGGTTTTCAAGCCAAGAATTTCATCGGCTGATGGATTGACAGGGTAAATGCCACCTGTATATCCACTCTCGAGTAGATTTTTTACAACAGTATGTCCAATTTTTCCCGGCTTTGCCGAGGCACCAATAATTGCGATACCCTTAGGCCTGAGCAGACCGGTCAGTACATCATCCACGAGTTCCTCCTGATAAAAGCAAATTCAGATTATTATTATATTGTGTAATTATATTATTACACCATCGGCTATTTTACCTTATATTTCATTATTGCATGACCAATTATGACAATTATCTAAGAAAACAGAGAGGATTATCGTGGGAGTAAGTAAGAGATCAATCATTTCAGCTGATGCATTTCGGAACCGTGTTCTTGACCGAAGCGGGAAGATGGGGGAGGATGCATGTAAGATCATGGCAGCAGCCATCCAGGCAGTTGATCCTTATCATTGTGTGAGAGACCATCTTATATATGAAGCCGGAGTTCTAAAAATTGACCGGCAGATTATTCACCTGGACAAGTATCAACGTGTGTTTCTGATCGGTTTTGGTAAAGCATCAGTGGCAATGGCAAAAGCGGTGATAGATACTTTAGGTAGCTGTCTGAATGCTGCCAACGTCGTTACAAAAGATGCGTCTTTTCTTTCTGAAAAAAACTATAAAGATATCTTGAAAGTCCATCTAGGAGAACATCCAATACCTGGAGATGGATCGATACAATCTACTCGTTCTATAGTAGCAAGCCTGCCTGAATTAACTACACAGGATCTGATTTTGGTCGTAATCTCTGGTGGTGGATCTGCCCTGTTCACGGACCCTGACCCAGGAATATCGCTTGAAGCGATACGTCAGATGACAGACATATTACTGAAATGCGGTGCAGATATTTATGAGATCAACACACTCAGGAAACATCTGGATCAGGTGAAAGGCGGCGGGTTGGCGCGCCGCCTCCAACCTGCGACAGTGCAGTCATTGATCCTGTCCGATGTGATTGGTGACTCGCTGGAGATGATATCTTCAGGGCCGACAGTACCAGATTCGACCACTTATCGTGACGCTTTAGGTGTGATCGATCGGTATCGTTTACGCAATTTGGTTCCCAAAACGATCCTTGATACGCTTGAGGAAGGTGCAGAGGGCTTGCTCCCCGAAACATTGAAAGCTGGTGTTATTCAGTCTGAGAAGTTGGGGAATCACCTGATCGGATCGAATCAAAAAGCAGCGAAGGCTGCCATGCAAAAGGCTCAATCGCTGGGTTACAACAGCGAAATACTTACGACACAGATGACCGGATTGACTGAGGATCTCGCTGAAGATTTGCAAGCAATAATTGCGTCAGAATTTTCAGAGGATGAACCTGTGGAGAAGCCTGCCTGTGTGATATTAGGCGGTGAATCAACGGTGAAAGTTGTCGGTAGTGGAAAAGGCGGGAGGAATCAGGACCTGGTCTTAAGAATGGTTCCCAGGATAGCTGAGATGGAAGGTATATTATTTATTTCTCTGGCAACAGATGGGGAGGATGGCCCAACGGATGCGGCTGGCGCCGCATCCGATTCTTCAGTCTATCGCGAAGCGACATTGATGAAGGGCCTTGATGTTTCTACCTTTATTGATACTAGTAATGCTTACCAATATTTGGATGAAACCGATGCACTTATTCGGATAGGTTCTACAGGGACCAATGTTAATGATCTCGTTTTTATGCTTATCAGCAAAAACAACTTCTAAGAATGTCTTGTATCAATGTTGTATGAGAAAACAAGTTGATGCGCAAGCATTTCGTCAGATGTATTGAGCTTAGCAATAATATTGAATAAATGTCGTCGAACAATGGACTTTGGAATATCAAGAGAAGATGCGATCGTTCTTACAGATTCATTATTCTTCGCAGCAGATAGCACGACATTCTCTCTGGGAGTGAGTTGATTAATCAAATTTGCGTTGGAAAACACTTGTTGCGTCATCTAAGTACCTTTATTAATAATATTAATGTCTATGACTAATGTATAAGCATTATATTGAGATACAGTCACAAAAAAGGCTTTAAAAAACAAGCGAGAGTATCAATTAAAGCCATGAATATGAAAAAATTTCGTGTAGACCACTATTATTGATGCAAACTATTAACTTCTTTTAATCTGCTAAGCGAAATTTTCTGTATCTTTGATGATTGAGTTGTTATTGTATCTTGTTTTGTTTAATTCATTTTTGAAAATTATTAGCAATGGTTATGCTTTATAATCTATGTGATTGAAAATCATTCGTTCTATTCAAGGAGACATATTATGATTTCTATTTCCACAGAAAATGTTGATATACCATTGTCACCAGATGACAGTAAAAAGATTAATTACAAGAAGAGTAAACATAAAACGAACATTATTCTCGGTCTGGTTTTTATCCTTCCTGCTTTGGCTGCATTAATTTTTACCAAGATCCTCCCGGTCATCATGACGTTTATCCAAAGTTTCAAGGAACGGTTCATGATTGATTCTGCGGAGTTTGTTGGCTTTAATAACTATGAGCGGCTATTCAGCACACCTGTAGGGGGGAAGGTGATCAGCTTCACATTATTGCTGACCGTCAGTCGGGTTCTGTTGGTCCTGGTTCCACCTCTGTTGCTAGCTTTGGGTGCTTCAGCCATTAAACCGAAACTGCAGAAGGTCATAAGGGTCATTTCAACATTTCCTTGGATGATTTACTCTCCCATAGCATTGTCGGTTGTGTGGATGTTGCTGATAAACCCCAATTTAGGTTTCGAAATTTTCACAAAGACATTTTTTAACGCTGAAACAAGCCGAGTTCTGATTTTATTCCTTGATGGGTTATCGTTTTTTGGCCTTTCATGTGGACTGGGTATGACCGTTTACCTTTCAACAATTAACGGCACAAAAGAGAACAGTTCCTCAAAAGGATTGGTGAGGAACCTGGTCATACTTGCAGTTGTCCTTGTGCTTGGGACAATCGCTGTCTCACTGCAGGGTGGAGAATCCATTGTTTTCACAACCAATGGATTTCCTGAATTAACAACGATGTCAGTATATCCATATATCACAAATCTGATTTTTAATATTTCTCAAAACAGTGTTGCTGCCGCGCTTGCATCGCCGGTGATCATCGTCATTGGCATTCTTGGGATTGGTATCGCTTTGATAACTGTATTGTCACATTTGAGGTTGTTCAATCTTACTGAAAAAGCAGACCCAGTGCAGATGTCTAAAGCGATGAAGATCATTTTGGTGATACTGATGATTTTCATATTGCTGGCTATACTTATCTCGCTATCTCCATATTTAATTAAATCCATTTTGCTTATATCCTCCAGTGGAATAATATCGTCTGAGCGTATCAACATGATGACTTCTGATATGCCATTCTGGCGTATCTTGTTAAATACCTGGATCACTCCGTTGGCGATAATCGTGTTGATCCAATTCCCAATTACCTATCTCGCTGCACTTGGGATAGGCGCACTGCGTCCCTTTGGCAAATCAAGTGAGTGGTTGTTGCTCTTGTTTGCCCCCTGGTTGTTCATCCGTCCCATGCTGTACCTGCCCGGTATGCTCCCCATGCTGTTGGAATTAGGTTTGAACGATAGTTTTATTGGTTTTGCATTACCATATATTCTGAATATCCCAATGCTGTTCGTTCTCACATTGTTTTTCAGAGGACAGGCACACAAGTACACTGAAAATAATCAGGAAGTGAAGTTCTTCCGTGATTACGTCCTGGCATCACTGCCTTTAGCGATCATATGTATCGTTTTCAGTGTGGTGACCATTCAGCAGGACTTGATTTGGTCTACCGTCATTCTATCTGATCCAACTAAATGGATGTTGTCAAATTTGTTTAATCGGCTCAGAGCCATAAATATCGCAGGTATTGGAGAGTACGTAACATTCGTTACCCTTGTTCGGATTCCCGCGGTTGTCCTGGGTTTCATCGTCCTGGGGGCATATCAAGTATTCTATTTGCCCAAATTAGGGATCAGTCTGGGCAGAGACAAAGTGAAAAGTAAGTAAGCTAATTTTACTAATACGGTGAATGGATAAACAGGGCAATCATAATTGCCCTGTTTTCAGTAATCGAGTTATTAGATGTCTTGGCATATTGATTAACCGCCAAAGCTGATCATAACTATGATTACAAATTTATTATGATTCATTCCCTGGAACCTGATGCATTGAACGAGAACAAAATACGGTTGATTCTCAATGATAGTAATAGTGGGTTAATTCCGATATTTATAATGAAGATAACTAATATTCTTTATATTTTTAAGAAAATTGAGTAAGATTATATAAATAGCAGGTGCGGAATAAACTTCTACTATTTACAAAGGAGGCTTTATATGAAAGGTCACCCAGAGATCATCAATGCACTCAACGAGATGCTTAAAGCTGAACTTGCAGGGATTAATCAATATATTCTTCACGGAGAGATGTGTGAGGATTGGGGATTTGAGAAACTGCATGAAGTCATTGAAAAACGGGCAATTGAAGAGATGAAGCATGCGGAAGACCTGATTGCGCGAATCCTCTTCCTTGAAGGTCAGCCGATCGTTTCAGAGCTTGATAAGATCAACATCGGCTCAACGGTTGAAAAAATACATAAGAATGACTGGGATTCGGAGAAGCTTGCCATTGACATGTACAATGGTTATGTAGCTCTGGCGAGTAAGCTAGGCGACAACGGCTCGAAAGTCCTCATCGAATCTATCCTGGCGGACGAAGAAGACCATATTGATTGGATCGAATCTCAAATCGGGATGATTGGACAGATGGGTTTACAGAACTACCTTGCCGAACAAGCTCGAGATTAATCAGAATCGAAAAAGGCGACTGAATAAGTCGTTTTTTCTTTCTTTATCCGTGGAAGGCGGTCTTCCAACCAGGGTATGACTGCATAGCTTCTCCAACCAGGAATTGACAGCGTCTAGAAAAAGCTGTGGATGTTCCTGGTGGGGTAGATGTCCGCTGCCGTTAATAGTGATAAGTTGGGCTACCGGCTGCACGTTAGCGATCCCCCGCGCGTTGACTTCCGGGAATAGGGAGTCATTTTGTCCATGTATGACCAGTGTGGGTGTTTCTAGATAAAATAATTTGTCAGGCAGGGTGGATTGTTGATTTAAAACATACGCGGTTAATTTTCGCAAAGTTGAAAAATAAGCACGTCTCTGTCCATCACTCCACACGCGTTTATTAACACGGGTGAAAAGGAATGTACGGTCAGGTTCAGGTAATCCAGCAAGATCCGAATATACATTCCCAAGAGAATTAAAAGCAGCTTGTGGATCTTTCCGCAGTCTGGTGTATAGCCATTCACCGATAAGCGGCAGCAACATTAACCGAAAGCTCCACCCCCCCATAGATTCAATCTGGAGTAAACCGCCGTCAACGAGAATCAATCCTTCAACACGATCTTCGTGTGTAAGGGTAAGATCTTGGGCAAGGATTGCCCCAAGTGAACTGCCCATTAATATAACCTTGTTTAGTGAGAGCGCATCCATGAGCTCGATGATGGCATACTTAAAAAATCCGGGTGAATATTTCGTGGCGGGTTTATCAGAACGACCGAATCCTGGGAGGTCCATGGCAATCACATGAAATCTTTCAGCCAGCGGCTGGATGACATGTCGCCATGTATCCGCTTCGTCACCAAGCCCATGAATCATCAGGATTGTTTTTTCGTTCTTTTTCCCGGCTTCAAAGTAGAAGATATTCATACCATTTGTTTCCAGCTTGATATTATTTGCAAAGCTGGCCAGGGTCGGATAGGGTTCCATTGGATTTAAGTAGAAATTCTTTTCTGACATGACTCATTCACACTTTCATGATTTACTAAATTTTCTGACGGTTAGTATCCAGCCGTAATATCAACCTTGTTGGGGATGGCAAGGCCGCGGCTTGCAGCATTCAAAAGTTCCGCAAGTGCTTCCGCCCGCTGACGTTCGACTCCCTCGACCATCCCGCCGCGGTGCGGGCTCATCACGAAATTGATCAATTCGTTGAAAGGGACATCCGCAGGCGGCGTTTTGTTGATGGTTTCTCTGGACTCAGGATAGTTGTACCACACATCACTAGCTGCAGACCGCAGGTGACCATTCTTCAGGGCATCATAAAGGGCATATTGATTGACGATTGGACCGCGCCCAATATTTACCAGGATTCCTCCCTGAGGCATTGAATTCAGTTCAGACTCACCGATCAGATCATTCGTTTCATGTGTAAGGGGGAGGGTTATAAGCAAGATATCTGCATATGGCAGTAGCTCTTCTAATTTAGAATCTGGATAGATATCCACATCCTGGAAATACGTGCCTTTATTCACATGTTTTTTGGTTGCGATCACTCTCATACCCAAACCCAGGCAATAGCTGCCCAATGTCTGACCAATTGCACCAAAGCCAAGGATCAAAACCGTCTTTCCCTGCAGCCGGATTGTATTGGGTTCCTCGTAACGAGGTGTCCAGTCATTATTCCGTAATGCACGGTCAAATGGGATAATGAATTTCGCTGCGGAAAGGAGAAGGCCTAAGCCTAATTCTGCGGTATTTATTTTGTTGTGATGAATATTGTGGAGACTGATATCGGGAAATTGATGCATCAGTTCAAGCGTTTTCTCGGGAATCCCCGCCCATGGGATCACCACTGCTTTTAGTTTCGAGCTCGCCTCCAGCCATTCCCTGGAAGGTGTTGGATACACAAGTACTTCATAATTGGCTGGGGAGGGGATTGTTTTACCTTCGGTAATGATAATATCAGGATCCAAGGATGATTTGAATTCATCTGTGAACTCTGAAAAACTGATCTGGTTGAAATGAACACGTAAGCTCATGGTTTTCCTTGAAAATTAATCGTCCTTGGCTCTGTTGAAAATTTTAAGAGAATAGATATATCAAATCTCTAACTCATACATCGCATGGGTTTTATAGAAATTAATGCCCATGCCCTGAAGTTCTAGGTGCATCCGTTCATTTTCCGTGCTGATCTGGATCACTTCGGCATGTTTGAACTGTCTGGATGAAGTCACACTCTGGTAGAGTTCAGAGAATAATAGAGCGGTCGCAGCCATACCACGGTACGCATCCGCAATCCCTATGCCATTGATGTTGATCCAATTGGAGTGGTGTTTTTCCCATAAGAAGTTTATCCAGCCAAACGGCAGTATTCGCCCGCCTGTCGCATGCAAAGCGGCGGTAACATCGGGATATGCCAGCAGGAAGCCCACTGGTTGATCTTCTTTGAAGATCAATTTGATCAATTCCGGCTTTGCGATCCACAACACAACCTGAACGATTGACCTGAGGTCATATTCTGTGAGAGAGGCATTACCTTCAGTTCCTGTCAATGCAGCGTTGTACATTTCACCCAGATACTGGATTGCCTTGCGGAGTTCTTTTCGTTTATGCAGCCGCATGACGTGGAAACCTTTGCGTTCCTGGATTAGATTGGCAGCTCTCTGTACTTTTTCAGGTAATGTGAACCTGTTTGTGCTTATATAGCCTGAATCGATCCGACGGATTTCAGTAAAGCCGTATTTACAATAGAACTCCGGATAATACTCAGGATTGTATGGCATCCCAAAGGCGGGGCAATGCTCAAATCCCCTGACCAGCAATCCCATGCCATCCAGCGGCGTCATACCCTTTGGTCCAAAGAGTTTGGTCAGGCCTTGACTCTTTGCCCACGCGACACCTCGATTAAAAAGTTGAGCCGCTATTTCAAAATTATTTTCGACTTCAAACAGGAAAAAATGACCTGTTTTCTTTTCCATCCCATGGTTATTTAGCATGACCAGCCTACCAACTGGCTCACCATTCTGCAAAGCTAGAAGGAAGTGAGTCTCACCATGCTTGTAGAAGCCATGTTTCTTTCGGTTGAAGATCTGCCTTATATCCATCCGCAGTGGTGGTGACCAGTTAGGATCGTGCTGATACAGATGGTAGGGAAGCTGGATGAATTTATGCCTTAATCTTTGATTCTCAGGTTCGAAAGCAATGATTTCCATAGTATGAATTATATAGCCCTAATTACTACAATGGTCGCAGGGTTATTTGGTAATATTTTCATTATTCGACAGTTTGAATTTAATTCCGAGGAAAATGATGAAGCAGATAAGGAAGATGAGTTCGAAGAACTTCCCATAGGTAAAGATCTGAACGAAGTCCGCAAGTTTGGGGAGAGAGGGATATTGATTCGTGATATAGATCAGGAAAAAGTTCTCAATCAGATCAAAAATTACTGGACAAAAGGCTAATAAATAGAGGTGCTTTCCCGATAGTTCAGATTGATCTGTAAATCGGTGAATGAGCAGGCCTAAAAGCAATCCATAGATCAGCGGAAAGAGTAGATCGATTGTTAAATGCATGCGTTGAAAGGCTGCCCGGCCATCCGGTCCAATCTCTTTCAGGAAAATTGATAGGTCCTCAGCATCATAGCCAAATCGCATGTCTGGTATGACCGATTCCTTATAATCACGTGTGATAGCCTGGATGCTTCCGGGAAAACCCGGGATGTAGAATAACGCCATGTTTACAAGTAACAATATCCCTAATATGGTCAGCCGATTCAGATATTTTTGTTTATCCTGCTTATTGAACATCGCAGCTTTTCCTGATTAATTCTCTCGATGGAATTAATTTATTTCATTTGTAATTTCAGTATTATATTAACCCAATGTTATCATTAATCTGGTTGACACTGAAAAACGGCAGTTGTATAATCTTTCAGGTTGATTTAAGACAAAGCAGGTCTATAAATGATGGATTTAATGGATAAGTTTCAGGAACGTAATAAACCGGTGCATGACGACCCTGAGGGGAGGCGTCGTATAATTTAACGCGCACAGAACATTCCTTGAAAATAATTAATGACAATCATCAGGGGCACAGTTCTGTGCCCCTGATTTTTTATTTTATAATATAGTTGGAAAATAAGGGAATTTCATCCTATGTTCGAATTCTTAGCTCAAAGTGTATGGCTCCTGGCAGTTTCAGGCGTAGTATCGATAGCACTTCTGGTGATCGCATCGAATGTGGCTGTCAAGAAACTGACTGGTTTGGCAGGTTTTTTTAGACTCTCAACAACTTTTATGGGAGTCACTGTTATTTCACTTGCGACCAGTATCCCGGAAATTGCAGCCCATTATACAGCTTCATTTGGGATCCTCAGTGGAACACTCGACTTTGAAGTCAGTTCGGCTGTAGTGTTGGGAGCAAATATTGGTTCTGACGTGATACAACAAACCCTGATTATGGCTGTTGTTGTGCTTCTCGCCGGCGGGCTGCACTTCAAACGTTATTTTCTCTGGAAGAGTATGATCCCCATGATTGCCACGACGGTCATGTGTATTGTCCTGGGTGTGGACGGGATCTATTCCCGTGTTGACGGATTGATCTTGTTCGGGACCTTCCTGGCATATATGTATTATTTATATGTTGATGAACGGAAGCATTACCGTGAAGAAGATCACGGCTTTGATGAAACTGGAAAACAACCGGAAGGCGTTCCACAAAATGCTAAAGAAGCATGGCGGGACGCTTTCATTGCCATACTCGCGCTCATTTTAACAATCGGCAGTGCCATGATTGCCCTGCAGATCACGGAAAGTGTCGTGGCACTGACGGGTATTGGCGGTTCATTGATCGGCGTGATTACACTTGGCGTAGCCTCTGCGCTGCCTGAATTAATCACCGCGATTCAGGGTGTCAGGCAGGGTGAAAGCGGAATATCATTGGGGACTTTGGTCGGAAGCAATATCACCAATCCTCTCGTCGCAATTGGCGGTGGTGCAATTATCAGCCAATATTGGGTACCGAGACCGCTTGTCCTCTGGGATTTACCTTGGGAGACTGTGACCGGTGCCATTTTGTGGGTCGTTTTGTGGTTGAACAAGGGTAAATTGGGGAAGTGGAGCGCCGTTTATCTGATTGCCCTGTATTTCGTATATTTAACATTACGAATGATCTTCTTCGCAGCGGATTGATAACTTAAATTTCTAAATCACACAAAAATGAAAATCGACTTATTATCAACGGAATATCAGGTCAAACGAATTGAAGATGCAGATATCCCGAAAGTATATGCTATTTGCATAAGCAATCCGTTGTATTTTCAATACTGTCCGCCGACAGCATCAATGGACAGAATAAAAGAAGATTTGAGGGCTTTGCCTGAGGGAAAAACGTTAAAAGATAAATACTATCTTGGCTTTTATAAGGCTGGATCGCTTGTTGCAGTAATGGATTTGATTTCCAGGTACCCCAATGAAGCAACAGTATTTATCGGTTTCTTTATGATAGATCAAGAAATGTAGGGGAGGGGTGTTGGAACTGACATCATTTCAGAGGCCTGTCGATACTTCAAGAAGATGGATTTCACCTGTGTAAGGCTTGGATATGTAAAAGGAAATCCACAGAGTGAAGCATTTTGGATCAAGAATTATTTTAAAAAGACGGATGAGGAAGTACAGAAAAATGACCATGATGTCGTTGTGATGCAAAGATGCCTGTAAAACGATATATCCTTAAGGATAATTATTGACAAACAGAATGAACTGATCCCAAAAATTAAAACACAAAATAATAAAAAAGACCGCATTGAGAAAAACGAACCAGGAGGTTTTTATATATCTGGACGAGAAGTAAATGGGTTGCATTAAGAAGGAGGCGGAAAACCTATCATCTGGGGAGTTTGTTTATTAAATCACAAGGCGCTTATTATTCCTTGTCTCCTGTCCCACTCTCATTTATTACTGATTGAAATATTTACTTGACAAAACTTAATTTATAATATAAAATAAGAACTAAATTTATTAGTAAAATTATGTGGCCGGATGTGGAGTATATAAAATGAGTCGACAAAAACAATCCGTTCGTGACATTCGTCGTGCAAACCGAAAAACGATTGTAAACAAATTATATTTTGAAGGACCGCTCAGTCGTTCAGATTTGTGTGAGATAACCGGGTTAAGCGCAGCTACTGTTACGAACGTAATGACGAAATTACTTGATGAAGGAATAGTCCAAGAAACCGGGTTAGTTGAGGCATCAGAGGGGGGAAGACCTCGCACATTGTTGGCCATTAATTCTAAGTATGGCTTTTTTGCAGGAGTTGATCTTGGAGAAACGCACGTTCAGATTGAATTATTTGATCTGACATTCAATAACTTAGGAACAGTTCGACGCACAGTTTCTCAAGAAGAAAACCTGCCCGAAGATTATGCTTCCTGGATTGTCGCCGGAATAAATGAACTACTCGAAAAAGCCGGCATCGAATCAAATCAGATGATTGGTGTTGGAATCGGTGTTCCAGGAATCGTTGAACGAAATGGGGGAGTATCAATCTTTTCACCAAATTGGACTTGGGAGAACGTCCATTTCAAAGATTTATTGACTGATAAGTTGCCTTTTGCGATTTGTCTTGATAATGGTGCAAAGGCTATGGCATTAGCGGAAAGTCTTTTTGGAGATGGCCGTGATGTGAAAGATCTGGTTGTTCTGCTGATTGGCACTGGCGTTGGTGCAGGGATAATCACGAAAGGTTCTCTCTACCGAGGTGTAACGAATAGCGCAGGTGAATGGGGACACACAAAAATTGTTTTAAATGGACGCTCTTGCCGTTGTGGAAATTATGGGTGTTTAGAAGCCTATGTGGGTGCCCCCGGTATTATTACCAGCTTAAATGAGATTACTCCTGATAGTCCATTGGTGGTCAAAGGAGATCAATTGGCTACAATTGCCAATCTTGTATCAACCGCCCGCGAAGGGGACAAAGTCTCAATAGAGGTCCTCCAAAATACTGCAAATTACCTTGGGGCAGGGATTGCTAATCTTGTAAATCTTTTTAATCCCGAAAAGATCCTTTTGGGCGGCTGGGTCGGATTACAAATTGGTGATTTTCTTTTAAAGGAGATTACCAATTATGTGCAACAATACTCTCTCCCCCAACCGATGTCGGCAACGGAGATTAGTTTGGGACAATTAGGACAAGATGCAATATGTATGGGTGCAGCGAGTTTGGCACTAGAGGAATTTCTCAACGGGAATTTAAAAAGAAATCGTAATAAATAGATAGACTTTATGAGACATAAGCTAGCAATGATAAGTCTGGCACTCATTTTATTGATCAACTCAAGTTGCAATTCTGGAATAAAACAAGTGACAACAACATCACCTTTCGAATCTGAGACTACTCTGGGTCCAACATTAACCTTCCGTGATGAACTGATTGAGGGGGGAGGAACCATACCAGTTGCCTGGCAATCTGGCCTACCGGTACCTAGCTTTGATCCACAAAACCGAGAACGTGTTGATCTGGGAGGTGCCTGGAAAAAACAGAGGGTAGATCTGAACACAAGTTTAAGCCTGACCGCTCGAAACTGCACAGGAATTGGTCTTTTAGAGGAGGAATCCGAAGGTAGACAACTATCAGATTACAATGATTCTTCGTGGCAAAATAAAATGCTCCCAATGGTTGAAAATGAAATGCCCGAATTGGCAGGCGATCCCGAAGGTCCAGAGATGTACGAAGGTGGCGTTTGGTATCGACGTCATGTCAACATTCCAGACACTTGGGTGGATCAAAACATCACACTCAATTTCCTGGGTGCTAATTACATTGTAGATGTCTGGGTAAATGGACAATGGGTTGGATACCATGAAGGAGGTTATACACCTTTCCTTTTGGATGTATCAAAGGCGATTAATCCCGGACAGGACAATGTCATAGCGATAAGGGTAGACAATCCTCCCTGGGGCAGCCGCCTTGATACTGTCCCTGCGGTCATTTCCGATTGGTGGAATTACACTGGGATTATTCAAGACATCTATTTAGAGAAAATTCCCGATCTTTGGATTGTGCGTGCCGATTTTACGGTTCCTGATCTTTCTGGTCAGGTTAAAGTGAAAGTTGTCTTATTTAACACCGGAAACACTTCAACCAGAGGGAAATTGACCTTACAAGTTCGCGATACCGATTCGTCTCTTAATTCATTGACAGATGATCCGCGGGCTCTTTCTATTTCAACCACCGCGGTTAGTGAGCCCTATGTTTCTCAGGTAAAAGTAAAACCGAACCAGGTTATTGTTATTGAAGCTGATTTACAAATTTCTAATCCCATTCTCTGGGAACCAGGGAATCCACATCTATATGTTATTGAAACAAATATGGAAACCAGGCAGGAAAATGATTCAGCCGCTTATCAATTTGGTATACGGACAATACAAACGCAAGATACACAATTGTTGCTTAATAACGAACCAATATTTTTAGCAGGGATAGCCCGGCATGAAGAATGGCCTGATAGCGGACGTACCGCATCTTGGGAGAAAATGCGAGATGACTTACTACTAATTCGTTCATTAGGTGCCAACTACGTTCGCACAGCGCATTATCCAAACCATATATACACATATATCCTTGCAGATAGATTGGGGTTAACCACCAGTGTAGAAATCCCAATATGGCAATACACAGATGTGGAATTTGCAGCTCAAGAAAAGAGACAGATCGCAGATCAAATGTGGCGAGAAATGATCCTATCAGGGAGTAATCGTCCATCTATTCTGCTATGGAGTACAAATAACGAGTCTGCCTATTCATCCAGACGAATTGATTATATTGACAGAGTTGTTACCGACTTTAAGGAAAATTACTTCGATGGTCGTTTGGTCACACAATCAGCCGCTGCAGATCGGGGTGGGCCTTCCGATGCTTCCCAGGCTTCTGTTGATATACCGGGTTGGACAATGTATTTTGGCATCTTTCATGGTTCCACCTATTACCAGGGAACCTCAGAATTTCTTCATCAGGCTCATCTCGCATATCCAAATCAGCCACTCCTCAATACGGAATATGGAATATGGTCAAGTGGCGGTGGAAGTGATATAGCTCGACAAATTGAGGTTTTTCGCGAGACGTATAAGGCTTTTACTGAGGTGACACAGCTCGACCCTCAGGGAAATATTAATCCAGATGGCTATTTGGTAGGAATAGTCTGGTGGACTGCTTTTGATTGGTATTCACCTCATTCTAAATTGCAAACAATGGGTCTTTATACAATGGACCGCATGCATGCAAAACCAGTAGCTGCTGAGTTAAAAAATGCCTATCAGGACTTAAGAGCGTCTCAGTCACGATAGCCAAAAGTCCTTCTAGGCAAGAAAGGAGGGTACATTAGCGTTTAGTAATTTTAATGCAGCACCAATCTCTCTAGTTACATTATATACCAACACCTTAAAAAGGAGAATGAAATGCGTAAAATTCATCGCAAAATTAGTATTTTGTTAATCCTCGTCTTGCTGGTTGTGAGTATTACAGCCTGCAAACCAGCAGAAGAAACTGAAACTGAAGCTCAACAAATTGAGGATGATTCTGAAACACAACCCGAAGAAGAAGAAGAAGCTGTAGAAGAGCCTGCTGAATTAAGCGGGTCGATTGATTTCTGGGTATATGAACCTGATGCTGGAAAACCTGAAGCGGCGGAAGCGCTTGACACGCTCAAGGCTGATTTTGAAGCTGCCAATCCTGGGACAACGATCAATATTGTTCAGGTTCCAAAGAATGACTTTAACACAAAATTAAATGCAGCAATTGTAGCAGGCACTTCCCCGGATGCATCCTATCTTGATCAGCCATTGGTCGCACGATTTGCCCTCGATGGTGTGTTGGCTCAAATACCATCTGGTCTACTGGATGAATCCACACTGTATCAGGGGGCATTAAATACGAACCGTGTGGATGGAACGCTTTATGGTTTACCGATTTCTCAAACATGCATTGCGTTGTACTACAACAAGGACCTTGTTCCCAACCCTCCGACAACCTGGGATGAATTAATTGTTATCGCAGAAGAGGTTTACGATCCTGAGAATCAGATAGCCGCTATGGAAGTTCCTCGAGGTGGTTGGGCTGCCTGGATATTCCCTGCATTTGTAGCTACTGCAGGTGGAACAATGCTGGATGAAGCAAATCAAGTTGTTACTTTTGGTGAACAGCCAGCGATTGATGCCCTCACTTTATGGACAACTCTGTCAGTCTATTCGCCAAAAGAGATCACTGATAGTGAAAATTCCTTCCAAACCGGGCACACTGCTATGAAACTCTCAGGACCATGGGAGATTGATGGACTTCGCAATGACTGGCCCGATTTTAACTGGGGTGTGACCTTGGTTCCAGCGAATGTTGCCAATGGAAGTAATATCGGTGGGGATAATACCGTTGTATATTCTACATCAGAAAACCAGAGTCTCGCTTGGGCTTGGTTAAAATTCCTCACTGATCCAGAACCGAACCTGCTCATCAGTCGAGATGTCATGGGCAATTTCCCAATCAATTTAGCTGACGCAACCGGAAGCTGGGTAGACGATAACGAAGCGCTGTTAATTTTCATGGAACAAATGAAATCAGCTCAAGCTCGCCCAACCCATCCGGATTGGCTACAGATAAATGATGAATTGGTAGCTACTGCTATTGACGATGCTATTGATAATGGCATTGATCCGGCTACTGCATTACATGATGCTGCTGAAAAGGCGAAAGAACTTTTAGGGTGGTAGTCTGATTATCAACCGAGAGAGGGAACTACTTGATTCCCTCTCTCGAGTTGTATTGGATATTAATGCTTTTTCAATAGAAGCTGGCTTAAATCACTCAGAGGCATTAACTAATTAATTGACTACTTTGGAGATTTAAATGATCCATAATGCAAACCAGCATTCCCGCCTTGTGCAGAAACATAAAACTATGAACTTTCGCAAAAGGGATTCTATTTTTGGGCTTTTATTCGTTTTACCTGTGATCATCTACTTCATTATATTTTTACTCTACCCCATGGGAACCGCTTTTTATTACAGTTTTACAGATTGGAATATGCGTTCTGAACCGAATTGGGTGGGTCTTCAAAATTATCATCAATTATTCTTTGACCGTTTGCATTATCCCTATTTCTGGCAATCCCTAAAAGTAACTTGTCAATATGTACTTATTTCTATTCCACTAAGTCTCACCATGGCACTGGTTTTGGCTTTGATGGTAGATGCCCTGCGCAGGGGACAAGATTTCTTTAAAATGGCTTTTTACCTCCCAGTCATTACTGCTGATGTTGCCGTAGCAACAATTTGGCGCTGGCTTTACGATCCGATCTATGGATTATTGAATATGTTTTTAGGCATTTTCGGTTTACCTGCTCAAAATTGGCTTTGGAATGCAGACATGGTAATTCCTTCTTTAGCAATAATCTCGGCCTGGCAATGTGGGGGATCCATGATCATCTTTCTGGCGGGATTGAAATCGATTCCATCGGAATTGTATGAAGTGTCATCTATTGATGGAGCAAGTTCATGGCAGCGTTTTCGTTTCATCACTCTTCCAATGCTCAGACCTACTACTTTCTATTTATTAGTAACAGGCACAATTGGCGCTTTTCAGGTTTTTGGTCTTGTTTATACGCTTTTTGGAGCCGGTGGCGGAACAATTGGGGGGCCAGATCAAGCTGGATTAACCTATGTTCTTTATTTATACCAACAAGCGATGCGTTATTACCAGGTCGGCGGTGCCAATGCAATGTCAATGATTCTCCTAGTAATTATCTTCATCGTTACTTACCTGCAATTTCGTTTTGTCCCCCAGAACTATGTTTAATTTGATCCAACAATTTATCCATCAAGGTTGGTTTTATAATGTCACGGAATAATTCAAAAAGAAATAAAGTGCGGCAAGTATTACTTTTGTTAATTCTAATTATATTAGTAATTATTTTTGTATTTCCCTTTTTATGGATGATTTCCACTTCGCTGAAGAGGGGACCTGACGTGTATTCTACGGTACCCAGCTTGATTCCTAGAGATCATAAAACGGGAGATATCTATGTTACCCTTGAGAATTACGAATACGTACTAACGAGGAAGAATCTGGCCAGAGCTTTTCTAAACAGCGTAATCGTGGTTGTCATTGTTGTTCCACTGAAATTATTGTTTGATTCTCTGGCAGCTTATTCTTTTGCGCGAATCAACTTCCCAGGCAAACAAACGATATTCATGATATTGCTAAGTTCGATGATGGTTCCTGGCATTGCGCTTTTGATTCCAAGAGTGATCGTTACTCAAAAGTTAGGAATGATGGATTCACTATCAGGATTGATTTTCCCTATGGCGATTTCGATCATGGATATTTTTTTACTGCGTCAATTTTTCCTATCTCTTCCACCCGAACTCGAAGAGGCTGCCATGATGGATGGTGCGGGACGTTTCCGCATATTCTTGCAGATCATCTTGCCCTTATCTAAACCCGTCTTGGCTGTGGTTACAATTACAAGTTTTATCTGGCATTGGAATGACCTGACCTGGCCGTTGGTCGTTCTCACAAATCCAAAGTTATACACGCTTCCTCTGTCTTTGGCGTTTCTACAAGGCGGACTTACAGGTCGTTCTTATTACATTATGGCAGGAGCCACCATTTCCGTTTTACCGATAATCATCGTTTTTCTCATCTTCCAAAAACGCATCATTCAAGGTTTTACCTTTACAGGATTAAAAGGATAATAACGTGTCACGACATTCTTCGCAGATATCCATCAGCGATGGTATTTTTGCCGTTGATGGTCAACCAACTTTATTAGTATCATCTGAATACCCATACTTCAGGGATCATTCATCAAATTGGAAAGACCGGTTGTCAAAACTGAGATCTATCGGAATTGATATTATTACATGTTATATCCCATGGAGGCATCACCAACCCGATGCAGTCTCACCTCCTGACTTTTCTGGGACAACACAATCCAATCGGAATGTATTGGGTTTTATTGAAATTTGCAGATCTCTCGAATTGATGTTGATCGTAAAACCTGGTCCTTTCATTCATGCCGAAGTAAATTACGGTGGTTTACCGGATTGGGCCTGCCCATTACAAAACACAAATATTGAACCGATGTTAAATAATCAAATGCAGCCAGAGTGTTGGTCTGGTGCCCAACTCAATGCTGGGGGGGCACTCGAGAAGTGGCCGCTCCCCGCTCCTTTTGGGCCTGAATTTATAAAATTATCCACAAATTGGTTGTCACAAGTGTCTCAGGCAGTAATATCCCCCTATCAATATCCTCAAGGACCTATTGTATGTGTTCAACTTGGCAATGAAGGTATCTATTCGGATGCCCAGCATGCATTATGGGATTTTGATTACAGTTCTTCCGCTCTGATCCAATATCAATTGTTTTTAGAGAAAAAGTATCAGCGCTTATCTGACTATAATATTCACCATTCAATTAAGGTTGAAGAATGGCAAAGCATCATGCCTCCCATTTCTTGGAAGAACCACGAAACTGAGAATGATAATAATGTCTTCCTTGACTGGGGGGAATTCCAGGTTGAGTATATGTCGAAGGTTTTTACCTTGTATTGTAATGCACTGAAGTTAAGTATACCGTTGGTTATGAACCTAAATCCTCCAGTAGGGGATGATTTTGGGATCGAATCTTGGTTAAGCCGCGTGGAGCCTGAACATTGGAAAAATGTCCATTATGGATTTACAAACTGGATAGGAGATGTTTCTGCAGATCCTTCCGCCTTTAATCGATATCAACTCGCTGCTAAACGTTCTCCTGGTCCTAATATGGAAGAGAATTGGGGATTTAGCAAGATTTATGATCCTGCATATGCAGATGCAAGTACAAGTTTTTATCAGACTCTGGCTATATTGAACGCTGGAGCCACCGGATTCAATATTTACACTGGCGTAGGAACATCCTTTGAAGATAAATCACTGGATTGTTTATCTTCTCTTCCATATCCTGATGCTGCGCCTATAACTGAAAATGGAGAAGTTACATACAAAGCAAGATTTCTAAGTTGGTTGACCAACTTTTTAGCTCGTTATGGTAAGGAATATTTAGAGTCAACCCCCCTTAGAAGTGTTGGATGGGGATACTACCCCCCTGATTCAAGAGTGAATGCCTGGAGATCTTCAAGCGGCAATAAACCTGATGAGGTCAGTTCAAGCAAATTACTAGATGATTTTCAAAACAAGGCACGATTGTTGAATATTGATTATGGATTAATAAACCTTCAACATGCGAGTTTGGATGATTTGATAAAATTTCAAAGGTTAATTGTGGTTGGAAGCAGACTTCTGGATCGCACTGTAAAACAAAATTTAATCGGATATATTCAAGCCGGAGGCAAAATAGGGTCATTTGGTGGATTCCTTGTCCAGGATGATATTGCTGAAAATTATTATTGTGAGACCGCTGAAAAAAATAAAATTGTTATTTTCGACTCGGAAGTGTTTTCAACATGGCTGATGGAAGTCGAACGACCCACCATTCACGAAGGACAAGCTGACATATGGGCCCGATCTCATCCTGAGAAGAATCTGCATTTTATTACTGTTCTGTTTCCAAAAGGGGAAAGCAATAAAGTCCATTTCTCAATTATGTTAAATGATCGTCTTCATGATATTTATGTTCAAGCAGCGCCATCTGGTGGTGCTATTTTCCGTCTTGAAAACGACAGAGTGACTGATTGTATAATAAAAGGTGTAAATCGATATCTTGATGCTGCTGTTGCACCTTTCATTACAGTTGATAACAAAATAACCGGTCTCGATGAGCCTGGAGATTATTCATTGATTGCTGGAGTTATCAGAGGTGAGAATTCAGCAATCTAATTGGATCAAATTCTTTTCCTGGTTTGGAAATTTTAAACATAAACTTTCACGATTTAATCAATTCCAGCCCTGCTTGAATTGGAATACTATACAAGGCATTGTGCAATAGATGATGATAACAAAATCTCGCAGGGACAGGGTTCAAACGCACTTAGCCTATGTCTATCTACATCTTAAGCTTGTTGAGATGAAGGTTAAGAATAATTTTTCCAACATGTGTAATTTGATAAATTGATAAAACGACAATTTTTATATAAAAGATGGATACGGAATATTACCATCGTTCTTTGGGTACGACGATCCAAAGAATGAAATAGGGTAGCAGCCCGGGAACACCGCCCGGAAGCAGCAGGATCAGGAATAACAGGCGAAACCAGAATGCAGAAATACCGAAAAATTCACCGAGTCCGCCGCAAACCCCAGCAATGAGCCGGTTATATCGGGACCTGCGTAATTTATGACTTGAACCACTCATATATTCTCCTTCGATTACTCAATTAATTATACGAATTCCGTATGTAAATGTCGCGTGAAATCGCAATTGTGAGGTTATTTTTATCCCTCATTGTCTTATTTGTCTCTAATATTTAGGCATAGGCTTGACATAATGTATATAATGCTATACCATATGTATACTATAATATACGTAGCGCTAATTGAGGATAAAGGTGAAACTGGCAAATAACTTAAGGACCTATCGTTTCAAACATAACGAAATCACTCAACAGGAGCTTGCTAATGCTGTTGGGGTGACCAGGTTGACCATCCATTCAATAGAGACTGGAAAATTCAACCCATCAACATTGCTGGCGCTGAAAATTGCTGGTTTTTTCGGTGTTGTTGTTGAAGACATTTTCTATTTGGTTGATGAAAACGAAGAGGAAAAATGAAAAAAGAGAAGTTATTTAATATTTTGGTGATCGCTTTCGGCATCGTTTCTGTGCTGCTGTTCGTGTTCATTTTTGTATTCCTGGGCAGGGTCTACCCCAAGATGGTGGCATTTGCAGAACTGACAACTTTGGAAAACGATCTGCTTACGGTCGTTGGGTTTTCATTGTTGGTCATCATGTGTTTCTGCTTGCTTTCCTTACTCCAAATAGTGAGGTATATACGCTATGCGGAAAAAGTTAATTTCCTTTCAATCTTGTTGCTGGTTAGCGGTATTTTAACAATGTTATTTATATTCGCTGACGTCGCATTATTGAACGATATAGTCAAACAGTATAAAAACGAGATGACACAACCGGAATGGTCAATGCTTTTTCCGGTAATGGGCGCCCAGGCAGCCATCATACTGGTTTTTTTAATCCTCCATTTAGCAGGATTATTTTCAAAAAAGCAGCTCACGCAAATCACAAAAGATAACAATATCTTTTTCGTGGTCCAATATGTCGGGATCATTTGCGGTGGGATGGGAATGGCTGCATCTTCTCTCGGCTTTTTCTTTCCAAAAGCATGGGATGCGTTCATGCACACTGTTATTAGTATGGTCATTCTCTCTTTGCCTTATGCACTAGCAGTATTCTATTGGTTGACGATCAAGATCCGCGAAAAAGACAGGCAGTTCTACGATGAGAAACAGCGCCTTGATATCGGCAGGTCGTCATTCGTCACACTGATCCTTGCCACAACAACTATGGTTGTACTTTTTGCAGTGAACATCAAACAGCTTGATGGGGTTCTCAGTATGCTCTGGCTCCCACTGCTGTTCTTCGGAGAGATATTCATTTTCTCCCTGGGGAATCTGTACTACAGCAATAAATCATAAGATGCAATAATTAATTATGCATGCAAAAAGATAAACTAATATCAAAGAACTCCGGCAGATGGCTACCGGAGTTCTTTTACTATGAAGGAGGTAGAAACGAAAAGCGTATGTTCAAATCATGTGTAACTGCTGTAAAGAGATTTTGAGTGTGTTGGAAGGATGCCAAGAAGACGCGCTTTGGATACAGCTTGGTTGCGGTCATTGACATTTAATTTACGGTAGATTTTATTGCTGTGTGATTTGATGGTGTTGGTTGAAAGGAGAAGTTCGCCGGCGATTTCTCTGTTGGTCATCCCTTCTGCAAGTAAATGAAGGACATCCATCTCTCGATTGCTCAAGGGGGTTAATAAAAGAATCTCATCCTGTCCGGTTTTTTTTCTGACATCGTAAACTGAAAGTATCTCGATCATTTGCTTAACAAAATATTGATATTCTGAATCCTTTGGAATCATGGAAAGGATTGGAATCAATGGATAACCGATGAATAAACAGTCCCCCAGGTTGTCCTCTGGTTCAGCCAAACCAAGCGCTTTCGTTATTGAATAGACTGCTTTTTCATCTTCGCCTTGCTGGTGGTAAGCTACGGACAGGACACTTAAAGCCTGAATTAGATAGGAGGTCGCACCCTGGGCTACGAATTGAGGGATGATCGTTTCTATAATACGGATTGCTTCATCGGTCTGTCCTTTAGCGAGAAGGATTTGAGCTGCAATTGGCAAGATTAATCCCAACCTGAAACCAAATTCATCAGATAATTCATCCCCTGAAAGCCCATGCACACCGCTTGAAACCAGCCAATTATAGGCTTGATTGATCTTTCCGGTTGCTAGGTGAATACGAGCTTCAAAGACCTGGGTTTGCAGCAAGTCAATGCTGTGATAAAGGTCTGGTTTTTTCTGGATTAGTTGACGCAGTTCCTGGATAATCGATAAAGCACTTCGTGTATCATTTTCTCTTAAGAAAGCTTCACTCAGATTCTGATAGGCTGAAAATGCATGGCGGATATCCGTGTCTTTTGCAAATTGTATGGCACGCTTGAACTGTGATTTAGCTTCATCAATCTTATGCCATTTCATAAGGAGATGACCATATCCTGAAATGATTTTGATGCTGTGGGGCATGAAAATTAATCGTTTTTCATCTATAAAGTTAAGTGCTTTTCGATAGATCATACCTGCTTCAGCTAAACATCCCTGTATCTTTCGAATATGAGTCAGGTAAGTATAGGCGGCCAGCACTCCCCCCCAATCACCAAGTAAATAACTGGACTTCAGCAGTTTCTCAAACCAGAGAATTGCATTATTAAGATCGTTTTTGATTGTATATGCAATCCCCAGATTCCTTTCAATGATATTCCTGAAGAAAATATTCTTCGAATGCATTTTTGCTAATGCGATCTGATATTGCTTAATGATCTTCTCAGGATCATCAGTAAAGATCCTAAGAGTCGCACGCAGTGCGATTATTTCGCCATCCAACTCAAACATTTGGTCTGATTTTTCAGCTTTTTCCAGTTCTTTGAGAATGTCTTCAGCTGGATATTCACTGAAGATCATAGCAGCCGCACGATAGACAAGAATGATCGGGTGTTCTTTCAATTCGTCAGAATGGAATGCCCCGGTCAATTGGAGAAAAAGATCATACTCGCCAGCGAGCAGAAGCGATTCACAATCATTTCGCGATGTTGGAATCCATTCGATTATTTCTTTGTTAATATATCTGGTTTGGTTGATGTCGCTGATCATTATTTCCTGTTTGTCTCAGTTTTCCTAGCTGAAGCAATATTAATAATTCAAAGGCACCAGGTAACAAGTAAAGAGTGCAATTATCAAACAATTTTGTATATATATAAAAAATTACAGTCATATGCAATTGCTTACATTAATCTTAGCATGTAGGTGTAATGGCAATACCATACCAGAGTATGGTTTTCCGAACCAATTATGGTCTATAGGAAATTTTTAGTTTGTGATTTAGGGAGGTTATATTAATAAAGTAGATTTTAATTCATCATCTGATAATCAGAAAGGATCTCATGGTAATACTTCCCAGCAATATCTGAAAAATGCATCTTTTGCAGTATATTATTGGTATGGGCTTTAACAATCTCAGGTGTAAATCCTAAATACTTTGCCATTGTTGATATGTTCATCCTTTCTGCAAAACATCTTAGGATCAATTTCTCCTTATCGGTCAATAAAAACGGGAATTGGGCAGCCGCCTGATCATCATTGTTTGATGTTTCCAACAGGCTGATTGCGACAAAATCGGGAAGATAAATATCATTATCCATAACTGTGAACATAATTTCATGCAACTCATTTAGATCCACATCATCTGAAATGAAGATATCTGCCCCTGCTTTAATTGTATGAAAAACATTCTTACTGCTGCAGTCTTTATGCATTACGAGTATTCTTGTGCTTGGGCTGATCATTTTTAGCTTGGAGATCATATGGTTTGTATCTTTACATTCATCTTGTAAGGAGACAATAAGAAATTCTGGCACATAATGAACCAGCAAGGTCATGATCTGTTTATACAGAGAAGAAATGCCAATAATGGTGAATTGTGTATCCTTCAGAGCATGGTTTATTTGATATACAGCGTCCTTCTGGTCACAAAACAGGAGTACTTTTATTTTTTCATGCATAATATTTCCTCTCACAGAGGTTTCATCGATAAGTATTTTGTTATAAGTATAGCTTCGCAGAAGTTATGAGACAAAACACTAAAGTTGCGTTTGAACCAGTGCTTTGGGAGGGTTTTTGGTAGGATAAACCGTTACCTGATACGTTTAATTACAAAACACCCTGTCATTCAGAGGAACAATTAACAGGGTGTTGTTCTTTTGATGAGTCGGATTAATCAAACAGCATCAGTAATGAAAGCATGCAGGTCTTGTGATAGTCTCTTCAATGTGGGACCATGCAAATACATCATATGACCGGCTTCATAATAGGTCATCTTAATGTTGTCCTGCTGTGCTTGCGGCAGGGGGATGTGCTTGAAAGTATATTCAGTAGCGAGTAGTGGCGTTGCCAGGTCAAAATACCCGTTACAGACGATTATTTTCAATCCGGGATGGTGCTGGAATCCACTGCGCAGATCTCTGGCGGTATTCAGATATATATTTTGATAGTTCTCATATTTCCAGGTCAAATGCAGGGATTTGAGGATCTCGTAAGGAAGGTCAGTCTCATATTCAAGATCTCTGCGAATGTAATCATACATTGTTGCAGTATATGGTCCGAGAATTGCTGCATAACTAGGGTCAATTTCGTGGAATTCCCCCACGGAATCTCGATCGAATCCTTTGTAACGGCTGTCTAGACGGCCAATTGTAGCACCCTCATCCCGAAGTAGTTCTTTACAGAACCTGTGGATGTTTATTCGCAGGTCCGTTCCTTCTATATATGTTTTGGATAATCCAGTCAACCTTGCCAATTTTCTGACGATCTTCTTGCGCTCATCGCCTTTCAGGTCATTACCTTGCATTAATGCAAGCGTATAATCACCCATTGCAAACTCTCTGGCTTCCTGGACGACAACCTCAAGGTCTTTCAGAAGGTCATCTGCAAGTTTATGGTGATACCAGGCAGTTGCGGTGTAGGTCGGTAGGAATAGAATGAACGGCAGGTCATTCCCCTCATCAAATTTGGCTGTGAGGAAATTCAGGATTGATGAGATGAACATGATCCCATTCAAATACATGCCGTGACGTTCGTGCAGGTAGCCAGCAAGGCCGGCCGCACGTGTGGTGCCATAGCTTTCACCGATCAGGAATTTAGGTGAGGTCCAGCGTTTATTACGAGTGGTCCAAATGCGGATGAATTCACCAACAGATTCAATGTCTTTCTTGACGTTGTGAAATTGATCTGGTTTTTCTTTTGGAACCGGGCGGCTGTAACCCGTGCTGACGGGATCGATAAAGACCAGGTCAGTCCTGTCAAAAAGGGAAGCCTCATTGTCGATCAAATGATAAGGAGGGCCAAGGGGATTCCCTTCCTCATCCATCTCAACACGCTTCGGACCCAGCAAGCCCAGATGTAGCCATACAGATGACGATCCAGGCCCGCCATTAAACGAAAACGTAACCGGACGGTCTTCGTTTTGATCATCTTTGATATAGGCGATATAGAAAATACTGGCTTTCTGCTTTTCACCTTCCTCAAAATCCTCTTCTTTCAAGAGGATCGTTCCTGTTGTAACGGTGTAGTTGATCTTCTCTCCCTTGAGATCAATGGAATGTTTTGTTTGGGATGAGGTTTCTTCCACAGTTGAACTGGAAGGCTTTTCTTCTTGGTTCTTGTCTGGTTTGTTTTTATCCTCAGCCATCTATATTCCTCCTTAATATTTAATTTGATTTTATTCTAATCCTGATTGATCGTTCAAAGGAATACCGACTCCCATTCAACCTCATTGATGGATTGAATGATTCTGTGTGCGAAGGGTTTCAGAGCCCGTCGTTTTATGGCATTTTCTGAAACACCGATCAGAGATAATTCAATATTGATCCCTAACTCGGTGAGGAGTTTTTCTGCGGCGATCCCACTCCGTAATCCCTTTGCTGAGTCTTCAAAGATGACCACTTTTGCTTCTGAATATTTCTTCCATTCTTCACAAGAATGGTTTCCTTTTACAAGTGCAGTAGCTTTCTCAATTGCTTCTTCAGGATTTAGCCCTGTACACATCTGCAGCAGTGCCAGTGCATGAACCGGGTTCGGTTTCAGGAATTGATGTTCATCTCCCTCACATCTTGTCGATGCATACCATGCCAATAATCCAGACCCCATTATTGGCAGCTGTTCGTAGCCAATGGCGTTTATTGCGATCTCAGCTTCAGGTGCGCTGAGAAAACCATCTGGTGCGGAACATGGGCGGTTGGTCATGAAACCAGCCTTATGATTTAGATTGGATAACCATTCCCTGAGGCTCTGGTCCTGTTCTGCGGTCATGATAGGGCGGTCAAACTGGGATAAATAGCTATCAATATGTAGTTGTGGTTCAAGTCCATAAAGCTCTGTGAATAATTGACTGCCAATAACGGTTTCCTGATGACCCGGAAGGGTAGGTGACCGATAGATATCCCCGCATTGATGAAGTATTTCCGAAAGATATTGGCGCTGTGTATCATCCAGCCAGGTGTTCTCTCTAACGATCTGATCATATGCACTGTGACCAGGCAGCAATCCAGTGACGAGAAAACGATCCAGGAAAGGGTCGAATTCAATGGGGCGTTCTACTAGAGCGGGTAAATATGGATCAAGGCTGTTCAGCCGGATATTTCCGTCTATCTTCCAAACTTCAAGCAGGATCAACGCTGTACAGATCGCCAGCGAGTCCCATTCATTGGTGACGCTTAATGCTTCAAAATGGGCGATCTGATTGGAATTCAATCTGGCATTGGGAGCACCTAAAGCTGTGCCAATTCGGTTGAGCGATGTCATAAGAGAACGATGGTATCCTTCTGATTGCAGGAGAACCCCATCAATATCAAAAAGAATGAATTTCATGGTCATGTTGTAACTCGAATACTAGATAACATACATCAGGATTATAAGCTAATTTTGATGATTGACATACGTCCCGAAGAGCTGTGTACAACCAGGTATTTTATGCAGGCTTTCATCATTCGGAAATTTAAAAATTGATTGTTCATCTACTGAATCCTCAATTCTCTATTCTGTCCATGCGATTAATGAAGAAATCAAGGTTTGGACAAGACCCTAATTGATCATTTATAAATGAATTTAGAATATGCACCAGATCGTTTGTGATGAAAAGGTTATACAAACACTGTTATTTTTGTGAATAATATCAATAATATAAGTATGTACATAAAATATTTACACATAAAAGGAGTAGAGAATGTCCCAAAAAGGTGAGTTAAGCGAAGAAAGAAAAATGAAGAAACTTAGAAACTTCAATCTGATTATGGGTTTCTTTCACCTGATCCAGGGTGTCTTGATGATCCTGATCAGCAATGACAAAACATATCCAATCTTTACAAATTTCTTGATGTTTGATGTAGCGGCTAGAACGTTAAAACCCGATCCCAAATTATTTTATGAATTACCCTTCGGCCCAGCAGTCGCAGTTTTCCTGCTCCTCTCCGCAGTTGCGCATTTCTCACTGGCAAGTTTTGGGTATAAATGGTATGTGCGCAACCTTAAGAAGGGGATGAACCCCGCACGTTTCTACGAGTATGCCCTCAGCTCCTCTTTGATGATCGTGCTGATTGGCATGCTGGTCGGGATCTGGGATCTCGGATCAATCATCCTGATCTTTGCAGTCAATGCAACGATGAATCTGTTTGGGATCATGATGGAATTTCACAACCAGCATACCGAAAAGACAAACTGGACGTCTTTCATTTTTGGAAGCATTGCAGGAATTGTCCCCTGGGTCGTGATCATGATCTACTTCCTGAGCGCAGTTGGCTCTGCGGAAGCTGATCCGCCAGGTTTTGTGTATGCGATCATTCCCACCATCTTCGTCTTCTTCAACATCTTTGCAGTTAACATGGTCCTGCAATATAAAAAGGTAGGACCGTGGAAAGATTATTTGTTTGGGGAGCGAGTGTATATCATCCTGAGCCTGTTAGCAAAAACAGCGCTGGCTTGGCAGATCTTTGCTGGGACGCTGGCTCCAGTATAATTCTTCCAGACTCGATACAATCCTTTTCAGACGCCTGTTCATTACACAGGCGTCTTGTTGTTAAATTAACAAGGGATAGGTAATTCGTATAGTTATCTATTTTATGATAGTCTTGAAAGGTCATAACCCCTTCATATACCGGGTTATGATATGCTGTTGTAGAAATTGTACTAATACAAATAATTTAGATACTTAAGAAATATACTTAATACAAATATTGGATGCCTAGTACTTTCCTCCTTTTAAAATGCAACTTACGGAAAAATTTTGAGCCTTCAAGGATGTTGTTAGACAATGAAAAACAATAGAGAAACACTGCAATTACTTATCATATTTATCCTGCTGGCTGCGCTGACAGGTGCGTGCACACAGGCAAGCAGGGTAGGGAAGAGCGCTGCGATTGATGCCCTAATTTCCGAATCCATAAATATGACTGCGCCAACAGATGCTGGCACCGTTGAACTCACGAACACATCAACGCATACGCCCACATCAACAATGACAGTCACGGTCACATCGACGCCAACATCAACGCTGACACCTATACCGACAAGCACGCTGACAATGAGACCTGTCAACACGAACACGCCGACGACTGCGCCATCGCCGACCTTTGACTTCCCGGATGTGGTTGTCAACGTCGCCGCAGCTCACTGCCGGTACGGCCCTTCTAAGGCTTTCCTGCACGCAGCAGACCTCTATGAAGGGGATCATGGCGAGGTACGAGGTAGGTTCCAATACAGTAATTGGCTGTATATCAAATTTGATAAGCTGAATTATTACTGCTGGGTATCACCAGCTGTTGTCGATCTTACAGGTGATATCTCCAACATCCTTTACCAGGAATTGAATCTGCAGCGGGTAGGATCCTTCGACCTCTACGAACCCACACGAAACGTCCAGGCATCTCGGAAGGGGGATGAGGTGACCATCACCTGGTCCCAGGTGCGTATGACCGAGGATGATGACCGTGGCTACCTGATCGTTGCCTGGGTCTGCCAGGATGGGGCGTATATGTGGTGGACGCAGTCCTTCCCTGACCAGTACACCCTGAGCTATACGGTAACAGATGATGGCACCTGCAATGGCCTGATATCTTCAGGTGTGATCTACACAGTTGAGAAACATGGCTTTTCAGAACCGGTGACGATCCCCTGGCCTCAAGCTCAGAGCCAGCCCTGAGTTGTATGCAAAACAAACGGCAGCAGAATATGCAGGAGGTTTTGTTTTACTCCCAACTATACCAAAATTTCTATGATCGGGTGATCAGGTTCTCCAGGAATTCTTGAGTCTTGTTTGCTGCCGGATCCGGGTCGGCTGCATATTCCCAATTCAGGTCTGCGGAAAGGCAACCGTCAAATTGAACTAATCTGAGGGCATGAATCATCCCCTGGAAATCATATTGCCCCTGTCCGGGTACCAGGTGCTGGTCTTTCTCTCCGTCGTTGTCATTGACGTGGACGTGCAACAGTTTGTCCCCGAGGTTCTCAATCGCCGTCTGTGTATCCTCTCCGGCAATGAGTGCGTGGCCTGTGTTAAAAGATACGCCGAGGTTATCGCAACCGATCTGGTCGATCATATCTATGGCCTGAATGGTTGTGTTGATCATATCCGTAGCATTTCTATCAGATGGCTCAATGGCGAGCAGGATATTATAATGACCGGTGAATTCGCATAGTTTATACAAACTGTCCGCCAGAAGATCCCAAGCCTCGTCCGGATCCTGGTCGTGTAGCGAATGGCTGGGGCAGATAATGACCTTAGGCGCGCCCAGACGAACAGCTAACTCGATTGAGGTGCTAAGCCAATGAACGCTCTGCATTCTTATCTTCTCGTCAGGACTGCATAAACAGCAGGGGGAGTGGTACTGCGCCGGGAATATTGCAGAGATCACCAATCCATGTTCATCTACTATTGACCTAACATATTGGATATCATGTTCGAGTAAATCACCAGGGTAAGCGTGTGGACGACCGCCCCAAATCTCAACAGCATCAAAGCCTGCAACCGCAATCTGTAGAATTGTATTTTCAAGTGAATAATGCTTATACAGGGAAGTCAATAAGCTGGTTCTCACAACTAACCTCCGGATTTTAACAATTTAATATCCATTATTCCGTATATGAAGAATACTACAGTATTTCCCCTATGTCGCTGTGGATCAAAGATTCTTTCCGATAGCAGGAAACTGCAATCCTTCCTCTTTTATCCCTTATTTCATCCTCAGTATGCGTCCATTATACATAACACCAGGATAAGTATATTCTTTTTAAAAAAGTACGATAGCGTTGATGATTGACATCGGTGTTTTATGTTAAGCTCAATATTTTGATTATCATATGATTGAAAAGGGAAGGTAGTGATAATTAATTGTTTTAGATGATATTTTGAAGTCTTCAAAATAATCCGTATAGTATTACATTAATTAATTGGGTTACACGTGAAGTTCAAAGATCCAATAAATATTATCATCCTGATTGTTTTTTATATTTGAAAGCATTACAGCAGGGGATAGGTCGATTCCTTTTTTGTTTATACGATCCGGTCAAGTGTATAGGCTAAATATGATTGCACAATCAGTATTATGGTTGGTAAATTACCTTGGGTGATGTATGAATGCTCCAAATTAGAAGTTTATCAGTCCTTAGTGGGTATAAAAGCATTGGATTATCAAGTGAAAATAACAAAATAAAACTAAAATTTAGCCTATTATTAGTTTATGAGAATAAGCATTTTCAATAACTATGAATTTTCTTGAGTTTCTTACAGTGGTTATCTGGTTTGGAACGCTCACTTCCCAACTTTAGATTGCTTTGACAATCCTGCGAATTTAGCACTGATATGATATGAGGTCTATCCTCCTTTGGGCTGCAGTTACGATACAAGGCTAATAATAATTATCAGACCCAGCTCATCTCTACCTCATTCCAGTGTGTAAAGAACTAGTAATACTGTAACTCTTTTCATAATAATGCGCACAAAGCTCTCAAATCTCTCCTATTAGAAGTCATACAAATCGTACAGAATTTTTCTTTAGTTTATGACTGAATATAATAAATAGAATAAATTGAATATATAATTACAGTTTGTTAATCAAGCGACGTATATTTTATATTTATACAAAATGATGTGCATTTATTCAAATGGACAGCCGTTATATTCAAGAATACAAGACGGTGTGTCAGCAAGTGTTAATCTATGCGAATATTTTCAATATACTGTATTGCATGAAACTTGAAACAGTGTATACTATTTCAGGTATGCTGTGGGAATGCTTTCTCTTTTATCTTACCCACTACATCGCGAAACCATCGACGTTGAAGCGGGTTTCTATTATCGTATTACTGGTTGTATCGAATAATTAATAGAAATGGCTAACTATGTCTCTATCACTCAAAGAAGTTAAATCCAATCGAGATCTTCACCGTTTTATCAAGTTCCCATTGAAATTATATAAAGGCAATCCTTATTACGTCCCTTCCATGATCTCTGATGAGATGAATACACTACACTGGGACCGAAATCCCGCTTTTGAATATTGTGATGCTCGTTATTGGATCGCATATGAGGGTAAAAAGCCTGTGGGTCGTGTGGCAGCGATCTATAATCAAATATTTATTGAAAAATGGAATGAATGTAGCCTTCGGTTCAGCTGGTTGGATTTTATTGATGATGAGCGGATCTCAGCAATCTTACTTGGAGCGGTCGAAACCTGGGCACGCGAACTGGGATTGAAAGCCGTCTATGGTCCCCAGGGCTTTACGGATATGGATCGTGAAGGTTTATTGGTTGAGGGTTTCGATGAAATTGCAACGATGGCAACACAATATAACTTTCCTTATTACGCAGAACATTTGGTCAAACTTGGCTATGTAAAAGACAATGATTGGGTTGAATATCAGTTGACCATACCAGAAAAGCTGGATGAAAGGATTGCACGCGCAGCTGATATCGTCCTCAAATGGAACAATCTGCACATGCTGGACGCAAAGCATAAGAATGAAATACTGTCATATGCACCTCAGCTTTTCCACCTGCTTAACAAGGAATACAGCCATCTTTATGGTGCCACACCCTTGTCTGAACGTGAAATCGAGCACTACACCCAGGCATATTTTGGCTTTATTCATCCTGATTTTGTGCCAATAATCCTGGATGAGAATGATGAAATGGCTGCTTTTGGGGTCACCATCCCTTCCCTTTCGAGAGCTATGCAAAAAAGCCAGGGACGTTTATTCCCGCTTGGGTGGCTGTATATAATGAATGCGCTCAACAAGAACGACTTAGCTGATCTCTATCTGGTCGCTGTTAGGAAAAAATACCAGGGATTGGGTGTGAATATGGTACTCATGAACCACATCTACCAAGTCTTTACACGGCGCGGCATACGCAGAGCTGAAACTAATCCAGAAATGGAAACGAATATTAATGTTCAATCCCAATGGAAATTATTTGAAAAACGGCAGCACAAACGCCGCCGTTGTTTCATAAAAAAGTTCGAGTAGACAATTTCGCGGTTATTTATCAGTAAGGATTACAAAACCAATTACTCCAGAACCGGTGTGGACGGAAAGGCCGGGTGTAAATTCAGCGGTGATGACATCCTCAGGCAGTGAGAAGAGCTCAGCAAGCATGTCACCCAGCTGAGCAGCACCCTTTGGGTTATTGACATGAATTAACGCCAATCTTTCGACAGTTTTACCTGCCGTGCATTCCCTTGCGAGTTCAAGCAGGCGTGAACGGGCATTCTTCCACGTACGCACCTTCTCTAAAAGTTCCAATTTACCATCCAATGAAGTCAGGATCGGTTTAATATCCAATGTATCTGCAAAGCCTGCTGCTAATTTCCCTACCCTCCCCCCCATGGCAAGATATTTCAATGTCGGCAAAGCGCCGTAAACGTAGATCCTGTTGCCTAGATCATCCAACCGGGCAAGTATTTCGTCCATTCCAAAACCACTGGAAGCCATTTCTGCTGCAATTATTGCCTGAAATCCCTGTGCTAGGCATAACTGTTTCGAGTCGATTACGCTGATCTTTTTGTCAGTGAACGTCCTTGCGGCCAATGTGGCTGAATCGTGAATCATACTTACTTTGCTGGAACAACAAATACAAATGATTTTATCTGCCCCCTTATCGAAAGCCTCCTGGAAGGCTCTCTGAAATGCAGTTGGTGATGGCGCTGAGGTTGTCGGAAGGGCTTTTTTAGCGTCAATCATCTTAAATAATTTTTCATCATCAATATCTTTACCGGTTATATAGGTTTTGTCACCAAATTGAATGGGAATGGGAACCAAGGCGATTTGATATTTTTCAGCAATTTCAACAGGAAGACTTGAGTCTGTATCGGTTATAATAGCAATTTTTGACATGGTTTTTCCTTTACAAGATGAGGACTGGATAAGAAAATTATATTTCTGTTAATTAACAACACACATTTTTATACCAGGTTACCTGGAAAAATAATATTTATTCCAGATTTCCATAAAAAACGAACCGCTATTTCAGGCGAATTTAGCGGTTCATCATAATCGTGGCAATAGCCCTTTTTATCCTTTGACAGCACCAGCAAGCATGCCGCGCACAAAGAATCGCTGTAACGCAAAGAAGATAATCATTGGCAGCAGCATGGATAAGAAGGCAGCAGCCGTCAGGATGTGCCAACCTGCACCAAGGGATGACACCATATTGCTGATCTGGTAGGTCATAACAGGTTTCGTACCACCCAGGAAAACTAAGGCAACAAGCAGGTCATTCCATACCCAGAGAAATTGGAAAATCGCCAGTGAAGCAATTGCAGGCGTAGAAAGAGGTATGGCCAGCTTCCAAAAGGCACTCCAATGTGATGCACCATCAAGGTAAGCTGACTCAAAAAGGTCCTTGGGGAGACTGCCCAGGTAATTCCGGAGTAGGTAGATTGCGTATGGCATCCCAAATCCCGTATGAAATAGCCACACACCCCAAAAAGTTCCATTCATACCCAGCTTGGCATAAACCCGCAAGATGGGGACGAGTGTCATTTGCAGTGGTACGACTTGGAGACCGACGAGAATTGCAAATAGGAAGTATCTTCCCTTGAAATCCAGCCAGGCGAAAGCATATCCAGCAAATGCGGCAAACAGGATAGGTATTATGGTCGATGGAATGGTCACTAGAAGGCTGTTCACGAATGCGCGTCCCATCCCCCTTGGGTTAAGCAGGTCAGATAGGTCACAATTTAGGCTTACAGGCTGATCGCCTGATTCGCAATCCTGTAAATATGTCCTCGTTCCTCTATAACCGACGAGTGCATCAACATAATTTTCAATTGTGAATAATGTTGTGTCTTCCTGATCTGTAGAAAGGAAAGTCCACCAGCCTGTTGTGTTGATCAGGCTTACCGGCCTGAAAGAAGTGATCAGTAGACCGAGTGTTGGAACGATCCAGATAATCATAATGAATATCGTGATGGCATGCAGGGGAATCTTATTCAGAATTCGATTGATCTTATTCTGTTTCATCTCATAGCCTCCTGAGCCATGAAGCGGCGGATATTCATGAAGATAAAGGGAATGATGGCCAGAATGAGGACTACGGCGATTGCAGTTCCTCTCCCCGTCTGGAAATTTTTATACATTTCCGTGTACATACGGGTTGCGATCACTTCTGTATTGTAATTTCCACCTGTCATAACATATACGATATCAAACAACTTCAGGACATTGATAACCATTGTAGTTATCACCACGACAACTGTTGGCATGATGATCGGCATCATGATCTTAAAGAAAATCTGAAACTCATTCGCTCCATCAATCCTGGCTGCTTCCTGTAATTCTTCTGGCACTGCCTTTAGCGCGGATGAGAGGATGGTCATACAGAATCCTGTCCACATCCAGATCCCAACGAAGATTAACATGAACGTATTAAGTGTTGTTGTGGATAAGAAGGATATCGGTTTTCCTCCAAGTCCAGTAATGATTGCATTAAGCAATCCTATCTGGACTTGGCTGGTGCCAAAGTCATAAATGAACTTCCAGATGACACCGGCACCGACAAAAGAGATTGCCATTGGCATGAATATGATCGCTTTGGCCAGTGATTCATACCTGACGCGATCAGAAAGAACAGCGATTAACAAGCCTAATATCACCGTTCCTGATACCATGAATACAATCCACTTGAGAGTATTACCATATGATGATTCCCAAAATGATTGCCAGGTGGTTTCAAAAGTTGTTGTATTTAACTCCTCGGTTAATGCATATCGATAATTTTCGAAAATTCCCCAGCAAGGTTCTCCTTCCTTGCATGTTGTGGCTGCAGATGCAGTACCATCTTTATTCTTAAGGCTTAATGAAACCGTATTGATCATGGGATAGACAATGAAGAAACCCATGACAATGAGTGCAGGAAGTAAATACAACCATGGTGTGAGTTTTCCCTGTTTCATAACTGCACTGACCTTTGGTTTGGCCATATCTCCTCCGAAAACTAAGGAGGTGCTGAGTTATTCAGCACCTCCAAAATCAATTCTGGTGTATTTACTCCAGAGCTTCAGCTTGTTTTTCTGCCAGCGAATCGAGGATGGCGTCAAGATCTCCGCCATTCACATAATCGGTAATACCTGTGAACTCAGCACTACCGAAACCACTGGGGATTGAGTCGCCAATATCTGGCACAAATCCTGTTGCTGAAGAGAGAATTTGGCCTTTCTTCAACAAAGCTGCATCAGTATAAGCATCAGCGCCAGCCATGTTTGGTGTGAGGTCAAAGCCGACTTCAGCCCATTTTTCACCACCAACATCACTGCTCAGATAAGCTACCAGAGCCTTTACGGCAGCCGAATCGCTAAATGACATCATCCAGTCAGACCCACCCTGTAGTCCCTGCGCTTCAGGAACACCAAAGAAATCAAAATCGGTCCCATAAACCAGGTCTGCGTATGTTCCGGTGATCGTACCACCAGCAAAGCCAGACTGTTTCACCATCATCGCCTCAGGGGGATCAGAGAAAACTTTCAGGATTGCATCGTTGAATCCAATCGAGACAGTACCGGCAGCACCACCAACAGTGTAAGTCTCGCTCATCGCCCATTTACCATAGATCTCATAGGCTTCTTTCACGCCCGGATCATTATAGGGTATCGAACCATCAATAATACCCGATACATAATCAGGACCTTGGGTAACAAGCAGAATATCCTGGATAAAGTCGGTACCTGTCCAGCCTGTGGCATCTTCAGATTCCATTCCTAATGACCACGGTACATACCCGTCTGCAACCATTTGTTCGACAAGTGCATCCAATTCAGCCCATGTCGTGGGTACCATGTACCCGGCAGCTTCAAAATTCGCCGGGCTGTACCAGATCAGTGTCTTGGGATCAGCCTTCACTGGAAGACCAAGCCATTTCCCATTCACAGTGCCGATGTCTTTCCAATAATCTGCATAGTTGTCCGTGTTGACGCCTAGATCGGTCATTGCAACCAGAAGGTCTTCATATTGTGATAGCTGGGTTACATTCCAGAATGTAATATCTGGTGGTGTACCAGCCTGAACACGTGTATCAAGCAAAGCCTGGTCTCGGGTTGACTCAAGGTTGAATACGATCCCACAAGCGTCAGCCAGCGGCGCGAGGATCGCATTTAAGTTTTCTTCTTCTGTACCTGACCATTGTGATAGGATGCTGACTTCGTCCCCTGCTTCAGCACCCATGCAGTCGATACCCAACTCATTGGTGACTTCTTCAGTTACCTCTTCACTAACCTCTTCTGTAACCTCTTCTGTTTCACCACCGCAAGCGCTTAATCCAACAGAGATGACCAGAAGAAGGCTAATGAGTAATAATATATTCTTACGCATTTGTTTCTCTCCTTATTTACTTGTTATGTATTGAAAGATATCCGATTTTTTCTCATGATTTTCTGTGGACCCTGCGACATAAACCGGGATTGTTAATTTGTGACGCTGCCCTCTATCAATCCCTCCAATGAAAATGTTCTACAGGATCATCCACACATAAATACACCTCCCTTCATGACATCATGATTAATTATTATGAATAATTATAATATATAATTGGCTGAATGATTAAATACTCATTAGAATGTCTGACAAATCAGCTTGTATATTAAAAAATATATAGTATTATATAATTACTCAAGCAGGAAGCCCTTTCAGTAATAAGAAAGGGCTTCCGCAGCCATCTTACCAGTAAACCTTACCGCTAAGAAGACGAGTAAATTCCACCACTATCTTTCGATAACCTTAATGCAATTATTGTTCCAACAGAAAGTTAATTTAAAAATAAGGGTATAAAAAATCACCGGTATGATAACCGGTGGTTAATGAGATTAGTCCAAGATTACTTTACTAATTTATTTTTCTTCTTGAGGTTGAGCCAAAACGCCCCTATACCAAATAAATCAATAATGAGACTGAAAGCCCAACCTATCCAGGGAAGCTTCACAAGGATGGCGACAAGAAAACCACCTGCAAGCATGCATAATACGGTCTTTTCACCCAGGTCTTTCTTGATGAGTGATAATAATTCCTGCCCCAGCCATAAACCAATGATGGCTTTTGATAAAAAGCTAAGCAGAAACACATATCCGACAATGAGGATGAGGAGAATGCCGAGTCCGAGCAAGAAGGTTGAACCGGCCAGGTAATTGAATTTTACAAGGTTGCATAGATATACAAGCAGAGCGATCACAACTGTGAATATAGCCATCGCGATTGGGATTAAGAAGAGAATGATTGCCCCAATTCCCAGTGATCGTCCCGTTTTTTCTTTCATGTTGGCCACAGGCTTCTGTAATATGCCGGGAGCAAGCCAGGCAATCAGCAGGCTCATGATCAAGAGCGAGATCAACTTCTGCGATGATTTTAAAGCCCACTTCAGCAAAGGTGATTGTGCCTGGCTTTCCTGTTCTTCCTGATCTTGGATCCCTGTTGTGACTGTTTTAAGGAGGAAATCATACACATCTTCAAAGATATCCGGCAATGGTTCATCAAGGCTTATCTCCGGAAATTCTTGTATGCCACCAGAAGCTTGAACAGGTGATACAAACACACTCAAACTCATGAGCATAAGAATGATTGTTATACAAATTAAGATTGTTCTTCTGTCCCTCATCTTGCCTCCTTCTCATCTGTGTGCTATGGATAAGTATAACTCGCATTGCCAAGTTAAGAGGATAGTCCTGATGTCATTCATAATAAATCCTGATAAGATTAATTTGTGAATACACAAATACTAATTGAGGATATACATTACACGGTTAGCACCACTTCTGATGAAGAATTTGAGATCTTACGCGGTGTCACGCTTGAGATCAAAGCAGGATCATTTGTTGGCATCCTTGGTGAAAATGGCTCCGGTAAAACGACACTGCTAAGGCACATAAACGGTATCTTGTTTCCCTCACAAGGACGCGTGCTGGTAAATGGCATGGACACGCGCCAGCCAGAGAACTTTCGAAGGATCCGTTCACTTGTGGGTATGGTATTTCAAAACCCCGAAAACCAGATCGTCGCCTCCACGGTTGAAGAGGATATCGCCTTCGGTTTGGAAAATAAGAATTTACCCACTAAAGAGATTCAAAAGGCTGTTGCTGAACAGTTGATCCAGTCAGGCCTAGAAGATGCCGCCAGCCACCCTCCCCATCTCCTCTCAGGTGGTCAAATCCAGCGCCTGGCTCTTGCCGGTGTTCTGGCAAGACAGCCGCAGGTGATCTTATTTGACGAGCCAACATCCATGCTCGATCCGGTTACACGGCGTGATTTTATCAATCACCTGTTTCAGCTGCGTGACCGTGGAATCACGATCATATATGTTACGCATCACCCGGAGGAAGTCACGCAAGCGGATCAGATCGTCGTCTTACAAAAAGGCAAGGTTAAATTATGCGGAACGCCTATGCAGGTGTTTCAGCAAGAAAAAATACTATACGAAATGCATTTGGATGTTCCACCAGCGCAACACCTTGCCGGTCAATTCCGCTCAATTGGGCTGCGCATACCTGCTCATGTAATGAATGAGAGCGATCTTATTCATGCCCTCCCCACTTATCAAAGATCACAACATTTACAACAGAGTTCAACCAGAAATCTTTCAAGTGATTACATCATTTCTGCACATGATGTCCATTATACCTACCTCTCAGGTACACCCCTGGCAAGGAAAGCATTAACCGGCGCAAATCTGGATGTGACCAGATATCACATTCATGGTATCGCCGGGTTGAACGGATCAGGAAAGTCGACGCTACTTCAGCATCTAAATGGAATCTTGCGACCAGACAAAGGAACGATCAAGGTCGAGAAACTGCAGCTGCATGACAGTAATACACCCCTCCTTGATGTCGTCAGGAAAGTTGGACTTGTGTTTCAGAGTCCCGAATCGCAATTCTTTGAGGTTTATGTCGGGGATGAGATCGCATATGGCCCTAAACAATTCAAGTTAACTGATCTGCGCGACCGAGTGAAAGAAGCCATGACTCAGGTCGGCTTGGATTTCAACCGATATAAGGATAGAAGGCTGGACACCCTGAGCGGCGGTGAAAAGCGCAAGGTCGCCCTTGCGTCAACATTGGTCTTGAATCAGGATATCTTATTGTTTGATGAACCTACTGCCGGCATGGATCCGCATTCTCGGCGTGAAGCATTAGCTTTATTTCATAAATTAAGCGCTTTGGGGAAGACGATTGTAATATCAAGCCACCAGTTGGATGAATTAGCGCTTGTCTCACAGGCATTATCACTGATGCAAAATGGGTGTGTGATGTATACCTCTTCCAAGCAAGCGAACTTATTTGATGTCAACTCGCTCACAGATGCTGGGTTGCGTCCTCCAATCTCTGTTCTGGTCTCCCAGGCGTTGGTAAGAAAGGGTTGGCCGCTTGCAGGGTTGGACACTTCCACACCGGAACGGTTGATAAACGCTGTTAGAGGGATGTGGCTATGAAGAACCGTTTTGAATTCCTGGGTAGCACAGGCCTTGGTCAGTATATTCCACGCCAATCGTGGCTTCATCGGAGGGATCCACGGGCGAAGTTGGTCGCCTTTTTAATGTTGTTTATCGGGATGGTTTTTTCTCCGGGACTCTGGGGGATACTTGCGGGTTTATTACTCACATTTCTGATCTACCTACTGTCCAGGTTACCCTTCAAGCCAACCTGGACATCCATTCTGCGTGCATTCCCGTTCATCCTGATCCTGGCTTTCCTGCAAATCCTTTTTACACGTTCGAGTACATCAGCGGTACTTTTCACTGTCTTTGGCCTAAAGATTTATCAATCGAGTATTGTGGACGCGATCACCTTGATTGTAAAGTTCATCGCGCTGATCTGCCTATTGAATGCCTTGGTGATGTGTATCTCCACATCCCAGATATCAGCAGCATTATTTTATCTATTCAAACCGTTAGATAAATTGAAATTTCCTGTCAACGACCTGACAATGGTGACGCAAATCACGCTGCGGTATATCCCCATAGTTGCGCAAATCACGGAGAAGACCGCCAAAGCCCAGGCTGCAAGGGGCGGTGATTGGGAGCGGAAAGGTTTCAACCCAATTAAACAAGCAAAGATGATCCTGCCCCTGATCGTCCCTGTCATTATTATGAGCCTTAAACGCGCCGAAACCATGGCTGTCGCTATGGAATCGCGCGGCTTCAACGCTGCAGAAAAACGCAGCAGTTATTATGAGTTAATTTTTAATTGGCAGGATGCATTCCTGATTGGAATCACGATCATTATCTCCGCTATGATGATCCTTTCAGGAAAATACTTTTAAAGGTCTGCCCCTTTTTTCTTTCCTCGACGCTCGATATGCAGCCAGATGCTGACAACGGCCACAACCAGAATGGCTGATACAGCAGCTTCAGGAAGGCCATTTGCGAAGATAATTGGCGGTAGTAATTTCCAGGTGATATCTTCCACCAGAAACCAGAGCATTCCCAGAACCAGGACGGTATTTGTAAGGCTTCCACCGATACCTGCAGCGATCAAGGCCGGGATCTGCCATCGCTTCAATGCCCGATAGATCAACCATGAGATAGGACCGATGAACAAACGGGGAAGAATTGAAATTAAAGGGTTTGTGAACAAGACATCTGCAGGTCCTGTTGGAGCAACTGCGGCTTGAATGAGGCTGAAGATGCCAAAGAACAACCCGATAATCGCACCAACAATGGGCCCTTCCAATATCGCCCCAATGATGACCGGGACCTGCATGATGGTCAGAGAAGCGCCGCTGAACCAGGGGATGAAGCCCAGACGAGTTAATCCCAGGAAAATGGATATTGCACTCATAACACCAGTGATGACGATCTTACGCGTTCTTTTTTGAATCATAACTCTCCATAGAATAAGGGTGAATAATAAACTGATTATACGAAGTTTTATCTAATTGTAAATCATGATAAAAAACACAGAAATCCATTGACGAATTGACTGAGAACTTTTGGAATGGTTCAAAAAGAGAATACTATTTTCCTGTAACCCAGGACTTAATTTTGCCTAATACCGCTTCAGTCATGATCTTCGCGTTCAATTTGGCGTCAGTTTCATAAACCTTATCAGGAGCATCTCGTAATACCATGCTTATCGCGCCCTCCGGGCAGTGGCTGGCGCATAAACCGCAGCCGAGACACAGGTCAGGATCAAAAGAAAGCGTACCATCATCAAGCGAGAGCGCTTTTATGTAACAGAATTCCAGACAGGTGCCGCACACCTGGCACAGCTCCTCGTCAATACTCGCCAGATAACGAGATGGTTGCCCGACATTCGTCAATCCGCTTTGGATGCCCTTTAATATGGGGCAGCAGCATGGGCAGCAGTTGCACAAGAAACTGGCTTCACCTTTAGCGTTGCTGATATTATGGACCAGACCTTCTTCCTCACAGCGCCTGACGATCTCAATCGCTTCCTCAACGGTCACCTCCCTGGCGACACCGATCTCGATCAGGTTGCGCGCCCCTTCGTTGAAAAGGAAACAGGTCTCCTTGTCATGCTCACATGGCTGCCCTGCCATCTCCATCGACAGCCGGCAGTAGCATTCTGAAAGCGCAATCAGGTCGGCATCCTTGAGCATTTCTGTGACGAAATCATAGGGGACCGCCTGGCTGGTGTTTTCGATCTTCTCCTTGATAATGATCCGCTCCCCCTCACCATCCCCACTAATGGTCTCTTCAACCGGTAAAACACGGGCATAGGGTGTTTTTGTTGGCAGAGGATACTTGGTAACATCGGAGACATCCATCCAATATTTGGCATACCGCATGCCAAGCGCGGTACCTTTTTTCAACCGCACCTGGTTTTCAGCCACAAATGCACCCAATGTACGGCTGTAACTTAATTCCGTTTCACCATAGTGCTTCGCAAAGAAACCCTCATGGACCAATTTCGCAAGATATTTGTCAGTTTCATCCGCTGAATACCCTTTTTTCTTTGCTTTCGAACGAAGCTGACTTTCACGAATATTCCCAAATACCGGCAAAAGGAAATAGAATTCTGCTTCCTGATCTGAAATGGTTTGTTTGAATGCCGTGATCAGGTTTTCCGGGTCAGCAACTGAACCTGTTTGCAGCCCAAAGAAGTCACATATTTTCTCATAAACATCTTTAGTCGCTATGATATCCTCTTTTCTTTGAACGGTGAGTCGTTAGTTTCCAGTATAATATAAGATATTAAAAATTTCGATTATTTTATGGTATTTCTTTTCGCTCTTTAGGATTGTCTCACTTCTTTTTGGGATTGGGGTATAGTATACAGGAAAAAGAAATCATGATATTGGAGGTTTTTCAATGAAAATCGCTTTTATTACAGATGATGGCAAGACAATCAGCCGTCATTTTGGACGCGCAAGCTATTACCTGGTTGTTGAGGTCGAAGAAGGCAAGGTTGTCAATAAAGAAATGAGGGAAAAAATGGGACACAGCCAGCTTACTTCGCCTGTAGCCCCACACACTCCCGGTGAAGGCCACGGCATGGGAGAGGAATCACATCGCAAACATCAAAGTATGGCAGAGGTGATCAGCGACTGCCAGGCCTTGGTCTGCGGCGGTATGGGCATGGGTGCCTATCAGAGCATGCAGTCCCTGGGGATCACCCCCATTGTCACCCAAAAGAGTGATATCGATCAAGCTCTAGAAGCTTACCTCAAGGGTGAGTTAGCCGACCAGACAGACCTGCTTCACTAAATCCCCCGCATAATGAAATCCTGTGATCGCAAGATCACAGTTTTTCTTTAAATAATCGGTGTATACTCGTAAGCGTTTTACAAACAAAGATAATTATCCCAACTAAGCTAACGCCATGAAACGGACACTCGAAAAATACCCATTCTTCATCCTGCTTTTCCCTGCCCTGACGGTGCTGATCCTGGCAGTCAATAACCTCGGCCAGATCCAGCTGAATGTGATCTGGCGGACGCTTTTCTTCAGCATGAATCCTGGTGTCGTGGTGTTCCTTCTATCCTGGCCAATCTTTCGAAATATTCAGCGGGCGGGTTTTTTCTCTTTCTGTTTTCTTCTCTTTGGGTTGACCTACGGTCACTTTTACGATGTGATGAAAGGGCGTTTCATCGGTGATTGGGTGATCGGGACGCATTTGTATATGCTGATCCTTTGGGGGCTTCTACTCATTGTTGCTCAATATCTTGTCGTTTATCGACTTAAGACTCATCAAAAGCTGACCTTAATCATCAATATTGTCATGCTGGTGATGGTTTGCTGGCAGGTCGTCAGGATAGCAGCCTATATGGTCAATGCCCGGATCATATCTGAAAGAAGCAGCGCTGGACAGCAGGAAACGCTGCTGCAACCGGAGGACCCTGATCACCTGCCCGATGTCTATTACATCATCCTCGACAAATATGCCCGGTCTGATGTGATTGAGGAAGTTTATGCTTATGACAATTCCGATTTTGTCGAGGGATTGGAAACATTGGGTTTCTTTGTGCCCAAATGCAGCCGGTCGAACTACGCCTTTACAGTGATGTCCATGAGTTCACAGCTTAATTTGGCTTTTGTTGAGGACCTCACCGATGATCCCTGCCTGGAAACGACGAAAGCACTGATCCAGAATAATATCGTCCATGATGGATTTGAAGAGCTTGGGTACACCACCATCGCCTTTGAAATGGGCTTTAGCTGGGGGAACATGAAAGATTTCGATTACTACTTTGATGAATATCCTGAGGATATCGATACCTGGTCACTGAATTCATTTGAAATCCTCTACCTGAAGAGCACACTTGGTCTGTTGATATTTGAAGATGACGCCAAACTGGGCGCAAAGGTGACATTGAGCGATTTGGAAGAGAAAGCCGAGAGGACCCTCCTTATCCTGGATGTCCTCCCGGAGATCCCTAAAATGCCAGGTGCGAAGTTTGTCCATGCACATTTAATTTCACCTCACCCGCCGTATGTCTTCAATGCGGATGGAACACTCAATATGGACGCTGAGGAGATCGAAGATGAAGTGGGCTATCCAGAGCAGCTTCGTTTCCTTGAGCCGCGCTTATTAGATATCGTCCAGCAGATCATCGAGACATCCACGGAATCCCCGATCATCATCATCGAGGGCGACCACGGATTTGGTAAAGCGTATGTGACCTCCAATTTCATGGCGCTGTATCTCCCCGATGATGGCGCGGTGGGGTTGAACGATCACATGACCATGATCAACGTCTTCCCCCTTATTTTCAATACATATTTCGGGACGGAGATCGACTATCTGCCGGATATTTGTTATACCCACACAAAGGATTGGTACGAATCTGTCATACAGGAAGAGTGGAATCCAGCCTGTATCAATGAATAAGCACATTCTGTGGGGCCTGAAATGGTAGAATTAATTTATGACTGTCACTAGGCATGTAAACGTACGATAAGAGTTGAGACCCTATGAATGATGAGAATTTCCCGGTGGAAGATCAACCAAATGACCGATCACTGCAGATCAGCGTACAGCATTCGCCAAATCAGAACCCGGTGATCTCCTACCTAGCGAGTTTAGGAAGCAAGGACAGCCGGCGCGTGCAGAAGGCTGCCCTGGATCAGATCGCGAAGGCTTTATCCAACGGCGCAATTGAAGATTGCCGTGAATTCCCCTGGGAGCAGCTCGACTATGGGATGGTCACGGCCGTGAAAGCCTGGCTGGACACCAAATACGCCCCTTCCACGGTCAACCGGTACCTCTGTGCAGTCCGGCGGGTGATCAAGGAGGCCTGGCGGCATCACCTCATAACAGCAGAAGAATACCAGCGTGCCACGGATGTGCAATCCGTTTCCGCCCAACGCCTGCCGACAGGCCGTGAACTTGAGAACCAGGAGATCCGTGCCCTCATTGAAGCCTGCCTGAGTAACAAAGAAAACCCTGCACTCGGTCTGCGTGATGCTGCCATCATTAGCATGATGTATTCCTCCGGTTTGCGGCGTTCTGAAGTCGTCACCTTGGATCTAGATGATCTGGACTTGAAGCACGGTGAACTGCGCGTGATCGGCAAGCGCAACAAAGAACGCAAAGCATATCTGGCAAAGGGTGCAGTGCGGGCTATTGAGAAGTGGCTTGATGTCCGCGGCAAGGATCCTGGGCCCTTGTTCTATTCGATCAATAAAGGCGGAAATATCGTCCGCTACCGTTATGAACGGCTGACTGCCCAGCAGAAACAGCAGGGAATCAAGCCCAAACATATTGTCGCTAGATTGAGCGATCAGACCATTTACCATGTGATTGAGCGCAGAGGGATGGAAGCCGGTCTGGTTAAGAAGACCACCCCACATGATATGCGCCGCACCTTCGTGAGCGATCTGCTCGATGTGGGTGTTGACCTGGCAACCGTTTCGAAAATGGCTGGTCATGAAGACACCAATACAACAAAAAGATACGACCGCCGCTCATCCAGGGTGATGCAGGAAGCGGTCGATAAGCTTGATGTCCCTTACCCCAACGATTGACAATCGAAAATCTTTCCCACTGCCTTTTGATGCCGGGAATACCAGGAGCTGCTATGCTGCCAGAATCGCCTGTAAAAAAGAAAACAAACCGCGGATTTCTCGTCGCCATTGCGAGTGCAGTTACGCTGTCATTTACCGGGATCATCATCCGTGTGATCTTTGAAGATTATCACCTCCCAGCACTTATCCTTGCTTTCTGGCGTGATTTCTTTGTTGTGATCTGCTTATTAGTTATCTGCTTGATCGTGAGCCCAAAAACACTGGCCATCAAACGAAAAGATATCGGGTTACTGGTTGGCTTTGGAGTAATCCTGGCCCTCTTCAATATCCTCTGGACGATTGCAGTGACACTCACCGGTGCTGCAATTGCCACCGTATTGGTCTATTCATCGGTCGTCTTTACAGCGCTTTTAGGTTGGCTGCTGCTCGGAGAACATCTTGGCTGGGTCAAGACCGTGGCCGTTCTCTTGTGTCTTGTCGGCTGCATCCTTGTCTCTGGCGCAGCAGAACTCAACAAATGGCATACAAATGCGCTGGGTATCATCACGGGGATCCTGTCAGGACTTTTCTACGCCTTCTACAGCCTGATGGGACGTCGAGCCTCACAAAGGGGAATCAATCCTTGGACATCGTTATTTTATACCTTCGTATTTGCTGCAATCATCCTGTTGACTATCAATTTATTACCTGTTGAGTTTGCCAGCGCGTCAGCAGTTGTGCCGCTTGAGCTGTTCTATCTTGGTGAACAGTGGCATGGATGGGGATTGGTGCTCCTGCTTGCAGCAGGCCCTACCCTGCTTGGTTTTGGCATGTACAACGTCAGCTTGAGCATTCTGCCGTCCAGTACAGTAAATTTGATTGTTAATTTAGAGCCCGTTTTCACGTGTATTACCGCATATTTCTTACTTGGTGAGAGGTTGACCGGTATTGAACTGATCGGAAGCGGGATTATATTTATGGCAATTATGCTCATCCGATTTCAAAAGCCGAAGCTGGCGTCTTGATTGGATAATTGAGGATTGCTTTCTCCTATGAAAAGGTATATAATCTAACCATCCCTAGACCATCTATAAGGATGGTTAAAAGAAGGTTAGGAGAAGCTATGTCAGATACGGAAAAAATCACGATTAATATTGGTAGTGTTGACCTGGGCAGGATCGATCTGCTTGTGCAGGAGGGTTTTTACTCAAGTCGTGCGGATTTTATCCGGACGGCTATCCGAAATCAATTGGAAAGACAGCAGACAACGGTTGATTCGATTTCAACGCGGAAGTCAATGGTGATTGGTACGCTGTCATATAACCGTAAAAACCTGGAAGAAAAGCTGGAAAATAAAGAGATGATCAATGTCAAGGTAATAGGTATGCTTATCCTAACGGATGATATCGCCCCACAACTTGCTCTGGATACCATCAAATCCATCACCGTAAGAGGGGTTTTTAAAGCACCTGATGATGTCAAGAAAGCACTCGCGGATAGAATTCATTAATAAACAAATTTAGTAACGGAGGTAAGAGTTATGGTTGAAACAAAAACACTGCCGGCGCGTGCAGACGTCCCAATCAACGAAACCTGGAACCTTGAAAGCATTTTTGCCGATGTTGCGTCCTGGAAAGAAGCAAAATCAGAGGTTTTATCACAATTTCCAGTATTGAAAGGCTATAAGGGTAAGCTCTCAGTAGGTCCAGCAGCGCTGGCTGATTTCTTTGAAAAATACGAGAAGGTGATTCGCCTGGCATTAAAAGTCTATGTCTACGGTACCTTGGGGGTTGCTGTGGATACAACTGACCAGACATCACTAGCCAGAGCTGGCGAAGCGCAAAGTATGTTTGTGAGGTTGGATACCGCTGTCTCTTTCATTGACCCCGAATTGATGTCGATTGGATTTGATGAACTGCGACAATGGATGAAAGAAGAACCTCGTCTTGAGCATATGGATCATTATTTTGAGGTATTGGAACGGCAAAAGGAACATGTACGCTCAGATGAAGTCGAAAACCTTCTGTCGCTATCCGGTGAACCTCTTAATGATTTCTTCAAAGCGTATAACGCACTGACGAATGCTGACCTGAAGTTTGAAGACGCTGAGGCTTCAGACGGCACGAAGTTGGAGGTCGGTCAGAGCAGCATCAATTCGCTCATGACGCATAAGGATCGCAAGGTGCGCCAAACGGGTTTTGATAACTACGCGGATGGCTACCTGGCTTACAAGAATACTCTCTCCTCCATCCAGTTGGGCGGCATCCACCGCGATATTTTCTATACCCGGTCGAGAAACTATACGTCTTCCCTTGAAGCCTCCATGAAACCCAACAATATTCCTCCGGAAGTCTTTCATGCTTTGATTGACGCATTCAAACAGAACCTCCCCACATGGCATCGCTACTGGCGTATCCGTAAAAAGGTCTTGAGCGTTTCGGATTTTCATGTATACGATATTAAAGCACCCTTGTCTGAGAATACGCCTGAGATACCCTTTGAACAGGCGATCGAATGGATATGTGAGGGCATGGTCCCTCTAGGCGAGGATTACACACAAGTGATCCGTAAGGGCGCACTGGAGGAACGTTGGGTTGACCGCGCCAGGAATAAAGGTAAGCGAAAAGGTGCATTTTCAAGCGGTGTGTATGATACCAATCCATTCATTTTGATAAGTTATGCAAAGGATGTCTTCAGCCTGAGTACACTTGCACACGAGCTGGGCCATTCCATGCATTCGTTTTACACCCGCAAAGCACAACCCTTCATCAATAGTAACTACTCCCTATTCGTCGCCGAAGTTGCCAGTAATTTTCAGCAAGCAATGGTGCGCGATCACTTATTCAAGACCCAAAAGGATCCGTCCTTCCAGCTTGCCCTGATCGAAGAGGCGATGTCTAATTTCCACCGGTATTTCTTCATCATGCCCACCCTGGCGTGCTGGGAATTGGAAATGCATCAAAGGGCGGAAGCAGGAAAACCATTGACAGCCGATATTATGAGCGATGTCTGTGCCGATTATTTTTGCGAGGGTTATGGTGATGAGGTCATCTATGACAGGGACCGGATCGGCATCACCTGGGCGCAATTCCAGCATATGTACATGAATTTCTATGTCTATCAATATGCAACAGGCATATCAGCCGCCCATGCCCTCGCAAAAGGCGTCTTTGAAGGCGGTCAGGCAGAAGTTGATCGTTACCTGGGTTTCCTGAGTGCAGGCGGCTCGGTTTACCCATTGGATGCCCTCAAGGCTGCCGGCGTGGACATGACCAGCCCAGAGCCGGTTGAGGCAGCTTTCGCCGTCCTTGCTGACTATGTGACCAAGCTGGAAAAGTTGTATGAAGCTGGTGAGATTAAATAGCAGTCGATGTAATAACAAACAACAAAGGCACTTCACTCAAAGTGCCTTTTTCTTTTCCCTGTTTGGCTTCTTATTCCCAACTAACCCCGGTCAATCGACAGGATAAAGCCCAGAGTTTTTCAGCAAGGTCAGCCCGCCTGGATTTCGGGCTGCTTGTCAGTGGCCGGCTGTCCTTGAAATAATAACCCTGAGATGTGTCGATCTCTTTTTCAGCGGAAAGATACAGGATCGTTTGAGCTGGCACATCTGCGGGTGTGCCTTGATTGCGCCGAAATCGCCAGACCCAATGAGAAATGCCGTTGCCGCCTTTTGATGCAATCGAAGTGTTCACCAGACCGGGATCGACTGCAAATGCCCTGAGCTGATCATAACGTCGGTTGATTGCATAGGTAAACAACACATTGCACAGTTTAGAGCGTTTGTATGCCATCAGGCTGATATGCGGCCAGGGATTGGCAATCCGGCTCAGGCACAGCGGTGTTGTGCGATGGGAATAGGAACTGACCGCCAAAACCCGTCCTTGTTCTGCATTTAATAACAACTGAAGCAGTTCATATGTCAGCAGAAAAGGCGCAAGGTGATTGATCGCGAACGTCCTTTCGACACCATCCTCGGTTAATTGCTTCTTTGCAAAGTAAGCACCGGCGTTATTGACCAGCACGTCAAGGTGATTATCCCCCCTTTTGGAAATTAATTTAGCGATATTGTTTGAAAGAGAACGCACCTGGGCCTGGCTTTCCAGGTTCGCCAGGAGGTATTCGACCTGCCCTTGCGGAAAATCGGAGAGAATACCCTCTTTTGCCCTCTGATTGCGTTCTTCCGAACGCCCCACACCGACCACAAATGCCCCTGCTGATACAAATAACCTGACTGCTGCCAGACCGATTCCGGATGTTGCCCCGGTGACGACGATATTCTTCCCTTTCAGGTCATATCCCATGATTCAGTATCCTATCGCATTGATAAAAATTAAATTAATTAACAATCAGATTATAATACTGAACAAGAGAATTAAATGAAAGGTGTCAAATGGGTGACAGCTATACGATCATCACCGGTGGTCTGGGTGGTCTCGGCAGCGCTTTTGCGGTTGAATGCGCTCAGCGCGGCATGAACCTAATCCTGATCGACCGCTACCCTGATGCCGACAAGATGCTTGCTTACCTGTGCGATCATTATCGAGTTGATGTCCGTTATTTCTCCTGCAATCTGACCGATGAAGAAGGGCGCCGGCAGCTCTTCGAGACTTTCAAACAGGAAGGATTTAATTTTTCCGGCCTGGTCAATGTGGTCGGGAGAGAATTTGAGGGGCCTTACATGGAGCGAACGCCTGATGAAGTGAACACCATGCTTGAACTCAATCTTGGCGTGATGCTCAACCTCACCCTGTCCGTCTTGAAAATGCGGGATGTGGGGGGACGCTTCACACTTATCAATATCGCTTCTTTAGGTGGTTTCTTTCCAATGCCGAACAAGGCAATCTATTCCTCCACAAAACGATTCATTATCAACTTCACACTTGCATTGAGGAGGGAAATCTCGGATTTCGCTAATGTGACTGTGGTTTGCCCGGGCGGCCTTCCGACCAATCCAGAATCAATGAAAAAAATCTTCCTGCAGGGGTTCTGGGGAAAAATGACCGCCCTGGATACAACAACCGTTGTCAGGCGTGCATTGAACCATGCCCGGCGGAACAAACCTATCTATATCCCAGGATTGGCCAGTAAATTCCTGGTATGGCTTTCACGCATCCTGCCCGAGGCATGGGTGGCTTCTTTTCTTTCCCATCGCTGGAAGGAAAAGATCGATGCGCTTGAGTTTTGGCGCATCACAGATCAGCAACGACGGGAATGATTCCAGGATAGCTCTATTTTTGAAATAGGTCTCTGATTACGAGTAAAGGATAGTTTATGAATTTCATTTCACCTGAAATCTCAGATCTAGATCTAGAAAAGTTTATGAGAATTGCCCTCGAAGAGGCTGAGTTAGCCGGTCAGGCAGGGGAAATACCCATAGGGGCAGTTGTTGTGATTGATGATGAGATCATTTCTCGAGGAAGGGCACGGCATAATGAATTCAAGAGTCAGGTCAGGCATGCAGAGCTGAATGCGATATTGGATGGGGGTGAATCGCTTTGGAAGGATTACCCAAGAGCTATTTTAATCACAACTGTAGAGCCCTGCCCCATGTGCTTGGGGGCAACGGTTATGGCGGATATTCCTCACATCATCTTCGCTTTACACGATAATATTGGAAAATCAAGTCTCAGTATTGAAACCAATCCATACATTAACCGGCACATCAAGACCTATTTCGGAGGAGTGTTAGAGGACAGGTCAATTGAGTTGTTCAAGAGGTATGCTCCGGATGACCTGGACTATATCTTACGTTCAGGTCGATAAGACCTGCCCCCTGATACCCATCTGATTATTTATCTTTAAGCGCTTATTCTTTGATTTGAAAGACGTGGATCACGGATTTATATTCGTCCGCAAGACGTTCAACGATGAACAGGATGCCGTTTTCCCGGTCATAGGCAGCCGCGCCGACAAGGTCGCGTTTGTAGATTTCAACATTCGTCTCCGGGTCAAGCCAGTAATCCGTCAGGTCAACGAGGGCATAGGGCTGCGGTTCGTAAGGCTCGATCAATCCCTGCGCAACCAATGCCAGGTCGGCCGGGTCAAAGAACAGGATCACAGGCATGAAGTCTTCCGCCCAGAAGCCGCGGTTGTCATAAGGGAAATCCGGCACTTCAGGACATTCGATGTCCGGGTCTTCCGCACAAGCGTAATCCCAAACAACACCGTTTGCGAACCCATACCAGTTTTCACCGATGGCTTTTGTCCCAACGAAGATCACAGCATCACCCGTCTCTGACGTGAGCCAGGCACCACCCCACCAGTGATCCGATTCGGCATAGCCTTCCATCTGCGTATCTTCGCGGTAAGCGATCTCTGACATGCCTTCAACCTGTTCACCATAAAGCAGCAGCGGGATAATCGACGTGAGTGTGTCCCCATCCGCGGGAGGGTTCCCTTCTTCCCAGGGGGCGAAGGCAAACAAAGCAGGCCCTAACCCGCTCCATACACCCTCCCGAAAGCGTCCGCTCCCCAGGCGATACCCAGAAACATAGGTATTTGCCCAATCATCAGGGATTTCGAAGAGATAATCACTGGTGGCGTAATTTGTGTAACCATCAAAAAACCACAAACCGGATGAATCCGGATCCGCTAGGTCAAGTGAAGCCCAGCCGTGTGATGCTTCAAAATCCTGGATATGCTGTCCGATTGTGAAGTAGAGCTTACCGCTCGTCTGGTCGCCCAATGCCGGTAGATATTCAATGCCCATACGGGGAATCGCGAGTGCTTCGGTGATATAAGCACCGCTGATATCGTTGAAAGGCTGCAGTGTCTCCGCAGTGTTGAGGTCATCCAGATTCTTGCTGATGACCGGTTCTGGGATGGTAACTTCAGCGACCCAAAGCTGTTGATCGTGCCCGACGATGAACAAAGAGCCGGGATAGCCATCCGAAGTTCCTGCAGGATCGCCTTCTTTAAAAAATGTCATCCCATGCCCGCTGTATTCCCAACCCATCCCACCAGAGTCGTCCGGCAGACGAAATGCTCCAAGATAGGTCAGCTTTTCTGGGTCCAATGCGCCGAAGGAGATTACACCTGATCCGATTTCGGGAATATCAATCTCCGGTTGTTGATCATATGATGGCTCAGTTTCACTTTTTGGTTCGACTAAGGATTGCGTTTCTTCTGCGTTATCATCCATCAGGAGATTTGATGATAAAGCACATGCCGCAGTCAGAAATATGACACAAACACAAAAAGCAGAAATGCTATATTTCGCGTTCATCACGATACACCTCCTTGACTTTAGGCCTATTACAAATATACAAGAAATCCATCTCTGTGAGCAATTATTGTCCTGAAATGATCCCAACGCAAATCATTTACTGTTCAAATATTTTTTAGGACTTTTTTTCGATCTCCATCTTTCATCTAAAAACGCTTAATTCATCATTGATTAAAATATGTTGGGATTTCACAGAGAAATTCTTGTAAGTTTTTTAGGTTTTCGACTATACTTATAAATGGAATTACCACACTCAATCTCTATTTCTACGAAGGAGTAGACATGAAACGAATAACTTATTTCTTGATCGCGCTTGTCATAGTGGCAAGCCTGAGTTTGACCGGCTGCCAGAAAGAGGCTGAACTCGGTACAGAAGAGAATCCACTTATCTGGGCTTTGGTTCCCTCTGGTGAAAGCGATGTCGTTCTGGCAGGCTTTGATGCAGTAACGGATATCATCTATGAAGAGACCGGTATTGTCATAGAATCATTCGTTGCTACAGAATACGCCGGTGTGATTGAAGCGCTTGCATCAGATCCACCCAATGCGCATATTGCATCCCTTGCGACCTTCGCCTACATCGTTGCTTCAGAACGCGGTGTGGCTGATGTTGCTTTGGTATCTCAGCGCTATGGCAGCCCTTCCTATACAGGGCAAATCTTTGCTCATGTGGATAGCGGAATCGAAACTCTTGCCGATCTCGCTGGCAAGTCCTTCTGCAGTGTTGATCCCCTGAGCACCTCTGGTTGGATCATCCCCAGCATTACCATTCAGGCTGCTGGTGTTGATCTCGCATCAATGGATGTCGTGGAAGCTGGTTCACACGATGCCGCAGTTTCAGGTGTTTACAATGGCGACTGCGATGCGGGTGCATCCTATGTGGACGCACGGTCTAACTTGGCTGAGGAATATCCGGACGTTATGGATGTCGTACAGGTTATTGACGTTTCTGTTGATATCCCCAACGATGGTGTTCAGTTCAGCCCGGTAGTTCCTCAGGAACTTCGTGACCAAATCGTTGAAGTCCTCCTTCACATTCATGAAACAGAAGAAGGTCTCGCAGCTATTGACGCAGCCTATGAATGGACGGAATTGGTCGCCAAAGACGATTCATTCTATGATCCATTCCGCCAGGTTCTCGATGCCGCGGGTGTCGATCCTGAGGACTTCATGGGCGAGTAGTCAAATCTGAGTTAAGAAGTCTAAACATGGGGGGTTGGGTTACCAGCCCCCCATTGCAAATCTTTAATGGGGTCTCAATTAATTAAGGAAAACGGCATTATGCTTGAAATCCGAAATTTAACAAAAATTTATGAAGACGGGACGCTGGCCGTAGACGATGTCAGCTTTAAAGTACCTGATGGGGAATTCGTGATCGTCATTGGTTTATCAGGTTCTGGCAAGTCCACACTATTGCGATGCATCAATCGATTGGTTACGCCTACAGCAGGACAAATCATTTGGAATGGCGTGGATTTGGCACAACTTGAAGGTGAAGAACTGCGGAAAGCCAGGAGAAAAATTGGTATGGTTTTCCAGCATTTCAACCTTGTTGAGCGATCTTCGGTGATGACAAATATCCTCGCTGGGCGTTTGGGATATGCAAATACATGGCCAACCATGCTGCATCGTTTCCCGAAAGCCGACAGAGAAAAAGCATGGCAGGTCTTGAAGCGAATGGATATTGAAGACCAGGCACACAAGTTGGCCAGAGAACTCTCTGGTGGTCAGCAGCAGCGCGTTGGAATCTCCAGGGCGTTGATGCAGGATCCGGAAATAATGCTTGCAGATGAACCCGTTGCCAGCCTTGACCCTGTCCTGGCGCATTCGATCTTAGAGCATCTCGAGAAACTAAATAAGGAAGATGAATTAACAATCATCTGCAGTTTGCATTACCTTGACCTTGTTCAGCGTTATTCTACATCCGTGATTGGTCTACGGGATGGTAAATTAGTCTATCAGGGCACGAAGGATGATATCAAGAATATGACCAATGAGCAATTCAAAGACATTTATGGAGAGGAAGCTGAACGGATTGGCGGCGGCAGTCTCGAAGGGACAGTGGCATCATGAAAGCCTCAAAAGATAAAGTCTATCAGGAAAAGGTGATTAAACCCAGTCTTGTTCCACCATGGGTTGCTGCACTTTTATCATTTCCTATTCCTGGATTAGGTCAAGCACTTTCTCGCGCTGTTCGAAAGGGCATCATTATCTTCATCAGCAACCTGACAATGTTCGGGTTGATGTTCTGGCGTTTTCAAGAAGCCGCGCCTCGTGATACTGGTATTTACAATATCATATCTAAAGCATTTCATCTTAAGCCGATCATGATCTTGATTGTGTTCCTTTATTTTGTATTTCTCATTTGGAATATTGTGGACGCTTACCAGGTCGCAGCCAGATCAAGAAAGGGAGAACGCCGTAAACCGTTTATGGTTTTTGTTTTCCTTATTCTAGTTTTCTTTTTTATCGGTTGGGAAATAGGCGATATCGACTTGGCTGAATTCTTTACACAGCTTGATGATGCTTTCCCTGCAATTGCCAAAGTCCTTTGGCCCTGGGAGAGAGCGATCACCTATCCTGAAGAGAATATGGAAATATCGGCGACTGTACAATCGCCGTGCACGGAAGACCCACCTGACCTCACTGAGCCATTGGACGATGAGCCTTACCTCATCGTTGACCCGACCTGTGGTATCCCCTCAGAACAGGCTGATCTAGACGGCGCTGAGGAGACTGTGATAGGCACCGAGTTATTTGTTCAAGGTTATAACTTCACTCCGGGTGTGGAGGTTGAAATCTGGTGGCGTACACCAACCGGTGCGCAATTCCGTCAAAAGCAGGAAGGGGAATATGTCCGTCTCATCCCTGACGATGATGGGTATTTTGAAGTGACGATCAACTGGCCTTATGCGATCCTCGGCGCTACTTTTGAATCCAGCGTGACAGAGTGGGAGGTCCAGGGACGACAGCTTGTTTCCGTTGGTGAATGGGAGTTCAGTGAAGAACTCACCATGGCTATTGAAAAAATGATCGAAACGATCTTCATCGGCATGATGGCGACCTTCTTTGGCATCATCCTTTCACTGCCGTTCAGTTTCCTGGCGGCACGCAACCTGATGAGTGCGAACCCCGTTACGATGGGCATCTACTATCTCGTACGCGGTGTTCTAAATATCATCCGCTCGGTGGAACCGATGATTTGGGCGATTATCTTTGTAATTGTCGTCGGACTGGGTCCCTGGGCTGGCATCCTTGCACTCACACTTCACTCCATCGCTGCGCTAGGTAAATTGTATTCCGAAGCGATTGAATCGATTGACCCGGGTCCAATTGAAGCCATTCAGGCTACCGGTGCGAACTGGTTCCAGATCGTGATGTATGCTGTCGTACCGCAGGTGATCCCACCTTTTGTATCCTTCACGATCTACCGCTGGGATATCAATATACGCATGTCCACCATCATCGGTATGGTCGGCGGCGGCGGTATCGGCTACCTTCTGCAGCAGTGGATGCGCAACCTTGACTATCGCGCTTCCGGTATCGCAGTCTGGTTCATCGCAATTACCGTTGCTGTACTAGACTATATCAGTGCGGAAATACGGGAGAAATTTACATAGTCGGTATATTAAAAAAATAACAGATAAGGCTCTCAGATATGTGGGAGCCTTTTTTCATGTCTTAATACAATCTGCTATAATAGACGACATCTTTTATTCATTATTTATACGAGGTTATTATGATTCATATTACGACGGATAGCTGTGCAGATCTCAACAAAGAACTACTCTCAAGATATAAGATACGATCAATCCCTCTTCATGTCCTGTATGGGGGTGTTGATCACTATGACAGCGACCTGGTACTGGATGATTTATTCTCCAGCGTCGAGAAAACGGGAGAGCTGCCAAAAACGGCTGCACCTTCAGTCCAGGAATTCATTGATTTCTTCGAAACAAGCGATCCGGTCATTTTCATTGGGATCTCTTCTCAACTTTCAGCAACCATGCAGAATGCTGCACTTGCTGCGGATCAAATGGATAAAACAAACCTGCATCCAGTCGATTCACTCAATCTCTCAACAGGGATTGGCTTGTTGACATTGAAGGCAGTTGATCTGATGCAAGCAGGAAAAGACGCAGATCAAATCGTTAAGGAAATTGAGGTGGTCAGGTCGAAAGTTAAAACCACGTTTGTGATTGATACCATGGATTACCTCTATAAGGGGGGACGCTGCACAGGATTGCAGGCCTTCGTAGGGAGTATGCTCAAGATACATCCCGTGATCCACGTCCGTGAGGATGGCACGCTGGGTGTCCTGGACAAGGTGCGTGGTCATCGCAAAAAGGCCTTGGACCGATTGCTGGCGGGTCTTAAGGCAGATCTACCCAATATTGACTTGAAACGTGTATTTTTGACCCACTCCGGATGTGTTGAGGATGCGGAATATCTATCAGCAAAACTCAAAGAAATGGCTGACATCGAAGACGTCCATATTACGGTCGCCGGCGGCACGATTGCCAGCCACTGCGGCCCGAATACGATTGGTATTCTATACATCGCGAAATGATTGATGGTTTTGATTAACCGTAGAAGGCTGTGATTAACTCACAGCCTTTTTTATACCCTGGTCTTTTCGCCGGTTCGATTTGATGAAAAGATTACAAGGATAAGGAACAAAAATCCCAAAAAAGCTTCGATAAAGAGGCTTAGAATCAGTTCATAACTACCAATATACTCATAGATTTGCCCCAGTATGGTTGGAATGATGATGCCTGCCATACTCGTACCCAGAAAGAACATACCAGTCACCTTTCCGGTGATCTTCATACGCGTTTCTGCTAATGACATAAGTGTCGGGAAAATGGAGGATAGGGACAAACCAAGTCCAGCAGATCCTATCCAGAGAGCCAGGGACTGCTTCGGCCAAATAAGAAGGACACCGAGGAACAGGACGGCCAGAACGAAATTACCCATAAGTAAACTTGCTGATTTGATTTTCTTCGCAAGGAAAATGGACACCAGCCTGCCGATCGTCAGAGCCCCCCAAAAGATAGCTGTTATTAAAGAACCCTTGGTCTCATTCACAATATTCAAATCTGTGGCATATGTAAATATCCAACCGCTGAAACCAACCTCAACACCAACGTAAAGCAGGAACAACACGGTTATTAGGATGACCAGCCGATAATTGATCGGTTGGTCTTCCTGGTCATCACTCCCACTTTCAGGATTTTCCGGTGATTTGAGTAAACACAGAGCGACAATTCCAGGCAGGTAAAGGACAGCCAAGATCCAATATGTCCAGGTAAGCGCGCCATTTGTTAATTCAAGTGTCTTCGCAATAATGATAGGTGATAGGAACGCGCCAAAACCAAATGAAAAATGCAAGGCATTCATGAAAGGCCCCGTCCGCTCCTGGAATATCCATAATAGGTTAACATTTCCGCCAATATCGACCATCCCCTGCCCAATGCCATAGATAAAGATGACAGGAAGTAAGAGATAGAACCAGGGGATCAATGGGATGATGATACCCATTAACACCATCAGAAAGAGACCAAAGATCATCAAATGATGACCCTTGAAGTGATCGTATAACCGGCCGCCGCCTGTGGAACCCGTCATATACCCCAGGCTTGCTGCAGTGAATAGAAAGCTGATCTGCCCGAGGGATACTTCCAAACTATTCGCCATATATGGCAGCAGCACCCCCAGCTGCGCCATGCATAATCCTAATGATACGAAACAAACCGAGTATGTAATCAAGTAATATATCTCTCGTCGGTCTGCATGAGATCCAGTAAGGTCTTTGGTGTTCATTTTCTTTCACAATTCCTTGTTGTTATCCAAACAATAAATTTCAAATCAATAATTATTACAATTGATATCAATCCATGGTCTATTCGTTCAGTGGTCCCAGGTAGGTTCTGACCTTCCCCATATTTCTGTAGTTGACAGCAATCAAAGCGGATAAAATTGTGGTGATCGGGACGGCTGCGAATAAGCCCAGTGAGCCAACCATGGTTCGGATAAACTCCTCTGCGATATATTCAAGATTAATTGCCATACCATAATCGATACTCTGAATTGAAAAGAGAAGCAGCATCGGCAGAGAAGCACCTGCATATGCCAAAACAAGTGTATTCACCGTTGCCGCGATATGATCCTGTCCGATATTCATTGCAGATTTATACAGCGTTTTGAAGTTTAGCTCCGGTTTATTTCGATAAAGTTCAAAAACAGCTGATGCCTGTGCGATCACGAGGTCATCTAGAACGCCGATCGTTCCGATCAGAATACCTGCCAGTAATAAGCTCCGTACATTGAGTGTGTTTTGGGTCATTTCTGATATATAAAACATATTCTCATCGCCATACCCCGTCAGGCGCGCATGGTTGACAAAGATGTATGCCAATACACCTGTGATCGCCAGCGCAGCGAGCGAACCAAGCACAGCAGCATGTGTCTTGACCGTCCATCCATAGACGATATATAAACTGAATGCAACAAACAAAAAAGTGCCAAATATACTGACTGTAAGAGGGTCTTTTCCTTCCTGGATGCCCGGAAGAATGATCAGGATAATGATCGCAAGACTTAGCAGGATTCCAATCAGAGAGCGGACACCTTTCCAACCGCTGATCAGAACGCTGGCTGCGATAAACAGGCCGAAAAGGATGAGTAATGAATTGCTGCGATTAAAATCAGTAAAATGAGCAGAGACAGCACCATCCGGTGATGAGGTAATTGTGATAAAAAGACGATCGCCAATCTCAATATGCGTGATCTGATTCAAGATTTGTCTTGTGCCATATTCGATCTCAAAACTCTGACCTGCATAGTCACCTTTCTGGACAATCACAGACAGCACCTGGTAAGGTTGAGTCACTTCCCCTAAAGTGATTTCCCCTTCTTCAAGGATTGCTTCCACGACAGCAGCTTCAGTTCCGGTGCTGTACCCAATAAGCGTCTCTTCAGCTTCTGGTTCTGAAAAGAAACTGATGAGTTTTGGGATAAGAATGACTGCCAAAATAACGACTGCAGCGATCCTGATAATCAATAAAAATGTCTTCCGATTCATAAACCTCCAAGCTATTTAGAAGTTATCTTTTGAGAATTCTAGCATTAAGTCAGAGAAATAATGGTGATTTTAATGGACAAGTTTTTCCTAAATGCGCAGATATTTGCCCAAAACCAGTATTACTATACGAATTTTATGTAATATTAAGCTGCTTAAATTCGCAGACACGCAAAATCAATACTATCGAGATGGTAAACAATACCAAAGAGGTTAAGAACATAGTCCAGTACCCCGTCCACTCCACCAACACGCCACCGATAATTGGTGCAAGCAGGACAAACACACCCGGGATACTGCGCGCCAATCCAAGGTAAAGGGGACGGTCTTCCTCACTCCCGAGTTCCATGCCGAGAATCAGGTCGCCAATAATAAAGCCGGATTGTGCAATACCATAAACAAGGAAAACAAGATAATAAACCCAAATGCTCTCAGCAACAAGTGATAAAACCAATACAAAAGCCTGCAAAATGGTTGAAAAGAGAAGCGTATTCCTGGGTCCTATCTTATCGCCCAAAAAACTCCAAATGAGATTTCCTAATATACTGCTGGTGAACAACAAACCAGAGAAGATCGCTGCATATTCATCCGTTAGCGAAAAATGTTGTATACCATAGACCGCCATAAATCCTGCTGACATGGTTCCCAGTTGAAAGAAAATCCGGCTGAAGATATATATTCGGAAATTCTTATCAGTATTGAGAATATTCTTATATGCTTTCAAATCCACTAAAGGTTTATTGGGGACATTTTCTTCCTTTTCAGGATTAATCTCAGGTTCAATATTCCTGCAGAAGAAGAAGAAAGAAATCCAGATAAAAATCGCACCGATGATAAAGCTAAGCGCATAATTGTTAGGATAGGCGACAGCAGAGAGAATGATCCCTGAAACTGTAGACCCGATCACAGCCCCAATCGTGCCCAGCATCCTTGCGATCCCGAAGAAGCGGCTTCGCATGGAACTGGGAATGACCATGGCGATGACTTCCTGCCAGGGAAGCGCCACCATACCGCTTGAAAAACCTCGCATGGCAATCACAATCATGAAGATCCAGATCACAATCCTGTCTGGAATCCAATGAAGCAATATCGCTGTCACTGGGAGAATCATGGCAGGTAACCTCTCAAGGATTGCCATTTTCTTGGCAAAAGGCAGCTTCTTCTTTAAATTTTTTACATACCCCGCGAGGAAGAACTGAGGGATGAACCAGCCAGCATTGACCAAAGCGGTCACAAGGCCAATCATCACTGCCGAGTCGGTCATCTTGCTGGCAAAAACCGGAAGGATCGTGGTTACAGAGACAAAACTATCACCAACATACCAGATTGCATTATCCAGGGTGTTGGCAATGAAATTGCGTTTGTAATGCTTCCTGACCTCAGGATCGATTGGAACGTCTGAGGGTGGCCGGAAAAAGGCGTGGATATGATATCTAAATTGCATTATGTTAACCGATAAACGTGCAGCTTAACTTGCCCGGTCAATGTAACTCTGCCATAATTTCCCCAACACCGTTTCAAGCCTCTCCTCCAGAGCCTTGCCTGGATTTGTGGTCACATCATCTGAATTATCAAACACAACGTAAGGGACTTTCCGTCCCTTGATCTCAATAAAATCCAGGTTGCCTTTGGTGATTTCCTCCCAATCGGTCTCGCGGTACAACTTTTCCAGCTTTTCATCGGACAAGCCATGCTCCAGGATACTGTCCGGCCTGTCGGGATTGAAACGTTTGCGGTTCTTACGCAGAGACTCTTCCCAGGGGACGTCAACATATAAAATTGCAATATCCTTCAAGATCTCGTCAGATAAATGAGTGAAAGCACGACGGTAGCCGCCATGTTCTTTCCCTCTTGAGAATTCAATCAGAATGGTATCGCCGTCAAAATCTCTCAATTTCTTTTTGTATTCCAGGCTGATCCGCTCGACGAGTAGATCCCAAAGGTATTTGTGTGTGAAGTATCCATCGCTGGTCGTGTGAAGACGCGGATGCCCCATCTTTTCCAGTAAAGCATCTTCTTCAAACCACGTCCAGAGCATGGGGAAATCATCGATCTCTTCAAATCGACCGATGTGGAACCTGTTGATCTTTTGTTCTTCTGGTAAATTTCTTAAAAAGTGAATAATCTCACTTTTCCCAGCGGCGGGACGGGCAATTAATAGTAGAATCTTGAATGTTTCCATGATTATTATCCTTTTAGGTGAAATCAATTGGCATAATCATACCTGATTTTTATGAGGGCATCGGTATGATCTAAGAAATTAAATCACTACATGCTAACTTGGAGAAAAAATGGACTGTAAACAAGAACGAAACCTGCAATCATGCAACTGCTCATACACGCCCTGTTCTAGGAAGGGTATCTGCTGCGAATGCATCCGATACCATTTGCAAATGAGGGAATTGCCTGCTTGCGTATTTCCAAATGAGGCAGAGGCAACTTATGACCGCTCCTACGAACACTTCGCACGTTTGGTCAATTCGGGTAAGGTCTGACCATATCAACAATAGTTCATGCAAAGGAATGGATTGGTAAAAATGATATTGGTCAATCCTGATTCTTATCAAAAAGCAGCACCGTTACTATTCAAGTTAAAATTCGAACCATTGATGCATTGCCTGGTGAAGGGGATCATCAAGGGATATATCTATGTAGATGATCTGGCACGGCCACAAGTCGCTTATGCGCAGTTCCGGCACCGCGTATTCGTCGTAGGAGAGATCAATGCACTCGATCCTGATGATCTTCTTGTCTTTATACGTGATGAAGCGCTTCCAAATTGCCAGAAATCAAATGTTCCCCTACTCAGATTGACGCCGGGCGGGATTGGATGGTTGGGATGGCTAAAGGAGGCATTGAAACCACTATCTCCACAAACCGTTGGTTACCAGACCTATGCATATGATCTCAAGAATACAACCCAAAACGAGGTCTTACTTCCACCAGGATTTGAACTGGGGTTGACCGGCAAAGCGCTTGTTGAGCGCGAGTTTGAGAACAAACAAGACCTGTTGGATGAGATGTGTGCTGAGCGGAATACCCTATCCGGTTTCCTGGAACACAGCTTCGGAATCGTTGCCTTCCATGGCAACCGGCTGGCCGGCTGGTGCCTTTCCGAGTATAACCATGATACCCGCTGTGCGGTGGGGATCGCGACCATGCCATCATACAGGCACATGGGCATTGCGCGCGGGATGACGCTGGCTTTTCTTTATCTCGCCCGAAGCAACAACATCAAGAATGTCCTCTGGCACTGTTATAAATCCAATACAGGTTCAGTCATGACTGCAAAGAGCGCTGGGTTCACCCTCGCGGAGGAACACCAGGTGTTGAATATTTATCTCTGAAAATGCACTCAGTTGACCCGCTTAAATCCCAGATTGTCCAGGATGATCTCCCCGCCTTTCGTCTGGTCAAATATGAGCCTGATCGTGGTCAATTCAGAAATATCCAATAATGGGTTTACATCTTGGAAGTCACATAATCCAAAAAGATAAGTCTGGAAGACAGCCTCAGATTCCACCTCATCGGTAAGAAAGTCAAGCTTCCTCATTTGCGTTTCAATCTCTGGCATCAATGGTGAGATGGTGCTTAACAGCAATGAAGCCCGGTTGCCGCTGTTATCAACAACTTCAATCGTGAAATCTGCCGGCGCAGGATCATCTCCGTCTCCGGGCGCATAGGATGTCTGGGCTGCCGAAAAAACCAGTTGGTCTTCCAGAGACAATGCTGATAATGGCTCAGTGAGTTGAATTTCGTACACTGCGTTTTGGCTTGCGTGATCCCATTTTAAATAGACGGCACTGTTGCTGGTCATCGGTCCCCACTTGGTCATCACACGGTCTTCTTTCCACCTTTTCAGTCCATGGGCATCTATCCGGACATTGGATGCTGAACCGGTACTTAAATCAATATCCTCCTCGTAGGTCAGCAAATATTCCATCTCCGAATCCGCGTAGGCATTGAGATATGCCGTATCTGGAAGCCATGTCTTACCAGAATTGATATTCTTGAAGAGTGGGAGATAACCTGAATTTTCATTCAAAGTGACATCAATGAACGCACTGATAAGTACACTTGCAATATGTGTCTGGTCATCTTCTGTGATCAGTTGAGATCTGTCATACATCCAGATTGCCGGAACGCCGATATCATCATCTCCCCAGACCGTATTAAACTGTCCATGATTTGCTCCCTGAATATAGACAGCAGATTTGAAATAGAATTCATCTCCGGTGAACTCAATCCGCTCAAAAGTATTGTATCCATCAAAACTGTTCACATCCATATCATTCGATCCCTGCAAGACGAGATAATTAATATTTTCCAGGGGAATAACTTCCCCAGCAGGAGAATACTGGCCGTCAACAGGAGCAATCGCGATCACAGATTGGATATCAAAGCCGTAATTGAATTCAATAGATCCGTTATCCGGATAATGCTCCAAATCGTTGAAGGCTGCTGCAATTGCTACTGCTTCGCCGCCCCTTGAATGCCCAATTAATGCGATTTTCGATAGATCAACTTTCCCAAAGAAGGGAGTGTCTGCATCCGAGGAGAAATTCTCCCAGAGCGCCAGATGTTCAAGCAGCAGCCATCCCCGCAGGTCATTTTCCTCCGTCAGGTCTTTGAATCCCAACAAGTCGCCAATAAATGAACTATTTATGAAATTCTCATCCACCGAGACACAAATTGACCCTCGGCTGGCCAGGAGTTCACATAAATAGGCATATCCCGGGTCGGAATAATCCTCAGCAAGATGATTTCCATGCACGACCAGCACCAGCGGGAACTCGCCCTCAGCATCAGGGTACCATACCCTGCCGTTCAACGGCAGTTCAGAGGCATCAAATCCCCAGAGCAGTGTGCGAAGGTCCGTCCAATCACTGACAAAGTCAGAGCCATCCACCGTTTTGGTTATGATGGCTACTTCCTCGGTAAAATCGGAACGGCGTTTATCCATTCCACTCCCGTACGCTAGATATTTAATGGGATAGCCACCCGTCAGGGATGGATCAGCCATAGCATCTGCAAGCGACGGTATTGATGAATCGTTTATTAAAGCGGGGTCGATTGATTGATCGTTGAATCCGGGGATAAGCAGGAACCAGGCTGCCAAGACCACCCCGCAAAGTCCAATGAATAAACCGGTCAGGGTAATTACTTTTTGCAGTGTACGCAGGCTGCGCCATGCACCTTTTGCCAGAGTCCATATGCCTGCCCCCAGTAATCCTCCCAATGCAGTAAGCGCAACACTAAACAATATCCCGATGAAATCGAAGAGAAAGAACGCAGTAACGATCAATAAAACACTGACAATAAATGCAACGAGGAAGTATTTCGGAATTTTATTGAACAGTTTTTGGAGGAGGACAATAATCAATACCGCCAATACCGCTGCCAGGCCATATCCAACCGGGAAGAGGATCAGGACAATGAGGAAATAAACCCAGCCTGCGGGCAGCGCGACATCAACTGCGAGAATGATCGAAGCTAGATAGCCAAGGATAAATGATCCTATGGCTGCGCCTATCCAGGCCTTCCTTCCTGGAAAAGCTTTCGTGAAAAATGCCTTAATATCTTGCCAGGCTTGTCCAGTCCATCTCTGTATTTTCTCTAACCAGTTATGTTTGTTTTTCTTCTCTTCAGAATCCATTTTTCAATTCCTAATAGTTCAACGTCGTGATGGATTATAACTGATGGCATGATTTTAAATCAAAAATCCCTTGCTGCAAATAATTATCACAATGCAGGTTGGTTTGGGTTTACTTCGACTGACAGTATGTTTATTTAACTCTGGAGGGTTCTACCATCTTGATTGCTGAAACCGGGCACACGTTTTCACAGTTTCCGCAGCCAATGCAGTCATTGGGTCGTTTGAGGAAGGGATACGATTCGGGTGGGATGCGGCCGTTGTGGTCATCCAGGTCCAGGCAGTTGACCGGACAGGAGATAATGCATAATCCGCAGGAGACACATGTTTTATGATCAAAAACAGGTGAAAGCCATTCTGTCCGCTTCATATGCTCTGCAAGGTGTCCTTCTGGTGTTAGGATAGCCTGAAACGGGCATACACGCCCACAAGCGCCGCATTCTATGCAGCGCTGAGGATTTATACTATGAACTTCTTTATTTTCGCCTGAGATCGCCTGGGTTGGGCAGATCCGGACGCATGCCTGGCATCCCTGGCAGGCTTCAGTGATCTTGAAAGCCATTATGCACCCTCCCCATTGATGATGCCATCCAAACCCAATGCTTTGATTGTCTCTGGTGTTGGGATTCCGGTTTCAATGTTCCATCCAACCGCTGACCAGTAGAAACTCCGCATACCATCCAGATCAATATGATTCCCCTTGTTAGGCCCGGAATTTAGCGGTGGGAGGCCTAATGCTCTTGAACTTACTCTGATCTCACTGGGTTTGATACCCTGTTTGACGTTGAACATCTGCCGCAATGTCAGGATTCGCCTGCCTATCTGCATGTAATCTTCCGGAGTGAGGTCCCAACCGGTTACCGCATTTGCCCATTCAAAAAGCGGCAGCCTGTCTGCACCTAGATGGGTTCCGAACATACAAACCCCCAACGCATTATAAAGGTTCATATACTCCGACATCGCCACCGATTTCCTGCCCATTTCTGCAGTTGGGACGAAAGTCTTCTTTTTGCTGTAAAGCAGTGTCGGTTTCGGCAAGCCTTTGACACGGGTCCAAAGGCGGTACATATCATAATACATAAATGCGCCGGTTGTATGACGCCCGGGTGTCGGATCAACGCTGGCATGCAGCCCAAATCCCGCATCCATTCTGGGGTCGTGCATGGCCATCTCCGAACCCCCTGCCGTTACAACTGCTTCAGTGTCACGTATATGAAGGTTCTTTGCGGCCTGTTTTGATCCATCTGCCAGTATATCGCCGATACCTTCTCTGGTGATCATTCTGCGAACCAGTTCTATGATCGATTTTGTGTTTCCCCATGAAAGATCCAATCCACCTGTATCTTCTTTCGTGATCAATCCCTGTTCATACCACTCGATTGCCGTAGCGACCGTACCGCCAGCTGAGATGCTGTCCATACCGGCGCAGTTGAGCATACCATTGATCAGCATGACCGATTCCCAATTATTATTGAGAACCAACCCCGAGAAAGCAAGCGTGGTCTCATATTCAGGTTTATGATTTTCAGGGATTTCACCAGTCGCTCGCAACTCTCCACCGCAACCCAATGGGCATGCCAAGCAGTGGTACTTTTGTTCTTCCCACTTATAAATGATTCCCGGTGAAATAAATTTTGAGTCTTTTTCTGTAAAATCACTATATGTACCAGACCAGTTCTTGACGGGTGCATCTCCCCATTCAACGGATGTCTGATTCAATCCGACAGTCCCCCATTTCCTCAAGATACTTAAATAGAGGATGCCATCCATACGAAGGCTGATATATGGATTACGCAAGATCTTTCCCAACCATGACATTGCCCAATCAGGGACAGGAAGACGGAATCTCGTTAATTTGGCGGGCTTATGGTTCAATACACGCATTTTTTCCACATCAACGGCATGGACTGGTTTAACCCCTGCTAGGACCAACGCTTTCAGTTTCTTGCTGCCCATGACAGCACCAAGGCCAGACCGGGCTGCCATCCTGCCGTGGTCGTGGCTGATACCAGCGATCAAGGAACAGTTTTCACCTGCCTGGCCGATACAGGCAACACCGGGAATTCTTTTACCGTTGTGCCTTTCTCGAAGGATGCTTTCCGTCTGTCGGGTATCCTTTCCCCAGAGGTCAGACGCATCTCTCAGTTCCGCTCCTTTTGGACCGATGTATAAATACACAGGTTTGGGTGAAATACCGGTCAGGAATATGCCATCATAGCCGCATCTCTTGATTGATAGTGATAAATATCCGCCGCAATTAGCATCTCCCCAGGTCTTCGTCAGTGGTGACTTACCAACTGCCATCCAACGCCCGGTAAATAAGCTGGGTGTACCTGTAAGCAAACCTGAAACAAATCCAATGATATTCTCTGGACCTAAAGGATCGGCATGTTCAGGAATGCGCTGATACAAAAGATAAGCCGCCAGACCCATTCCGGATAAATAATCTTTATAGATTTCTTCTGAAAATTTTTCTTCTTCGATCGTCTGCGTCGTTAAATCAACCCAAAGGATCTTCCCCATGAATCCAGACATTTATGTTTCCTAATGTGTGATGTGTTGTATTGCTTGTGAAATTATACACTACACGTCAAGTAAATATAAAAGTACTATTACATTAAAAGTAATAATACCCAGAAAAACGCTGCGTAATATTCAGGATATTTTGTTTAATTAACAGAAAAGGGACAACTTACGCTTCCTGATCCGGTAAATGGATGGCAAAACGACACACCGGGTCGCCATTCAGCACACTTAGCAAAACATCTGCCTTCAATGGTTGCCCAAAGATCACCTCGTAAGATCGTTTGTGAAATCCTGCTGAGCATTGACAGAAAATCGACGAGACATTCAGTGAATCATTATTGATCGTTTCTTTTGCCCAGGGACAGTGGCAGTAATGATAACGTTTCTTTACCTCATCGGTCTCAGCGAGGAAAGCTTTGGTGTTATACGGGATCTTCGTCTCATAGATGATATTCTCTTCACGGACACCCCCGCCAATTTCCGGATCGCCATCCACGAATGCGATCACATCATCGGTGATTTCCTGGCCGAAAAATAATTCTCCCTTTTCCTGACAGTTTTTCAGCGTGTCAAGAAATTTCTGGCCTTTAAGGATCAGGTACTTGTCCATATCTCCATTGCAGGTTTCCCAAAAATCCTTCCTATCCTCAAGATAATATTCATCGGGCAGATGACGTAATGAGTTTTTCAGCAGGTCACGGCAGGTATTTTCTTCAAAGATTTCCTCCAACCTCGCCATGATCTTGGATGTATATTGTGCCTTCTCACGTCTGGATAGACCCAAAGGCGGGAGTGACATATCTTCAAAGATGACATCCCTAAGTTCCTCGCCGGCCATGTCTCCTAATCTCTGATGCAACCCATCCATCACTTCATAGCCATCAAGCATCTGGAACAC
>Ga0272443_10000483_pt1 | contig 73629 bp, 83 predicted proteins | sample SSMAcet12_FD_193581 | JGI IMG/M metagenome (GOLD analysis project Ga0272443, IMG submission 193581) | Marine sediment archaeal communities from Little Sippewissett salt marsh, Falmouth, MA, United States - SSM-Acet-12 | ecosystem: Environmental > Aquatic > Marine > Wetlands > Sediment ...
TTTTATTGAAATGCGCGGATCCGAGATAAACGCGAAATCGATTATCGGGGTGATGAGTCTTGCTGCTCCAAAAGGCACAAAACTTGTTCTTAAGCTTGATGGTGAGGACGAGGAGGAGGCTGCCCGACAGCTGATCGATTTTTTCGAACAGGGTTTTGGTGAGCAGTAGGGTATGCATGTTTTTGCTCTGTCACGTCTGTCCGTGATCTGTTAGGAGATCATCGCTAACTCTTTTATCGAGGTGCATTTGAAAGCCCTGCATGTTGCCCTTGTCAGTCCTTTTCTTCCTCTGAAAGGAGGCATAGCCCGTTTCAGCACAACGTTACGCAACGTTCTCCTGAAACGAGGACAAACGGTAGACGCGATTTCCTTCAAACGGCTCTATCCCGGAATTCTGCTGCGAGGAAAAGCTGTCTTTGAGCCCGGTGCTTCCATTGAGCCTGAAGACGGGGTTCTTCCTCTCATAGATACGCTCAATCCTTTGACGTGGTTTGCAACGGCCCGCTCTATGAGACGGATACAGCCGGAAATCATGATCTGCGCATACTGGCTTGGGCCACTCTCGCCGATTTATTGGCTGTTACAGCGCATTACCGGTAAAAAAATGATCGTGCTGATGCATAATTACACATCGCATGAGCGTTTTTTTGCTGAAAAGAAATTCCGTGATCTTCTCCTGAAAGAGGCTGCTGGTGTTGTCACGCTTTCTGAATATGTTGCCCGACAGGTGAAGAATTCCTATCCAGAGGTGCCGGTCAAGGCGCTGTTTCATCCTGTCTACAGGCCGGACGGCGCATTGATGTCGCGTCAGGATGCGTGCCGCAGTCTCGGGATTGATCCACAAGAGCGTGTGCTTCTGTTTTTCGGCTATGTCAGGGAGTACAAGGGGCTCGATCTTCTTATTGACGCCATGCCTGAAGTGCTTGGTCATCATCCGGGTACCCGTCTGGTTATCGCCGGAGAGTTTTATTATGGAGAGAAGATGATTCGTGAGCGTATAGAGCAGCTGGGTATCGGTTGCCGGGTAAGCGTGTATTCAGGTTTTGTCCCTCCGGAGCGGATGCGGCTTTTTTTCTCTGCTGCCGATGCAGCGGTGCTTCCCTACAGGGAGGCCTCACAGTCCGGTGTCGTTCAGCAGGCATACGGCTTTGGTTGTCCCGTTATCGTTTCCGGTATGGGGGGGCTTCCTGAGGCTGTTGACGAGGGGAAGACAGGGGTTGTGGTCCGGGATCTTGATCCTCTGTCTCTGGCGGATGGTATCTGTTCATTTCTCGACAACAGCAAAGCGGTTCCCTTCCGGGAAAATGTTGATCGTTTTGCCGCTCATTTTTCATGGGAGGTGTTTGCGGAGAAACTGGAGAAATTCACGCTGGAGGTGGTTGCATGAGCGGTGCCGATGGAGCTGTCTATGTTATCGTGGTGAACTGGAACAACGCCGGTGATACGATACGATGTCTGGAATCTCTTTCCGTTGTTACCGCTAAGGCAATGAGGGTTCTGGTTGTCGATAACGGTTCAACCGATGGATCGGCTGACACTATCAGGGAACGCTTTCCGCAATACGGTTTGCTGGAACTGGAAACCAACAGGATGTATGGCGGAGGGTGTAATGCGGGTTTTGAGCTGGCTCGAAAAGAGAGAGCGGAATATGTGATTTTTCTGAACAACGATACGGTTGTTGATCCGGGATTTCTCGAACCGCTGATCTCTTCTTTTCGAGATCATGACGCTGTTGCTATCACGGTTCCCAGGATATATTACATGGATTTTCCCGATCGTCTCTGGTATGCAGGCGGTGAGGTGAATCTGCTTACGGGAAGGGTCGCCCATCGGGGTATCCGGAAAAAGGACGGGGAGCGTTTTGATCGTGCCTGTGAGACAGGGTACGCTACCGGTTGTTGTCTGGCGATGCGGGTATCGGACTTCAGCCGTTTTCAAGGATTTGATGAACGGTTTTCGCTGTACGGCGAGGATGTCGACCTTTCGCTCAGGGTTCGGGAAGCGGGAAAGCGGGTGTTCTATGTGCCTGCATCGAGAGTATGGCACAGCGTGAGTGCTTCCGGAGCCGGCGAGCTGGGTTTTCAGAAGCTCTGGCGAAAGAATCTGTCCCTGCTGAGACTGCTTGCCAAACACCGGGCATTGCCGGGAATGGCGGTCTATCTGCTCCTGGCGCCGTTTCGATTGCTTAGGGGTACCGGTGCTGTTCTTCTCTCGAGGATGAAAACAGGTTTCGCTGAGCCATCGGAGGGAGCGCGATGACGCAGAAGATAACCATAGCGAGAGAGGCTGGATTTTCTCTGGCAGGGTTTATCGCAGGCCAGGGGTTCCGGTTTTTTTTCAACCTTGTTGTAGCTTCTTTGCTCGGTCCGGATTCTCTTGGTGCCTATGCGCTCTCACTGGCTGTTATTCAAATTGCCGAGGTGGTTGCCGTGAGTGGTCTGGATGCCGGAGTGCTTCGATTCGTCAATCTGCACGAACGTCAGCCGGAAAAACAGCAGGGCATTGTCGCTGCTGCCCTGAAGTCCTCCCTGCTGCTTTCTCTGCCTCTGGCCGTTCTGATTATTGTTTTTTCAGGCTTTCTCAGCTCTCTGGTTGCCGGTGACAGCCTGTTGCGCCTGATGCTTGTTTTTTATGCCTGCTCCGTTCCTTTCCATGTGTTTATAGCAGTTGCCGGCCATGCGGTGCAGGCGCACAGAAAACTGCTTCCGAGGGTTATTGCCGGTCAGATTCTTGTGCCGGGCGGGATGCTGCTGTTCTTTGTGCTGATCTACATGGTTTCCGGAGGAGTACCCGCACTGCTTATGGCGCTTCCTCTTTCTGCGTTTGCTGGGTTTGTCTGGATGTGGAAACAACTCCAGGTCAATACAGGGGTTTCGGCGGGGGATATTGTACGCGCGAAACCGGAAAAAGAGATGGCGCGATACGCACGTCCGCTTCTGCTTGTCGCATGTATGGGTATGGTGAGTCACTGGCTGGACATTCTGATGCTGGGCTGGTATGCCGGGATGGAAACCGTCGGGCTCTATCAGCCTGCGGTCAGGACGGCCGGTCTGATGCGTTCGGTTCTGCTCGCGGTGGCCGGTATCACCGCTCCGATCGTTGCCGGGATGCATGGTCGCGGAGAGAGAGAGGAAATAGAAAAACTGCTCAGGATTGTCACCCGCTGGGTATTGATCGCGGCTATACCTTTCGCTGTTGTTCTGATGGTTATGCCCGCTACTGTTCTCGGCCTTTTCGGTGATGCGTTTACCGTCGCGTCGCCTGTGCTGATTGTGCTTGCGGCCGCGGTGCTGGTGCAGTCTTTTTTCGGGTTATATGATACCGTGTTGCAGATGGCCGGATACTCGAAGTTCTGTGTGATGAATGCGGCAGCGGGCCTTGTGGCGCACATAGTGATCAACATGCAGCTTATTTCCTTGTATGGTATGATCGGGGCAGCGTGGGGACTGCTGCTGGTCTATCTGCTGCTTGGAACGGCCAGGGCGGTCGAGGTTCGGGCGCTTCTGGGTATTCATTCGTTTTCCTTTTCATTGTTCAAGCCTCTTGTCGCGGGAGTTGTCTCTGGTCTGGCGCTGTTGTCCGTCAAACCATTGCTTGCAGGTCTCTCCGTTGCGGCGTCCCTTGGAGGCGGTATGTTGCTTGTTCTGGTCATCTATTTGCTTCTTATCAGGCTAATGAAGTTGGAACAGGATGAGATGGAGGTTATTATGAGACTATTTTCTTTTGTAATAAAAAGATGACAGGCCAGTGAAAAATAGATTCGTGCCCTTTTTTTTCGCTCTTGCCGGATATCTGCTCCTTGTCGCCGGGCTTTTTTACCCTGTGGTTTTTCAGGGACAGCTCCCCGCATCACCCGATAGCGTCAATCCCATGGCGACCTCCCTGGCGCTCGACGCTGTCTTTGCACAGACAGGACACTACCCTTTGTGGCAGCCATGGTCTTTTTCAGGAATGCCTACGGTCGAGGCTTTCACCTATCTTAACGGCCTCTACTATCCAGGTGTTGTTCTCGATCTGTTTGCTCTCGACGGCTTGAAACTGCAACTGCTTCATTTCGTGTTTGCCGGTCTGGGAGGGTTTGTGCTGCTGCGGCGGTTCAGGCTGCACGCTATCGCTGCGTTTCTTGGCGGCGCGGCATTTATGCTTACTCCCTATATGGTGACCATGTTTGTCTTTGGCCACGGAAGTCAGCTTATGACCGCGGCCTACATGCCCTGGATCCTCTGGGCGGGGATTCGGCTTCTCGATACCATGCATCCTTCGGATATGGGCCTTCTCGCTCTTCTGGTGGGACTGCAATTGCAGCGAGGCCATGTCCAGATCGCCTACTATACCTGGATTCTGCTGTTTTTTCTGATTCTGCTGAGCGTGGCGACTGCTCCTTCCAACGCTGTCAGGATACGGCAATCCGCTATGGCCTTTGTCGCTCTCTGTATTGCGATCGTGATTTCCTCATCCGTCTATCTGCCTGTTTTTGAGTACACCCCGTATTCGGTTCGCGGCTCAGGTGCAGGCGGAGGCGCAGCCTATGAGTACGCCACCATGTGGTCCATGCACCCGCTGGAATACAGTACCTTTCTGCTGCCAGGCGCATTTGGCTTCGGAGGGGTCACCTACTGGGGAAGGATGCCGTTTACCGATTTCCCGAACTATGCGGGAATTGTCGTGCTTCTTCTTGCTGCGACAGGTCTGGTTGCCGAGCGGAAAAAGATTGTTGTCAGGGTGCTTGCTGTCAGCATGTTCCTGATGGCCTTTCTTGCTTTCGGTAAGTTCTTCAGCCCGGTGTACGACCTGTTTTATCATGTTGTTCCGTTTTTCAGCCGGTTCAGAGTTCCGTCCATGGCTCTCATTGTCGTTTCCCTTAATCTTTCATTACTTGCCGGATTCGGACTCCACGTTCTGATGCAAGGGGTCAGGGGAAAAGGAACGGTTATTCTGAAATCAGGGGCACTGCTTCTTGCGCTGTGCATGCTTGTGTTTCTGTTTGCCGAAAAGCCTTTCGAGCAATTCCTTCGCACACTGTTTCCCTCTCCTCCGGTAGAAAGCGCGGAACTTGCCGGTCTGATCAATCAGGTTCGCTGGGAGATGTGGCGGTCCGGTTTTGTGGTTCTTTTCTTTTTAGGGAGTTTTTTTACGGCTCTTGTCTGGCTCCGATCGAAAAAGATGCTGGGCGAAGCCCTGTTTGCCGTGCTCGTTTCAGGTCTCGCTGTTTTCGATCTGCTGCTTGTGGACAGTCAGGTGGTAACTCCATCCAGCGCAACTCTCCGCCCCTCCCGACTGGCTGCCGGTGAGTATCTTGAACAGGCGTTCGCAGAGGACGGAGTGACACGTTTTCTGGAAGCTGATCAGGGTCTGTTCAGGATATATCCCGCGGGGCGGCTTTTCGGAGAGAACAAGTTTTCAGTTTTCGGCATCGAGTCAGCGGGCGGTTACCATCCCGCAAAACTTCAGGTGTATGATGAAATGCTCAGGGCTTCGCAGAACCTGTCGAATATCGACCTGTTACGGATGCTGAATGTCCGGTATGTGGTCAGTATGTCCCCGATTGATCATCCGCTTCTCGATGCGGTCTATGAAGGAACCCTTCGCCTGGCAGGAGGGCCAGTGGAGGTGACGGTATACCGTCTTTCCGGTGCGATGGAGCGGGCGTGGTTCGTTCGTGAGGGGGTTTCAGTCAGGGAGCATGAGGATGTCTACGGAAGTCTGCTCGGTGGAGGCGTTGCTATTTCTCGTCAGGCGTTGATTCAGCAGGCATCATGGGAGGGAAGAAAGCTGTTCGGCGAAGGCAGGGTCGTTTCGATTGATACGGCTCCTGAAAAAATTACCCTTTCAGTAGTTGCGGAGCAGGATGCGTTTCTGGTGCTGAGCGAAATCTATTATCCTTTACGATGGAAAGCCAAGGTGGATGGCCGAGAACAGCAGGTGTTCAGGGTAAATGGAATAGTACGCGGAGTCCAGGTGCCTGCCGGGGAGCATGACGTTGTCTTTTCTTTTGATAGAAAAAGTTTCGAAAATGGCAGGAAGCTCTCTCTCGCAGGTTTTATGGTCGGTTTGTTGCTGGCCGTTTCAGGCTTTTCAGGTTCCGGAAGATGGCGTCGGAAGAGGTAGTAACATAATGTAGTATGGAGTGAAAAAAATACTGTTTCTCTGCATGAGCTTCCCTCCGATGATGACCGAAGGGGTGTCCCGTGCGTTCAAATTTGCGTCTTGCCTTCCTTCCCTTGGCTGGGAGCCGGTTGTTATCGGGCTTCATTCGGTTTCAGGCCCGGAAATTGAACAGGTCCCTTTTGAGATTTATTATGCAGGAAAGGAGTATTCGACCAGGGAGGTTGATGCAGGAAAGCTTTTCAGGATAGTACACGGTCTGTCGGAGAAAAAATTTTCAGTACGAGGTTTCAGCGGGAGCAACGGGTTGGGCTCAGTGGAAAAAAACTGGCTGAAAAAAGCAAAAAGTCTCGCTCGAAAAGCGCTCGATGAAAACCCTGATATTGAAATGATCTATGCACAGGCGCCCTCCTTTGCCCCTCACATGCTTGCATTTGAGCTTTCGGGTGAAAACCATCTGCCGGTCATTTTTGATTGTACCGGTCCCTTTGCCTCGAACAGGCTTGAGAAGACCATCATGCATTCCGGGCACTGTGTTATCATGCCGTCAAGGGAGTTAAAAGAGTTTTTTCTTCGAAAGTATCGGGGAGAGATTTTCCATGAGGATATTTCAATCGTGAAGAACGGTTATGATCCTGAGGTTCTCCGGCTTTGCGGGGTGGACGATGAGCAGGGGGGGCTTATGAGGTGGGTTTTTCATGTCGATAGGGTTGACAGGGGAAATGATCTGAAACGCTTCTTTTCCGCTCTTTCTTCTCTGGTCAGCGCTCAACCGGCGGTGAGAGGGGTATTCTCGTTTGCCTTTACAGGGCCGGGTTCTCTGGTGGTAAGCCGTTACGCGAAGAAATACGGTCTTGAGGATCTTATTGAAGCCGATGCTGTCTGGTCTTATCGTCATGAGCTTGAACTCTGGATGGGTGCGGACATTATCTGTCTGGTGCTTGGCAGTGCAGAGGGCAATGGGGCATTTATCCCGGAGCGGCTTTTCGATACTCCGGGAATGCAGGCGTCAATTGCCGGCATTGTGCCTGATGGTTTGTCAAAACAGTTTATTCTCGACGTGGGCGGCAGAACGGTGCCGATTGATCAATCTGAAGCAATCGCCGGTTTTCTGCAGGAATCATTCACTCTGTGGCGTTCCCGGCAGTTGCCGGTGGTTCGTGAAGCTGCAACGGAGAGCTATCATATTCGTTCAACGATGCAGGATTTTATCAGAGAGGTGGCTGTCAGACTTCCCGTTGCGTGAGCTGCAGATAAGAGTATTGAGGAATCGTCGAAAAGTCTTGAAAAAATGTGGCGTCTGTCTTTGTATTTTTTGAAGAAATATTTTACCTTGGTTGTCCTTATGGATTTTTATGATTGATTCATGCTTGAAGGTTTAACCAAAAGAACAGAAGAGAGTTTAGAATATGCCGACGATTCAGCAGCTTATCAGACGCGGTAGAAAAACCAAGGCGTCAAAAACAGCGTCACCGGCTCTTGAGAGCTGTCCGCAGAAGCGAGGTGTCTGTACGCGCGTCTATACGACAACGCCTAAAAAGCCTAACTCCGCGCTCAGAAAGGTTGCTCGTGTGAGGTTGTCAAACAAGATAGAGGTGACTGCCTATATTCCGGGTGAAGGCCATAACCTGCAGGAGCACTCTATTGTGCTTATTCGCGGTGGAAGGGTCAAGGATCTTCCTGGTGTTCGCTATCATATTGTGAGGGGTTCGCTGGATACGTCCGGGGTCGCCGATCGCAGGAATTCACGTTCAAAATATGGAGCCAAGCGGCCAAAAGAGGCTGCTGCCAAGTAAATCGAATCTATTAATTGCTGATAAATATGGCCAAGAAAGTTGTAGGCGGCGGTGTCAAGCCTGATTTGCGTTTCAGTGACGAAAGTGTCGCCCGATTGATAAATGCTGTTATGCTTGATGGAAAGAAAGATGTAGCGGCAAAAATAGTGTATGGGGCAATGGATATTATTGCCGAAAAGATGAAGGATGAAGAGCCTCTTGAGGTGTTTCGTCGTGCTTTGTCGAATGTCGCTCCTCTTGTTGAGGTTCGCAGTAAGAGGGTTGGTGGGGCTACCTACCAGATACCTATGGAGGTAAAGGCTTCCAGAAGGGATGCGCTGGCTTTTCGCTGGATCAAGCTGTATGCTACGCGTCGCGGAGGACGTTCCATGTCGGAAAAGCTTGCTGCCGAGTTGATGGATGCGGCGAGTGAGCAGGGTGCTTCTGTAAAGAAGAGGGATGAGGTGCATCGTATGGCGGATGCGAACAAGGCTTTTGCTCATTTCAGGTTTTAATAAATAATTATAACGGTCGAAAGATTGATTACATGGCACGGCAAGTTGGTTTAGCGAATGTGCGGAATATAGGCATCATGGCACACATCGATGCGGGAAAGACGACGACTACAGAGCGTATTTTGTATTATACCGGGCGTCTTCACAGGATGGGTGAGGTTCATGATGGCGGTGCGACCATGGATTGGATGGAACAGGAGAAGGAGCGGGGTATCACGATTACTTCGGCGGCTACGACCTGTTTCTGGGAGCCTAAGGGTGGAAACTTTGTCGATGTCAAGCATCGCATCAATATTATTGATACGCCTGGCCATGTTGATTTCACTGTCGAGGTGGAACGTTCGCTGAGGGTTCTTGATGGTGCGGTCGCGCTCTTCTGTGCTGTTGGCGGGGTTGAGCCTCAGTCTGAGACTGTCTGGCGTCAGGCAAACAAGTACAATGTGCCGAGGGTTGCTTATGTGAACAAGATGGATCGCGTAGGTGCTGATTTCTATTCTGCGGTCAAGGCTGTAAAGGAGAGGCTCGGCGCGAATCCGGTGCCGATTCAGATTCCGATCGGCCAGGGCGAGATTTTTGCCGGTGTCGTCGATCTGATCCGTATGAAGGGGATTATTTATGATAAAGATGATGGCAGTACCTTTGAAGAGGTGGAAATTCCTCATGATCTGGAGACTGAGGCTAAACATTGGCGGATCAATATGCTGGAGGCTGTCTCCGAAGTAGACGAAACACTTCTGGAGAAGTACCTTGAGGGAGAAGATATTACTGAAGCCGAGGTTCGCAGGGTTTTGAGGGAGGCGACGCTTAAAGGGACTATTATTCCTGCGCTGTGCGGTTCTTCGTTCAAGAATAAGGGTGTTCAGTTTATGCTTGATGCGGTTATCGAATATCTCCCGTCGCCGGTTGATGTGGGTGCTGTAACGGGTCACAATCCTGGAGATGACAGCGAGATTTCGCGTGAACCAAGTGATGATGAGCCGTTCGCAGGCCTGGCATTCAAGATCGCTACGGATCCGTTTGTCGGTAAGTTGACCTTTTTCCGGGTATATTCGGGTGTTCTTAAGGCAGGAAGTTATGTGCTCAACGCGTTGACAGGGAAGAAAGAACGCGTCGGAAGACTGATGCAGATGCACTCCAATAAAAGGGAGGATCGTGATGCGGTGTTTGCTGGCGATATTGCTGCGGCTGTAGGGCTGAAGGATGTGAAGACAGGTGATACGCTGTGTGATGCGGATAAGCCTATCGTGCTTGAAAAGATGGTGTTTCCGGAGCCGGTTATACAGATTGCTATTGAACCGAAAACCAAAGCTGATTCGGATAAGCTGGGTGTTTCTCTTGGAAAGCTTGCTGAAGAGGACCCTACTTTCAGGGTGTCTTCTGACGAGGAAACCGGTCAGACTCTGATTGCTGGTATGGGCGAATTGCATCTGGAGGTGCTGGTTGATCGTCTTAAACGTGAGTTCAAGGTGGAGGCCAATGTCGGTCAGCCTCAGGTTGCCTACCGCGAGACAATACGTGGCACGGTTGAGCATGAAGGGAAGTTCGTCAGGCAGTCCGGCGGTAAGGGCCAGTTCGGTCTGGTGAATATCAGGGTTGAGCCTCTTGAGGAGGGTAAGGGATATGAATTTGTCGATGCGGTCAAGGGTGGTGTGGTGCCAAGAGAATATATTCCTGCTGTATCAGCAGGTATTCAGGAGGCGATGAAAGATGGTGTTGTGGCCGGATATCCTGTTCAGGACGTGAAAGTCACACTTTTCGATGGAAAATATCATGACGTCGATTCATCGGAAATGTCATTTAAAATCGCAGGCTCCATAGGTTTCAAGGGGGCGGCGAGGAAAGCTGATCCTGTTCTGCTCGAACCGATCATGAAGGTTGAGGTTATCACTCCGGAGGAGTATCTGGGCGATGTGATGGGTGATCTTTCAAGTCGCAGAGGGCATATTGAGGGAATGGGAGAGCGTGCAGGCGCCCAGTTTGTGAAAGCAAAGGTGCCGCTTGCCCAGATGTTCGGCTACTCGACAGTTCTTCGTTCCATGACGCAGGGTAGAGCGAATTATACTATGGAGTTCGAGTGTTACAATGAGGTGCCGAAAAGTGTGGCGGAAGCGCTTCAGGAAAAGAACGGTATAAAGGGCGATGGTTAAGATTCTGAAGAGAATAGCGGACAGGTTTATTTTACTACATAACAACAACAGTTAACCGATAGAGGGAGAAGAGATATGGCAAAAGAGGCATACAAGAGGGATAAGCCCCATGTCAATATTGGTACCATTGGTCACGTTGATCATGGTAAGACAACGCTTACGGCGGCAATAACATCAGTGCTGGCAAAAGCGGGAAATGCAGAGATGCGTGAATTCGGAGATATCGACAAGGCGCCGGAAGAGAGAGAGCGCGGTATTACGATTTCGACAGCTCACGTTGAGTACCAGACAGAGAAGCGCCACTATGCGCACATTGACTGTCCAGGTCACGCTGACTATATCAAGAATATGATTACCGGTGCGGCGCAGATGGATGGCGCGATTCTGGTTGTTGCCGGAACAGACGGTCCTATGCCGCAGACTCGTGAGCACATTCTGCTTGCTCGTCAGGTGAATGTTCCTGCTCTTGTCGTTTTTCTGAACAAGGTGGATATAGCGGATCCTGAACTTCTCGAGCTGGTTGAGCTTGAGCTTCGTGAGCTGCTTACAGAGTATGATTTTCCCGGTGACGATATTCCGATCATCAAAGGCTCTGCGCTCAAAGCGCTTGAAGGTGATGCCGAGGCCGAAAAGGCCATCATGGAGCTCATGGATGCGGTTGATGACTATATTCCCGAGCCGGTTCGCGACGTCGACAAGCCGTTTTTGATGCCTGTTGAAGATGTCTTCTCTATTTCCGGTCGCGGTACTGTCGGTACCGGGCGTATCGAGAGAGGCGTTGTCAAGATAAACGAAGAGGTCGAGCTTGTCGGTATCAAGCCTACCAAGAAAACAGTTGTTACCGGTATCGAGATGTTTCAGAAGATTCTCGATCAGGGTCAGGCAGGCGATAATGCAGGCCTTCTTTTCAGGGGTGTTGGTAAGGAAGAGATCGAGCGAGGTATGGTTGTTGCCAAGCCGGGAACGATTACTCCACATACCAAGTTCAAAGCGGAGGTCTACATTCTGAAAAAAGAAGAGGGTGGGCGTCATACGCCGTTTTTCAATAACTATCGCCCTCAGTTCTATTTCAGGACCACTGACGTGACCGGTGCTGTCACGCTGCCTGAAGGAGTCGAGATGGTTATGCCTGGTGATAATCTGTCGATAGATGTAGAATTGATCGTCCCGATCGCTATGGATGAGAATCTCAGGTTTGCTATTCGTGAAGGCGGACGTACTGTCGGAGCAGGAACGGTGACCCAGATTATCGAGTAAGTCGCGGATACTGTTCGCAATGGGGGCGAGACATGGTTGCTCGCCTCTTTTTATTCTAAACATTGAATGAGGATTAAGACAAGTGGCTGTTCAGCAAAAGATCAGAATAAAGCTAAAATCCTACGATCATAGTCTGGTGGACAAATGGGCCGTCAAGATTATCGATGTGGTGAAGCAGACGGATGCTATCATCTTCGGTCCTATCCCGTTACCGACCAAAACTCATGTGTATACGGTTAACCGGTCTCCGCATGTTGACAAGAAGTCCAGAGAGCAGTTTTCTTTTTCATCACACAAGAGGTTGATCGAGATAATTAACCCGACTGGCAGGACAATTGATATGCTGATGAAGCTTGAGCTTCCGAGCGGTGTGGATGTTGAAATTAAGTCTTAATGAAAATTGAAAAGCAAAGAGGAAATGGCTGCGATTCTTGGTAAAAAAATAGGTATGACCAGCATATATAATGCGAACCGCGAAGCGGAGCCATGTACGGTCATTCAGGCCGGGCCTTGTTTTGTTTCGCAGGTTAAAACAGCCGAAAATGACGGTTATGAGGCATACCAGCTGAGCATAGGAGAAAGGAAGGAAGCCAAGGTTTCCAAACCCCTGAGAGGGCATTTCGCTAAAGCGGGTATTGCTCCCGGGTACAAGGTGGTAGAGTTCGGTAAAGATGATATGGGTGTTGATCTGGAGCAGGGCAGTCCTGTCAGTGTAGAGATATTCAGTGCGGGTGACGCTGTCGAAGTTCAAGGCATATCAAAGGGTAAAGGGTTTGCCGGTGTCGTCAAACGCCATAATTTCTCTGGTGGACAAAGGACTCACGGTCAGTCGGACAGGTTGCGCGCTCCCGGTTCTGTCGGTGGGGCATCAGACCCGTCACGTACATTTAAAGGTACCAAGATGGGTGGCCGTATGGGCGGCAAGACTGTCAAGGCGAAAGGACTGGAAGTTGTTAAAGTTATCCCGGAATCAAATCTGCTTGTTATAAAAGGGTCAGTCCCGGGAGTCAAGAACTCCTACGTGCAGATTGTTTCTTCAAAAAAGTAAAAGGTGAGTACAGAGAGCATGGAACTTAAAGTTTTAAATACAGGCGGCTCTGAAACCGGTGAAGTCGTAACGCTCAATGACGCTGTTTTTTCTGCTGAGGTGTCGGAGCATGCCATGTATCTTGATGTTAAGTCCATCATGGCAAATCGTCGGCAGGGTACGCATAAAGCGAAGAATCGCTCCGAGGTACGGGGTGGAGGAAGAAAGCCTTACAGGCAGAAAGGTACCGGGCATGCCCGACAGGGTTCGACCCGGTCGCCTTTGATGACCGGCGGCGGAACGATATTCGGTCCTGAGCCGCGCGATTATGGATTGAAGGTTAATAAAAAGGTGAAAAAGCTTGCGCGCCGCTCTGCGCTTACCAATAAGGCTAATGAAGGCGGTATCGTGATTGTTGAGGACTTTGTCTTTGATCAGATCAAGACCAGACAGATGGCTGAGGTATTGAAAAATCTCGGTCTTGACAGCAGAAAGACGCTTATGTTAATGCCGGAGCATAACGACATCATAGTCAGGTCAGGAAGAAATATTCCGAAGTTGCAGGTTGTTGTTGCCGATAATGCATCCACATATGACATACTCGACAGCCAGACAGTGCTTGTTCAGAAGACTGCGCTGAAGAAGATAGAGGAAACGCTGGTTTAACTACAGTAGAGATTGTAAAAAAAAGGTGGTTATGAGAAATCCGTTATTGCAGCCCTGGCTTACAGAAAAAAGCACTCGTTTGAGCGAGCAGCAGGGCCAGTATGCCTTCATGGTTAAGGCAGCTGCCGACAAAACAGACATTAAAAGAGCGATCGAAGAAAAGTTTGGCGTTGAAGTCCGCTCGGTGCGCACTTTAAATTGCCTGGGAAAATCTAAAAGGCAGTATACCCGGAAAGGGCTCATTGCCGGAAAGAAAAATGATTGGAAGAAGGCTGTGATCACGCTCAAGCAGGGACAGGAAATAAATTACTATTCCGGTTCGACTGACCAGGGGGAAGAAAAGAAATCCAAAAAAGGTTAGACAATAGTTTATAATGGCGATCAGGAAATTAGGTCCAGTTACACCGGCATCAAGGTATCTGTCCTACTCGAAATTCGAGGAGGTAACGAAAAGCGCTCCGGAAAAGAGTCTGCTTGCTCCGCTGAAAAAGTCCGGAGGCAGAAACCGTGCTGGCCGAATCACCTCAAGGCACAAAGGCGGAGGACACAAGCGTTTTTATCGTATCATCGATTTCAAGCGAAACAAGGATAACATACCTGCCAAAGTTGCAGCGATAGAGTACGATCCTAACCGTTCATCGAGAATTGCGTTGCTGCATTACGCTGACGGTGAAAAACGATATATTCTCGCTCCGAAAGGATTGGCGGTTGGGGATGTGCTTCACAGCGGTGACAAGGTTGATATAAAAGTCGGCAATACCATGCCGCTGAGAAATATTCCTCTTGGCGCGGATGTGCATAATATCGAATTGAAGCTTGGTAAGGGTGGCCAGATGGCCCGATCTGCAGGCGCGTTTGCAACGCTGGCGGCCAAAGAGGGCGACCATGCGACGCTGAAGCTTCCTTCCGGTGAAATTCGCAAGGTGCGTATCGAGTGCAGGGCGACTATAGGAGGGATCGGCAATGACGATCATGAAAATATTGTTCTCGGTAAGGCTGGACGAAGTCGCTGGCTGGGTATCAGGCCTCAGACGCGGGGCATGGCGATGAACCCTGTCGATCATCCGATGGGTGGTGGTGAAGGCCGATCGAAGTCCGGCGGTGGTCGCAAACATCCTAAATCACCGTGGGGGCAGCTTGCAAAAGGATTGAAGACCAGAAATAAAAAGAAGGCATCGAGCAAGCTGATCGTTCGTGGCCGAAAAGCGAAATAAGAACCGAAGCATTAAAACAAGCAGAGAATAGCAATATGCCAAGATCACTTAAAAAAGGCCCGTTTATCGAAAGCAAGCTTGAAAAGCGCATTGCGGCGTTAAACAGCAAGGAAGAGAAGAAAGTGGTGAAAACATGGTCAAGAAGCTCGATGATAGCGCCTGAATTTGTCGGCCATACCATTGCTGTGCATAACGGTAAGTCACATATGCCCGTTTATGTCAGTGAAAACATGGTTGGTCACAAGCTGGGCGAATTCGCTCCCACGAGAACCTATCGAGGCCACGCCGGCGGTAAGTCGGAAAAAGGCGGAGCAGCTCCAAGGAAAAAGTAAACAGAATAACGCGGAAAGGTTAAGAAGACATGCAAGCTAAAGCAGTATTACGGCACACGCCGACATCGCCGAGAAAGATGCGCATTGTGGCGGGTCTTATTCGCGGGAAGCAGGTTGACCAGGCAAAGGCAATCCTGATGAACTCGACAAAGGCAGCATCCCGCAACGTAATGCAGACTCTCAAGTCCGCGGTTGCAAACTATTCCCAGAAGAACCCTGATACAAGGGCTGGCGATAATGACTTGTTTATCAAGGAGATCTTTGTCGACGAAGGACCGACCATCAAACGTATGCTACCAGCGCCTATGGGTCGAGCGTACAGGATTCGTAAACGTTCGAACCATTTGACGATAATCGTCGATACGGTTAATCCAGTATCATAAATAAACAACAAGGAGCTAACATTGGGTCAGAAAGTTCATCCTACTGGATTCAGATTGGGGATAATAAAAGACTGGACATCAAGGTGGTATGATGACGAGCCGGTAATTGCGGAGAAAATCAAGCAGGATCAGGTCATTCGCAACTATGTCAACGCACGGTTGAAGAAAGAGCGTGCAGGTGTTGCCAGAATCGTTATCGAGCGTACGACAAAGCATATCAAGATCAATATTTTTGCTGCCCGTCCAGGCGCGGTTGTCGGTAGAAAAGGCGAAGAGATCAACAATCTTTCGCAGGAGTTGAACCGTATCACCGGTAAAGAGGTGAAAATAGATGTAGTAGAAGTTGTCAAGCCGGAAGTGGAAGCGCAACTTATCGGTGAAAATATCGCATACCAGCTTGAAAACAGAGTCTCTTTCCGACGCGCGATGAAGCAGGCGATTCAGCAGGCGATGCGGGCTGGAGCAGAAGGTATTCGCATCAGATGTGCAGGAAGGCTCGGGGGTGTAGAGATCGCCCGTTCTGAACAGTATAAGGAAGGCAAAATTCCTCTGCATACAATTCGTGCAAATGTTGACTATGCAAGCGTGACCGCACATACAATCGCAGGAGCTATCGGCATCAAGGTATGGGTATATAAAGGAGAAGTTCTTGTTCAGCGTATCGACGCTGTTGAAGAGGAGGAGATGAAGAAAATCAGAGATCGCAGAAACGATCAGAGATCCAGAGGCGGAAGAGATTCGCGTAACAAAAGACGCCGCAGACCGAAAAACACAGCCTGAGAGAGAAAAAGATAAGATCTTTACAATCAGAAAAAGAATGGAGTTGCCGGTATGTTAATGCCGAAGAGAGTAAAATATAGAAAGGTTCAGCGTGGCAAGATGAAGGGAGACGCGCAGCGAGGGACAACTATCAGTTTTGGTTCATATGGATTGAAAGCTCTTGAACCTGCATGGATCACCAACCGTCAGATCGAGGCTGCTCGTATAGCGATGAATAGATATATGAAGAGGGATGGAAAGATCTGGATAAGAATATTTCCGGATAAACCTGTCACGAAAAAGGCTGCTGAAACACGCATGGGATCCGGAAAGGGTTCTCCCGAGTTCTGGGTATCTGTTGTAAGGCCGGGCAGGATCATGTTCGAAGCAGATGGTGTACCGTTGGATGTTGCTACCGAGGCATTCAGGCTGGCCGCCAAGAAACTGCCGATCAAGACAAAGTTTATCGTTCGGCCTGACCTTGAAGGCTAATGTTCTAAACAGTCAGAATATATATCATGAGAAAAGAAGAAATAGCATCAATGAGCGAGAAAGAACTTCTCGACAGCATAAAAGAGCTTGAAGATCGGCTTGCAGATCTGACATTTTATAAAGTTATCGAACCGCCGCAAAACCCTATGGTATTTCGCAATTCGCGTCGTGCTATTGCGAGAATAAAAACCAGGTTGCGTCAGCTTGAAATGCAGAAAGCCACAGAAGTCTGAGGTATCCTGCAAGAGGTTATACAGAGAGAGAAACTTAAAACCAGAGAATCGCAATGGTAAAAAGCGCGGAAGTGAGAAGACGGAAAAAAAGCTGGACAGGAAGGGTTGTCAGTGATAAAATGGACAAGGCTATAGTGATAGCTATAGAGCGTAGGGTTCAGCACCCGGTGTACAAGAAATATTTCAAAAAAACGACTCGTCTGATGGCTCATGATGAGAACAATGAAGCAGGCATCGGTGATATCGTGAAGATTACGGAGTGCAGACCTTTGAGCAAGAGGAAAAGCTGCCGTCTGGTAGAGGTCGTGGAAAAGGCAAAATAAGCTTGTTTTTCAATTTCATTTTTTAATAAAGGTTGAAGTACGATGATCCAGAAAGAGACAAATCTGGTTGTAGCCGATAACAGCGGCGCGAAAAAAGTTCGATGCATACATGTGTTTGGTGGTACAGGAAGACGTTATGCCAGCCTCGGGGATCAGATAATGGTAACGGTGAAGGCGGCAGTTCCTGGTGGAGTTGTCAAGAAAAAAGAGGTGACAAGAGCTGTTGTTGTCCGGGTTGCGAAAGAAAAAAGAAGAAAAGACGGATCATACATTCGTTTTGACGAGAATGCGGTTGTGCTTCTCAATGCCCAGGGCGAGCCCCGGGGAACACGTATATTCGGTCCGGTCGCACGTGAGCTGAGGGACAAAAAGTATATGAAGATTGTTTCTCTTGCCCCTGAAGTATTGTAAGGCAGGAAACGAAAAGCGGGAGTAACTCAGCTGGTAGAGTCACAGCCTTCCAAGCTGTTGGTCGCGGGTTCGAATCCCGTCTCCCGCTCATGATTTTGTGAAATATATCTTTGGAATGAAACATGAAAACAGGTATTAAGCAGGTTAAGCTGCATGTAAGAAAGAACGACACCGTTCTTGTATTAGCAGGTAACGATAAAGGGAAAACAGGAAAGGTCCTGAGAGTTTTTCCCCAGAAGAACAGAGTGATCGTCGAAGGGGTGAATATCCGAAAGCGTCATGTGCGCCCGACGCAGAGTCATCCTCAAGGTGCGATCATAGAGCGTGAATTTCCGATTCATGCTTCAAATGTGAAGAAGAGTTAATCAGGTTCAAGAATCACCGCAGGATGACCAAGACCATTCTGCTCAATGTTACAGAAGAAGATGTCAGAGAAAAAAGAAAAAGTGAACCCTACGGAGCAAGAGAAGGCTCGTCTGGAAATTACCTACAGGGACAAGGTCGTGCCGGTTCTGATGGAGCGGTTCAAGTATAAAAATATTATGATGGTGCCGAAGCTTACCAAAATATCGGTAAACATCGGTGTGGGAGAAGCAGCTGCAGAGCCGAAACTTCTTGAGACAGCGATACAGGAGCTCTCACAGATAACCGGTCAGAAACCTCAGATTCGCAAGGCGAGAAAAGCTATTTCCAACTTCAAGCTTCGTGAGGGCCAGGCTATAGGCTGCAGAGTTACCATGAGAAAGAAATATATGTATGAATTTCTGGAAAGGTTTGTTACATTGGCCGTTCCGAGAATTCGTGATTTCCGGGGTTTAAGTACGACGAGTTTTGATGGTCGGGGAAATTATACTGTCGGTGTTCGTGAACAGATTATTTTTCCTGAAATAGATATTGACAAGGTGCCGAGAATTCAGGGTATGGATATCAGTTTTGTGACTACAGCGAAAACTGATGAAGAGGCCTATGCTCTGCTCTCCGAGCTTGGTATGCCGTTTAGAAAAAAGAATAACTAAACAATCAAGAGAAAAGATGGCAAAGAAAAGCGTGATCGCAAGAAACGAGAAAAGAAAAGCGCTGGTTGAAAAATATGCCGCTAAGCGTGATCAGCTGAAAAAAGCCGGAGATTATGAGGCGCTCAGCAAGCTTCCGAGAGACAGCGCATCATGCAGAGTAAGAACCCGTTGCGTACTGACCGGAAGAGGTCGTGGTGTCTATGAGAAGTTTGGTCTCTGTCGCCAGATGTTCCGTAAGCTGGCACTTGAAGGCAAACTGCCCGGAATAAAAAAAGCAAGCTGGTGAGAAGACCGATGCTATGCAGTGCGACAAATGTGTTCATTTTGAAAGTAATTAACAGTGTATCATGCCTGTAACCGATTCTATCGCAGATTATATTACCCGTATCAGAAATGCGGGGAACGCAAGTAACAAAACTACGGATATTCCGTATTCCAGGTTGAAAGAGAACCTCTCCAAACTGCTTGTTGAGAAAGGCTACATCAAGAGCTATACGGTCATAACATCAGAGCAGTTCCCTTTTATACGGATTGACCTGAAGTATACCGACAGCGGTAAGCCGGCTATCAAGGAGATCACCAGGGTCAGTAAGCCGGGAAGAAGAACCTATGAGGGCAAGGATCTTAAAAAGTATCTGGGTGGTCTTGGACTTTTCATTCTTTCTACCTCAAGGGGTGTTCTCACCGACAAAGAGGCTAGAGAGCAGGGTATCGGTGGTGAAGTTCTGTTCCGTATTCTTTAATTAACAAGCCAAAGCGTTTAGGGATATCATGTCAAGAATAGGAAAAATGCCAATCAAGCTGGCAGAGCAGGCGAAGATTGAGATAAAGGATAATGTTATCAGCGTTTCAGGTCCGAAAGGAAATCTTGAACAGCGACTGGTACCGGAAGTTACTGTGGATATTGCCGATGATCAGGTTGCCGTTACACGTATGGACGACAGCAAGCGATCAAGAGCCATGCACGGTTTGTATAGAATGCTCATCAGCAACATGCTGGAAGGTGTGACAAGCGGGTTCAGTAAAAAACTTCTTATCAACGGTGTCGGTTTCCGCGCGGAGAAAAAAGCAGAGTTTCTTGCGTTGACGCTCGGGTACTCTCATATGATTTACTTTAAAGCGCCTGAAGAAATCGCTATCGAATGTCCGGATCCTACATCCATAGTAGTCAGTGGTATCGATAAGGCTCTTGTTGGTCAGGTTGCCGCTAAAATCCGCTCATTCCGTAAGCCTGAACCCTATCGCGGCAAGGGTATACGATATTCGGATGAGTTTGTACGTCGTAAGGAAGGAAAAACTGCCGGCAAGTAATACGGTAATCAAAGACAGATAACTGTCAGGTAATATAATTTCAGGATAAAGATAATGGGACACGTCGAAAAAGTTGCGCGAAGGCATAAAATCAAAACACGCAGCAAAGCCAGAGGACAGGGTACTGTCGAAAAACCGAGACTTTGCGTATTCAGAAGTTTATCACAGATTTATGTACAGTTGGTCGATGATGTCAATGGAGCTACCCTATTGTCTGTTTCGAGCATGTCGAAGGAAAATAAGGGGCTGAAGGGGACAAAATCCGATATCAGTCGCACGATAGGTAAGCAAATTGGTGAAAAAGCCGTTCAGAAGGGAATTACAAAAGTGGTTTTCGATCGTAACGGATTTCGGTATCATGGCAGAGTACAGGCTCTTGCCGATGGTGCAAGAGAAGCCGGTCTGGTTTTTTAATACAATACAAAGAGAGTATTCATGGCGAAGAGAAAAGCGAACAATATCAAGCCTGGCGAGTTAAATCTGAAAGAGAAGCTGGTTCATATCAACAGAACAGCTAAAGTTGTCAAAGGTGGAAAAAGATTCGGTTTCAATGCTATCGTTGTTGTAGGTGACAAGGAGGGTCATGTCGGCTTCGGGCTTGGCAAGGCTAATGAGGTTCAGGATGCGATTGCGAAAGGTGTTGAGGATGGCAAGAAGAACGTTATCAAGGTTCCTATTGTAAAGGGTACTATTCCGCATCAGATTATTGCCAGATATGGATCTGCTAAAGTTATGATGAAACCTGCAACGCCGGGAACGGGATTGATCGCGGGCGGTGCGGTTCGTGCAGTACTTGAAATGGCAGGTATACATGATATTCTTGCGAAATCGCTTGGTTCGTCTAATCCTCATAACGTCGTTAAAGCCGCGATTAGTGGTCTGGAAAGTATATCGGATGCTCATGACGTAGCGGAGAGACGTTCAAAAAGTCTGAAAGAGGTTTTTGAAAGCTAAAAAAAGCTTGGTTAAAAATGAGTGATAAAAAAGTTACCATCACCCAGGTGCGCAGCATGATCGGGTGTACGAAAAAGCAGAAGGCGACCATAAAGGCGTTGGGTCTGAGAAGACCGAACAACAAGGTTGAAAAGCCGGATAACTCCTGTACAAGAGGTCAGATACGGGTTGTACAGCATATGGTTAAAGTAGAAGAGCAGTAAGTGTTTCATTAATTTGCAAGTCAGGTACTGAAAAATGAATTTAAGTTCACTACGTCCTGCTAAAGGTGCGGTAAAAAATAAAAAACGTATCGGCCGCGGGCCCGGATCGGGAAATGGAACGACTGCCGGAAAAGGAAATAAAGGTCAGCAGTCGAGGAGCGGGTATACACGACCTGTTTCAGAAGGCGGCCAGATGCCGATATACAGAAGACTTCCTAAATTTGGTTTTACCAAACCAAACAGAAAGAATGTTATTCCGGTAAATCTATCACAGATTGCGCTGTGGATGGAAAATGGAAAAGCCACTTCCGAGATAACGGTTGAAAACCTGAAGAGCCTCTGCAGCGCGAGACGGGCAGATTATTTCAAGATTCTGGGAAATGGCGAGCTGAAGTCGCCTGTTACCATTACGGCACATTTTGTAAGCAAGAGCGCGCAGGAGAAAATTCTTCAGGCAGGCGGCACGATTACACTCGCCGAGCGTACACTGCTTGAAGCTGAAAGAATCAAGGATATGCCGGTAGAAGAGGGTCTGATGAAGCCAAAAGCACGTCTTAGGAAAAAGAAAAAAATCAAGTCCTGAAACTCTCATTGATCATTTATGAAGCTGACTGAGAGCCTGCAGAATATAAATAAGATACCAGAATTGCGGCAGCGGATTTTGTATACGCTGCTGCTCTTGTTTATTTACAGAATCGGGTCGCATATTACCCTTCCCGGAGTAGACGCTACGGCAGTATCCGGAGCGTCACAGACTCACGCAAATGACCTGTTCGGTCTCTTTGACCTTTTCGTCGGAGGCGCATTTGCACGAGCATCTATTTTCTCTCTCGGGATTATGCCGTATATCTCGGCTTCTATTATTATGCAACTTCTGGGCGCGGTTACGCCATATTTTCAGAAATTGCAGAAAGAGGGTGAGGACGGGAGACAGAAAATCAATCAGTATACCCGATATGGCACTGTATTGATCGCATCACTACAGGCTTGGGGTGTAAGTGTGAGCCTTGCGAGTCCGGCATCTTTCGGGCGAATAGTCGTGCCGGATCCGGGGTTGTTTTTCCAGTTTTCTGCCGTGGTGATTCTCACAGCCAGCACGCTTTTCATCATGTGGCTGGGTGAAAAAATTACCGAGAGCGGTATAGGAAACGGCATATCCCTCATAATCATGATTGGTATTCTTGCACGCTTTCCGCAGTCACTTCTCGCGGAATTTCAGTCTGTTTCGCTCGGAAGTAAAAACTGGATCATCGAGGTTATCATTCTTGCCTTGATGGTGGTTATCGTCGCGGCTGTTGTTGTCCTGACTGTAGGTACGAGGCGGATACCCGTACAGCATGCTAAAAGAGTGGTCGGGCGGAAAATGTATGGTGGAGGTACCCAGTATATCCCGATGAGAGTGAACACCGCCGGTGTTATGCCGATTATTTTCGCACAGTCTATCATGTTTCTGCCAAGCACATTCCTTTCGTTTTTTCCTGAAAGCGAGATTATGCAGGGTGTCGCGAGGGTGTTCGCCTATGACTCTTGGTGGTATGCCGTCATGTTCGGCTCAATGATTGTCTTTTTTACCTATTTTTATACGGCTATCGCTTTCAATCCGAAAGAAGTTGCCGATACGATGCGTAAACAGGGTGGATTTATTCCCGGAGTTCGACCGGGAAAAAGCACAGCTGATTTTATTGATAATATTTTAACCCGAATCACGCTTCCCGGCGCAATTTCACTTGCTTTTATTGCGGTTCTGCCGACGTTTCTGACCAAGTTCGCTAACGTGACTCCAGGATTCGCGCAGTTTTTCGGCGGTACAAGCCTGTTGATTATTGTCGGAGTCGGTCTCGATACGCTTCAGCAGATCGAGAGTCATTTGCTTATGCGCCATTATGACGGGTTCATGAAGTCCGGCAAAGTTCGGGGTCGCCGATAGAACATGAAGAGGAACGTATGATCACGATAAAGAGTGAAAGAGAAATCGACTTGATGAGGGTCTCGGGTGCTATTGTCGGGCAGGTGCTTGACTTGATAGGCCGTGAGATTAAAGCGGGTATGTCAACGCTTGAACTCGACGAAATTGCCGAAGCCTGTATACGGGATCAGGGCGCTGTTCCGAGTTTTCTCAATTACGCGCCTAAAGGCGATCCTGATGTAACCCCATATCCCGCTACGCTGTGTGTGTCGATCAATGAAGAGGTCGTTCACGGTGTGCCGAGTGATAAAAAAGTCATATGTGAAGGTGATATAGTATCAGTTGATTGTGGCGCGTATAAGGGTGGGTATCACGGAGATGCTGCCCGAACCTATTGTATCGGAGAGGTAAAGCCGGAAGTGAAAAAGCTGGTCGAGGTCACGAGAGAGTGTCTTGAAAGGGGGATTGCTCAGGCAGTCGCTGGAAACCGGCTTCATGATATTTCTTCGGCTGTTGAGGAGCACGCTCGTTCATTTGGTTTCAGTGTTATTCAGAACATGGTTGGGCACGGTATTGGTGCTGAACTTCATGAAGAGCCCCCGGTACCGAATTACGGGAGAAAAAATACGGGAGTCAAGCTCAGAGAGGGAATGGCTCTGGCCATTGAGCCGATGATAGCGATGGGTAGGTCCAGAAATGCTATATCGAAAAACGGGGCATGGGTGGCTGTAACCGAGGACGGAAAACCTTCAGCACACTTTGAGCACACTATTATTGTACGTAAGGATAAAGCTGAAATTATGACGTTGTCGTAAGTGGAGTGTTTTATAATAATCCTGAACTGAAAAAAGGAGTCTATAACATTGGCCAAGGAAGATTCAATTGAAGTGGAAGGTGAAATTCTCGAGGCATTGCCTAATGCTCAGTTCAAGGTAAAGCTTGAGAACGGGCTGGAAATCCTGGCGCATGTATCAGGTAAGATAAGAATGTACTATATCAGGATACTGCCGGGCGACAAGGTAAAAGTTCAGATTTCGCCGTATGATCTGACAAAAGGCAGGATAACATACCGGTACAAGTAATTGTTAAAACCAGTATGAAGATTGATTGATATTTTGAAAAAATTCTTATATTAAAGGCCTTTTCTGTTTTGAAGGCTGATAATACTATATATAAGGTAGGTAGATCATGAAAGTTTATTCATCTATTAAAAAACGCTGTGAGCACTGCCGGATTATCAGGCGTAAAGGGAAGCGTTTTGTGATTTGCAGGGTAAATCCAAGTCACAAGCAGCGCCAGGGCTAATCAGGCAGGTTTATAGAATAACGAATTACAAAGAAGACTATGAGGATTGCTGGAGTAAATTTGCCGCTAAACAAGCACGCCGTTATCGCGTTGACGCACATTTACGGTATCGGTAAAACATCTGCTAAAAATATTCTTGAAAGGGTCGGAATTGATCCGGCAAGAAAGATATCCGAGCTGAACGATGAAGAGGCTCATTCGATCAGGGAGGTTATTGCTGAGGATTACATCGTAGAAGGCCAGGCGAGAGGTGAACAGCAGTTATCTGTCAAGCGGTTGATGGATATTGGCTGTTACAGAGGCCTTCGTCACAGACGTTCCCTGCCGGTAAGGGGACAGAACACACAGACGAACGCAAGGACAAGAAAAGGCAGACGCAAGACGGTTGCCGGTAAGAAGAAAGCGGTCAAGAAATAATAGTCCGTAGTTGAGATTGCTAACAGATTTCAAAGATTGTAAAGATACATGGCTACAACAAGCAGGAAAAAGAAGAAAGTTAAAGTTACCCCGGAAGGAACGGTGCACATCAAGGCTTCGTTCAACAACGTGCTGGTAACCATTACCGATATGCAGGGTAATACTGTTTCCTGGTCCAGCGCCGGAAAAAACGGCTTCAAGGGCTCCAAGAAGAATACACCGTATGCCTCACAGATAACATCTGAATCTGCCGCAAAAGAGGCGTATGATCTCGGTATGCGGTATGTGCATGTATTTATAAAAGGTCCGGGTTCCGGAAGAGATGCTGCGATCAGGGCTCTTCAGGGTGCCGGTCTCGAAGTGCGGTCCATCAAGGATATTACACCGCTGCCTCATAACGGCTGCAGACCTCCCAAGCGCAGAAGGGTCTGATCTTCTTTTATCTACCAAGAATATTTCAATGATTTAATTTGATATGGCACGATTCAGAGGTTCAATAACGAAAGTCTCAAGAAGGTTAGGGGTCGCTCTTTCGCCTAAAGCTGAAAAATATCTTGAAAAACGTCCCTATGCACCTGGTGAGCATGGGCAGTCAAGAAGAGGGAAAGTTTCCGAGTATGCTCTTCAGCTCCGGGAAAAGCAGAAGATGAAATATCTTTACGGTGTGCTTGAAAAGCAGTTCAGGAATTACTATAAAAAGGCTGTTTCACAGCGAGGCATTACAGGTGATAACCTTGTCAAGCTTCTTGAAAGGCGTTTTGATAATGTTGTTTTTCGTGCAGGTTTTTCTCCTTCAAGAGCTGGCGCAAGGCAGCTTGTTACACATGGGCATCTTCTGATAAATGGAAAAAAAGTCGATATTCCTTCATATTTGCTGAAGCCGGCTGATGCGATTGAGTTCAGGCAGAAAAGCCGGAACCTCGATGCGGTAGCTGATTCTATGAATAGAGCGCCGGATTCACGCATTCCATCATGGATCCAGGTAGACAAGGCGAATAAGAAAGCTGTTTTTCTTACGGTCCCTGAGCGGGAAGAAGTACAGGAACCGTTTAACGAACAGCTGGTTGTCGAGTTGTACTCCAAGTGATTTTAATGAAACTCTAAGGTATAAAGGACCATGATATACCAAATGCAGATGCCTGAGAAAATCGATGTCGATGAAGGGACGCATAATGATAAAAACGGGATATTTATAGCGCAGCCACTCGAAAGAGGCTACGGTGTTACATTGGGCAATGCAATGCGCAGAGTGCTACTCGCTTCTCTGCCGGGTACAGCTGTTACCGGAATTAAAATTGATGGTGTTTTCCATGAGTTTTCCGCAATAGAAGGTGTGCGTGAGGATGTTCCGGATATTATTCTGAACCTTAAAAAAGTACGGTTCAGATCTTCAACCAAGAGAAGTTGTAAAACAACTGTGACTGTGGACGGTCCGGCAGATGTTACCGCAGGAGATATTGTCGCACAGGAAGGCGAATTTGAAGTACTGAACACCGATCTGCATATAGCTACGGTAAATGAGGGATCGAGGCTGAGCATGGATGTGTATATCGGGCGGGGCAGAGGATATGTTCCGGCTGAGGAGAACCGCGGTGAAGGGATGCCCATAGGATTTATCGCAATCGATTCGATCTTTACTCCTATTAAAAACGTTAAATTCTCAGTCGAGAACACACGTGTCGGACAGCGTACCGATTACGAGAAAATGATTCTCGATGTTGAGACAGACGGTTCAGTATCCCCTGATGATTCGATCAGCCTTGCCGGTAAGATCATCAACGAGCATGTTTCTCTATTTGCAAACTTTTCGCCGACGGATGAAGAGTTTACCGAAGAGGAATACAAACAGCAGGACGATGAGTTTGAAAACATGCGAAAATTGCTCCAGACACGAATTGAAGATCTGGATCTTTCAGTGCGCTCACATAACTGCTTGAGGCTTGCTGAAATAGATACACTTGGTGATCTTGTCTCGCGCAAAGAAGAGGAGCTGCTGACCTACAAGAATTTTGGTAAAAAGTCCTTGACTGAACTGAAAGAGCAGTTGGAGAAGTTTGAGTTGAAATTTGGTATGGACATCACCAAATATCAGATGAAAGGCTAAAGAAGAAAGTAGATTTTTTTGAATTTTTGAGAGAATAATGCCGTTATGCGCAAAGTAAAGTCAGCGAGAAAACTTGGGAGAACAGCTTCTCATAGAAAAGCAACACTGGCTAATTTATCGACACAGTTGTTGTTGCATAAACGTATCGAAACTACCGAGGCAAAAGCCAAGGAAACACGCAAATACGTTGAGAAAATTATAACAAAGGCAAAAGACGGTACGGTTCACGCGCAGCGTATCATTTTTAAGAAAATTCGTGATAAAGCTGCCATACGTGAGTTATTTGAAGATATCGTCGGAAAGGTGGCAGACCGGAATGGTGGTTATACAAGAGTGATCAAACTCGCCCCGCGCTACGGTGACGCCGCGAAAATGGCAGTAATTGAACTGGTGGATTATCATGATGCTCCCGAATCTGCACCGGTAAAGGTTAAACAGGATCGTTCAAAGCGTGTTCGCGGATCCAAAAAAGTGACTGCAGGTTCCGAGAAGGGTGAGGTTTCAGCTTCTGCTGGAGAAGCTGCAGCGGCAACTGAGGAAAAGTAGGTTGCGCCAGATCTTCAGAGCAATCTGACTTGATGATTGAAAAAGCACAGCAGGATATACCTACTGTGCTTTTTTTGTATTGTATCGACGATACGTCCTACCTGCACGCAATGACGATATACTTGTCCTGAAAGTTTTTGTCGAATCTATCGATAGGCAGAAGCGAAATATCACCTGGAAAACCGTTGTTTTTTGCGGATCCATCCAGTGCATCCTGGACCTCTTTCTCGAGATTTCCTCCTTTGAGACATATGAGGAGCCCTTCCGGAACGAGCAGCCTTTCTGCGTAGGCGCACAGGCGGCGAAGCGGAGCTACCTGACGGCTCAGAACCGTATCAAAGGATACTCCCTTCAACTCTTCCGCTCTTGTTTTTTTTGCGATAACATTTTTCAGTCCAAGAGACGCTATCATCTCATTACATGCGCTGATCTTTTTGCCGGTCGCGTCAATGAGCAGAAACCTGGTGTCGGGGAAAGCTATTGCGAGTGGAATTCCCGGAAGGCCGCCGCCGGTTCCGATATCAAGTACCTTTTCATCCGGCTGAAAAGGATGAAACAGACCGATAAGGAGTGAATGGAAGATATGCCGCATGAGCAGGGGAGCCTGTTCTTTCCGGCTTACGAGATTGGTTATTCTGTTGGCTGATTCGAGCAGTTCCGCATACTTGATCAGTTGGCCGAGTTGACACTCATCAAGCACGAGCCCCTCATCGGAGCAGGTTTTCTCTATTATCGCTCTATGTTGTTCAGGTTTCATTCAGACGGCATCATGAAGGTATTGTTCACAGTATCTTTTCGATCACCTCGAAAGAACGTTACATTATCTATAATGTATGAATTCCAATACTGAAGGGAGAGCGCGAAATATTTTATTACCCTTATCAGGAAGAAATATAAATACTTGACTGATGGAGTTGCCGGAAAAGCATGTGTATGCGGTGATTATGGCCGGTGGAACGAGTGGATTGATGTTGTGGCCCTATTCAAGAAGGAAAAAGCCTAAGCAGTTCGTTGATGTATTCGGCAGCGGGACGATGATAGAGTCCGTTATTATGCGCATGCGGGAATCTCTTCTGCCTGAGAATATCTATGTGGTGACAAACCCTCAGGGCAAGAAGATGATGCGTCAAGCGCTTCCATGGTTTCCTGCCGGGAATATCCTTGTCGAGCCGGTTGTGCGGGATACGGCACCCTGTATCGCGCTCGCAACAGCGTTTCTAAGCAAAATTGACCCTGATGCGATCATGATCGCTGTTCCCGCTGATCTTTTCGTTCTTGACGAGCTTGCGTTCAGCGCAATACTCAAGGCCGGTGTGGCTGTTGCAGGGGACAGAGAGAGTATTGTTACTGTCGGTATTCCTCCTGACCGTCCGGAGCCGGAATACGGATACATTCAGATAGACAAACCCCGGGAGGATGATGGTATTTTACCTGACGATTCCATTACTCTTTTTACCGTCAGGGCCTTTGCAGAAAAACCTGATAGCAAAACAGCCCAGGAGTTTATCGATAGTGGAGATTTTTATTGGAACAGCGGCATTTTTTTTTGGCATATAGATGCAATCCGTAGAGAGTTTGAACGTTCCATGCCCGATCTGTACCAGGATCTCCAATGTATCTATGAAGCTATCGGTTCAGACGGGGAATATGCCGTAATCGAGGACGTTTACAGCTGGATTCATCCAGTATCGATTGCATATGGAATTATGGAAAAGGCCGAATCCGTCTGCATGCTTGCCGGAAGTTTCGGCTGGACCGATTTAGGCAACTGGGATGACGTTCTCAAGATCGACAAGGGGTATGGTGAGCTTCCGGAAAGTCAGGCTTTCAATCTTGTCGAGGTTGATACAGCGAACAACTTCATTAAAAAAGCCGGGAAAAAAGCGGTGGCCGTTGTCGGACTTGAAAATATTATTGTTATCGATACTGAAGATGCTCTTCTCATTTGCCGAAAGGGCCATACAAAGGATGTGCGGAAGGTGGTGGAGATATTGCGCAGGGAGGGGCTTGAGGACTATCTCTGATGATTGATTGAGAGTATAGCCGTCATGCCGCCCCGTGTAATAAAAAAGGATAGTACACAGGGTGATCGGTATCCACATGAGTGTGAGGCAGGAATGGATTCCCGTGTCAGGCACGGGAATGACTGGGGAAAAAACACGGGAATGACGGGAAAGAAAGGCGGCGCTCATACTGTCCATGACCAGCTGAAAACCGCTCATGTGTTTTGAGAGATGCTCCATTCGGTGCCGTCTCTGGTATCTTTCACGGTGACTCCGGAATCTGCGAGTCTGTCGCGAATCAGGTCGCTGAGCGCGAAATCCCTGTTTTCCCTTGCCTGCTTACGAAGATCGAGCAATATCGATACAACGTTGCCCAGAACCTCTTTGCCCGCCATGCTGTCTCCGCCCTTCCCGGTGTCAGCAGCGTCGATAATGCCAAGAATATCGCAGCCATAGGTGGCAAAAATTTTTCTGCACGAGTTGAGAGAGCTTTCTGAAAGCCCCTGTCCGCTGTTCAATGCCGTATTTACCGCTTTGGCAAGGTCGAAGAGTACGGAAATGGCAATAGGTGTATTGAAATCATCATTCATGGCATCTGCAAACCTCTTTTCAAAGGCCGCAGTGTCGAGTTTTTCACTGCCCGGAGTTGCAGCGAGTAGCGTATGCCATGTCTCCTGAAGCTTTTCAAGCCCGGTTCGGGAAGCACGGATAGCCGTTTCAGAAAAGTCAAGGGATGAACGGTAATGGGACTGCAGAATAAAGAATCGTATGACGATCGGGGGGACAGTGGTGAAGAGATCTTTAAGGTTTACGGAGTTTTTCAGGGATTTCCCCATTTTTGTTCCATTTACGGTCACCATATTATTATGCATCCAGTAGCGTACATAGGGTTTGTCTGTAGCTGCTTCTGATTGCGCAATTTCGCACTCATGGTGTGGAAACTTGTTCTCCATGCCGCCTCCGTGAATATCTATGGTTTCTCCCAGATATTTCATGGCCATTGCAGAGCATTCAGTATGCCATCCCGGAAAACCAGTACTCCAGGGAGAATTCCACTTCATAATGTGGCCTGAATCCGCTTTTTTCCAGAGGGCAAAGTCTGCGGGATGACGTTTTTCACTTCGTGATTCCACCCTGACACCTGAATGCTGGGCTTCCTGATCCGTTCTGCCTGAGAGTTTGCCATAATCAGGAAACGACGATACAGAGAAATAGACATTACCGTTTACCTCGTATGCGTGGCCTTTCTCAATCAGTTTTTCTATCAGCGCAATCTGTTCAGGTATGTGCCCGGTTGCTGTCGGCGCGATATTGGGCCTGTCCACTCCGAGCCGGTCCATATCTTCATAGTAGCTTCGGGTATAGTACTGGGCGATCTCCATGGGATCGGTTTTCTCCAGTCGCGCCTGTCGGGCTATCTTGTCTTCACCTTCGTCCGCATCATCAGAAAGATGACCGACATCGGTGATATTCTGGATATAGGTAACCGTGTATCCAAGATGACGGAGCCATTTGACGGCAACATCAAACGAGACATAACTTTTGGCATGTCCCAGATGAGCATGGCCGTATACGGTTGGCCCGCAGACATAGACAGATGCGATTGTATCGTGCAGTGGTATAAATTCTTCTTTCTGCCGGCTGAGCGAATTGTATATGTGCAGGGACATGGTAGATCGTTTGAACGTTTTAAGGGAAGTTAAACATTTGGGTTTTTGGTACAAGGTGTTTAGCTTCCATGCTAAGCTTCTTATCCGGTCCTGAACAACTTCGATCGCTGCTCTCCGGCCTCTCTCTGATATAGTTATTGCTCTGACATGAAAATACGAAACGCAACGTTTTATAAAAGTGTTTCAGCCATAGATCATCTTCCGAAAGAGCAATTGCCTGAAATTGTCTTTGTTGGAAGATCGAACGTCGGTAAATCAACGCTGCTCAATTCGTTGACAGCCAGGAAAGGACTTGCAAAAACCAGTTCAACGCCTGGAAAAACACAGCTCATCAACTATTTCGTGATAAACGAGAGCTGTTATTTTGTCGACCTGCCCGGATACGGTTATGCAAAAGTGGATAAAGGCAAGAAGTATGAGTGGGGAAAACTGCTCAGCCAATATGTCAGCACAAGGGAGAGCATCAATCTTGTGGTTCTGCTCATAGATTCCCGTCATCCCGATATGGAGTCCGATCATTTTATGGCGGAGTTTCTGGAACATTGCGGCCGCCCATACGGCGTTGTGCTGACAAAATACGACAAGCTGAAACAGCAGGCAAAAGCTGCAGCGAGGCTCGCAGTGAAAAGTTACTCGTTGAAATCCAAATTTATAGTAAATTACTCGGCTCTTTCCGGGCAGGGAAAAGAGGAGCTTTTAGAACAAATTGCCACGTATACAGGCTAAAAAAAGAATTGCAGTGAAAGAAAAAACAACCATGGATCAGCAGTCTGCTTCAGCAACAGTTATAGTCGGCACCCAGTTCGGTGACGAGGGTAAGGGTAAGCTTGTAGATTTTTTGTCTTCAAAGTTCGATGTTGTTGCCCGCTATCAGGGCGGTGCGAATGCGGGACATACTATCTGCTTCGACAACAAGACAGTCGTTCTTCATCTTGTCCCTTCAGGGATTTTTCATGAAGGCTGCACCTGCGTTATCGGAAACGGTGTCGTTATAGATCCTAATGCGCTTCTTGAAGAAATACGGCAGGTTGAAGAACTTGGTTACGACGTGAAAGGCAGGCTGTTTATCAGTCATAACGCTCATCTGATCATGCCCTATCACAAGCTGCTTGATTCTCTGCATGAGAGCGCGCAGAACAAGAAAAAAATCGGAACTACCGGCCGGGGTATCGGCCCGAGCTATGAAGACAAGGTTGCACGAAAAGGTATACGTATTGTAGACCTGCTCCATCCCGAAGTGCTTGAGGAAAAACTGCGGGCCAATCTTGAAGCAAAAAACAAAGTGATCAGGAATATTTATGATTCCGAAGAGATCGATGTCGATTCGATGGTTCGGGAGTACTCGGAGTTTGACAAGACTATCAATCCTTATGTTGCCAATACCCAGCTCCTCTTGAACAAAGCGCTCCGTCAGGGAAAAAGCGTGCTGCTTGAAGGCGCGCAGGGATGTCTGCTGGATGTTGACCATGGCACCTATCCATACGTGACATCTTCAAACCCGACATCAGGAGGAGCATCGACCGGCTCAGGCATCGCGCCGAACTACATCAGAAACGTGATAGGGGTGGTTAAGGCGTATATGACTCGTGTTGGTAACGGTGCGTTTCCCACGGAACTTCATGATGAAACCGGAGAGAAACTCGGCAAGGTCGGCAATGAATTCGGAGCGACGACCGGGAGGAAACGCAGGTGCGGCTGGCTCGATCTTGTCGCTCTTCGCTACTCACTCATTATCAACGGTGTTACGGAGATCGCACTAACGAAACTGGATGTTCTCGACGTATTCGGAGAGATCAGTGTTTGTACCTCCTATATGCTTGATGAAAGGGAGATTACAGAATTCCCCACAGACGATCAGAGCCTTAGCCGGGTAACGCCGGTATATAAAACCCTCAAAGGGTGGAACGCTTCCAATGCGGCAGCGCAGTCGTTCGATGAGCTGCATGCTGAAACAAAGGAGTTTATCGAATTTATCGAGCATGAACTCGACGTTCCGGTTACCTTTATTTCCGTTGGTCCCGGAAGGGATGAAACGGTATTCAGATAGTTCTTTGCAATGCATTTAATAAGGAAGGTATCATGGCATTGATGGATATAACGGTTATACCGCTCGACGTCGGTTCCTGTGGGCTCAGTGCAAAGGTGGCTGAGCTTGAAGCCATTCTCGAAGAGAGCGGGCTCGAGTATAATCTTAACGACATGGGGACTACCGTTGCCGGAACCGCCCAAGAGCTTTTTGCCGTTGCAGAAAAGCTTCACGGCCATCTGTTCTCGACTGGTTCGCAAAGAGTTTATACGGTCATGAAGATCGATGATCGCAGGGATAGAGCGGTCACTATCGGTGATAAAGTTGCCTCCGTTGAGTGCCAGAAGGAGAGGTCATGATAGTACAGGATTAATAAAAAATATTCTTATCTTCCTTACTTTACGTTTTCAGTTGGACGGTTCAGTATCTTATGCCGTATCAGGAAAAGTCGTGACGATGCGGCGGTAGCAATTTAGAGGAGGAAGGACTTCATGACGTCAGTTCCGGTCACAACGCAGATAATCAAAGAAGACAACGTTACCCATAGCTTTTGCGGTCTGGCCAGCGTGGGTTGGCTTTATCAGAAAATAAGGGACAGTTTTTTCCTGATTCTCGGTACACATACCTGCGCGCATTTTATACAGAACGCTCTTGGTATGATGATTTTCGCCAAACCCCGTTTCGGCATCGCGCTGATGGAAGAGGGTGATCTTTCCCGGCAGGAGCCGAACCTCGAAGATGTTATCGCTGAAATCAAGGCGGATCATCATCCTTCGGTTATTTTTCTTCTTTCCTCATGTACTCCTGAAGTCATGAAAGTGGACTTCAAAGGTCTTGCCCACTCGCTCAGCACCTCCGATGTTCCTGTGCTGTTTGTTCCTGCAAGCGGCCTCGTGTACAACTTTACGCAGGCAGAAGACTCTGTGCTTCAGTCTATGGTGCCGTTCTGTCCGGAAGCCCCCGCAGGGGAAAAAAGCGTAGTGTTCGTCGGCTCGGTCAACGATTCCATTGCAGACGATCTTCGTTCGGAAGCTGAAGAACTGGGGATCAAGGTAGAAGGTTTTCTTCCCGAAAATCGTTTCGATCAGCTTCCGGCTATCGGGCCCGATACGGTCCTTGCCCCGATCCAGCCGTATCTTTCAAGAGTCGTCTCAAAACTCAACCGTGAGCGTGGAGCGAAGGTACTTCGTTCGCTTTTCCCGTTCGGCCCTTCGGGGACCAGAGTTTTCTGGGAAGATCTTGCTGCCATGTTCGATATAGCGGTGGATTTGAAAGAGAGAGAGAAGGCCGCGTGGGAACGGATTTCTGCTCAGGTAGCCCTGCTTAAAGGCAAGAAGGTGTTTTTAACCGCTGACACTATGATGGAATTGCCCCTTGCGCGTTTTCTTCATAATGCGGGAGCCGATGTTCTGGAGTGCAGCAGCGCCTATATAAACAAGAAATTTCATGCTCGTGAGCTCGAAGCGCTTCACGACGTCAGGGTTGTAGAGCAGCCGAATTTTCACCGGCAGTTGCAGGATATCAAGCAGAAGAAGCCCGACCTGATCGTCACCTCCCTTATGACAGCAAATCCTTTCGTGGGTAACGGCTTTATCGTCAAATGGAGTATGGAGTTCACGCTTATGCCGATTCACAGCTGGTCGGGAGTGTTTACCCTTGCCAACATGTTTGTTTCTCCTCTCCAGCGCAGGGAGCATCTTCCCGAATTTGACGAATCAGTATGGCTGAAGGGTGTCATGCCAAGTGCGGAGTAGCACGGAGAACCGCAAGCAAGTACAAGGAAATGCAAATTAAACGATTCAAACAATGCGCTTAGCTTTCTGGCTCTATGAGGGAACGGCTCTTCATGGATTAAGCCGTGTCACCAACAGCATGAAGAATGTGCATACGGTCTATCATGCCCCTCAGGGAGACGATTATATAACCGCTACCTATACCATGCTGGAAAGAACACCGGAGTTTCCGGCACTATCCATCAGCGTCGTCAGAGGACAGGATCTTGCACGTGGAGTGTCACGTCTTCCCAGCACGCTTCAGCAGGTCGAAGAAAATTATCATCCCGAAGTCATTGTTGTCGCGCCAAGCTGCAGTACCGCGCTTCTTCAGGAAGACCTCGGTCAGCTTTCGATGCATTCAGGTGTCGACACAGGGAAAATTCTGGTTCATGATGTCAACCCTTTCAGGGTTCAGGAGCACGAGTCGGCTGAAGGATTGTTTACCGAACTTGTCAAGCGATATGCTCTTGAGCAGAGTATGACTGACAAACCCAGTGTAAACCTTCTGGGTTTCACCTCTCTTGGTTTTCATCTGCGTTCAGATCTCATCAGCCTGCGCCGGATTCTCAAGACGCTTGGTGTTGAAGTGAATGTCGTCGCTCCCTGGGGCGCAAGCATCGAAGATATCCGCAATTTGCCCGCAGGATGGGTTAATGTTGTTCCCTACCATGAAATGGGGCCTGGTGTCGCGCATCATCTTCGTGAAAAGTTCGGTATGCCGTCACTTCAGGGTATCCCAATGGGGGTAAACCCGACACTTGACTGGATAAAGGATCTTCTTGAATTATTGAACGTGATTGCTACTGAAAAAGGCCTGCCAGCCATTGAAATGCCGCCTTTGACCGATTTCTCTCTCGACGGTCTGAGCGCCCCGAGTGGTGTGCCATGGTTTGCTCGCACGGCAGATATGGAAAGTTTCAGCGGTAAACGCGCGTTTGTCTTTGGTGATGCTACGCATACTGTCGGTATGGTAAAATTTCTGAAAGACGAACTCGGCATGCAGATTATTGGTGCGGGAACCTATCTCGAGCAGCACGCCGACTGGGTGCGCGATCAGCTCGAAGGGTATCTTCCCGAACCTCTCATGGTTACTGACAAATTTCAGGAAGTAGCGAAAAAAATCGAAGACGAAATGCCTGAACTGGTTTGCGGTACACAGATGGAACGTCATAGTTGCAGGAAACTCGATGTTCCTTGTATGGTGATTTCAACGCCAACACATATCGAAAACCATCTTATCGCGTATTATCCCATACTTGGTTTTGACGGAGCCGACATTCTTGCAGACAGGGTCTATACCTCCTGCAAGCTTGGACTGGAAAAACATCTTATAGACTTTTTCGGAGACGCCGGGCTGGAGTATGAGGAAGAAGAACCTGAAAGCATTTCCAATGCTCATGCTGCTGTCGCGGGGAGTGAAAGCGGGGTTCCGGATTCCGCTGAAGCTGCTGGGGCAGGGGATGCTGACGGAATGCCCTGGAGCCCGGACGCGGAAAAAATGCTGAGAAAAGTTCCGTTCTTCGTTCGCAAGAAAGTTCGCAAGAATACCGAGAATTTTGCCCGTGAAAACGGTGAAATCACCATAACCGCTGAAGTTTTCAAGAGAGCCAAGGAAGCTTTGGGGGGATAGATCGTTCCTGTATTGTAAATATTAATATTTCTGTTGTCACCATGAGTTTAATTCTTGCTGTTTATGGAAAGGGCGGTATAGGAAAGAGTACAACTACTGCGAATATTTCAGCGGCACTTGCTTTGAAAGGAGCTAAAGTGTTGCAGATAGGCTGTGATCCGAAACACGACAGTACTTTTCCTCTCACCGGTACACTGCAGAAAACTGTTATAGAAGCACTTGAAGAGGTTGATTTTCATCACGAGGAACTCACTGAAGAAGATATTATCCTTACCGGGTTTGGTGGTGTTGATGCCCTTGAGGCTGGTGGCCCTCCTGCAGGAAGCGGATGCGGCGGCTATGTTGTCGGCGAGGCAGTGAAGCTTCTGCAGGAGTTAGGCGTCTACGACCGTTACGACGTCATTCTTTTCGACGTGCTCGGTGATGTGGTGTGCGGTGGATTCAGCGCCCCGTTGAATTTTGCGGACTATGCTGTGATTATCGCAACCAATGATTTTGATAGCATCTTCGCTGCAAACCGTCTCTGTATGGCTATAGAGCAGAAGAGTACGCGTTACAAGGTGAAGCTCGCCGGTATTGTCGCCAATCGTGTTGACTATGTCAAGGGTGGAGGCACGAACATGCTCGAGCAGTTTTCAGACAAGGTGGGAACCAAGCTTCTTGCACGAGTTCCCTACCATGAACTGATCCGCAAAAGCCGTTTCGCCGGAAAGACCATGTTCCAGATGGAAGACAGTTCTGAAAAGGAGGAATGCGTCAAACCATACAACGAGATCGCAGACTTTCTGCTTTCCCAGAACCCAACGTCATCAGTTCCCGTCCCTATCGGCGACAGGGATATCTTCGAGATTGTCGGAGGGTGGCAGTAGGGAAGGGAAGGAAAGTCAAAGGTTAAAAGGCAAAAGTAAAAAGAGAATACGATTGATATTTTGCACCTGATGCGGTATCCATTGGTTATTGGTATTCAAGGCAGCTTTCGGGCTGCCTTTTTTTTTGTGAAATCGATTTTAAGGTATATTGGGAAAAACAGGGAGGCAAGATTGGTCGCTCCCTATAGAATGAATGAAATGCTACAGGACGAGGATGCTGTAATGAGTGATAAAGAAATACTTGAACAGGCGATGACTTTGAACCCTGAGGCGCGTTTGAGGATTGTGGAGGGTTTATTGAAAAGTCTGGACAAGCCTGATTGGACGATTGATGAAATATGGGCCGAGGAAGCTGAAAAGCGCCTTACGGCATTCAGACAGGGGCGCCTGAAAGGAATTCCCATGGAGGACGTATTCAGAGACTGATGAGCAAGATTACCTTTTTACCATATGCGAAGCAGGAACTGGATGACGCGACACGTTTCTATGAAATGGAGTTCAAAGGTCTCGGACTGTCTTTCAGAGATGAGGTGAAAAAGGCGGTTATGAGGATTGCTGAATACCCCGATGCCTGGCCTCTTCAAAGGGGTGATATCAGAAAATATGCTTCACAAGTTTTCATATAACCTGAATAATTCACCAAAGGAAGAAAAAAAGTGCGTACAAGGACAGGAAACTTTCCCTTTTCTGTCATTCCCGTGCCTGACCCGTGAAATCTGAGCATCTATTTCACAGGTCTTACACGGGAATCCATCGTTGGTGCCGGGGTCTGCATGGATGCCGGATCAAGTCCGGCATGACTGTAAGTGGTTTTGAGCTTTTTTACCGGTTTTCAGGAGGGAATCCGGGTCCATGATCGGCTCAATGTATATTTCTACAATTCGGGTTTTCGAACTCTCATGAATTATTCAGGATAAATTGCTTTATGCCGTTGAAGAAGCCGCTATAGTACTACTTGCCGTTGCTCATCAGCATCGTGAGCCCGATTACTGGATTGACCGGGAGAAAACATAACGGCGAACTGTTGCTCAATAGCACTTTATCCGATGATGTATACGGTTTCATGTCAAGGCAGCTTTCGGGCTGCCTTTTTGTTTTTCAGTAAGTGCAAATCGGTGTTATTGTTTTTTACCCCTGGTTGTGATAGTATTAACGAACACTGAGACCTAAATTGAGCGTTTCAACCAATGCTCAGTTTAGGTGAGAGTAAACGAATAAGCAGGGTGACACGATGACAACAACGCTTGCTTTTGACGTCTATGGAACGCTGATCGATACCGATGGTCTGGTGTCGCAACTGCGGGAAACAACCGGTGAGAAGGCCGGGGAGTTTTCCCGGATCTGGAGGGACAAGCAGCTTGAATACTCTTTCCGAAGAGGGCTGATGCAGAACTATGCGACCTTTGCCGAGTGTACCCGGAACGCTCTCGATTACACCTGTGCATACTGCAGGGAGTCTCTCACGAACGGGCAGAAGGATGATCTGCTCGAAAGCTACCGGACGCTTTCGGCCTTCAATGACGCTGAAGAGAGCCTGCAATGCCTCAAATCGGCAGGTTTTCGTCTCTTTGCTTTTTCGAACGGCAGCGCCGACGCTGTCGAGACAGTGCTTGCGGCGGCAGGCATACACGAGCTGTTTCTCGATGTCGTCAGCGTGGATGATCTGCGGTCGTTCAAGCCCAACCCGGCTGTGTACAGCCATTTCCTGAGGAAGTCCGGTGCAACAGGCGGCAACGCCTGGCTGATTTCAGGCAATCCGTTTGACGTGATCGGTGCGATTTCTGCAGGCATGCGTGGTGTCTGGGTCAGACGTTCCGAAGAAACGATCTTCGACCCTTGGGGTATAGAGCCTACGCTTACTGTTTCAAGCCTTTTCGAACTTGAAGAAAGTATTTCGGCTTGTTTATCTGCGGAAGGGAATGGAGATTGTTAGTACGAAAGATGTTGTTTTTTTTGACTGCTATAAAGTTTTTATTTTGGTTAAAAAGGGAGGGCAATGAAATACAGTGATTCGATAAAGCCGATAAGCTATCTCAAAGCACATGCTTCGGAAGTTATCAGGGAGGTTTCTGACAACAGGGAAACCATGATTATCACCCATCACGGGGAAGCCAAGGTTATTCTGCAGGATATCCACGTTTATGAACAGACGCAAGAAAGTCTGGCTTTGCTGAAAATGCTTGCACAAAGTGCTCACTCAATAGAGCAGGGAAAATACAGGCCTGCTGGTGAGTCTTTTGATCTGCTCAGGAAACATATAGAAACACAGCAGGGCTGATGAAGTATGAAGTTTTTCTGACCTAAGTTGAGCGACAATCCCATTGGGTTTCAACACATGCGATTTATCTGCATTATGGTCGCGCAACCCATCGGGTGAGATGTTCGCTGTAAGAAAATTCAGCATAACGCATTAGATAGTATACTGTTGACACCATAAAGCATTTGTTGAAACGATCAACTTAGGTCTGAGTGCTGATGCTGAAGGTGATCTTCTCGATATCTGGAGGTATGTTGCAAATCACGATTCGCCTGAAAGCGCGAATAGGCTTTTTGATGCTATACAGGAAACGTGTTTGAGTCTTGAGCGTTTTCCTGATCGAGGGCACTGTCCTCCTGAATTGGAGAGAATACATGTGCGGGAGTATAGGGAAATTCATTTCAAGTTTTACAGGATTATCTATCGAATACATGACCAGAAGGTTTTTATCTACTGTGTGCTCGATGGCCGACGGAACCTTCAGGAGTTATTGGTTGAAAGGCTAATTCGAACATGAATCGATTGAGTTACAAATGGACACCTCTATGTATTGTCATGAGCGGTTCAAGAGCAAGGCGAACGGAGCGCAGAAACCGGAGTGTACAGAGAGTACATGAGGATTTCGAGCACCGCTCAACGAAGCAATGGCATCGCGGAATAAATAAATAGAGGTGCCCAAATGAATCCTGAAAAGGTAGACAGAAACAGCCTGGAAAAGCTAACCGATCTTCCCAACATCGGTCCGGCAATCGCCGCCGATCTTCGTTTGCTGGGAATCAACAATCCGGACGACCTTTCCGGTCAATCTCCGGTTGAGCTCTACCATAAGCTCTCGGAGATGACTGGCGCGCGTCAGGATCCCTGCGTGCTGGACGTGTTCATTTCCATCACCCGTTTCATGGAGGGAGAGGAGCCGCGACCGTGGTGGTACTATACTGCCGAGCGCAAAAGGGTGTTTACACATCATAAATAAACCTTGTGACGATGACACGCAACAGGCCTCTGGCTGAGTTAAAGAATATCGGCAGGAAAATAGCCTCACTCCTCAACGAGGCAGGCATTCACTCCGAACAGGAGTTGCGTTCTGTCGGGCCGGTCGAGGCATATAAAAAGATCAGGGAGAATCATCCTGATGAAACACTCCCGTTATGCTACTACCTGTATTCGTTTGAGGGTGCTTTATGTGACAAACATTGGGATGCTATCGGAGAGGAACGAAAACGTGAGCTGAAAGAGGCAGTTGCCGATTAGTAAGGACCACGTTCATTTTCTTTCGAGAATCCCTCATCTTTCCGGCAACTCCGTTCCCCTGTTCAAAATATCGAGATAGCTGCTATAGCTGTAGATCCGGTTGCGTTTTTGGGCGGTCAGTTCGAATACTATTCCAAGGTGTTGAAGTTTTTCCAGCGCCCTATTGATTGTTGCAGGGGTAAAACCTGTTTTTTTGACGAGCGAAGTTGACGTAGCAATGGGATGTTCAATCAATGCCCGGTGCACTTCCAGTATCGAAGCAGCTGCCCTGCCAAGGCCTGTGATCTTTTCACGATCCTGATTGGAAAGATCGACAAGCTGTTGCGCGGTTTCCACTGCCTGGGTTGCGGTTACAATAACCGCATCGGCAAAGAAGTCCAGCCAGGTTTCCCAATCCCCCTTGAATCTAACAGTATCAAGAAGTTCGTAATATGTTTTACGGTGCGTCTTGAAGTAAAGACTCAGATAGAGCATCGGCTCATGCAAGACTTTCTTTTCACAGAGAAGCATAGTGATCAGAAGCCGACCAAGTCTTCCGTTGCCGTCAAGGAAAGGGTGAATCGTCTCGAATTGTACATGAGCCAATGCCGCTTTAAGCAGTATCGGTGTTGGTTCCGGTTTGTCATGCAGAAAGAGTTCGAGTTTTCCCATGCACTCCATGACCACTTCGGGAGGAGGAGGGACGAAAGTGGCATTGCCCGGTCGTGTTCCCCCAATCCAGTTTTGGCTTCTGCGAAATTCTCCCGGTGTTTTCTCACTACCCCGTCCTTTGGCGAGAAGAATTTTATGCACCTCTTTCAGTAAACGCAACGATAAGGGGAAACCATTCGCCAGTCTTTCCAGCCCATGATTCAGGGCCGCTATGTAATTGCTGACCTCCTGTACATCATCAAGCGGGACTCCGGGTTCCTGATCAAGCTCAAACATGAGGAGATCAGATAAGGATGATTGCGTCCCCTCTATCATAGAGGAGAGGACGGCTTCCTTTCGGACATACATATAAAGAAAAAGCGACGTGTCGGGCAGGAGAGTCGAGACGCTGTCCAATCGACCGAGGGCGAGTAATGCCTGATCGAATTTGCTGCGCAATTCGGGTGTCCACTCGACAGGTGGAGATGGCGGCAGAGGATCGGGAACAAAAGCTTCTACGCTTTCACCTGAAGTTGTTGTTTTGAAATAATGTCCCTGTATTGAACGTTTCATACTTATTGAAGAATGTTAAAATAACGAATGATCTTATTTTAGGATAACCCTATATTATAAAATAAGCGAAATATGGTAGTCTCACAAGCAAGGATCTCCAGGGTGAACTTAAAATAAGAATCACGCTTATTATAGGATGAGTTGCCATTCTATAATAAGGGGCGGGCAGGCACGGGGGCCTGCCCCTACAGGGGATATGTTGTCAGCGGTCAGATGTGGCAGGTGTAGCGGCAGATGATGTTGCCGCTTTCTCCGGTGATCGACGAGTCGATCGTTGTGTTCGGGTTGACCAGTTCCTTGATCAGTCTTGTGAAGGTGCCGAGGTAGAAGTTGCCGACGACCGGCAGGGCGGGGCAGGTGACCTTGACGGTGATGACGGGTGTTTTGCCGCTGGTGTAGCTGAAGTCACCGCTTCCGGCGAAAGTCCAGGCGTTTTTGCCGATAGCGAAGAAGAGCAGTTTGAACGCCAGGCCGGGAGGCAGTGGTTTGAGCAGTTTCTGGAAAAATCCGGGGATTCTCACTTTCAGAAGATAGGCCGCGGTGCGTTGCCCCGATTCATTCAGCAGGTCTGCAAGCACACCGGCGTCAAGTTCCTTTTCGAGGGATTTGACAAGGGCGTGAAATTTATCCTCCTCAACCATTTCTGACGGCAGATTGCCGATAAGATGCCCCTGTCCCGCGACAGTCAGACGGGCGTCTGCTTCTGCTTTTCCGTATTTTGCTTCGAGAGCGGCTACGGTCTGAATGATGGAATTGGGGCCGATTTTTGCGGGAGCTGTCATGTGAGGAAGCTGTTTTTTGTTACTTCTTGTCAGAAGATCAGAAGATACATATCGTGTCGCTAAAACAGAAACCGGAAAACACACCGTGCAGGTATCACTCGGAGACAGGAGGAAAAACAAGTGTTATATTTTCTGTGGCCCAGCCTTTTCGGACGGTCACCGTGTCGGGATTCACGGTAAACCGGTCAGCCGGCCTGAAAGGGGAGATGCTACCGGGGTTCCAGGAAATGCTGTTGCCTTTTTGTGATTCGGCGCGAGGGATAAATGCCCGGAGCGTGTATTTGCCCGGAGCGAGTGCATCTATGGTAAATGAGGTGCGTCTGCCGTCCTCACGCCTGATAACTGTTTTGCGGGGAAGTCTGTCTGCTGTTTCAAGCGCCTCGACTACAACGGTTCCGGTTCCTCCTGTCACGGTTCCGGAGATGGATCCGAAATCTCCTGCATTGGCAACCGTAAACAGTGTTTTTACAAGCGAATCCGTAGCCTGTAGACCTGTGAGCGGAGTGATGTTCTTCTGCTCGATATCGAGACGATAGGAGGCTCCATTACGGAAATCCGGATCGGCCTTTACTCTGTATCGCCGGTCATCTACAGGTTCGATCGTGAACGCATGAAGCGACGGTTTTCCACCGTTCATGGCGTAGAGTTTGATCGACTGTTCGAGCGACTGCATGGCAACCGGCAGGTTGAACGCAACATCGATCGTTCTTCTCCGATCGGGACGGGATTGAACAAGAAACGCGGCGGTTTCACCGTTTTTCGGCAGCAGTTGTTCAACAGCCAGGGCGGTCTTTGTCGGTTTGTCGCTACCACTGCACAAAGCTGAAGAAGAGGCTTCTTCGTTGTCGGTCAAATAGGTTACCCGGTATACCGATTTCCTGTCGAGAGGCCCGGTGACAACACGGAATGTCACGGATTCTCCGGTATTTTTCACGCTGTAGAATCCTTGTACAGGGAGCGTGACGTTTCGCACTGTATCGGTAACGCTCAACGCGTTGAGGGTGAACGTGTCAATGGATAACGGGCGGTTAAAGCTGATTTCGAGAAGGTTATCCGCAGGTGAAGTGCAGTAGATCAGTTTGGGAGGACTTTCCGGCTGAGAAAGCCTGAACAGGTTGTCAGCGCTGCCTGTTCGAACCAGTTTCCGGTTTCCTGCCCCGAAAGGTTCGTTTTCAGGGTCGAGCCTCTTGTCGCCGTTTTTATCCAGCAGAGCGATCAGCCGGTAGTAGCCTTCAGCAAGATAGTCGAGAGTGAATGCTCCGTTACGCCCTGTTTGTATGCTGTAATCCGCTACGCGGTTCAACATGTCATTCGGGAGCGTATCGTTTTCTGATACAGCGTAGGCGAGAACAGTCGCTCCCGGTTGAGGACGGGTATCATGTGAAAAGATCTGACCGGCAATGATTTCTTGGTTTATTTCCGGACCGGTTGAAAACGCATAAGTGTAGCTTTGCCGGAGTTCGTTTCCCCTGCTGCTTCTCAGGGATTTATTGAGGGTGATCGTATAGGTTTTGTTTTCTCCAAAAGGGGTGTTGAACCGGATTACAGCTTCTTTGCCGTCCGCTTTCAGGCTGTAGTCGGGGATTGCAGGAGAAAAAACCAGAGAGTTTCTCAGGGATGACGCGGATACATATCGGTTGAAGCTGAAATGAACAGCTTCTGGAGAACTATTGACGGATGAGGGTGGCGGGTCAACTGAAAGAACCTGAAGGGGTTCGGTGTCCGTCGGGCCTCCTGTCGGCGGACGGTCAAGCGCGCAAGCAGCAAGGAGCAGACACAGCGCTATACAGAGAGGTAACGGTTTCATGGGACATGCTCCGTGACGGTTCAGGCCGGATTGTAACTTAGCGTAAAAAGTCGTAAATTAAAAAGCTAAGAAGTTCTATGAAAATATTTTGTGAAAAATAACAGATTGTTTACGATATAGATGTCAAGAAGCACTTGCAAGGTTCTTTATGTGTCAGGTGAAATATCTCCATTTGTAAGGGTCAGTTCTCTGGCTGATTTCATGGCTTCCTTTCCCCAGGCTATGGAAGATGAAGGCTGTGAAGCACGCATAATGATGCCTAAATACGGTGTGATCAATGATCGCAAGTTTCGACTCCATGATGTCTTGCGTCTTTCAGATATTGAAGTCCCCCTGAAAGACAAGACAGATTTGCTTCATGTGAAGGTTACAGCTCTTCCGTCAAGCAAAATACAAACATACTTTCTCTACAACGAGAGATATAACAAGCGTAGCGGCCTTTTTATCGATATGTCCCATGGGGATGATTACAAAGGCAGCGCTGAGAGAGTTATTTTTTTTAACCTCGGCATTCTTGAGACACTCCAGAGGCTTGGGTGGAAGCCGGATATCATTCATTTTCATGACTGGTACGCGGGTCTTGTGCCGTTGTTATTGAAAACCGTTTATGCCGACAACGCGTTTTTCAAGGATATCAGGACATTTCTGACCGTTCATAACGTGCACCGCCAGGGCGTTTTCCCGCTGAAATCGTTCACGAAGCTGCTTCCGGAAAATCTGGTGGAGGGTCTGCATATCGAGGATGGCAAAGTTGTTAATATGCTGTTTACCGGCATGAAGCATGTCGATACGGTTTCAACGACTTCGGAGAAGTATGCCGGGCTTATCAGCAGCGACACGCCTGTTTCCTGCGGAGCGGACAAGGTATTGGCCTCCCGCGGAATGCTTCCGCAGGGAATTACCAATGGGCTCGACGGCAAACAGTGGAACCCCTCATCGGATAAGCTTGTCAAGAAAAAATTCGATGTCGAGCGCCTCGATGAAAAACGTGAAAACAAGAAATTCCTGCTGGAATCACTGAATATGCCGTTTGAAGAGGAAACACCTCTGATCGGCGCAATGATTCATTTTGACCGGTTCCAGGGGATCGATCTTCTCATTGAATCAGTTGACAAGCTTATGGAACTTGACTTGCAACTGGTTATTTTCGGGTCCGGCAACAAGGAGGTTCAGAGTAAATTGCAAGCTCTTTCCAAAGAGCATGAGGGCAGGATTGGGCTGGATTTTGAATTTACCGATGCCGGTTTTCATCAGTTGATGGCTTCTGTCGATATGTTGCTGATTCCGGGAAAATCCGAATCGTGCGGTATGCAGCAGTTTTTCGCGATGCGCTACGGAGCTGTTCCGGTTGTTAACGCAGGCGGCGGAATCAGTGAGACCATAGTCGGGATAGATGCACAGAGCGACGGTTCAGGGTTTGTATTTCACGACTACACTCCGGAAAGTCTTGTTGAAAAGATCGGTGAGGCTCTTGCTGTCTATGGTGATCAGGAACGCTGGGAAACGCTGGTGAAGGAGAATATGGAAAGAAGGCTGACATGGAAGAGGTCAGCAAAAAAATACAATCAGCTTTACAGCGAGCTGCTTGAGCGAAAGTGACTGTATGGTTAGAAAGGTAAAGGTACTCTTTCTCGACAGGGATGGAACGATCAACCGTGATATAGGTACGTATGTCACTACAAGAGAGCAGTTCAAGCTGATCGACAGAGCGGGCGAAGCGATCGCGATTGCCAGGAACGCAGGTTTTGAAATAGTTATCATTACCAATCAGGCAGGCATTGCCAGAGGTATTGTCACTCATGGGCAGGTGGAAGATATTCATGAATATCTCAATGAGTTGCTTGCGGCCAGTGATACATCGTTTGATCGGATATACTACTGTCCTTCTCATCCTGAATATCCACATCCTGAATATGATCGTTTTGCCTTGTGCAGAAAGCCTGAAACCGGCATGGTTGACCGGGCAGTTGCCGACTACCTTTCTTCGGGCATAGAAGTTGATAAATCGCACTCTTTTTTTATCGGGGACAAGACGGTCGATGTCGAGTGCGGCAGACGTGCAGGCCTCCGATCTGTTCTTGTCAGAACCGGGCACGGAGAAGAAGATCTTTGCCGAAAACGCCGGATTGTTCCTGAATTCATTGCGGATGATCTCTACCAGGCGATCACGGAGTATGTACTCTTGAATGCCTGTTGATTTGTTTATTTGTTGAACTGTTGAATTGTTTTCGGGCATATCGCTTTTTGTCGTAAGGCGGATCAATGCTGATGGTGACGATGGCTGATCAGGAAGATAGTATGACAAGGCTGCATTGCTATGTTCATATTCCATTCTGCAGGAAACGGTGCGGTTACTGTGATTTTTTTCTTGTAACCAAAGAGGATCTGCAGGAGCGTTTTTTTTCTGCACTGTATGAGGAAACTGCGGAGCGTCTTGTCGCTTTCCAGCAAAGCACCGTTCACTCCATTCACTTCGGGGGAGGAACGCCTTCTCTTGTTTCAGTCACGTATCTTGAGCGTTGGCTGGAAACGCTTTTTCGATATGTTTCGTTAAGCGATGATGCCGAGATTACCATTGAGGCCAACCCTGAAGATCTTACCGTTGACAAACTTCGTAATCTTGCTTCTCTGGGCGTCAACCGTCTCAGTATCGGTGTTCAGTCGTTTCTACCCGAAAAGCTTCTGGCTTTGGGGCGCTGTCATACCGCACTGGACGCTCTCAGGGTGACCGGTGAGGCCATGAACCTCTTTGGCAATGTCAGTGTGGATCTTATCTGTGGTGCTGAAGGCGAAAGTCTCGGGGCGTGGCAGCGTGATCTCGAGTGCGCAGCTTCATCCGGAGTTCCCCATCTTTCCGTTTACATGCTTACTCCGGAAAAAAACACCCTTCTTTTCCGTCGACTGAAAAAAGGGCAGGTGACACTTCCCGATGAAGCGGTGCAGGCGGCTATGTACGATGCGGCGTGTGTGCTGCTTGGTGATCGGGGGTTCGAGCATTATGAGGTTTCAAATTTTTCCAAACCCGGTTTCTTTTCCCGTTATAATCTGGGATGCTGGCAGAGGGAATCGTATCTTGGTTTCGGTCCTTCTGCGCATAGTTTTCTTGTTTCAGGGACAGATGAGGTGCGTAGTGCAAACGTGAGCAGTCTTATCCGCTACATGGCATCTCCAGGGAAAGCGCAGGCCTCCCGGGAAGTGCTTTCCCCGAAGGAACAGATCGATGAGAAGATATTTCTTTCTCTACGGCTTTCTTCCGGACTCGAATTCGATGAACTGCTGCACTATCATACAAGCGGCAGTGAGGTGTTGGCAATTGTTGAGCGCCTGAAGGAACAGGGTTTGCTTGAAATACTCGACGGCGTCATAAAGGTTTCACGCAAGGGATTTCTGTTCGCGGACAGGGTGGCCGAAGAATTGCTGCCCGGTATGAGCTGAATGCCCGGAGTCAAGAAATAATCATAGGAAAGATGCGCGGTATTGAACGCGTTTATGGATGCCGAATCACCCTGTGTACTGTCCTGATGTATTACGCGGGGCAGCATGACTCTATAAGAAATATAGTCAATGGTTCTTGGCTTCAGCACTCAGCACATTGGATTTTCCGACTGTCGGACTAACCAGCGAACAAGCATTTTTGATTTTTCTTATTCTTGAGACTCGTTACTCGTTACTGTCACTGTTACTGCTCTATGACCCACAAGATGATACATCGCGGTATTGCCGCAGCGTTGTTTCTGCTGACAGAATTTGTCTATCTGATGACCATGGCTCCTACTCTATCTTTCTGGGATTGCGGGGAGTTCATCGCGACATCCTATACCCTTGGCGTCCCTCACCCTCCCGGAGCACCTTTTTTCCTGCTGACAGGCAGGTTTTTTTCCATGCTTCCCTTTCTTGGCGATATCGGCGCACGGGTCAACGTTTTAAGTACGCTTTCAGCGTCGGTTACAGTAGCGCTTTCCTATCTGATCATCGTTCGGCTGATTGCCCTGTACCGGAAAACGGACCCCGATTCATGGGAGCTTCCTGAAAAAATTTCAGCATATGGAGGAGCTGCGGTAGGAGCTCTTTCGCTTGCGTTTTCAGACAGTTTCTGGTTCAACGCGGTTGAGACGGAAGTGTATGCGCCTTCGCTGTTCTTTACCGCTCTGGTGGTCTGGTTTATCGTTCGATGGTACGGGACTTCGGATGAAGCGGGCAACGAGCGCTGGCTGATGGCCGCGATGTACATGATCGGTCTCTCGATTGGCGTTCATCTCCTGAGCCTGCTGGCTATTTTTGCTGTCTGCATGGTCTATTATTATAAACGGTATGACGTTACCCTGTCCTCGTTCATGCTGATGATGCTTGCAGCCTCAGGAGCCTTTCTGCTTGTCTACAGCGGTATCATCAAAGGATTGCCGGTGCTCATGCAGTATGCGTCATGGGGCGGCATGGCGGCTCTTTTCGGAGGGATCATCTATGTTGTCTACTATGCGCATACCCATCGCTTCAGATTGTTGCATACGATAAGCATGTCGCTGCTTCTGCTGATAATCGGTTATTCTTCCTATGCGCTCATCTATGTGCGAGCAAATGCCTCACCGTCAATCAATGAGAATAATCCGTCAACAGGAGATGCTTTTTTTTCCTATCTGAACCGGGAGCAGTATGGGGATTTTCCACTGTGGCCAAGGCGCTGGTCCGCCGAGCCCTTGCATCAGTACTTCTATCAGCAGTATGGAAGTGATGCCGAATACTTCTTTCGCTATCAGATGGGTCACATGTACCTTCGGTATCTCGGGTGGCAGTTCATCGGAAGGAGCGGCGAAGTCGAGGGGGCAGACGTGGACTGGTCACAGCTCTGGGGATTGCCTTTTCTGATAGGGCTCTTCGGCGCATTTTCCCATTTTCGCAGGGAATGGAAGATGGGATCGGTTGTTACCGCCCTGTTCATTCTTACCGGGGCGGCACTGGTGATCTATCTCAACCAGACCGAGCCTCAGCCGAGGGAGCGGGATTACAGTTATACCGGAAGTTTTTTTGCGTTTGCTTTATGGATCGGTATCGGCGCGGAAAGTCTTCTTATGCAGTTACGCAAAAGACTCTCCGGAGAAACGTTGCAGTGGGCTATGACGATAACCGCTCTGGGTGGATTGCTGCTTGTCGTAAACGGCAGGATGCTTCTGGCAAACTATCATACGCATGACCGTTCGGGAAACTATGTGGCATGGGACTGGGCGTGGAATATCCTGCAAAGCTGCGAAAAGGATGCCATACTCTTCACCAACGGGGACAATGATACCTTTCCGCTCTGGTACCTTCAGGAGGTCGAAGGTATCCGGACCGATGTCCGGGTGGTCAACCTCAGCCTTGCCAATACGGGTTGGTATCTCGACCAGCTGAAAAACACCTCTCCGAACGGAGCGCAAAAAATAGCGTTCAGTCTGAGCGATAAGGAACTCAGAGAGATCAGCTATGTTGCCATCCAGCCGGTGGAAGTCGATCTGCCCGCAGGTTCACGAAGGGAGGAGCTTGCTGAAGCGTACACACAAAAAGGTCTTGATCTACCCGAGGCTCTGGTCGATACTATACGCTGGCAGGTCAATCCGAGTGTCACCTATAAAGGGCAGGGGTTTCTCAGGCCACAGGATGTTGCTGTGTATGAAATACTGATGAACAATTTCACCAGGCGTCCGATCTATTTTGCCCTTACGGTCGGTCGTGACAACATGCTTGGGATCGACGATTACCTTCGGCTTGATGGCCTGACATACAAGGTTGTTCCTGTGAAAAACACCGGGGAGAGCAACCAGGTTGAAATCTCAACGCTGTGGACAAACCTCTGTTCTGTTTTTCGTTACCGGAATCTCGATAATCCGGAGGTGTATATTGAAGAAACTTCGAGACGGCTCAGCGGTAACTATAAACCGCTGTTTGTCAGTCTGGCTGTCGCTCTTGCCGAACAGCCTGAAGAGGAACTTCAGGTGAGAGACAGATCAGGAGCACTTCGGAAAGCCTCCAGAGGAGTGCTTGCGCTTGAAGCGCTGGACAGATCGCAGGAAGTGCTTCCTCTCGAGCGCTACGGTATAGAGCCCGGTGTTGTCGCCTCGATTGTTGCTCTCTATGTTTCACTCGGAGAGAAGGAAAAAGCGGATCTGTATATTACTTTTCTGGAGGAGCTTGCCGATGTGACCTCTCTTCGGGAAGCTCCGCAGGTGTATTATGCTCTGGCGCTCTCTCTTCGTGAGGTCGGCAGGGAAGATGAATCGAAGAAAATACTTGATCAGCTTTTCAGGGAGATTGATGAGAAAAATATTGATCTGTTGAAAGAATAAAGCGCAAACTATTCATGAATAATCAGATACATCCAACAGCAGTAGTCAGCTCGAAAGCGGAAATTGGACGGGATGTTGTTATCGGTCCTTTTACGGTGATCGAGGACGATGTTTTTATAGGGGACAGAACCGAAATTGGTCCTCACGTACAGATCGCCGACGGGGCGCGGTTAGGCAGCGATTGCAAGGTTTTTGCCGGTGCGGCGCTCTCTACCGTTCCTCAGGATCTGAAGTTTGACGGGGAGAAAACCTGCCTGCATGTAGGTGACCGAACCGTTATACGTGAGTATGTAACGCTGAACAGGGGAACCAAAGCAAGTGGTAAAACGGTTGTAGGTTCTGATAATCTCATCATGGCTTATGTTCACGCAGGCCACGACTGTATTATCGGAAATCATGTTATTATCGCTAATTCAGTTCAGTTCGGAGGCCATTGCGAGGTTGAAGATTATGCCGTCGTGGGGGGACTGGCAGGTATTCACCAGTTCGTTCGCATCGGAAAGTATGCCATGGTCGGCGGCATATCAAGAGCTTCACTCGATGTTCCTCCCTATGTTATGGCCGGAGGGCATGACTCTTTCCGTTTTGAGGGGCTCAATATGGTCGGGCTCAAACGCAAAGGGTTCTCTTCTGTGCAGATAGACAGAATCCGCAGTGTGTACAGGATTATTTTCCAGTCAGGCCTTCTGCTCGGCAATGCCCTTGAAAAGGTGCAGCAGGAATGTGAGCGGACTCCTGAGGTAGAAGAGATACTTGCATTTTTTGGAAACAGTTCGGCAAAAAGAAAGTTTATCCGGCCGTTCAAGTCCTGAAGTGTGCAATGCAGAAGAAGATGAGGAGGGAATTCAGGTATGTCACGATGGGCGTTGGGGGTAGATCTTGGTGGGACGGCGGTAAAAATTGCCGTTATCGATGAAGATGTGGGTATGCTTGAGCATGAACGGCATCCGACGAAGCTCGATGAGGGACCGGAAGGTATTGTCGGTCAGATAGGATCGCTTGTTTTCTCAGTATACGGACGATTCAGGAATCGTCTCGGGGAAGAGGGATTTGCCGGTATAGGGCTTGGCGCTCCGGGAGCTGTTGACAGCGAGCGGGGTATTCTCAGCTACCCTCCCAACCTGCCGGGCTGGGAGCACTATGCGTTGAAAAGTGAATTGCAGAAGCTTCTCATCAGGGACTATGCAATGGACTGTTTGCTGATTCTTGAAAATGACGCCAATATAGCTGCCTGCGGAGAAGCTGTGTTCGGTGCAGGCAGAGCGTTCAGCGATTTTATGATGGTAACCCTCGGTACGGGAGTCGGGGGAGGAATACTGCTGAATCGCAAACTCTATCGAGGCCCGAACGGTACGGCAGGTGAGATCGGTTATCTGACGATTGATTTTAGCGGAAAAAGCGTTCATGCCGGTGTCAGGGGTACGGTCGAAAGTCTTATCGGCAAAAAAAGCATTGTTGCTATGGGTCTCGATACCTACCGCCTTCATGGACGGGAGAAGTGGTCCGAAGAAATACATGGCAGCAACCTGTGTAATCTTTCTCCGAGAACCCTTGAAAAAGCCGCACATCATGGCGATCCTGTCGCCGGAGAAATATGGAACAGGGTGGGCTCTATTCTCGGCGTTGGTCTGGCAGGGGTGGTCGCATTGATGGATATCCGTAAATTCGTTCTTGGCGGCGGTATTTCAGGTGCGGGTAACCTTATTTTTTCTCCTGCATTTGACCAGATGAAGCGATCTACGCTGCCTTCGATGCATGATGGTCTGGAACTGGTGCCTGCTGCCCTCGGAAATGACGCAGGAGTCTACGGTGCAGCCGCGCTCTGCTTTTCGCCTCTTCTTTGAGTTCGTGTTCTCTACTACTTGCTTTATGGTCATGCGTGACGATATACTTCATCTGTTGTATCCTCTTGTCTGTCCAGGGTGCGGTTCTCAGCTCTATGCAGATGCGGAGGGTATCTGTCCGGAATGCGTTTCGGCATTTGACGCTTTCGGGGATGCTGATGCTTCAGGGTATGCGATACTGGAGCTGTTCAGACGCAACTATCCTGATGATTCGGTTTCCGGCAAGGCATGGGCGCTCTATCGTTTTCACAAGAACGACAGGCTGCAGCGGGTAATTCACGCGATGAAATATGAAGGGGTAAGCAGTCTCGGAAAGGTTTTTGGAAGGCTTCTCGGGGAAATGATAGCCGGGTGCGGGGGCGATGACCTGTTCAGTTGCGTTGTTCCGGTACCGCTTCACCGGCTTAAGGTTTTCGATCGTACCTATAATCAGTCGGAGATTATTGCACGGTCGGTAGCGTCAGTACTGCAAAAGGATTTCAGGAACGATCTGGTCGTTCGTAAAAAATATACCCGTTCCCAGGCCGGACTGTCCTTGCCGGAGCGGTTGAGAAACGTTCGTGACGCGTTTGAGCCGTCCGGCAGGGCGGTGCCGAAACGTATTCTGCTTGTTGACGACGTTCTCACTACCGGGGCCACAGTTACCGCTGTCAAGAACGCGCTCGAGTCCGAAGGGGCTGAGCATATCTCTCTTGCAACCATTGCGCTCGCAGGCTGACAACCGCGAGAGCATCAGGAGTCGAAAGTATGGATCTTTTTTATACACCTTCGGACAGAATAGACCTTTCAGGAGGAACCCTTACTGTCGAAGGAGAGGAGTTTTTTCATATAACGAAGGTTCTTCGAAAGAATGAGCGAGAGGTCATTCATATTACCGACGGGATGGGGCTTTCGGTAACTGCGGAAATTACGAAGATCGGCCGGAACGGACTTACTGCGGCTGTCACTGAGAAAAAAAAAGTTCTTCCTCCATCGGCAGAGGTGACGGTGGCACTATCGCTGCTCAAATCGTCACAGCGGTTTGATTTTTTTCTTGAAAAAGCAACAGAGCTTGGGGTAGCCGGGATTGTTCCCATGATAACAGAGCGAACGGTTTCCCAGCCAAAAGCCGAAAAACGTGCCAGGAAACTCGAACGCTGGAAAAAAGTCGTTGTTTCAGCCGCACTTCAGACAAAACGGTATCATTTCCCGGAAATCACAGCGCCGCTTCGTTTTGATGAAGTAGTGAAACGTGATGGATATGACAGCAAACTGATTGCCTATGAAACATCTGAAAAAGCTCCGGATGTGTCTTTTTCCAGGAGAAAAGTGTTGTTTTTAGTTGGTGGCGAGGGTGGTTTTACCGGTGAAGAACTCGAATTTGCCGTCAAAGAAGGCTTTCGAGAAATTTCTTTCGGTCACTCGATTCTGCGTGCGGAAACTGCTGGTATTTTTGCCGTTGCCATGGCAAGGGCACAGATTGCCGTACATGAACCGCCTGAAAAATGGTTATGATAGAGAAGAACAGCTTATCATTGGAATACTCCTATGCAAAAAACAGTACTTAACAATATCGTTCTCCTGATCGTTGTCCTGCTGATCTCAGTGATTTTTGTTTCCATGATCTATGATTTTCTCATGGTGATTCTGATTGCTGCGATTTTTTCAGGGCTTGCAATGCCGTTGTTTAGATGGTTTGAATCCCTGTTCAGGGGGCGCAGAAGTATCAGCTCGGCGATGACCATTCTCACCATGGCGTTGATTCTGATATTTCCTTTGCTTGCCCTGCTTGGTATCGTAGCTGCAGAGGCGATCAAGGTCAGCCGATCGGTCGGGCCATGGATTGAACAACGGATCGAACAGCCCACAGCCTTTGATGACATTATCAGCTCGCTGCCTTACTCTGAAACAATCATCGAATACAGTGACGAGATCCTGCAACGGCTCGGTGAACTTGTAGGAAATATGAGTACGTTTCTGTTCGAGAATCTCTCCTCGTTTACGCTTTCGACGGTTCACACGCTGTTTATGATGTTCGTGTTTTTCTACACCATGTTTTTTTTCCTCAAGGACGGCCGGAACATGCTCGAGTCCGTTCTCTACTATCTCCCTCTGGGTGAGCGGGATCAGTCGCGCATGCTCGACAAGTTTACCTCGGTTACCGGGGCGACCATACGGGGGACATTTGTCATCGGTATTCTTCAGGGAACTCTTGCCGGTCTGGCCTTAAAGGTTGCCGGGATTGAGAGCGCCATCTTCTGGGGGGCGGTCATGACGGTGCTTTCCATCATACCGATAATTGGTTCGGGCCTGGTCTGGGGCCCTGCGGTTCTCTATCTCTATGCGACCGGGGAGTATGTGTCCGCGACCGGTCTGCTGCTGTTTTGCGGTCTGCTGGTGAGCAGTGTCGATAATATCCTGAGGCCAATTCTGGTCGGAAGAGATACCAAAATGCACGAACTGCTGATTTTCTTTGGAACCTTCGGGGGTATAAGTCTGTTCGGTATAGCGGGATTCATAGTAGGGCCGGTTATCGCCGCGTTGTTTATTACTGTATGGGAAATTTACGGTGAAACGTTCAAGGAATATCTCTATGCCGTAAAACATCCGGATTCCTGCAGTGACAGAGAAGGAAATGAAGAATCTCTTAGAGGCGAGTGAAGCCTCTGCTGGTTGCATGGACGTAGATCAGCTTTTTTGTGGCAACCGGGAGCTATGAATACGTTATGAAATTATATCGATGTGTTGAATCATGAGAAGAGCAGGAGCAATGCTTTCCATTCGCGTTTTCGCGCTTATATCCCTTCTGATACTTGCCTTTCAGCCGGTTTCTTACGCCGGATCGGCTACGGCGCTCGACACGCTCGATTTTGAACAGGAAATCAATTCCTACATTCTCAAGGACATTGGTACATCCGAGATTCTCATGTCCAAGAATACCGGAAAGCGTGTTCAGCCTGCAAGCCTGACAAAAATTCTTACTGCAATTATGGCGATTGAAAGCGGTAAACTCGGAGAGTATGTGGTGATCCAGAAAGAGGCGACGGTTGTAGAGCCGACAAAGGCTGGTTTACAGGCAGGGGAGAGGATACGTCTTGTTGATCTTGTCAAAGCGTCTATGGTCCGGTCAAGTAATGATGCCGCTTTTTCCATTGCGATCTATCTGGGCGGAAGTGTAAAAGGTTTTGCCCGGATGATGAATCGCAAGGCAAGGCAGATAGGTATGAGTAATTCAAACTTTACCAATCCGGCAGGGTTTGACAGGGATCTCTATGCAGGGCACTACTCGACAGCGCTGGATTTGCTAAGGCTTTCCGAGTATGCGATAGGCAACGAGATATTCAACCGTATAGCTGCACTGGATTCAATATCTTTTTTCGAGCAGAACACAAAGAAAAAGTATAGCCTCAAGACAAGCAACAAACTGCTGGGGAAGTATCGGTATGCTGTCGGCATAAAAACCGGATATACCATGAGGGCGGGCAGGTGCCTTATTGCAAGGGCGAAAAAGGACAAAAAGGATATGGTTCTTGTCATGCTCAAGACAGGCTACAAGCGTTGGGCGCTTGCTGAGCAGATGTTTGAAAAAGGATTTTCAATGCGACAACGGGACAGGATTTCAGACTATCCGGTGACCCAGCAGGAGGCGGCCAAACCGCTCATGTTATTGGGAAATGAACTGCAGGGGAAATAGCTGGATAGATAAATTAGTGATGAGTGATGCGCAACCAGAGAGTTTTTTTGTCATTCCCGTGCTTGACACGGGAATCCATCTGTTGAGAGCTATGTGTTAGGTAGGGAATAGGGAGAAAATAGTTCTGAGTGCTGAGTTTTAAGCTCTGAGTGATGGTTGCAAGATATCGAAATGGCTGGGTGGCTGAAACGTCAAGCCCCGAGAAATCAGAAAGATAGTTTACGGGGCTTGACGATTATGTGTTATCCGGTTGGAATCAGTTGTTGACCCGGACGGCTTCTTCTGTTGAGAAAAAGAACGATGCTTCGAGCTGTGCGTTTTCTGCCGAATCTGAGCCATGCACGATGTTTTCTCCTTTGCTGTCTGCGTAGAGCTTGCGGACAGTTCCTTCTTCAGCTTCGGCCGGATCGGTTGCTCCGATCAGTTTACGGAAATCCTCTACGGCGTTTTCTTTTTCAAGAATCATCGGAACACAGGGGCCTGAAGACATGAACTCGACAAGTTCGCCGAAGAATGGCCGCTCTTTGTGAACAGCGTAAAATGCTCCTGCGGTTTCTGTCGTCAGTTTTGTTTTTTTCATGGCGACGACGCGAAAGCCTGCGCGCTCGATTTTGTCGATTACCGCTCCAATGAGCTGTTTGCGGACACAATCCGGCTTAAGAATAGTAAGTGTTCTTTCCATCAGAATATGATTTAGAATTTGATGTGTGATTGTCTGTTATGACGTGAGCGAAGATACATAATGTTGACAGAATATGGAAGTTCTTCGTCTATCGTGCCGGGGCCGGATGCGTTCAGCTCATTTTGAACGTTCGGTATTGAATATCACCAGTATTTTTCCTACCCGCTGTCCGTTCATTTTGATCACCTTGAAAAGCATGTTCTGCCATTCGAGCGAATCCATGACTGAAGGAACCTTCTCCAGCTTGGTCATGAGAAATCCGCCCATGGTATCATAGCGGGGATTTTCCTCGTCAAGGAAGTTGTCAAGATCAAATTCCGAGATAAAGTCATCGACAGGAAGCAGGCCGTCAACAATCCAGGTTCGCTCACTTCTTTGCACGATTTTTTTTGTTCCTTCAAGATCATCAGCGGGAATATCCCCCACGATACTTTCAAGTACGTCAGTGAGCGTGATCGCGCCCTGTACCGAACCGTGTTCGTCGATGACCAGCGCGAGATGGGCTCTGTTTTCCTTGAAAAGTTCTAGCACCTGAAAAGCGGGAACTGATTCCGGTACAAAAAGAGGTGGTTTCATCGCGTTGCGTATGGAGGCTTTCAGATTGCCCGGTTCGAGCAGCTGCTTGCTGACCAGGTCAAGTGAGCGGACAACTCCTCTCAGGTTGTCAGGTCCTCCTTCTGAAACAGGGAAGTGTGAACGGCCGCTGGCCAGCAGTTTGGCTGTCAAAGAGTCTTCCGGCGCATTGAGGTCGAGCCACTCGATCTCGCTTTTCGGCGTCATCATTGCACTTGCCCGCTTGTCGCTCATTCGGAATATTCTGGAAATCATCTCGTATTCAACCGATTCAAAAACGCCTTTTTTTGCGCCCTGTTTTATCATGAGCATGACCTCCTGATCGCTCACAAGAGGCTTTTCAGTATTTCTGATGCCTATGATTTTCAGGACGATGTTGGTTGAACCGTTGATAAGGTGAACAATAGGTGAGCTTATTCTGCAGATCATGTCGATACTGCGTCCGATTTTGATCGCTATTTTTTCCGGGTGCTGAAGCGCTATTTTTTTCGGAGCGAGTTCGCCGATGATGAGCGTGACATAGGTGACTCCCAAAACAACCAGGCCGAGAGCCAGTTCTTTGCTGTATGGCGCGATGGGTTCGATGTCTCTGATTATTTTCGCGACAGGTTCGGAGAAGCTGATACCGCTGAACGCGCCTGCGAGGGTGGCGATAAGGGTGATGCCTACCTGAATGGCGGAAAGAAATCTTCCGGGCTTGTCAAGCAGGCCGATAACCATGGAGGCGCCGGCTATACCCGCGTCACGTAATTCATGCAGTTTGGCTTCACTTGAAGAAATGATCGCAAATTCAGCCATCGAAAAAAATCCGTTAGCCAGTATCAGGCAGAATAATAGGAGCAGTTCAAATATATCTGAGTTCATATGACTGACACAAGGTGCCTGAGCAGGTGGAGCGTATAACAAATAAGATAGATAAAAAATCTGCAAGAGAAGCAGGAGACAAAACAGCTTATGATGATCAATGAAGGAGGCGTCAGGGGGACCGGACTGTTGTATGAAAGCGGATAACGCTTGAATGAAAAATAAGCTGTCATTCCCATTGTCTGACAGCTTATTTTTTGTAAACTTAATAGACGAAATATGTTGTGCTGTTTTAAATGACCAGGGATCACTTTAAAAATTCGTGCGTTTCATGGCAGATGATATGACATTTGGTTCTGCCGGAGCCTTGCTGGTACGCAAACTTACTCAGGCCAGAAAAGAGAGGGGGCTTTCTCTCGATGAAGTCAGTGTGGAGACAAGAATCCAGAAAAATCATCTTGAGAAAATCGAGGCAGGAGACTTGACCTTTCTTCCCTCGGCTTACGTCTATGCCTTTCTTAAAGAATACGCCAAAGTAATCGGCATCGATGATCCGCAGCTTATTGAAAGTTGCAGGGACGAGCTCAGTATTCCCACCGATCTGAAGTCCCTGAAGGAAACGCAGTCGGCAGAAGAAGACAGTTCTCAGACGGGAGATCGTCTCTCGGGTATTTTTAGCGCTGTTTCTTCCGCAGGAGAGGGGATTTCTCCGGTTGTGCTTGTTGGCGGTGCGGTTTTTCTTGTGATTGTTCTTCTTACTGTCGGTTTTTTTATGTTTTCAGGAACTCGGGAAAACACTCAAATGCCCTCCTCACAGAATCTGGAAACAGAGGCTGTGCCTGAGTCTGAGCCCGCGCTTGTTGAGCCGGATTCAGTCGCTCTTGTCGATTCATTACGAGAAGGCGCCGATGAGAGTGCCCCTGAGCTTGCTGTTAAGCAGGAAGCGTGGGCAAAAGATGTTTCCTTTCTTCCTGAGTCATCGACATCTCCCTATCAGCAAGTACTGATTGTTCGTATTACCAAAGATCTCAGCTGGGTAAAAATTATCGCTGATGACGGCGACAAGGTCTATCCGGGTGCTGCTTATAAGGCAGGAGAAGTATTGAGATATGAGGCAAAGAGGAAGTTATGGGTCAATATTGGTCGTCCGCCCTTTGTCGAACTCTATCTCAACGGTGAGAAAGTACCTCCTATGAGCAAAAGAACCATTGTGCTTGGTGAAGAGTAGAGCCATGTAAGGGGCTGACAGCGAATCGCCGGTCGCGATAAACCAGCAGCATCTCATTCCGTTTTACGATCATTCCATTTCTGTGACCAGATATTTTTTTCTTGTTTCTGCCTGTATCAGGAAATAGGGAATTTTTTGTCCTGTTTATGTATTCCTTTATCCGTATTTACTTAGGTTATTTGGTTCTCATGATTGCAAGACAGGTTGAAGGTATGGGCAATGTTTCAGACAGGGTGGTGGTGATAACAGGGGCAGCCGGAGCGCTGGGAAGCGTTGCGGCGAGAATGTTCTTTGAAAAAGGAGATGTGTTGGCTCTTCTTGACAAGAATGAAGACGTGCTTGACAGGAAGTGGCACGCTGCTGAACAGGTGATATGTCTGCATACCGAACTGACGCTGGCATCTTCAGTTAAGTCCTCTGTCAGGAGTATTATGGGACGATTCGGGCGCATTGACGCCTTGATTAACATTGCGGGAGGGTTCAGTATGGGCGAGCCCGTTCATGAATCTTCCGAAGAGGCGTGGGACAAGATGCTCCAGCTCAACGCAAAAAGTGTTTTTCTCATGTGCAGAGAGGTTCTGCCGATAATGCGCAAACAGAAAATGGGCCATATTGTCAATGTCTCGGCGAAATCAGCATTGCAGGGGGCTTCTTATGTGGCGCCTTATGTTATTTCTAAATCAGCGGTAATAAGGCTTACAGAATGTCTTTCTGAAGAAAACAGAGGAGAGGGAGTACACGTCAATTGTGTTCTTCCGAGCATTATCGATACTCCTGCAAATCGAAAAGATATGCCTGATGCTGATTTTTCCGGATGGGTCGCGCCGGAAGCGATAGTCGATGTTATTATGTTTCTTGTTTCTCCGGCCTCGAGAGCTGTCAATGGAGCATCGATTCCGGTCTACGGGCTAAGCTGACCATTTTCGCAGGCAAGGGGACCTCTATTTATTGTCATGAGCGGTTCAAGTGCAAGACGAACGGAGCACAGAAACCGGAGTGTACACAGGGTACATGAGGATTTCGAGCACCGCTCAACGAAGCAATTGCATCGCGGAATAAATAAATAGAGGTGCCCTCAAGTGATGGTTCTCTCTGTAAAGCATTCAGTAAGTAATCTAAACGGTACTCTCAAGTTATGAAAGTATACGACAATATAACGCAGACAACAGGAGGTACACCTCTTGTCGCAATACAGCGCCTGAAAGACTCAGGCGGTGGGGAAATTATCGCCAAGCTTGAATCATTTAATCCTCTGTCAAGTGTAAAAGACAGGATAGGGGTTGCCATGATAGAGGAGGCGGAAAGCAAAGGCATGATTACCGCGGATACCACGATTATTGAGCCGACAAGTGGAAATACCGGAATTGCGCTTGCATTTGCCTGTGCGGCAAAGGGTCATAAACTGATTCTGACCATGCCGGAAACCATGAGTATGGAACGGCGTCGCCTTCTGAAAATATTTGGGGCTGAACTGGTATTGACCGATGGGGCATCCGGTATGAAAGGGGCGATAGAAGAAGCCGGTAGACTGGTTGAGTCCACACCTCATGGCATCATGCTCCAGCAGTTCAGCAATCCGGCAAACCCTGACGTTCATCGCAGAACTACAGCCGAAGAGATATGGGCCGATACCGATGGTACCGTTGATGTATTTGTCGCCGGTGTTGGTACGGGTGGGACGGTAACCGGTGTGGGTGAAGTGCTGAAAAAGCGAAAACCCGGGGTGAAGGTGGTTGCTGTTGAGCCCGAGGATTCGGCCGTCATTTCAGGGAGACAACCCGGTCCGCACAAAATACAGGGAATAGGTGCCGGATTTATTCCGGGGAACCTCAATACTGAAATTATCGATGAAATTGTGCTGGTAAAAAACGAAGACGCGGGCGCTGTATCCAGACAGCTTGCTCAGCAGGAAGGCATTCTTTGCGGTATTTCTTCGGGTGCGGCAATGTGGGCAGCTCTGCAGATAGCCAAACGTGCGGATATGCAGGGGAAAAAAATTGTTGTACTTTTGCCTGATACAGGAGAACGCTATCTTTCCACTTGGCTGTTTGCCGATGAGTAAGGCTTCAGCTTAAACGGTTCAGTTTTACAACTTTTAGATCGTGAAAACGGATTATGGGAATACAACGGGTTTATCTTGATAACAATGCCACGACTCCGCTTCACCCTGAGGTGAAAAAGGAGATGGTAGAGGCGATGGACATGTTCGGGAATCCATCGAGTATGCATGCTTTCGGAAGGGAAGCCAAGGCAAATGTAGAGCATGCAAGAAAAACCGTGGCAGAGTTCATCGGGGCGCACGAGGATGAAATCGTCTTTGTGGGGAGCGGTTCAGAGGCCAATAATACAGTCCTTTCCCTGTTTGCCTGTGCCTCAAGCCTTTGCCTGCCCGGTTTTAAAGCCAGGACGACGATCATTACTTCCAGAATTGAGCACCCATGCGTGCTGGAAACCTCTGAGTGTCTTGCTCATAAGGGTACAATCGTCAAGTTTCTTGATGTTGACGAGTATGGCAGAATCGATATGGATCAGTTGAAGGAGTATCTTACCGATGATGTCGGTCTGGTTTCCGTGATGACTGCAAATAACGAAATCGGTACGATTCAGGACATCGTTGAAATTACCCGGTTGGCTCATGAAAACGGTTCACTGATGCATACCGACGCGGTTCAGGCAGTCGGGAAAATGCCGGTTAACGTCAATGATCTGGGCGTTGATTTTCTGACCATGAGCGCACACAAGATTTATGGTCCGAAAGGTATCGGGGCGCTTTTTGTGCGTAAGGGCACGCCATATTGTCCGTTTATTCGCGGTGGTCATCAGGAGAAGGGGCGAAGGGCAGGAACGGAAAATACTCTTGGCATCATGGGAATGGCCAAGGCGGTTGAAATGCGGGCACTTGAGATGGAAGAGGAGGCAAAACGTTTTGCCGTGATGAAGGATGCTCTGAAAAAAGGTATAGAAGAGTCCATCGATGATGTATTTTTTAACGGTCATCCGACCAAGAGCATGCCGAACACCCTGAACGTTTCCTTTCCAGGCGCTGAAGGGGAAGCGATTCTGCTCTATCTTGATCTCGAAGGGATTGCTGTTTCCACCGGTTCAGCATGCGCGTCAGGTTCTCTCGATCCTTCGCATGTACTGCTTGCAACCGGTTCGAATGCGGAACGGGCTCATGGTTCGATACGAATAAGCATGGGAAGGGAGACAACAATGGATGAAATCACCTATCTCCTCGAGGTGCTTCCCGGCATCATCGGGAGAATAAGAACAATGTCAACAGCATATATAAAGGGAGAAGAACATGTTACAGCCAAGTGAGTGGGTTTATACCGATACATTGAAAGAGCATTTCATGAACCCGAAGAATATTCTTCAGGGTGAATCTACGGATGAGTTTGACGGGATCGGCATGGAGGGGAACCTTTCCTGCGGGGACCAGATGATGGTGGTGATCAAGGTGGATAAGGAAACCGAGGTTATTGCCGATTGCCAATGGAAAACCTACGGTTGTGCGAGTGCTATAGCCAGCACGTCCATTCTTTCCGAAATGGTCAAAGGCATGACGCTCGATCAGGCGTTCGATGTTTCACCCAAGGATGTCACCAAAGAGCTTGGCGGTCTGCCTGAAAACAAGATTCACTGTTCCGTGCTCGGCGACAAGGCGCTTCGTGCGGCCATCAACAACTACTTCGAGCGCAACGGCATGGACGACCGTGTTCGCAAGGAACAAAGCAAGATCGTCTGTCAGTGCATGAATGTGACCGATTCCGAGATCGAGGAGGCGATTCTTGAAGGCGCGAGGACTTTCTACGAGTTACAGGAGCACACCAAGCTCGGTACGGTTTGCGGTCAATGCAAGGATGAAGCCGAAGAGTTGATTGAAAAGTACAAGCACCTGCATTTCGGAGAGTAGCATGAGGCTGTCCTCATACGTCTTGCATGGTATTTTTTTTTAATCTTGCGCGTACTTCAGGATATCTTTTTCCCTGACCAGGGTATCGGTAAGCCGCTTCCATTCAACGATGAGTTTCTGCTTTTCGATTTCCCGGCTGATACGGTTGAACCGGTGCTCTTCGAGCCGGTTCACCTCGTCGATGAGGTCGTTCAATCCGGCTTTGCCCAGTGAATAGTTTTTCTTTTCATCCCGGACAATAGCCTCGGATATGGCTATTTTATCTTTTGCAAGCCCGATGAGGAGCTGCTGGTTCTCGATTGAACGGTAGAGATTGGTCAAGGCAGTTTCAAGGGACAGCCTGGTATTGCTGTTTGACAGCGATACCCTTGTGCGGTTGATTCGGCTTATTTCATGACGCGCGCTCTCCTGTTTGTCCGGCAAAGGCCATTCCATGGTGATTCCGGCAAAAAGTCCCTGTTCAGATGCCGTGAAAAAACTGTCATCACCTGAAATGTCATAGCCCGCTGTCAGGTTGATGGACGGCAGCAGTCTGTCTGCCTGACCTAAGACCTCTGTGTCGGCCTTTTTTTCCAGGAGTGCGAGCATCGTTGCAGTCCGGCTTGATTCGCGGAATAACCGCAACCGACTCTCCAGACCGGTTGGCTGCATGTGAGCACTGCTTTCAGGTTTGACAGGCACAGGTGTGGGCCCGTCATCATCTCTGACTGCTTCCATGATCAGGTTCGCAAAAGCCCGGTATTCATTTTTCAGTGCAATCATTGTTTCTTTTCTCGATACGGCCTGTACCTTGATTTTATTCACGTCAATCGGAAGCGCGATAGCGTTGCGCTCTCTTTCACGAATGTTTTTAAGCTGTTTTTCAGCATCCTTCCAGGCTGTCGTGGCGGTCCGAAGGTTTTCCGATGCTGCATACCAGTCATAGTAGAGGCGTATCAGGCTTGCCAGATAATCCTCATACGCCTCGGCAATCTGGTATCGTGCCAGATCGTTTTCAATGCCTGTCAGTTTATCCTGCAACCGGGTGGCCCTGCCAAAGGCATTTTCCGCAACGGGTTGTACGAGGGCAATACTGAACTCCGATTCGTTCCGGCGGCGGCTTCGGCTGTAATCGGTCTGGTAGGAGGCTGTCACGCGGGTTCCGGTTGCCGGAAACAGTCTGTCCAGCGCCACGCTGTATTCCGGCGCGCCCTCCACTGCATCAAGTGTCAGGGCGTAACCGCCTTTTACCGAAAGAATCAGGTCGTCTGCCGGCAGGTCGAGAGTTCTTGAATACTGCAGAGGCAGTTCGTCCAGCAGTAGTGCTTCGAAAACCGTGTTGCGCTCCGCGACAAGTCGGATAAAGCTGTTCAGGGAGAGCTGTTTTTTTTTGGCCGATGCCGCCGTTTCGGTTCCCATGCAGCACAAAAGCACCAGCAGGAGTGCAGATGCAAGCAGCTTCGAGGGATTGCTTCGGGTGTGCTGTCGATCGGGTTGTGACGGCATGGTTATGCGTTTTCCTGTTGTATCGAGCCGACAATCATGATCCGGTAGAGGCAGGGAACAAGCACCAGTGTCACCAGGGTTCCTCCAACAAGTCCCCAGGTCAGAGCGAGCATCATCTGGGCAAGCATAGGATCATATCCGGCCCAACCGTATGCTGTCGGCAGCATGGCTGCTACTGTTGTCAGCGTTGTCAGCAATACAGCACGCAAGCGGGTCGAAGCCGCTTTTGCAATACTACCCGGCAAGCCTTGCTCAGCATGTGTACTTCCGATTTCCCTGTCCAGAGTGGTAACCATGATGATGGCATCGTTGACAATGACTCCGGCCAGGCCAAGAGCCCCGATGACGCCGAAGAAACCGTAAAATTCTATACCGTGCAGGACAAAAGCCACGATGATTCCTGTAAGGCCGAAGGGGATGGTCAGCATGATCAACAGGGCTTTACGCAAAGAGTTGAAAAGCAGAACAAGAACAATAAAAATAAGCATCACCACTGAAAAGACCGCGGTGATAAAATTTCTTCCGGACTCGCGGCTGTCACGGATTTCTCCGTCAAATTCAAGGGTGGTTGACGGGTGACGTGCTATGATGGAAGGAAAAATATCGTTTTCAAGTGTTTCTGCGTATTGCAAGGGGCTCAGCTTGCTGCCACGCTCGATGTCGGCATAGATCGATGTATAGCGCACTCGATCCAGGTGGACGATCGAGTTGGGTTTTTCGACCTGTTCAACGTTGATAATGTTGCGCAGGGGGACAAGATAGTTGCTTTTGTTCTCCACCGGTAGCTCCAGCAGCGATGCAATCGACTGTTTTGACGGAATGGAAACGGAAAACCGTACCCCGACAGGTTCGTTATCAGAGCTGAATTCATACAGGACGGTTCCTTCAAGGGCGGCCCTGAGGGTCAGTGCCGCTTCCGAGGGATCGATGTCAAGGCGTTTGACTTTGTCCCGCCTGAGCGTGATCAGGTATTCCGTCGAGGTTTTAGGCTGATCCGTTTCGATATTGGTCAGTCCGGGGATTTTCCGCATTGCTGCTGCAAGCGCTTCGGTAGCCGTTCTCCGGATGGATTCATTATTATCCTTGACAACAACTTCAACGGGACTGCCGCTGTCCTGGCCATGGCGTGTTTTGCTGAATTTCAGTTTTGTCAGCGTTCCTGAGGAATCCATGGCCTGCTGCCACTCCCTGATCAGCTGGTCGGCGGTTTTTTCCCGCTCTTCTTTCGGGAAGAGTTCAATTCTCATCCTGAAAACATTGTCCTGAACAGCCGACCCGTGGCGGGACTTTGCGATTTCATTCCGGAATCCTGCTACGTCACTGCCAAGTCCCCCCCGGACAAGATCCTCGAGCGGTTGCGTGAGACGGGCGGTTTCATATTGCAGGCTTCCCTGAGGCGCCTGTCCGCTGAGGCGGATTTCCCTGGTTTCCTCATCGGGAAACATGACGAACGTCATGGTAGAACCAGCCAGCAGGAGAGCGGCTCCGAAACCAAGCAGGAACAGCGTCAGGAGCAGCCACCTGAATGGAAGCAGGCGCTTGAGTATTCTTTCATAAAAGGATTCCCAGATTTCAAACCAGTGCTCACGATTCGAACTGTCGTGGCCGCGGGCAGAAAGGGTAAGGTGCCCGGGAAGGATGAACAGGGCTTCAAGCAGGCTTCCGGCGAGCATGAGCACAATGACCGCAGGGATAAAAGAAACCATAGTTCCGAAGCGGCCCTGAAAAAAGAGCAGAGGAGCGAAGGCGATGCAGGTGGTGAGGATGCTGGCGACCACCGGCATAAACACCATTGAGGTGCCTTCTGTGGCAGCCTGATACAGGGGGATTCCGGACGATGCCCTGCGCTTGATGTTTTCCGCGACGACAAGGGCATCGTCTACGACGATACCCATGACGATAATGACCGCTGCAAGGGTGATGTTGTTGATCGAGTAACCGATCAACAGGGCTCCCGCGAGCGTGAAACAGAAGCTGAACGGGATTCCCGCGGCCACCCAGAATCCGGATCTGAAATCAAGGAAGAGGAACAGGATGATCACGATAAGAACGAAGCCTATTGCCCCGTTCATGCCGATGATGGAGAGGCGGTTGCGCAGGTCCACCGATTCGTCGTCAAGAATGAACAGCTGGAGCTCAGGTGTGTTTATTTGCAGGGACCGGAACTCCTCAATTTCCTTGTTGGCAGCCTCCAGAGCCACGAGGATGCCAACCCGTGAGCTTTTGGATACCTTCAGAAAGAGGCCTTCATGCCCGTTGATTTTCAGGACACCCGTATTTTTTTCATGTCCGTAAGAGACCTCCGCGATATCACCAAGCCGGACAACCTGTCCTTCGAACCCTCCCTGAACCGCAAGCGCCCGAAGTTCTTCAGGCGTGCGCAGTTCGCCGTAGAGGGTTACTTTCGGTTCCTGTACGGCTTCGATGTTTCCGGCCGGTTGACGCACGTTGTTCCGGCGGATCTCGTTCATGACCGTGTTGAAGGGGATATTGTAGGCTCTCAGTTTTTCAGGATCTACCCTGATATGCATTTCATCGTCAAGGTATCCTGAACGGGAGACTCTGCTGACCTCGGGAAGAGCAAGGAGCCTTTTTTCGAGATCCAGAGCACGGTTCTGCAGCAGGCGGCGCTGTTCGGTATCGAGCAGTTGCGCTCCGGTCAGGATCAGGCCGATATCGAGAATGGCTTTGCGCGATGTTTTAAACACTCTGATGCGGGGATCGTCCCTGATCTCATCAGGGAGATCGACGGCAAGAACCTCCTGGCGGATTTCCGTTACGACCGCCTCTATGTCGTCAGTTTGAGGCTCGAGTTCAGCTGTAATGATACTGCTTGCGGAGGCGGTCGAACTGGAGAGCCGGTAAATGCCATCGACCGAGCCGAGGGCCTCCTCAAGGGGTTCCGTGATATGGTATTCAACTTCCTCGGCTGAAGCTCCAGGATAATTCACCGAAATCCGTATGGTATCGAAGGTGATATCCGGCAACTCCTCCTTTTTCAGGTTTGACCACGCCAGCACGCCTGCGACAAGAACAAGCGCAAAGACCATGTTGGTCAGCAGGTGGCGGTGGATGAAGAAACCGATAAGGCGATCGAGCATGTGATCAGCTGGATAGTACTCTGTGGAGACTTGACTTAAGATCGCTCACGGAGAAGTAATACATCAAGACAGTCTTGTAATAATACGCAGAAAATTGTTAATCCTTTGAAAATCTTGCTGGTCCGTGTACTATGTAGAGCATCTCTCTGTATATATTCCGAGAATTCAATAGCTTCGTTGAACGAACAGAAAGGGAGTTCTGCGCTCCGCTCGCCTTCTCCTTGAAACGCTCATCACAATACAGAGAGGAGCCCTTGAATAGTATTAATCAAAGGGAGCTCACTTCTGATGACCAAACAGGTCTACATACGAACTTTCGGCTGCCAGATGAATCAGGCCGATACGGAGATAATTACAGCGTTGCTGCAGGATGAGGGGTACGTCATGACGGGATCGGAAGAGAACGCTGATCTGGTGATACTCAACACCTGTGCCGTGAGAGAGAATGCGGTTGAAAAGATTCTGCATACTCTGGACCATCTGAAAGGAAAACGACGGTCGCGACCGGGGCTGCTTGTTGGCGTGATCGGTTGTGTCCCGCAGTACTACAGGGAAAAGATGTTCGGGATGGCGGACGGTATCGATTTTCTCGCTGGCCCTGATACCTACCGTCAGCTTCCCGCGATGATAGCAAATGCCGGGCAGGGGATTCGAGGAGCCGATTTCGGATTTTCTTCTGATGAAACCTATTGCGGGATCGAACCGGCCCGTTCAGGCACGATCAGTGCGTTTATTCCCGTGATGCGGGGGTGCAACAACAGGTGTGCGTTCTGCGTGGTGCCGTTTACCAGGGGAAAGGAACGGAGCCGTCCATTTCGCTCTGTGCTTGATGACGTCGGGCGCCTTGCCGCGTCCGGCTACAAAGAGATTACTCTGCTCGGACAGAACGTTAATTCCTATAGTGATGATGAGGCTGCGTGTGATTTTCCTGAACTGCTTGACAGGGTGGCTGTTGCAGCAGAAGGAGTCCGTTTCAGGTTTACTACTTCCCACCCCAAGGATATTTCCGAATCACTCGTGCGGGTTATTGCAGCCCGTAACAATATCTGCAACGCTATTCACCTCCCCGTTCAGTCCGGCTCAACCAGAATGCTCAAACTGATGAACCGAGGGCATACAAGGGAGGAGTACCTCGAGAAGATCGCCATGATACGCAGTGCTATTCCCGGGGTCACGGTGTCGACAGATCTGATAGCGGGGTTCTGCGGTGAAACGCTGGAAGATCATCAGGCCACGCTGAGCATGATGGAGGACGTACGATTTGATTTTGCCTATATGTTTTACTATTCGGTGCGACCCGGTACCTATGCGGCGAAACATCTTCCTGACGATGTGCCCGAAGAGGAGAAAAAACGCCGTCTCGAAGAGATAATTGCTCTGCAGGGCAGCATTTCAGGGGAACGCAATGCCGCTGAGGTTGGCGCTGTTGTGGAGGTGCTTGCCGAATCGGAGAGCAAGCGGTCAAGCGAGATGCTGATGGGAAGAACAGATACCAACCGGGTTGTCGTGTTCGACCGCCATGGGTTCGATGCGGGCGATCTGGTTAAGGTACGTATCAGGTCGGCAACTTCGGCAACGCTTATCGGCACACCTGCATGATTCCATTCGGTTCTTTTTTATGTCAGGGCGTATTTGTAAATTAGTTTTTTAGAAAATTAAATAATTTATGAATGCAACACTCGTTACGCGAGTGTCTTTTGAAGATGTAATAATGTCAGTTACCGCAAATGTCAGTTTTACCGACAAGGTAAGAGCTCATATAGAGATTCTGGATCCAGTCACCTGGATCAGCGTATTTCCCTGCCTGGCTGGTGGCGTTATGGCTTCAGGCGCCATGCAGCCGACGATTCAGGACTATCTTCTTCTTCTCTCTGTTTTTTTGATGTTCGGACCGCTGGGAACCGGTTTCAGCCAGTCCATCAACGATCTGTTCGATCTTGAGCTTGACAGGGTCAACGAGCCGACAAGGCCTATTCCTTCCGGGAGGCTGACCGAAAAAGAAGCCTTGCTGAACAGTATTGTGGTTTTTTCACTCGCCCTGGGACTCGGTGTGTTTCTCTGGTTGTTTATTGGCGGGACAAGGGGTTTGATTATACTGGTCTCGATTGTTGCCGCTCTGATTCTTTCTTACATATACTCCGCCCCGCCGCTTAAACTGAAGAAGAATATTCTTACCTCGGCTCCGGCGGTCGGCTTTGCCTACAGTCTTGTTACCTGGTTTTCCGCAAACGCGCTTTTCAGCGAGATCAGGCCTGAAGTATACTGGATGGCAGGTCTCAACTTTTTCATGGCTATCGCGCTGATTATTCTCAATGACTTCAAATCCGCCAAGGGTGACAAGGAAGGAGGCATGAAGTCTCTGACGGTGATGATCGGGCCAAAGAAAACCTTTCTGGTTTCATTTTTTATCATCGACATGATCTTTCTTGTTTTCGCATGGCTCGAGTACTCCTGGGGGTTGTATCCGCTTGTCTACATGATGCTCGGCGGACTTCTGCTCAATGTTTATTTTCAGGTCAAGCTCTTCAGAGATCCGACGGGTGACATTTCTTTTTTAAAGGCTACCGTGGAAGACGGCTTTGGAAACGCAATCGGAAAAAGTGACGTGGTCGAACACAAAGCTTTCCTGCAGTTCCAGGTTATCAATAACGTGCTGTTTCTTGTGAACAACCTTCTGGCAGCCGGTGCAATAGGACTCAAGTATATGCACTGATCGTCTGCCGATGCAATCAGTTCTTGTCATATGGGGACTCTGCAAGCGACTTTTTTTGGACTGCCGGTTTTATGGCACAACGTTCTGATAGCGTTCATGACGCTGATTTATGTTTTCAGTGTGCCTCCTCTCATGGATTATCTGGTCACGAATCATAATCTGTCCAGAGATATCAGCCGTAAAATCACTCATATTTGTGCCGGGACGGTCATCATCTTTCTCCCTCTTTTTCAGGACGGTCACTGGAGCCAGTACCTCAATGTGTCGGTTTACGTCATATGGGCACTGCTGTTTATTCAAAAGGGTCTGTTTGCCGCCGATGATGATCAGGCGATAAAGACCATGACCCGCACCGGAGACAGGCGTGAGCTTCTGAAAGGCACGTTTTATTTTGTGGTCGTGGGTATAATCTGCGGTACGGTATTCTATAAACAGCTTCCGGGCGTACTCGCGATGGCGGTTCTTGGTTGGGGAGACGGGCTTGCTCCTATTGTCGGTTTGAAGCTCGGTAAGATGGAGTACAAGGTTTTATGCAAGAAAACCGTTGAGGGCAGTCTGGCGTTTTTTGCCGGAAGCCTTCTTGCCGGAATGTTTTTTGTCTGGCTGATTATTCCTGCTGCATTCAATCTTTCTACCATTCTCATCATTGCGCTTGTCGCAACGATTGTCGAGGGGATGAGCCCGAAAGAAGTTGACAATATCCTTATTCCCGTTGTTGTAATTGCTCTTGTTTTCCTTCTTTGAGCGAAGGGATCAAACACTCTTTTCATGCCGAAAAGCTTCTTTATCAGCGATCTTCATCTCGGGCTGCAGGGGGCTGAAGAAGAACAAGTCAAGATAAAGCGATTCGAGCAGCTTGCTGAAATAGTGAAAAATGAGGGCGGAATGCTCTATATGGTCGGGGATATACTCGACTACTGGATGGAGTTTCGCCATGTTGTTCCGAAGTATTTCGACGGTTTTCTTTGCGTTCTGAGGGATCTTTCCCGTCACGGAATAGCGGTGCATTACTTCGCCGGAAACCATGATTTCGATCTTGGAAGCTTTTTTCATGATCAGCTCGGGGTGCATGTCTGCTACGGGATGCAGGAAGTCGCGATCGACGGCAAAAAACTCTGTATCACCCATGGAGACGGACTGGACAGGAGCGATAGAGGCTATCGCCTGTTTGTCAGGTTTGTTCGCAACCGTTTCAATCTCTCTCTTCTGTCCGCGCTTCAGCCGGATATGGTTATTGCTGTCATGCGGGCGTTTTCACGCATGAGCCGCAAGCACAGCAGACCGGACCGCGACTACGAGTCCGATTTTCTTTTCCGATACGCGGATGCTCTGGTCAAGGAAAAAGATTTTGACTATTTTGTCTGCGGTCATAGTCACGAAGAGGCAAGAAAGAAACTTGGCGGTTCCCGTGGCGAATACATAAACCTCGGTACATGGATCAACGGAAGCTTCCCTTACGGAGTCCTCGAAGAAGGAGTGTTTACGTTGCGCCATCTCTCCTAATAAACAACAGTTAGATCAATATGAGTGATTCAGTACAGATTTTGAAACTTGGACTGCCGAAAGGAAGCCTGCAGGATTCGACACTTGACCTTTTCGCAAAGGCAGGGTTTCATTTTTCCGTAAAAAGCCGTTCCTACTTTCCTTCGATAGATGACGATGAACTGGAAGCCATACTTATTCGTGCCCAGGAGATGGCTCACTACGTAGAACTTGGCGCTTTTGATGTCGGGCTTACCGGGAAGGACTGGATCATAGAGACAGACGCGGATGTCGTGGAAGTTTCCGATCTGGTTTATTCCAAGGCGTCAATGAGGCCGGTGCGATGGGTTCTCGCCGTTCCGGAAAGTTCTCCGATCCAGTCTGTAAAAGACCTTGAAGGCAAGCATATCGCCACCGAGGTTGTCGGCATCACCAACAAGTACCTCAAAGAACATGGCGTCACCGCTCATGTCGAGTTCAGCTGGGGCGCTACCGAGGTAAAACCTCCTGAACTTGCCGATGCGATTGTCGAGGTTACCGAAACCGGCAGTTCGCTCCGTGCCAACAAGCTTCGTATTGTCGATATTCTTCTCGAATCCAATACCAAGCTGATCGCCAATAAAGACTCCTGGAACGATCCATGGAAAAGAGAGAAGATCGAGAACATGGCCATGCTTCTGCAGGGAGCGATCAACGCGCAGGGTAAGGTTGGTCTGAAAATGAACGCGCCAAAAGCTTCGCTGGAGAAAATCACGGGGATCATTCCCTCCCTTCGTCAGCCAACGGTTTCGAATCTTGCCGACGAGAACTGGGTTGCGCTCGAAGTTATTGTGGACGAGCAGGTCGTGCGTTCAGTGATTCCCGATCTGAAGCGGGCCGGTGCGGAAGGTATTTTTGAGTATGGCATCAGCAAGCTGATCGACTAATTCCTGAATTGAGCAATAGCCGATCATACCGAATCTGCTTCGTTGCAGGAAACTTGCGGTAGTTCACTACAGCTGCGTTCCCTGTGCCTTGCATCTCCGGCATGCTGGACTATTGCTCAATTCAGGTGAGGCTTTCTTAGCCTGAATAATTCATGAGAGTTCGAAAACCCGAATTGTAGAAATATACATTGAGCCGATCATGTACCCGGAT
>Ga0272443_10000485_pt1 | contig 73534 bp, 70 predicted proteins | sample SSMAcet12_FD_193581 | JGI IMG/M metagenome (GOLD analysis project Ga0272443, IMG submission 193581) | Marine sediment archaeal communities from Little Sippewissett salt marsh, Falmouth, MA, United States - SSM-Acet-12 | ecosystem: Environmental > Aquatic > Marine > Wetlands > Sediment ...
ACCACGATGTCCATTCCGTCCTTGGCGGCTCCCGGCATCCCTTTCTGATGAAGGGTGAGGATGATCTGGCTCCGCAGCTGGTTCAGCAATTCGGCGGGATCGATCTCCGGCTGCTTGTTCACGATCTCGTTCATCAGCGCCATTCCCAGCATGCTCATGAAGGCACCCGGGACACCGTGTCCGGTGCAGTCGGCCGCTGCCACAAAGAAATGGTCCCGATGTTCGCTGATCCAGTAGAAATCGCCGCTGACCACATCCCTGGGTTTGAAAAGGATGAAATGATCTGCCAGCAGTTGCCCGAGAACAGAGGAAGAGGGAAGAAGCGAGTTCTGGATGGTCTGGGCGTAGTTGATGCTGTCCATGATCGATTTCTGCTGCTGTGCGATCTGGTCCCGCTGGTAGCGTGCATAATCCCGCTGTGCCTCGATTTCGGTGTTCGCCACTTCCAGTTCATGGGTCCGTTCCCGCACCTGTTGTTCGAGTCTTTTTTTCTGTGCCTTGATCGTGCTGATCCTGATGAGATAAAACAGGTAGGTGCCCAGCAGGATGGTCAGGATGACCGCGAAACGGAACACCCAGGTATGGTACCAGGCCTTCCGGATGGAAAATTCGTATTTTTCGGCATAACCCCAGATATTGTTCTTCCCCTTCGCTTTATAGATGAATTCATAGTGGCCCGGCGGGAGGTTGTTGTAATTGGCCCTGTATTCTCTTCCGCGGTGGTATGAAGAATAATTGTGCCCTGTTCCCCGCAGGTAATATTCATATTCCACGGAAGTTTCATCCGAGAAGGAGAGGGCGCTGATCTCAAATACAAGGTTGTTCTCCCTGTGGGAAAACTCCCGGTTGTTCACGGCACCGGTCAGTTCTCCGTTCAGGTACATCCTCTCTATGTAACAAACCGGGGCAAAGAGGTTGGAGGACCTGGCCCTGATATTGAAATTGGAGATCCCGTGGTAGGTTCCCACCCACAGCAGGTCATTGCTGTCGATGAATAGTCCGCCCGGCGTGATCTCATCCCCGCTGAGCCCGTCTTTTGTGTTGATGGTAAACTCGAATTCCTTCGTTTCCTTGTTGAAATAACTGAAGCCTTTGTTGGTGCCCACCCAGAGATAGTTCCTGTTCTTTGCGGGGATCATGGATTTGATCACCAGGTCCCTGTCAAATCCCGAAAGCTCGATCTGGTCGAAATGACCCCCGCGTGTCAGCCCGATCCCGCAATCGGTCCCCAGCCACACCCGGTCCTGGTCTTTCATCAGCGACCACACATTGCAGTCGGTCCCCTCAAGCAACACGAAGGTTTCTCCGTTAAAGACCACCACGCCGCTGCTGGTACCACCCATGACCTGTCCGTTCAGCTCGATCAGCTGCATAATGTTGGAGGTACAGCGGTTTTTCAGCTGCAAAGGTTCTTTTTGGAAATCAGGGAAATAATAGATGATCCCGTTGATGCCGGTGAGCAGGAAGATCTCGCCGCGGGAGGAGACAAAAAGGTTTTCAGGGCTGTGGGCGATCTGACTGAATCCGTGCTTCTTCACCACTCCGAGCGTGCGGCTGTTGACCTCATAGAGGCCCTGGTTGTTGGCAAACAGAATGTTACCGCCGGGCAGCAGTGTCCCGGTGTATTTTTTATCGCCCGTCCCGCCCGGAGGGGGAAAACTGCTGATCTGATCATCCAGGAAATAATAGATACCATTGTCGGAAGTGATCCAGATCCGCCCCCTTGGGTCCTCGAAGATGGAATAGATGTAACTGTTGATCATTCCCGGATAGAAATTCCGGAGCCCCCTGCGGTTGGTCAGCCGTTGCAGTCCTCCGGAGAAACCGATCCACAGATTATCCTCCCGGTCGATCAGAAATGAAAGGATCTTGTTGTTTTTGATCCCGATCTCCTGTTCATACACAATGGGTTCCTGGTCGGTGGAAATGACCTGCAGGATCCTGGAATCGGCGACCAGCCAGATGGAGCCGTAATGATTTGCAATGATGTCGGTGATCACATCAGCCGGGAAATGGAGCCTTTTATTCAGGCTCCGGGCAGATGAAGCGACCCGTCCGCTCTCCAGGTCCCCCAGATGGGCGATAAACAGTCCCTCCCTGGTGGAGATCCAGATGCTGTCGGCGGGGTCAATATACAGGGAATAACAATCGGTCTGACTCAGCCGCCTTACCGATCCCCCTTCCGGATCGACCAGATAGATCCCCAGCACGGTAGCCAGGAAAAGATGGCCGGATGTCCGGTCCTCCGTGAGGTCGTAAATCACCCCGGGGAGGATGGGATATGCTTCATTGAGAAACTTCACCTCCCCCGCCGCGTTCTCCATATAGAGACCGTCCGCCCCGATGAACCATTTACGGTTTTTGGAATCGACATACACCTTATTAAAAGAGGTCCCTTCCTGCAGAATACCCACCGTTGTGTCGCCGCGGAATTTCGTGATACCTCCGGTCGTGGCAAAATAATACAGCCCGCTGCTGTCCTGCTGGATGTCCCTGACCGAGTTCCCCGGCAGCCCCTGGTCATGGTTGAACACGACCATTTCCCTGCCGTTGTAACGGACCGCCCCGGAATTGGTGCCGAACCAGAGGTACCCCTTCCCATCCTGAAAGATGGAAAATACATCCTCCTGGGGGAGCCCGTCGTCGGCCCCGTAGTTGACATAGGGTAGCTGCCCTGTCTGAAAGCTTTCATAATAACTGTGCAGGAATGCTTCGGGGGTCTGGAGGGTGTTTCCGGTCAGTGCCCTGAGCAGGATCCGGATCAATCCCTGTTCCCTGGACCGGGAAATGAAACGCTCCACTTCCTGCTGAAGCTCCGGCTGGTCCTTCCTCAATGCCCAGCTTACATCCAGGCTGCCCAGTTCAAGCTTTACTTCAAGCTCAGGATAGGGAGAGAGTTCATAGAAAGCATTGTAAATGATCGTGTAGTCTGCTTTCCCTTCGGCCACATCCGGGATATGTTTGTTGATCGGTTCATGGTAATAATTGGTGATCCCCTGCTTCCGCAGGATATCCTCGTAGACGGTTTCCCTTTCCGTCACTCCCCGCAGTCCGGCCAGGTCCTCCATGGAACTGATTTCGGTCTCTTTTCTTGCCACCACCGTATACGCCGAAGGATACACCGGTACCAGGTTCACCTTGTTGGTCCGCCAGGGAAGGGGAGCGATCACCTCGCAGGCGACGTCGAAATAATTGAACCAGTCCGGCGTATAAGAAGAATCCCTGAATATTTTTCCCTCCCGGGTTTCCCAGTATTTGCCGAAATAGGGCGTGATCACGAATTCCAGGGAAACGCCCAGGTAATCTGCAAATTCCTCCGCCAGCGCGTGCATGAACTGCTTCTGTCCGTTCTGCCTGTAAATGAAGTTGCGTTCGCGCAACGCCACCACGATCTTTCCGGATGCCAGGATCTCCTGGAGATCTCTCGTGTAACGGACCAGCTTCTGGTTTCTGTTGAGCATGTCCAGGTATGCAGAGTAGGTGATCCTGAAACGGCGGTGGAAGATCTCATCCAGTACCCCGTTGCCGGCAATGGTTTCGAAGAAATTCTCCACTTCCTGGATGAGCGGATTGTTCTTATCCGCGGCCCAGGCCGTCCGGGTCACATCGCTGATGGGGAAAGCGATCCTGTATTTCTGTCCGCTGGCCGCATTGAAGTTCAGCGCCTCATCCGCATCCAGGACGATCCCGTACACCCTTCCTTCCTCGATCAGCCGCTGCGTCTCCGCACTGCTCCCCGTGGGGATCATGTGGATACCGCCGCCGATGGAACGGTTGATCTCCCCCAGGTGCTGCTCAAAGGTGGTGGCACCCATGAAGGCGATCTTTTTCCCGGCGAGGTCCCTGTAATCCTCCGGCATTTCCTCATTCTTGCGGATCATTAACAGTTCGGCCGACTGAAGTGTCTCAGCGAATCCGAACAATTTCTTCCGCCACTCGATGATGGTGAAGGTGGAACAGATGATATCCGATTTCCTGAGGGCATCGGGGGTGTAGCGCAGGTCAGGATCAGTTTCCAGTCCTCCGGGGACGGCACCATCCTGCATAAATGCTTCCTCCCAGTCGATCACCACCTCGATCAGATCCACATTCAGGTACCTGGCGAATTCCAGGGCGAGGTCGTAATTGATGTTTTTCAGATCGTCGGTGGTAAAGGCCACATAGATCTTCCCGCTGCGTTTGATTTCATCCAGTCCCCGCCCCTGAGCCTGGTAACAGGTGAGCAAAAGCAGGAAAAACGGTAGAATTTTCCGCAGTGCCATGAAGTGTTATTTTTCGAAAAACTCCTTCAATCCCCCGAAATAATAATGGTCCCATCCGTAGCAGATCTCTTCGAATGCCTCATCCGGGATGTTGGAGTGACGGAGTTCTATTTTTGTTTGGTACCGGTCCGGTGTCAGGGTGATGGTGACAATAGATTGCTGCTCCTGGTCGCCGAAGTACCATTCCTGAACGATTTTGCGGTCTTTCTCGAAGGCCAGGTTCTTTCCTGCAATGTCGCCGTCGAACAGAGAAAACTCCGTTCCGGGCTCTTCCTTCATCACCGCGTCGTGCCCTGTCCAGAGGGCAATGGAGAAGGGATTGGTCAGCGCCGCATAGATCTCTTCCGGAGAACCCTTGATTTTGTAGTATTTATGCAGGTCCTTCATAAATTGATTCTGCTCATATTATTCAATATTACTAAAAATTAATAATTTTTGCGAAAGTTCCATTTCACGCAACCATTCCAGCTTCATCCGCATCTATCTATTGAAAATCAACACATTTTAATCTAACTTGCCATTGAAAACCCCTGCATCATGAAACGTCTCATCTCCCTCATCGTCCCGGCTGCCCTTGTTTTTGCAGGTAATTTGCATACAAAAGCCCAGAGTACCTTCTCCCCGGAGGCATATATGGAATTCCTGCAGGCGCATCAGAATTATTCCGCCCGCGCACTTCTGGATGATTATCCCCCGAAGACCGTGTATTATTCTGACCGCCAGTACCCGGCCGACCTCCGTTCCATTCCGTGGTATGATACGCTGGATGCGGAATTTGGTTTCACCGAGGATGAAAACAGGCTGCTTCAGCAGAATTTCTTCATGGTATCCGAACGGCTTTATTCATTTGACTGGGCCAGCGCGTTCATCAGCCTGTACAGCAGCGACCTTCCGCTGTTCCTCAGTTCCGATTTCATTTTAAATACCCTTCACAATTCATACGATGCGATCCTGCAGACCATCGAATGGCAGTTCCTGGAGCCAAACCTGCTCGAACTGCTCCATGCCATGTATGACCATTTTCCGGAGGTGGCCTCTGCATATGCATCCGATGACAGGTATTCGGAGAACCTGAAAGATGTGGACCTGTTCATTGCGGTGCCCCTTTCCCTGGCAGAAGGTGCCGAATATCTGCCGCAGTTTGATTCCCGGGAGAAGTACGACGAGGTGATGGCCGCCGCGGCGTCCGAACAGATGACCTACATGAAGTTGTTCACGGCCGACCGTGTCCGGAGGATCGATTTCAGCCAGTTCACGCCCCGGGGGCATTACAACAAGGAGATCTTCACCCCGGACGGGAGGATCACCCTTGAAAAATATTTCAGGGCAATGATGTGGCTCGGGAGGATTGATTTTCTTCTGACCGCCCCACCCGAAAATCCCTGGGAACCCAACTGGACCCAAGACGAACTCAGACGAATGCAGGTGAATGCCCTGCTGCTTAACGAGGTGCTTTACGGATGCGGGGAAATGGACAACCTGCTCAAACATGAGGAAATCATATCTTTCATGGTGGGTCCGGACGACAACATGACCCCGGGAGAACTGAAATCGCTGAGCGACGGCATGCTGTCGGGACCCGGAGACCTTTTCGATGCAGAAACATTCGGACTGTTCTCGGAAGCGCTGAATGCATCGGACGATTACGGACAAAAGATCATGTCCAATTTCTTTCTGGTGGATCCCTGGACCAGCGATCCGGGAAAACTACCGGTATCGTACAAGGTGCTGGGTCAGAAATTCCTGATCGACTCCTATGTCTTCAGCGAGGTGGTGTTCGACCGGATCGTTTACCAGGGGGAGAAGGTCTGGAGGCCCCTGCCCGATCCGCTGGATGCCATGGCGGCACTGGGGAACGAAGATGCCCTGGCACTGCTCGGGGAGGAGCTGGAGAGCTATAAATATGCCTCCAGCATGGCGGGACTGAAATACCTGATCGAAAGTTACGACGAGGAATTCTGGGAGCAGTCGCTCTACAACACATGGCTCGGAGCCATTCGCAGCCTGAACCCCCCGGCGTCGTCCGACAAATTGCCCTATTTCATGCAGACAACTGCCTGGCACCATGAGAAGCTGAATACCCAGCTCACCTCCTGGGCACAGCTGAGGCACGACAACATCCTGTACGGAAAGCAATCCTACACGGGCGGAACGGCATGTTCCTATCCCTACACCTATGTGGAACCCTACCCGGATTTCTACGGGAAGCTGGAAATTTTTGCCCGGAATGCCTCCGGGTTCTTTGAGGGGGTTCTTACCGGCGAACAGGCGGAGCTGAAAGAAAGGATCGTCAGCTATTACGACAATTACGCGGAGATCATGGACCGGCTGAAGGTCATTGCGGAGAAGGAACTGGACCGTCAGAAACTGTCCGAATCGGAACTTACTTTTCTGAAAACCATGATCAATGCCTATATGGCTTCAGGCCCTTCGGTCACCGGCTGGTTCACCGACCTCTTTTTCGATGTGGAAAAGGGACTCTGGATGGATTTCACCGTGGCGGATGTACATACCCAGCCCACCACCTACGATGGAACCGTGATCGGAAGGGTCATGCATGTGGGAAACGGGCTGATCAACATGGGCGTGTTTCTCGCCCCCAATCCATGCAATCCGGAGCATCTCATGGCGTTCGCCGGACCGGTCTCTTCGTTCCACACCATGAATACCCTGGATTTTAAAAGGTTGACTGACCAGGAGTGGGAAGAAATGTTCCGGAGCGACCAGGGTCAATCTCCGGACAGGCCCGACTGGATCGCCGCTTACCTTGCAGACAGGGAGGGTCGTTCGTACCCGGAGAGCAGGGCTTTGGAAGGAACACTGTATACGGGAACAGGAGAAATTGAGGAGCCCGGACAGGAGATGGATTACCTGCTGCTCTTCCCCAATCCGGTTTCGGACGAAGCCCACCTGCGATTCCTGCTCAACAGGGAAACCAGCCTGGAGGTCGGGGTATTTGATGTCTCCGGGAGGCTAATGTTCGCGGATCATTATCCCTCGCTTCATCCGGCGGAACATGATCTGATCCTGCCGGTGGGTGGCTGGCAGCAGGGCCTGTACCTGGTCCGGATCCGGACCGGTGCGCAGACAATGGTCAGACAGCTGGTAATCCGGTAGCCCCGGCTCAGCTATGGTGCCTGAATACCTCCGAGATCTCGATCTTGACGATCCTGTAGCCTTTCCACACCTCGATGGCGGCAAAGATGATCCCCACGAAAACGGCGAACATGCCGGCGTAGAAAAAGGAGACAATGAGCCAGTCAAATCCCGGGTTCCGGGTATTGATGGTGATCCCGATCAGGACAGAGCTCACGATAAATAGCGCCACGGCCAGGGAATAGCTGAAAACCGCATTCCTCACCAGGGAGATGCGGCCGATCAGATGACTGATCTGAAGTTCGATGTTGTTTAACCTGTTGTTGTCCGATTCATCGGTCTCTTCCCGGTGCAACAGGTTTCTTTTTTCTTCGTTCAACAGCCTGATCCGGTTAACCACCAGGCTGTATTTGTTGTTCATGCCCAGCAGGAGCAACCCGCAGGCCGAGATCATCAGTCCGGGAGCCAGCATCCCCTGGATCAGCTGGACGATAGGAACATTCATCAGAAAGAATATTTCGTCCTGCAAATGTGACGATTTAAGTTGGATTAATCAAAACCGTCACGGAAGAAGAGTTCTTCGCGAAGCAGTTCGATCCGGTCTTCGACGATCTCCCTGATGGTAGGGATCTGCCGGTTCTTTTTCAACGCACTGTCCGGCATCCTGTCCAGCTTTTCCAGGAACAGGTTGTAGTCGGTCAGCGCTTCCCTCGACCGGTGCAGGCTGTTGTCCAGGATGGAAGCCATATAATAAATTGCCATGGGATCGGTGGTATCGGCCTGCCAGGCTTTTTGATAAAGCGAGTAGGCTTTCTCATATTCCATATCCAGCCGCATGATATTTCCCTGTTCCGAATAGATCCTGGCAATGACAGACGGGTCGGGATTGATCAAATCCATCGATTTTTCCAGGTGGAGCATGGCTTCCCTTTTCCTGGTGGTCGTCCCCAGGCTGGCACCCAGAAAATAGTGCACTTCCGCATCCGTGCTGTCCAGCCGGGACGAAACTGTCAAAAAATGGATCGCCTCCGGAAAGGAGACATCCAGGTAACGGGCGATCCCGGCATATTTGAAGGCGAATGCGGAAGAATCGCCCAGTGTGATCGCTTTCCGGAAATGCTCTGCCGATGCATCATAATCATTCATTTTATAGGCGGCAAAACCCAGCAATTTTAAAAACCTGATGTTGGTCGAATCGTTTTCAAGCACCTGCATGCAAATGGGAACCGCATTCCCCGGCCTGCCCAGCTGGATATACCAGTTGGCCAGCGCATAGCCTGCCTGCTGGTTTCCGGGAAACAGTCCGTAGGCCTTCTCGTACACAGCCACCGCCGTGGTGTCGTTCATCCTGGTGAGGGTCTCACCCAGCAGGACCAGTCCGCCGAGGTTTGCGGAATCAATCGCCAGCAACCGGTGAAGTAAGGGGATCGTCCTGTCATACTGCTGTCTGAAGGAGGAAATCCGTGAAAGCTTCAGCCATGCCTCCACATTCCCGCTGTCCTCCCGGGCAAAGGATTCATAATATGCGTTCGCCTCCGGGTAGGCCCCTGCCTCGAACAGCTGTGCCGCCAGCAATCTTCTGACAACCTGGTTGTCCGGATGCAGCTGAAGGGCCCCCTGTAACGTCCGGATGGCACTGTCGGTCCTGCCCAGCCGGATCTCGGAGAGCGCCTTCAGGTAGAACTCCTGAAGGTCACCCTCCGGGAGATCCGGTGTTCGATCCGGCTCCTGGCCACACAGGAGCAATCCAGCGGTAAACCAGAAGCAAATGGCGAGGAATCCGGAACGATTATTGCAGCACAAAGTTGACGGGAAATGTATATATCACATTGACCGCTTTCCCCCTCTGCCTGCCCGGGCTCCAATCGGGAGATGTGCTGACCACCCTGATCACCTCCTCCTTCAGAAGATCAATGTATTTTTCCTCGGGGCGGGGATCATTTTCCGAAACGGTTCCGTAGGCAACGACAACCACCTCATCCAAGGCTTTGCCCGAGATTTTTGCCAGTTCCTCTTTCTCAGGGATCACCACTTTTCCCTCCCGTGTGACCACGAAATTGATATACACCTTCCCGGTGGCGCCATTTTTGGCTGCCTCCACGGGATAACGCACGTTCTGCGCAATGTACTTGCGGAACTCCGTGGCGGGTTCGCCCCCGTTAAAGGTAGGCATCTCCTCCACGATGTAGAATACTTCGCTTTCAAGTATTGACTGTTCCTGGTTTTCATCAACGGCAGGGGGGGTTTGATCCTTGTCGGTGCAGGAAAAGAAGAACATTGTCATAAAGGCCAGCGGGAAGATCATGGCAAGCTTCCATATGCTTCCCTGTTTGTAATTTTTGTTGAGCATCTTGATTCGGTTTTTGATTTGACTGTTAAACTGATTGGTTATGGAAGCGCTTCCCATATACTGGTTGAGTAGAGACAATTGATAATGGCGCAGGTCGGTTCCTTTTTCAACCATTGCCGAGTCGGTGAGGTACTCCAGGTTTTCGATCACCGATCTCCGCAGCAGCCATGCCACGGGATTGAACCAGTGAATGATCACGACCAGTTCCGCAAGGATCCGGTCTGCCGAGTGCCACCCGTGTTTGTGGAACAGCTCATGTTCCAGAACGTGGTTGAAGGATTCCTGTCCCATCCGGGCCGGATCCATGAAGATATAACTGAAAAAAGAACTTGCATGCAGGCCGGGGTTCGCATACAGCGTGACCCCATCCATTTCCAGTCGCGCCGATTGTTTTACCGCCCGTCTGATCCGGACGAGCTGGATCATCATCCGGGTCATGCCCAGCGTGGCCACCGAAAGATAAAGGATCATCAGCCAGGACCAGGGCGAAAGCGAACCACCCGTACCGTGTGCCTGACCGTACGCCGTCACCGTGATCTGATCCAGGTGAATGACCAGGGGTGAGAGCCTGCCCGTGAGGCTCCGTGCCGGTTCGGGGAGCAGGACCAGCAAAACCGGGACGATGATCGTTGCCATCAGGTAGATACGGCGCATGGCAAAATTCCTGTCTTTTCCAAAAATGATCCTGTATGCGGCATAGAAAATGACCATGGCCATGTTCAGCTCCAGCAGATATGTAAACAGGTTATTCATTGTATCCTGCCTTTTCTTTCAGTTCTTCCATCATGCGGATGATCTCATCGGCCTCCTGGATGTCAATGGAGTCGGTTTTCCCGAAGTGGGATAGCACCTGCTTCATGGAATTGTTGAAATAGTTCTTCATCAGGCTTGAGAACCGGTCACTGCGGTACCTTTCCAGACTGATCAGCGGATAATACTCATGAGATTTACCGTATGAACGGTGCGCCACGAAACCTTTTTTCTCAAGGATCCGGATGATCGTGGACACCGTATTGTAAGCCGGTTTTGGTTCCGGAAAATGCTCCAGCAGATCTTTCACAAATCCTTTCTTCTCTTTCCAGAGGATCTGCATCACCTGTTCTTCCGCTTTGGTCAGTGAAGTCATCGGCATATTTTTTTGTCCGGGTTCTCTGCAAATATATAACTAAAGTTTTAGTTATGCAACTAAATCGTTAGTTATTTTTGAATCCGATGCACTTTTTTCTTATTTAGATCGAATCTGTTTTCGGGACATCTTGAAAAAATATGATTTTTGTTGTGATATGGATCACATCAAAAGTATAATTTTACCGGTTCAATTTGTGAATCAAATAACAGAGAAGAAGATAACTGATTAGAGGTAAACATCTTAATTAACCATTTTTATAACCATGGAGACCTTTATCGTAAACGAATTGGTCAGGGAACTAGCCAACAAGCATGGCAGAACAAGGGAAAGCCTGCTCCCGATCCTGCAGGATCTGGTGGTGCAGAACAGATACCTGACCAGTCAGGATATGGTGGATGTGGCCAGGGAACTGGATATTTCCGCTGCCGACGTTTTCGGGACCGCCACTTTTTACTCCTTTCTTGATACGGAGGTCCGGGGAAAGTATGTGATCCGGATATGCAAAACCATTTCCTGTGCCATGAAGGGCAAGAACGACATCCTGAACACCATTGAAGACACCTTGAAGATCAGGGTGGGAGAGACCACTTCGGACAAAAAATTCACCCTGCTGGAGACCAACTGCATCGGCTGGTGCCACAAGGCTCCCGCCATGCTGATCAATGATACGCCTTACATTGACCTGACAACGGAAAGAGTGACCGAGATCCTGCGTGGATACATGAAGAAGTAAACCGAATCAAACCATCGAAAAATGAAAGAGAAATATATCAGGCGGGTTGACCTGATTTTCGAAAAGGTGAATTGCCGGGAGATCATGGAGAAGATCATGGGCATGGAACCCGATGCGATCTGCCAGGAGGTCCTGGATTCAGACCTGAAAGGAAGGGGCGGGGCCGGTTTTCCGACCGGAATGAAGTGGAGGTTTGCCTCAAAGGAGAAGGATCCGGTCAAATACATCGTATGCAACGCGGATGAAGGCGAGCCGGGCACATTTAAGGACCGGCAGATCCTTGACGAAGTACCGGGCAAGGTTTTTTGCGGGATGGCCGTCGCGGCAAGGGCCGTGGGATCAAAAAGCGGCTATCTGTACCTGCGGGGAGAATACAGGTTCCTGATCCCGAAGCTGAAAACCGCCCTGGATGAGTTCCACCGGATCGCGGATGAGTTCAATCTCAATTTCAGGATACAGATCAGGCTGGGCAGCGGTGCCTATATCTGCGGGGAGGAAAGCGCCCTGTTCGAGTCCATCGAAGGCAAAAGGGGCGAACCCAGGAACAAGCCTCCCTACCCAACATCGGAAGGGCTGTTCAACAGGCCCACAGCCATCAACAACGTGGAGACACTGGTTCATTCGGTGATGATCATGAAATACGGGGCAGCGCGGTTCAAGGAACTGGGCACCAAGGATTCGAGGGGATCAAAAGTGTTTTCCATTTCAGGCGACACACCCAAACCCGGGATCTATGAACTGGAACTGGGGATGTCTGTGTATGAATTTGTGGAAGAGTTCGGGGACGGCGACACGAAGGCAGTGCAGGTGGGGGGTGCCGCGGGCTTTTGCGTACCGCGGAAAAGATTCGAGGAGACCATCATCGGATTTGAAGGAGTCCCCACAGGGGGATCCATGAAGCTGTTCAACAGCACCCGGTCCATGTACAATGTGTTGCATAACTACCTGGATTTCTTTACTGAAGAGTCATGCGGCCAGTGCACTCCCTGCCGGGTGGGCTGCCAGCAGCTTCTGATGGGCATAGAAGCAGTGAAACGCGGTGAAAAGAATTCCAGGTACCTGGAAGAGTTGCTGAAACTGGCCAAAACCATGAAGATTGCTTCAAAATGCGGACTGGGCCAGTCGGTGGGAAATGCCTTTGGCTCCATCGTTGAGAATTTCAGGGAAGAGATTATTTATTAATAAGGAAATTTAAGAACCGGAGATCATGATAAATCTATCAGTAAACGGCCTGCTTGTGAAAGTACCGGAGGGGACCACCATTCTCGATGCCGCAAAGAAATTGAATTTCAGGATACCGACGCTGTGTAATCATGACGACCTGTGCGTGGCCGGTAACTGCAGGGTATGTGTCGTTGAGTCGCTGGGAGCCAAAACGCTTCTGGCTGCCTGCGCCACACCGGTGAACGAAGGCATGCAGATCCTGACCAACTCGCTCAAGGTAAGGGCGGCCAGGAAACACATCATCGAGCTGCTGCTTTCGGAGCACAGGGCCGATTGCACAAAATGTTACAAGAACGGGAAATGCGAGCTGCAGGACCTTGCCAACGAATTCAGCGTGGGCGACCACATCCTGCTGGATCTGGTGGATCACAAGAGCTTCACCATTGACATGTTCTCTCCCTCCATCCAGAAGGATGACAGCAAATGCATTCGCTGCCAGAGGTGTGTCAGGACCTGCGAGCAGCTCCAGGGAGTCAATGCACTGACCGTTGCCTATAAGGGAAACAAACAGAAAATAAGCACTTTCGCAGAGCTTTCCATGGGCGAGGTGATCTGCACGAACTGCGGACAGTGTGTGAACCGCTGTCCCACCGGGGCACTGGTGGAACGCAGCTACCTGGATGAAGTCTGGGATGCCATTCTTGATCCGGAAAAGCATGTGGTGGTGCAGACCGCACCGGCGGTAAGGGTCGGACTGGGCGAGGAACTGGGCCTGAACCCAGGGAACCGGGTCACCGGCAAGATGGTGTCCGCTTTAAAAAGGCTCGGATTTGATTCCGTGCTGGACACCGATTTTACGGCCGACCTGACCATCATGGAGGAAGGTACCGAACTGCTTACAAGGCTGAAGAGTGTAATCAAGGATAAGGACCAGTCGGTCAGGCTTCCCATGACCACTTCCTGTTCGCCGGGATGGGTCAAATTCATCGAGCATACCTATCCGGAATATCTTCGCCATGTGTCCACATGCAAATCACCACAGCAGATGTTCGGTGCACTGGCCAAAACCTATTACGCACAGGTGAGGGGACTGGATCCGAAAAATGTGGTCAGCGTCTCCATCATGCCCTGTACGGCCAAGAAATATGAGGCCGAACGGCCCGAGATGCGGTCCAGTGGCTACAAGGATGTGGATATTGTGCTTACCACAAGGGAGCTGGCCCGGATGATCAAACAGGCCGGTGTGGATTTCAACAAGCTGAAGGCAGACCAGTACGACAGCATCATGGGTGTTTCCACCGGGGCAGGGGTCATTTTCGGCGCCACCGGCGGTGTGATGGAAGCGGCTCTGAGAACAGCATACGAAATCGTTACCGGGAAAGAGGTGCCCTTCAAGGATTTGAATATCACGCCTGTTCGTGGTATGGAAGGGGTCCGGATGGCCAATGTGAAAATCGAGGGTTGCAAGGAGGAGTGGAACTTCCTGGAGGGAGTCGAATTGAAATGCGCCGTGGCCCACGGGCTGGTAAATGCACGAAAGCTGATGGACGGAGTGAAGAATGGGGAGGTGGATGTTCATTTCATTGAGATCATGGCCTGTCCGGGAGGGTGCCTGGGCGGGGGCGGACAACCCATTCCCACCAATGATGAGATCCGCCGAAAGCGTGCCGAAGCCATTTACGAGGAGGACATGTCACTGGAATACAGGAAGTCCCATGAAAATCCAGAGATCATTGCCATTTACAAGAACTTCCTGGGCGAGCCCCTGGGCCACAAATCCCACGAGCTGCTTCACACCCACTATACCGAACGGGAAAGGTACTGAGGTCCTCAGGAAGGACGATCACCTGGTTCGAACAACTCGATGGTCTCCCGCTGCATGAGTACCCAGATGGAGTAGACGCCCTTGGCCGTTCCGACGGGCACGTTCAGGCAGTTGATCGCCGACACGATCAAAACCAGGATCCTGGCCCACGGCCTGTAAGTGAAGAGCCCGATCCCGCCGATGATCCCCAGGCTGCTGAAAAATATGATTACCAGTGAGATGGAATTGCCCACAAAGGGCAGGATCTGGCTGGCGATGGGATCGTGTTCCACATAGCCGTAGGAAAAACGGAGCACCAGGTAAATCGCCAGTGCTCCCAGCAATCCAAGAATTCCGAATCCGACATGCAGCGCGCCCACGAAGGATACATGCTGCTTCATATCTCTTTTTTGCATGACTGTGTTTTTATGGGTTGGTCATTTGCATTTATTCAGATCAGTATTCGACAGGCTGATCAAAAAATGTCAGCGTGGCCGAGGTGGTGTCGGACCGGTCAGGATAACCGATGACACCCAGGTAGACCCTGTCGGGATGAAAGATGCTGGCACCGGAGGTGGAAATGGCAACGGATCCGGTGTCGGGAGCGCTGCCATGATTCGTCACGATCACGCTGTCCATCAGATCATTCAGGGATGTTTCCAGGTACCCGGAAACCTCCCTGTACGCGATCCCGTTCAGGACCTTTCTCTCTTCGGCAGCACCTCCGATATATACATCCACTGGATCCAGGTGTCTGCAGGTTTGTATGAACCGGATCCTGATCATGCCCGATGAAGGCGGAGCCAGATCCAGCGGATCCGAAAGAATATATGGATCCTGCTCGGTGCCCATCACCGCAAACATGGTGAACTGGTACTCTTCCATGCGGTAGTTGCCTTCGGTGATCAGACCACCCGTATCCGCATTCTTCACGGCGAAGGTAATGTCGTTTGCCATCGAGTCGAGGTTGACAAATCCAAGGATCGTGCCGCCATAGGTATGGGCAACCGAGAGGGTATATCCGTTCACTTCCCACAGCAGGTCGTAGGAGACCGGAAAATAGTTGTACAGGATGAAATAGGAATGAATGGGCTCGGGCAGTTCCGGACCGGGATCCGGATCCAGGCTGCAGGCATGGCCGAGGATGAACAGGGTCACTGCCAGGATAAGCCATTTCGGTTGGGTCACATACATCTGTATCAAATTATCTCTGTGCAATTTATGAAAATTGCCTCAATATACCGGGTTAATCATCATAGAGTTTGATAAACTCGTAGGTGTTTCCGGTCCACGTAAGGAACCGCCGGAGCGATTCCCGGGAGATCACCACGGTCGCCGTGTTGTCATTGGGATGGAAGCTGATCCTGGAGGCGGATTCCAGTCCGGCGTCAAGGAAAAGATGCACGTGGTTTTCCGTATCGTTGATCAGCCCGAACACGGATACAGAACCGCCCGTCAATCCCAGGTACCGCTCCATCCTGCGGGGTGAGGCAAAGCTGATCTTTCCCTGTCCCAGACGCTGCTCCAGGTCCCGGATATTCAACCTCCTGTCATGCCTCAGGATGACGAGATAATGACGGTTTCCCTTATGGTTTCTGAAAAACAGGTTTTTACAGTGAGCGGCACGGATCTTTTGCCAGTAAGGAAGGGCCTCTTCCACGGTTGCCACCGGCGGGTGCTCATAAATTTCAAAGGGAATATCCAGCGCTTTGAGCAGCCTCAGCACCTTTTCCTTATGATCCGGTACCGGTCTCATGCGGAACGGATCAGGTTGGTAAGCTGTACCCGGTTCCTGACACCGGTTTTAACGAAAATGTGGTGGACATGGTCCTTGACGGTCTGAAGGGAGATAAAAAGGGACTCGCTGATCTCCTGGTTGGTGTATCCCTTACATATCAACTGGACCACTTCCCTTTCCCTGTTGGAGATGTCGTATTTCCCGGAGAATGCCTCCAGCTTTGATTCGAAATCCGGATGGAGACTGGTCGCGGGGGCATGGTGTTTACCCAGGTGAAGGTTCAGGAACAGGATGGGGATCAGGTGCCAGGCCAGGAAGAAGAAAATAAAGACAAACGGAAAGACGGGATGCCGGGTGAGGAAGAGAAAGATGCTGCAGCAAACGGCCATGTAAAGGAGGTAAGCGGTGCCGAAGCTCCTGATGAACCGTTTTTCATACAACCCTGCAGCTTCATTCGATAAACGTGTGGTCAGCACCCATCCCGCAAGGTAAATCAGGAACAGGAATCCGATAAACACCCATCGCTGAACCGTGATCAGCAATGCAAGGTCGCCCTGGTTAAAGCGGCCGAACCTGATCATGAACACTCCGTAAAGCACCAGGACCGCCATCCCGGTGATGAAATACGGAATCGCGAACAGGGAAGGGATTTTTTTCCGGAAATATTCCAGAAAGGACCTCAGCAACATGTATTTTGAAAGGACCAGGAAAGGGATCCCCAGAAAAAGAGCTATCAGCCTGGCCGATTGGATGGTTCTTGCCTCAATCCCCATCCGGGTCAGTGTGAACCCGAGAATCCCGGACCCGATCAGACCATATACGCCGAAAATAAACAGAAAGACCAGGTAATAAAAATAACTGTTCACATGGGGAAGGGGATACCGCTTCATCAGCCGGAAGGATAAAAAAACGGCCATGGCTCCGGCGATGACTGCAATCAGGAGCAATATGAGTTGCAGCGGCTCTCCCATGATCCAGGAATGGAGGGGTCAATATACAACAATCCTGCACAAGTAGACCATGAACCGACCTCCTACTTTAGTTGGAAATCTGCAGAACACTACCATGGTCTGAAGGAATCCGGCCGAGAACACCCTATTTTCGTAAGCAGAACCAAACCTCGGAAAAATGGAAACAATTCAGAATGGTGAGAAATACGATTTCTACCCCGAAGCGGGGCGGAGCTACAGCATCGGATGGAAGGTATTGTGGGTATATTTCGTGGAGCTGCTGGTGGTCTCCATCGTCTATATGATCCTGTCGGGACCGGCAGGAATGTTCCAGTGGAAAACGGACCACTTTGAATGGTTCATCGTGCCCCTGGCATTGTTCGGCATCGCTTACGGGATCTTTGTGGCGGGGCCCATCAGTTACAGTGTGAAATGGGTGTTTCTCAAAGCTGTCCGGGGGGAGCGCATCGAGATCAGGGACATGTTCGCCGTCTTCCAGAAGAACTACTGGAATGCCGTTGTGGCCAACATCGTTGTGGGAGTGATCGTCGGACTGGGCATTGTGATGCTGATCGTACCGGGGATCATCTTTGCCTGCCGGCTTGCATTTGTCTCTTACCTGGTGATCGACCGCGACATGGATGTAATGGATGCCCTGCGGACCAGCTGGGACATGACCCGGGGGTATGGATGGCAGATCTTCTTCATGGGATTCCTGGCCATATTTATTGTCCTGGCGGGACTGATCGCATTGTTTGTGGGTGTGATCATCTCGGTCATGTGGATCTCGGCTTCCTTTGCTGCCATATACCACGCGGTGGAACTGAAGGACGGGATCCCTGAAATACAGTACAGGGGGGAATAGGCTTCAGTCCCCGAAATGGAGCTCGTTCTGGTTGATTGCTTCCACAAGCCGGTCGGCCGTGCGTCTTACTTCGGGGCTCATTGTCTCTCCAAAAGCGGTGGTCAGGGGTTGAATGCCCAGCACCCAGACAGGCATCCGGAATAATTCAGATACCTGTTTCAGGGAAATATGATGCGTGTTCAGTGCGTGGGTCCTGATCTGTTCGACCGGAAGGAGGCTCCAGGCCCCGGGAGGACGGCTTAAATCCATGCAGTCGACCAGCACCAGGAGATCCGGATCCAGCCGGTTGATCTTTCCGATGTAATTCTCGATGCTCACCTCCACGGTGAGCACGGAAGTATATTCCGATTCCCGGATCCTTTCGGAGATATATACCCCCACACCGTCATCCTGCCTGAGGACATTGCCGATTCCCACAAAAAGGATCTGCTGCGGCGAAGGAACTGGAATATGGGTGGATCGGGCGCTCAATAGCTTATTTTGACCAGCACCTTCCTGAGGCAGTTGGGACAAATGATGTTGAACATGTCTTTCCGTTTCAGTCCGTCCTTTACCTCCGTCACGGTATCCTCGCGGGATGCCAGCCGCAGCTTTTCATTCAGGATGTTCAGGTTGAGGATGGAAGCATACCCCCTGGGTCCCAGCTTCCGGTGCATGAACTCCATGTGCTCCTGCGTGGTGATCACCGCCCCACAGCTTTCACAGACCAGCAATTCCTTCTCCTGGGTCTCCACGAGCGACTTCCGGTCGAAACTGGCCATGTCGAAAATCTCGTCCGACAGCCGGATCCCTTTCCCGGTGATGCAATGTTCCTGGCATTGGCCGCAGAAGATACACAGGCCGTAATCCCGCAGGATGATCCGCTTCCGGTTCTCCCGGTCGTCCGTGAAAGTGATCACCCCGGTGGGGCACACATTGGCACAGGTCTCGCAGCCCACACAATTGGCATCATCCACCACGGGCTTTCCCCTGAAGTTCTTTGCGGGCCGGTGCGGTTCGGCGGGAAACCGGGTGGTATAGGCCGGTGTTACCAGGGAATGAATGGCCTCCTTCAGCTCCCTCAGTTTAGGATACTTCATGGTCTTGCTGCTTTTGTTCTTCGATGTCAGCCTGTTCTTTGTAATCATCTTTCACACTGCCCTCTCCCATTTTGATACCGAAAAAATACGAACCCCTCACCAGGGCATGGGCCGCCACGGTGGCTGAAAAGAAGAGGAGCGGGATGGCGATCAGGGCCTTGACCCCCGTATCGTTGAAACCGAAGTAGAAGATCAGGCTCAGCAGAATGCTGCAGGTTCCCAGGGTAACGCATTTGGTCGCGGACTGCAAACGGTTGTACACGTCCGGCAGCCGGATCAGGCCGATGCAGCCGAACAGGTTGAACAGAAGCCCGATGATCAGGAAAACAAGGCTGATAATGGCTGTGCTACTCATTTAATTTCTTTTTGCTTAAATATTTGGCTAATGTCAGTGTGCCGATAAAACTCAGGATGATCCAGGCAATCCCGATATCAATGATGAATGTCCTCCCGGTCATGATGGTCAAAATGGCACAGATCCCGACGACCAGGATGCCGAAAATATCGATGCCCACCATCCTGTCAGGAATTGTGGGGCCTCTGACCACCCTGTACAGGCAAAAGAAACACAGGAGGATCTGGGCATACAGGATCACATGCAGGAACGTGTTCATTCGAATATCAGTTTTAGGTATTTTTCAAATCTGCCGGATACTTTCTTGCCATATACCTCGGGATCGGTGCTGCTCACATAGATCCAGTGGATGTAAATGAAGTCGCCGATGATATCTACCGTGATCGTGCCCGGGGTCATGGTGATGGAATTGGCCAGGAGGGTGCGTGCGATGTTGGTCTTCAGTTCGAGCCTGACTTTCACAATGCCCGGCTTGATGGGCATGGCGGGGTGCAGGACCCGGTAGGCCACATCGAAATTCGCCTTCACGCATTCCCAGATAAAGATGAACAGGTAGACGATGAACCAGAAATAGCGGTGCGGATGAAAGACTTTCCGGTAGCCCCGCATGAAAAACCGTCCGAAGTAGGCCGATACCAGCAGGGCGGATACCGCGCCCACGATCAGGTTGTTTGCCGACAGATCCAGTGTCAGCAACAACCAGAACCCGAACAGGACGATAAAATGTGCAATGTATCTCATGTCATAAACCTGTTATAGATGGTGCATATTCCGATGCATTCATGATTACGCGGACCGCCGGGTCCAGGACAACCTCCCTGATCCCGGGAAAAATGAGCAGGCTCAGTCCCAGGCACAGCACAGCCAGGACGATCATGGAAAAACACATGGCAAAGGGGACCTCTTTGATCTTCTTTCTGTCGCGTGCCCCCGGCTTGTTGAAGAAAGTGTATTTCTGGAATTTCATAAAGTAGGCCAGGGTGATGATGCTGATCAGCACGGCCAGGGCGGCCAGCAGGTAAAATTTTCCCTGGATCGCCGCAATGATGATGATGAGCTTGCTGAAAAAACCGTTGAAGGGAGGGATCCCTGAAATGGCCAGGGAGGCGCCCATGGAGGTAGAGGCGGTGATCGGCATGGAGCGGGAAAGTCCTCCCAGTGATTTCATGTTCCTGGTGTGGGTTTCATGCTCGATGGCTCCTGCATTCAGGAACAGCAGCCCTTTAAATGCGGCGTGGTTGATCATGTGGAACAGTCCCCCGCTGATGGCCAGTGCCGCCACTCTATGGTCCCCGTTCCTGGCAAGGATGATCATCCCCATCCCGACTCCGGTTACAATGTAGCCCACCTGGCTGATGCTTGAAAAAGCCAGCATCCGCTTGATATCCCACTGGTACATGGCCAGGAAAGATCCCAGAACCATGGAAACGGCACCCAGCGCGGTGATCGTCACGGCCATTTCATCACTCAGGGTGAACATGTTGAAGAACAATCTGATGATGGCATAAATCCCGATGGCTTTGATCAGCACCCCCGACAGCATCGCCGAGATGGGTGAGGGGGCGGATGAATGTGCATCAGGCAACCACGCGTGGAACGGGATCAGCGCTGCCTTCAGTCCGAACCCGGTGATCAGGAACAGCTGGGTGAAGATAACGAAAGACCTGTCCTGCGAGGAGCGGAGGATGTTCCCCGCATCGGCGATGTTCAGTGTCTTGGTCTTCCAGTAGAGCATGGTTACCCCGAAAAGGATCAGCACCGATGCGATCCCGCCCAGGACCTGGTACTTAAAGGATGCTTCCAGTTCTTGTTTTTCAATGCCGAATGCCACCAGGGCATAGGAAGCGATCACGGCTATCTCCATGAAGACGAACAAGTTGAACAGGTCGCCGCTCAAAACGACCCCATTCATGCCTCCCATCATCAGGCAGAGGAGCGCAAAGAAATTATTCTGGGCTGTGAATCTCTTCAGATAGGAGATGGAATAGATACTCACCAGGAATCCCACCACATTGGTGATCATCAGCATGAATATGCTCAGGCCGTCTGCCACCAGGTAGATGGCGATGGGGATTCCCCTGACCGGCTCCCACCCCCCGACGGCATACAGCAGGGGCTCGCCGGGACCGGCGCAGAGAAAGTACACGGTCAGCACGCTCAGGCCCAGAAATGCAATGGAAGTCAGGACCTTCTGGAATCCATCCAGGAACTTCCCGATGATGGGGATCAGGAATGCGGCCACCAGGGGGATGATGACAAAAAGCGGGATGAGTTGACTCATGTGGCTATCCTTTTAGTTCATTGATTTTCCGTATGTCGAACGTGCCGTATTTCTTGTACAGCCTGATGGCAATGGCAAGCAGCATGGCATTTGATGCCAGTCCGATCACAATGGCCGTCAGGACCATCGCCTGGGGCAGCGGATCCACAAACGGACCGCTGATGATCGTTTCATCCAGGATGGGAGCTTCCGCGCCCTCCACATAACCCACCAGCACCAGCAGGAGAAAAACACTGAATTCCATGAATACAAGACCGATGACGATCTTGATGACGTTCCTGCGGGTGATCACCCCGTACAGGCCGATCAGGAACAACAAAAAGCAAAGCAGATACAGTATCATTTTAAAACCTCTTCTTTATAAATGACAAGTGCAAGGAAAATTGTGAACAGGGCGGCACCCACCTCCATCCCCACAAAAATGTTGTAGAGCGGGATGACCCCTGCGCTGATGAGTTCACCCAGGGTTCCCACGGGCAGGAAATTGTGGAAGAACACCCTGGTGCCCACGAGCATGGCGATCGTGGCAAACAGGATAAATACCAGAATGGCCGAGTTTTCGATGATGGAGGAACCCGTTTCCCTTTTTTTCAGCCCCATCACGTCACTGCCGAATGCAAGCACCAGCAAGATCATGGACCCGGCCAGAAGGGCGCCGCCTGCAAATCCCCCTCCGGGGGTGAGGTGACCGTGCGTGATGATGTACACCCCGTACATAAAGATCAGTCCGGATAGCAACTGAGCCACTTTTTTAACAATAACCGACATTCCTTTCATGACCGATGTTTTTTATTTTCTTCCCTGTATTCTCAGGACCGTCAGCACCCCCACCACGGCAGTGACCAGGATGGTCGCTTCCCCGAGCGTGTCGTAACCCCTGTAGTCGAAGACCACGCCCGTGACCATGTTGGCACTGCCGGTTGTGCCGGCCGCATCCTCCAGGTAAGGACCCGACATCCGCATGAGATGTTCCCCGAACGCAGAGAGGTTTTCAATGGCAAAGTGATACGTATAGAGCAAAACGAGGGCGATCAGCACCCCGATGAAGATATTTCCCACATACCTGGAGTTGATGAACGACTGCCCGTCGTGAACGATGGAAGCCTTTTCCTTCAGCTCATGCCTCGTGCTGTCCAGCACCACGGAAACCATGATGACCAGGGTAATGGTTTCCACGAGGATCTGAACGATGGCCAGGTCAGGGGCCTTGAGCAGCAGAAAACAGATCACCAGTCCGTATCCCACAATCCCCATGGAGATCAGGGCAGACAGAAGATCCCTGGCGTGGAGCGAATAGATGGCCCCCAGGATCATGAAAATCAATATGATGGTAAGGATCGCTTCCATGGTAATTTGCAGTTTATCATGTTTTAAACAGGATCAGGATCAGGATGACCAGTCCCGCGAAAAGCCAGATGGCATAGGAGGTGAGAATCCCGGTATGTGCCCGGCTGAGCCATTTGCCGGCAGAGAGCACCAGACCGCGGCCGATGTCATAGATGTCAAACCATTTCTTTTCAGCCTGGTGGTAGAGCACAGAGAAAAACCTGAATTCCCCGATGGTTTTGTAAAATTCGGTCACCGGGTATTGCATCTCCTCACGGAAAGTTTCTCCGCCGATGAAACTGTCCTCGGTCCGGAACCGTTTGATATTTCCGATCAGGTACAAAATGATTCCCAGAAGGATGGAGACTGCGATCAGGATGGAAACCGCACCGGATTGCCAGACCCCGGCATAATCGAAAGTGCCGTGCAGGGGCATGATGATGCGGGGGACCACCCATGAGGATGCGAATACCCCGAAAATAATGCACACCAGTGCCAGAATGGCGGGGGAGATCCACATGAGGGGTTTTACCTCCTTTGCCTTATCCATGTTTTTCTGTCTCCGGCCGAGGAAGATCCCCGAGCAGTACTTGATGAATGAGGCCAGGGTGAGCGCCGAACCCAGCACGGCCAGCCCCAGCCAGATCCACCAGAGCTGATTGGTCCACCCGGCACCCTGCCCGAAATCAATGATCCCCTGGTATATCAGCCATTTCGAAGCAAAACCGTTGAAGGGCGGCACCCCGGAAATGGAAAGGGCGAAAACCAGGGTGGCCGCAAAGGTGACGGGCATGGCGCGGGACAGTCCTCCCAGGTCGGACAACTCCTCTTTCCCCGTTGCGTGCTCCACATTGCCGGCAGTCATGAACAGCCCCCCTTTGTAGATGGCATTGTTGACCATGTGGAACAATCCCCCGGCAATCCCCAGGGGAGTGCCCAGCCCGAGCCCCAGGATCATGTACCCCACCTGTGAGACGGCGTGGTACCCGAGCAGCCGCTTGTAATTATGCTGCACCAGTGCCATCATCACTCCGAGGATGATGGTCAGAACACCCACCAGCAGCAGAAGGAAGACCAGTCCCTGGCCTGGTTCGAACATGTCAATACAGATGCGGTAGAGAAAATAAATGCCAAGCAGTTTGTCCAGCGAGGCGGGAAGATATGCAGTGGTGGAGGCGGGGGCTTTTTTTGCAAAGTCGGGCAGCCAGGTGTGCAGGGGAAAGGCTCCTGCCTTGGTAAAGCTCCCGACCAGCAGGGCGAGGAAAGCGGTAACCAGCAGCGGAGAGGTGGTGGGGAGCGTCAGGCTGGAGATCGACAGCGTACCGGTGATCTTCCAGATGATCCCGACCCCAAGGATCATGATGCCATCGGAGGATCCGATCATGATCAGGGTTTTTTTTGCGGCATCCGAACTTTCCTCGTCATGCCCCCTGATGAGCAGATAAAGGGTCAGACCCAGGATCCCCCAGAAAAACAGGAACAGCATCAGATTGTCGGTCAGCGCAGTGCCTGCGGAAAATCCGGCTGTGAGCAGGAGATAGGGGTAGTAATTCCGGATCTGGTGATCCCTGGTGATGTATCGCAACGAATAGAGCGAAACCAGTACGCTGAAAGCACAGATGGCAAGGGTGATGAACTTGCTGAGGCTGTCAATGTTGAACGTGGCGAAAGAGCCTGCTCCCTTCATGAGCTGATGGCACAGGGAACCCTCCGCGAACCAGGAGGAGAGCAGGTCCGCCGTGACGATCTCTGCGGGGTGCCGGAACAGCCTGATGGCAAAGAACAGGCTAGTGGCAGAGATGACCAGTGTGAAGATCCCCTTGATCCACCTGGCCCTTTCCGGGACCAGGAAAAGCAGGATCCCTGCCGCGACGGGAAGAACAATGATATAGAAAAGCTCGTTCATCACAGATGATTTATATTTTTTTCCTTAATTCCTCTGTTTTTTCCTGGGACAGCCGGATCAGATCTTCTCCCGAAAGGATCTTCTTTCCGTTGCGGATGTCGTAAGCCATGGCCATCCGTTCGGTGCAGCAATAGCAGGGATCCACGGCTGCCAGGGAAATGGTTGCATCCGAGATGGTCTGTCCCACGCAGGCTTTCCTGAAGGTGGCGATGTTCACGTAGCTGGGTGCCCGGATCTTATGACGCACCGGGGTGCTCCCGCCGTCGGTGAACACACAGTGGAACACTTCCCCCCGGGGAGCTTCGGCCCGGCCGGTGGCCATTCCCTCGGGCACATTTTTGATACGGATCTCGGTATCCCCTTCCGGCTCTTTTTTCAATCCTTCCAGGCACTGCATGATGATGGAAATGGATTCGTACATTTCGAGCAGGCGCACCTCGGCTTTGGCATACACATCGCCTCCGGTGGAGGTGATCACCTTCCAGTCCACCATGCCATAGGCCGCGTAGGGATCGTCCCGGCGCACATCGTGGGGAAGTCCGGATGCCCGGCTGACCGGACCCACGGCTGCATAATCGATGCAGTCCTGGCGGGAAAGCACCCCGACCCCCTTTGTACGGGCATGGATCACCGGGTCGTCGGTCACCGCTCCGGTTAGCAGATCGAGCTTGGGCCTGAATTCATCCATCTTCTGCTGTACCTCGGGGATCATCTGCATGGGGATGTCGCGGCGAACGCCCCCGATCTTGAACATGGCATAGCTGTTCCGGTTGCCCGTGATCATTTCGAACAGGTCCAAAACCGGCTCCCTGTATTTCCAGGCCCACATGAATACCGTGTTGTATCCCAGAAAGTGCCCGGCCAGACCCAGCCACAGCAGATGGCTGTGGATCCTTTCCAGCTCTCCGATAATGCTGCGGATGTATTTGGCCCGGTTGGGTACCTCCACCCCGCAGATCTCTTCCATGGCATTGGCAAAGGCAAAGGGATGTGAGGTGGAACAGATCCCGCAGATCCGTTCCACCAGGAAGAATACCTGGTCGAATGTTTTCGATTCGCTCAGCTTTTCAATCCCCCGGTGGTTGTACCCTGTTTCCCACTTGATGTCCTTTACGATCTCCCCCTCACAGTAGAGCTTAAAAAGTTCAGGTTCCTCCTGCAGCGGATGATAGGGACCGACCGGTATAATGGTTTGCTTTGCCATGGTCATTTATTGGTTGAATTCTTTTCTGTAGGGATATACGCCCTCCGCCCAGTTCCCTTCTGAGATGAGCTTCTCCAGGTTGGGGTGGTTCAGGAAATTGATGCCGAGGATCTCGTGCATCTCCCGCTCGATCCAGTTGGCGGCCTCGAACATCCCGGTCAGCGATTCGATCTCGGGTTTGTCCGCGGGCAGCACCACATGGAGATTGAGAACCAGCCCCGAGGGATCGTCAGAGAAATGGTAATAGATCTCCATTCCTTTCCGCGTATGCAGTGCGGTGGCGATCACGAACCGGAAGTTCATCTCCCGGAAAAAATAATCCGCCGTGGGGATCAGCGATGCGGGTCTGATGGTGAGGGTGACCCTTTTCTCACTCCTGACGGTCACCTTGAGGATGCCGTCCCCGAATTTTTCGCGGGCGTGTTGTATGGTTGTAGACGGATCAGTCATGTCAATTAATTTTTGTTCAACAGTTTCACAATCCCGGCAATGATGGCCTCCGGCTTGGGCGGGCACCCCGGGATGTAAGCATCCACGGGGATGATCTTATCCACCGGGCCGGCGAATGTGTTCCCCTGCGCGAAGATGCCCCCGGTACAGCCGCAGGCACCGATTGCCACCACCAGGATCGGCCTGGGGGCCTGGTGGTATAGCTCCAGCAGGCGCGCCTTGTCCTTCTGGTTGATGGAGCCGTTCACGAGCAACACATCTGCATGCCTGATGCTGCCGACCAGCACCATCCCGAAACGCTCCAGATCGTACCGGGGAGTCAGGCAATCCAGGATCTCGATGTCGCAGTTATTGCAGGATGCGCCCCCGAAGTGAAAGAGCCAAAGTGACTTTTTAAATATGAAATCTTTGAATGCCAATGTGCAGAATTTTTATAGTCCGAAGATGATGAGTACGATGGATACCACGGCCAGGAGGTTCATCCATAAAAAGAAGAATTTCATGGCCTGGTCAATCTTGAGCCTGGGATTGGTGTTCCTGATCAGTGTGAGCAGCAGCACCACCCCGACGATCTTCAACACCGACCAGAGGATCTGTATCCCCTCCCATTGCAGTCCCTTCATGAGCAGGGCAATGACCAGCGCCGGGAGGGTGAAGAGCATGATGTACTTGGTAAGCTTGATCAGGGCGTAGGGGGCACCGGAATACTCAATGAATGGTCCGTGGTTGATCTCGGTTTCCGCCTCCGCCATATCAAAAGGAACCAGTCCCAGTTTTGCCTGGACGGTGAACACGGCCACCACAAACAGGATCACCCCCGAAATGCTTCCGATGAAGGCCCCCTGGGTTTCCTGCTTTTCAAGGATCTCATACAGGCTGATAGAAAAATCCGACCTGAAGATCACCGCCATGATTACCAGCAGGAATGTAAGTTCGTAGCCGAGGATGAGCTTCATTTCACGGGATGCGCCCACCGCGGCCAGCGGATTCCCGGATGCCAGCGCGCCGATCATGTAGGAAAGGGAAGGGATGGCCAGCAGGTAAAAAATGACGATGATGTCCCCCTGGAACCCGGTCCGGATCCCCAGCAGGGGCAGAAAAATGAACACACTCGCTGTGAGCGCTCCGAACAGGCCGAATACTGGTGCCAGCAGGAAGGTGATTTTTGATCCCCTGGCGGGGAGGATGGTCTCCTTGACCAGCAGCAGTTTCAAAAAATCATAGAAAGGCTGAAGCACCGGGGGGCCTTTTCTGAACTGGACCATGGCAGTCACCTTCCTGTCGAACCAGGAAAGGAGTCCCCCCATCACCCCTGCGAACAGGAGGCCCGGATAAACCAGAAAATAGAATAGTTCTTTCAGCATCTGTCAGTGTCTTTTATTGATTCCAAACAAGCTCCTTCACACACACCCTGTCGTTCAGCCTGTAAATATGCTCACCGGGATCTTCCTCTCCTTCATACAGGGTAACCGTTTCTTCGGGGCATGCCCTGATGAAGGCCTCCAGGTCCTTTTCATCATCCAGGTCAAAAATCCTGTTCCTGGGTTTTATTTCGAACAGGTCATCCATCAATGTACCGAAGGGACAGATCATGATGCATGATTTGCACCGCACGCACAGGTTGATATTCCTGACCACCCTTCCGGTCCCTTCCTTTTCAAGTGCGTCGGCCGGACAAACCGAAATGCAGGGAGCATCTTCGCACCGGCGGCAGGTGAATTCGAACGTTGCTTCTTCCCGGATGGTCCGGAGCCCGTTCAGGACCGGTCCCGACGTGAAAATGGCATCCACGGGCAGGTCCTCGTAATCACGCAATTTGATCATATCGATCAGTACCTTCTTTTTCATGGCGCACACCGGTTAATTTTATTTCCAGATATCGGGCTGGTCCCTGATTTCATCGTATGAGAATACCGGCCCGTCCTTGCACACAAAATATTTGCCCATCATGCAGTGCCCGCATTTTCCCAGGCCGCAGGACATATTCTTTTCCATGGACAGATAGATGTCCGTATCCGGGAAGCCCATCTCCTGCATCTTCAGGGTGCCGAATTTCATCATGATGGGAGGTCCCACGATTACGGCGACGGCATTGGGCACATCCACTTTCAGGTCGTCCAGCAGGAGGGTGACCACACCGACAGCTTCCTCCCAGGTTTCATCGGGTTTGTCGACGCTCCGGAACACCTCGAATTTATCAATGCCCCGGAGTTCCTGGATAAATGGTTTGTAGATACATTCTTCCGGGGTTTTGGAACCATAGCAGAGCGTGACTTTTCTGAACTTCTCCTTCTCTGCCATCAGGTTGTACAGGAGCGAACGGATGGGTGCGAATCCGCAGCCCCCGCCCAGGATCACGATCTCTTTCCCGTACATTTTATGCAGTGGATAGCCCCTTCCGAAAGGGCCCCGGATACCGATCACATCCCCCTTTTTCAGCTGATGGATACGGTCGGTCACGTAACCGGCCCGCATGACCGTGACCTCCAGCCTTGTGGTTTCAAGGGGTGAAGAGGAGGGCGTGAACGGGGCTTCCCCCACCCCCGGAATGGTGACCTCGATGAATTCACCGGTCCTGAATTTGAACTCCTGTTCGGGGATCATTCCAATGGTCATGATGGTGGGCGACTCACGGATCACATGGTCCACCGTGGCCCGGATGGGCTTATAAATGTTCTGATGTGCCGGCCTGGTGATGGTTTCAAATTCCTGCATCTTTATTGGGGATTACGAGGATAATTCTACGAACAGCTGGTTCTTGTTGATCTTCCCGATACAGGCTTCGATGCATCTCCCGCAGCCCGTACAGGCAATGGATCCGAAGCCGGATGGTTTCCAGACATACTTACACAGGTACCTGTTCCGGAAACGAACATGCCTTTCCGCCAGGGGGTCCTCACCGGCGGCGACCCTTTCGAAGGCGGGATACTGACAGGCATCCAGGTTCCTGACTTTCTCAAATCCAGGCCTGTCAACGAGTAAAAAGCAGGTACAGGTGGGACAGATGGCGGCACATGCTCCGCAGGAGACACAGGTGGTTGCATATTTTTTCCAGATGGTTTCGTCAGACTGGCGGATCAGGGCTCCCGTTTGTTCATAATCGGGGAGCGCGGCATTCTTTTCCTGCAATAACCTTGTTGTCTCCTCACGGAGCGCCTCCACCTGGCGCAGGTCCTCTTCGCCGGCAGGTGAAAAATAACCGGTATCCCGGTGACGGTGGATGAATTGTTCACCCTTTTCCGACCCGGTGTACAGGAAATATCTGTCCCCCAGCCGGACCAGGCCCAGGTCCGCATGCGCCCCGGGGAACGGACGGATCCCGTAGCTGGTGCAGTGGCAGTGCTCCTGGATGGAGTGGCAGTCGGTCCCGATCAGCAGCGTATTCTCCCTTCGGGCCCGGTAGTAGGGATCCACCAGGGGCTCCTGCAGGTAGATTTCATCCAGAAGGCCCAGTCCCGCAAGGTCACATGAAGGAATGCCCAGGATGATCCTCGGCTTTTCTTTCCCAATGTCCCGGGTCACATTCTCCTTCACCGGTAGGAAGAATGTTTTTAGCGGCGATGTGGGTTTCGGATGGTTGTAGACGATGCGGGAGAGGTCCTGCTCATTTCCGACAAGCTGGTATTCCAGGGCTTCATCTGATGCAAGGGGAGCGAACAATTCATTTTCTATGAGCAGTTCTTTCAGGATCCTATCCCAGTTCTGGTCAGAAATGAGAAAGCTGTCTGGCATGATAATGTTAAAATTTTCACATTAAATGCAGGAAATAAAAATAGGATACATCTTTACTCAAGTCAAGTATTTAATCGTATAACTTAGAAAAATATGAATTTTTTTGAATATTTTTATCTTCTGACGAGTGATGCAACGTTACGATAATGTAGTAAAAGAGAACAATAAATGATCGTTAAGAACAGCATCAAACGGTTGCTTCAGTACCAGATGTGCCTGGTAAGGCTCAGGGAGTTGGGCTTCGAGAAGGTATACTCCTACGTGCTCGGCAGGGAGGCAGGGGTTACCGCCGAACAGGTGCGCAAGGACTTTTCCGAGTTTGAGATCAGGGGCAAAAGAAAAGGGGGCTATAACATCGATGAAACCCTGGACAAACTGCATGAGATTTTCCGAAAGAACGTGATGCAGGAAGTGATCCTGGTGGGAATGGGTAATATCGGAACGGCACTTTCGCGTTATGAATGCGGATTCACGGAAAAAAGAAAATACATTGTGGCCGCATTCGATATTGACCCGTCCAAATTAAAGAGGAATGCGGACATTCCGGTGCTGCCCGTGGAGGAAATGGAGGATTATATCCGGGAGAAGGAAATCACAGTGGCCATTATAGCCGTGCCGGCCATTTCCGCGCAGGACGTGTGCAACAAGCTGATCGATTGTGGCATCAGGGGGATCATGAATTTTGCACCGATCATCCTGAAAACCCCTCCCCACATCGTAATCGATAATATCAATCTGTGCAACGCGCTGGAGGGGGTGATCTATTGCTCCTGGTACGGGAAAGACAGTTGTGGATGCGAATGAATGAAATGGGAGAAAACCTGTCCGGATCCGACTCCGGGTCCGCCGCGGTCTCGCCGGATCCTTCCGGTGAAATGCAGGTGATCGAGATCCGGGTCCGCGGACGGGTGCAGGGAGTCGGGTTCCGGCCTTTCATCTGCCGCCTGGCCATGGGCCATGGCATCGCCGGCTGGGTGGAGAATGACAACCTGGGTGTACTCATCCGTGCCGGCGGAAATGGGAAACAGATTCAGGCATTTGTGAGGGCGATCGGCGAACGCAAGCCTGTGGCCGCCTCCATCGAATCCCTGGATGTGTATCGGGTGGATCGGGACGAAACCCGGGCGGACCATGGCGAAACCCGGGCGGATCGGGAAACAACCCCCGCGTTCACCATCCGGGAGAGCCGCATCCTCTCCGATGCGATGACCGAAGTGGGACCCGATATTGCGGTCTGCCGGGAGTGTCTTGCGGATATGAAACAGCAGCAGCACCGCCTGGATTATCCGCTGATCAACTGCACCCATTGCGGACCGCGGTTTTCAATTGTCCGTTCCATCCCTTATGACAGGGAGCGTACCACCATGTCAGCCTTTGAAATGTGCGATACCTGCCGGAAGGAATATGAAAATATCCGGGACAGGCGTTTCCATGCACAGCCGGTGGCCTGCAACGCATGCGGCCCGCAGTACCGTTTCCACATGACCGGGGGGGAGCCGGAGCGGGCATCCGGAACCCTTCTCCTTCGTGCCGCCCGGCTGATCGACCAGGGGAAGATCCTGGCGGTGAAAGGGTTCGGCGGATATTTTCTTGCATGCGATGCAATGAATGAAGAGGCTGTCCTGAGGCTGAGAGAAAGAAAACAGCGGGATGCCAAACCTTTTGCGGTGATGTTCAGGGATGAGCAGGCACTGCAGCAATTCGCATCCTGCTCCCGGGAAGAGATGGATGCGATCCGAAGCTGGAGGCGGCCCATCGTGCTGCTCCCGCTCACAGGGAAGATTCCCGGAGCCGTGAACGGGGGACTGTCCACGGTGGGGGCCATGCTCCCCTACATGCCGGTGCATTACCTGCTTTTTGAGCGGCTCCGTACCCCGGTGCTGGTCATGACCAGCGGCAACATTTGCGAGGAACCGGTGATCAAAGACGACCGGAAGGCCGCTGAAAAGCTGGGCCGGGTGGCGGATGGCTTCCTGTATCACGACCGGGAGATCAGCAACCGGATCGATGACTCGGTGGTAGCGGTTGTCAACCGGAAAGAGAGGCTGTACAGGAGATCCAGGGGGTATGTTCCCCAGCCCGTGTACGTGGACCGGGATGTGGAAGGGATCTTTGCGGCCGGTGCGGACCTGAAGGGCTGTTTCTGTATCGGGAAAGGGCACCAGGCAGTCATGAGTCAGCATATCGGCGATTTGGAGAATCTGGAAACGGAAAAATTCTACAGGGAGGCGCTGGGGATGTTCAGAAAGCTGTACCGGTTTCAGCCGGGACTGGTGGTATGTGACCTGCATCCCGGCTATTTTTCCACCGCCATGGCGGCCGAACTGGGGGTTCCCGTGATCAGGGCCCAGCACCACCATGCACACATTGTTTCGTGCATGGCGGAGCATGGCCTGAACGGGGAGGTACTCGGGATCAGCATGGACGGAACCGGCTACGGTCCCGACCACCAGGTGTGGGGAGGGGAGTTCCTGATCTGCAGCCGTGACCATTTCCGGCGTTACGGTCATTTCGATTATGTACCGCTGCCGGGAATGGACAAAGCCGTAAAGGAACCCTGGAGGATGGGACTGGTCTACCTCAGCCGGGCATACGGAGAAGAGCTCTTTGATCTGGGAATCCCTTTCACGGAACAGCTGGAGAAAAGGGAAGCCGGGGCAGTGCTATACGCGGCTGAACAACACATCAATACATGCATGACCTCCAGTGCCGGCAGGCTCTTTGACGCGGTGGCCGCGCTGCTGGGTATCTGCAGGGTGAACCGGTTCGAGGCGGAAGCCCCCATGCGGCTGGAGGCAATGATGGATCCCCTTGTCCGGGGAAGTTACGATATCCAACGAACTGATCCGCTGAATTTTAACGGCGTGATCGAGCAGGTTGTGGAGGATCTCAGGCGGGGGACCCCGCCCTCCGTGATCTCGGCCCGTTTCCATCATACCGTGGTCTCCGTGTTCCTGGTCATGGCCGGCAGGATGAGGGAGGAGACCGGGCTGAACCGCACGGTGCTTTCGGGGGGGATCTTCCAGAACAAATTCCTGCTGGGGCAGACGGAAGAGCTGTTGAAAAAGGAAGGTTTCGAGGTTTTCACCCATGAGCAGGTCCCCGCCAATGACGGGGGCATTGCGCTGGGACAATTAATGATCGGTGCCGCTAAAAAGGAACAGTTATGTGTGTAAGCATTCCGGCGAAAATCATCACGCTGCACGGCGATACGGCGGAGGTGTCCGTCTCGGGTAATACATTCAGGGCAGGGATCCAGTTACTGGATGAGGTCCGGGAAGGCGATTATGTCCTCCTCCATGCAGGATTTGCCATACAGAAAATTGATCCCGGGGAGGCGGAGGAAACGCTGAAATTGTTCCGGGAAATGAAACAGACCGGGGAAGGATGAAATACATCAGCGAATACAGGGACAGGCAGGTGATTGACAACCTGGCGGGTCAGATTGCATTATTCCGTGATACAAAAGCTGTGTTCATGGAGGTATGCGGCACCCACACCATGTCCATCCACCGGTTCGATATCCCTTCCCTTCTGCCCGGCGGCATCCGGCTGGTGTCCGGTCCCGGATGCCCCGTGTGCGTCACCCCGGTGGGGTACATGGATCATGCCATTGCCCTGGCCCGCCAGAGGCAGCATATCATCGCCACATTCGGCGACCTGGTGCGGGTTCCCGGGTCCACCTCCACACTGGAAAAAGCCAGGGCGGAAGGTGCGGATGTGCGTACGGTGTATTCCGTAATGGAAGCCCTTGAAATGGCACGCGCTCATCCCGGGCGAAAGGTAATTTTTCTTGCCATCGGATTCGAGACCACCGCACCTGCCACAGCTGCTGGGGTTCTGCAGGCGCAGAAGGAACAGCTGCGGAACTTCCATATTCTCTCTGCCCACAAGGTGATGCCACCCGCCCTGGAAATGCTGGCCTCGGAAGGTGTCAGGATTGACGGATACCTTTGCCCGGGCCACGTGAGTGTCATTACAGGTGAGGAGATGTACCGGTTCATCCCCCAAAAGTACGGAGTAGGCTGTGTGATCGCGGGATTCGAACCGGCGGATATCCTGCTGGCCATCCTGCTGTTGCTGAAACAGGTCAATGATGGAAAGCCGCGGGTTGAAAATGCCTACAGAAGAGCGGTCAGAGAAGAAGGAAACCAAAAGGCACTGGAAATGATGGAAAAGGTGTTCCGGCCTGTGGATACCGAATGGCGCGGACTGGGCACGGTGAGAAAAAGCGGACTTGTCCTGCGGGATGAATTTGCTTCCATGGATGCAGCCGGTCAGATCCGTGTGACGGTGGAGCCCCCGGTGGAACCCGAAGGGTGCATCTGCGGAAAGATCCTGAAGGGAATTGCTGCACCTTCTGATTGTCCGCTTTTCGGAAAAACATGCCATCCGGGAAACCCGGTCGGTGCCTGCATGGTATCTTCGGAGGGCACCTGTCAAAACGCATTTAAATTTCAAAGTGATGGATGAAATGATCATGATGGCGCATGGAAGCGGCGGAAAAAAGATGCATGAGCTGATCCGGAACCTGTTCATGAAATATTTCCGGAATCCTTTCCTGGAAAGCGGGGGAGATGCAGCGGTCGTTCCCCTGAAACAGGGACATATTGCTTTCACCACGGATTCTTACGTGGTGGACCCCCTGTTCTTCCCCGGGGGAGATATCGGGAAACTGGCAATCAGCGGGACCGTCAATGACCTGGCGGTTTCCGGTGCTGCTCCACGTTATATCAGCGCGGGATTCATTATCGAGGAGGGGTTTCCTGTAAAGGACCTGGAATCCATCGTGCGGTCGATGGCCGGGACCGCAAGAAAGGCAGGCGTGCAGATCGTGGCGGGGGATACCAAGGTGGTGAACAAAGGCAAATGCGATAGGCTGTTCATGAATACCTCGGGTGTGGGGATCATCTCTGAAAAACATACCCATATTGCCTCTGCTGATCACGTGAAAGCGGGTGACCAGATCATCATCAGCGGGTATACAGGCGATCATGGAATGGCGGTATTAAGCAAGCGGGAGGGATTCCCGATGAAAACCGGTTTGAAAAGCGATTGCACACCTCTGAACGGACTGATCGGAACGGTGCTGGAACGGTTTGACCATGTTCATTTCATGCGTGATCCGACCCGGGGAGGAGTGGCAACGGTGCTGTGTGAGCTGGCCGAAGGCAGATCATTTGGCGTGCTTATCAAAGAACAGGCCATTCCTGTCAGGGAAGAGGTCATGGGATTGTGTGAAATGTTCGGGTTCGATCCGCTGTATGTACCCTGCGAAGGAAGGGTCCTGATCGTGGCTGACCAGTCGGTGAGCCAGGGAATTCTTCATACATTGCACGGTCATCCGGATGGGGAAAATGCCGCCGTCATCGGTGAAATTACCACCGGGAACAGGGGAAAGGTGGTCCTGGAAACTGTAACCGGAGGAAAGCGGATCATCCATATGCTAACCGGAGAGCAGCTGCCCAGAATATGCTGACACGGATGCACGAATTTGCGATTGCGAAAAATATTGTTACCATTGCCGAGGAATATGCCCGCGGTGAAGGAAAAAGCCGGATCACCGGGGTGAACCTGGAGATCGGAGCGTTCGCCGGGGTAATGCTCGAGACCCTGCATTATGCAATGGATGCCTGTGCAAAAGACACCATGCTGGAGGGAGCTGAAATCCATATCGACTCCATTGCGGGAACGGGACAGTGCAGGGACTGCGGACAGGTTTTTCCCCTTGATGGACCCGTTTCGCCCTGTCCCGCCTGCGGATCCTTCCGGTTCGACATCAGAACGGGAAGGGAACTGCGGATCAGGTCCCTGATTGTTGAACCTTAAAACAAAAAAGACCATGTGTGATACCTGCGGATGCGGACAACCGGGCGAAAAAGCGACCATTCGTCTTCCCGGAGAAAAGGCGGACGACGGCCTTGACCACCCGCACTCCCATGACCACCCGCATCAACACAGCCACCCGCATTCCAACAGTCATCACCATTCTCATAACCACCCGCATTCCCACCCCCATGATCACCCGCATCAACATGATCACGGGTCCACCGAGCTGCAGGTGGGGGAGGATATCCTGGGGAAGAACAACCTGATGGCGGAAAGGAACCGGGGTTACTTCGAGGCCAGGGCAATCACCGCTTTCAACCTTGTGAGCTCGCCCGGATCGGGGAAGACCACCCTGCTGGAACAGACCATCGCGCGGGTAAAGGACCGGAAACCTTTCTATATCATAGAAGGGGACCAGCAATCGATGCTGGATGCCGAGCGCATTGATAAGACGGGAATCCCGGTGGTTCAGGTGAACACGGGCAATGCCTGTCACCTGGATGCGCTGATGGTCCGTGAGGCGGTAAAAAAACTGGACATCCGGGAGGGAGCATTCCTGATGATCGAGAATGTGGGAAACCTGATCTGTCCCTCGCTGTTTGACCTGGGGGAGCATTACCGGGTGGTCACCGTGAGCGTAACCGAGGGGGATGACAAGCCCCTGAAATATCCCGGCATGTTCAGGACCTCGCACATCTGCATCATCAACAAGATCGATCTGCTGCCACACCTGGACTCCGATCCGGAACGGATCAGGGAACATGCCCTGCGGGTGAATCCCGATCTGAGATTCTTCATGCTTTCAGCCCGCACCGGAGAAGGAATGGAGGAATGGATCGACTGGCTGGCGGGACTTTGATCTCTTTCCAATTCACTGTGTGAATTCCATCAGTTCCACAGGGGCGCCCCCGAACTCGATCATGGCTGTCCTGATCCCTTCGGAAGGCTCACCCGGTTCCCCGATGACGGTGAATGCCCGTTTCGTCAGTTCCTCCTCCAGATCTTCCACCACAAAAGCCAGGTGGGGGACTTCCCGGATCAGCGGATGCACCGGGGAATCCTTTTCAAAACGCATCCACTCGATGCCGAAGGGACTGCTGTTAAAACCCGATACAAAGAATTTATACCGGGGCAGGTACCTTTCACCGGGCATCACGCGATCGGTGGGAACGCCCAGATGATGAAATTTCCATCCCCATTCCGCAATGGCGGGGGGCAGTTCGGTATCAGATCTCGGGTTCATGCGGGTTCAAATAAAAAAACGCGGTGAACCAGTAGCAGGCCAACCGCGCGGTCTGTCCGTGGGATGTACTGGAATCGAACCAGTGACCTCATGCCTGTCAAGCATGCGCTCTGAACCAACTGAGCTAACACCCCGGTCTCCCTTCGGGCAGACAAAGGTAATCATTCGCAGAATATTGCACAAAAGATTTGAAGGTCCTGTTCCCCTCTTTCGGCTTTCGACGACAGTGAAGCCAATGAAAGCACTGGGATAACAGGACCTTCCGGATGTTTCCGGATCCCTTACGGAAGGGGCGTTCCGGACTGGTAAACCAGCCCTGAAAGTGCCACGGTATATTCTCCCGGCCGCTCTGAATAAGATACCCTGTATTTTGTGGCGTACCAGCCATCCCGCTGGTATGCTGCGGGTTGTCTGAGGGCTATTTCTTCATTCGGCCGGGTCAGGAGATAATCCCTTGTGACCATGGGCTCCCAGAAGATGAATTCCCCGTCATAGGAGCCCCAGATAAATGTCCTGGTAAAGATTCCCCCGTTGAACTCAGGGGCAAGCAGATCGATCCAGTGTGCTCCCATCTGCGGGACTCCGCCCGGGGTCTTCAGATAGGCCGGGGGGACGAATAAAGGAGCCGGTTCGATGTCAAACGCCGGGTCGCCCGGACCGATCGCCAGGCGGTCCTCTCTGGAAATGATGTAGAAATGGATATCGAAATGGGGCAGGTCATAGGTTCCGGGAGGCTCATGACCCGCGGGATTCCAGTCCAGCGTGGCATGGGTGTAGAAGTCACTGTCAGCCTGATGAGGCAGTTCCAGTTCATATTCCGCCAGGTGGCCCGGTAGTTTTTGAAGGGCCTTTTCTGAAAGCGTAATACCAACTTCGAGCGGGGTTCCGTCTTTTTCCTGCATGATCCACGCCCTGGCCACCCCGTTTCCAACCGGTTGGGCCGGTCCGTAGAATGTTTGAGAGGTCTTGCTTTTCAGCGCAGCAGCATCCCCTTCAGTCAGATCGGTCAGTATTTCTTCCACGACCGCTTCCGGATCACATGCCTGAAGAGCGATGATCGCAGCTCCCATCCCCAGAAGCTGCACAAATCTCAGTTTTTGTTCCATTGTATGATTACATTTAAGTTAAACCAGAACAAAATAAGATATAAGGATCCCGTAATCCTATAAATTTATGATTTTTATGATATGGGATACCTATCCAGAGATTTACTGATTGTGTGAACCGAAGCCTGCCGGATATCTAGAGGGCCATGGCACTCTCCCGGTCATTGTTGCCCGTCCACCTCCTGACAAGATTCCGGTCCACCATGAACGAAACAGCGATGTACCAGATGCGGCTGCTGTCAAACCGGCTGTAATCCACCTCTTCCCCGAAATCGGTCCCCCGAAAATCCGGATTCAGGAAATTATCCAGATAGTATTTGAATTTCAGGTTGAATCCCGCAGGAAACTGGATCCCTGCAAAGACCGAAGGGATCCAGGAATTGACCCGGTCGCTGGTCCACTCCCTGAGCTTGTGTTTTTCCCCGTCGATGAACAACTTCTGTTTGTAATGGAACATCCATTCGTATTCATAGCCCCCGTACAGGAAGAAATGGTCTTTAAAGGATCCGAGTTTCAGCGCAACTGGGAAACCCAGCGAATAGCTCCGCCGTTTGATCTTTACGTTCTTGTCGTAATCCGGGTGGTTCCTGTCAATGTTCAGAAATCCGATATGCTGGTACAGATCCTCGTTGATCAGCCCGATGTTCCTGAGCCCGAAACCGGTATACAAACCGATGTTATTGGTCAGATCCAGGTTCACATGGTGCTGGGAATGGAAGAACATGGTGAACCGTACATTTGTGTTGACGCTATGCAGGTCGTACCTCACATCGGCACCGGAGAAGATGGTCTCGGCACCGCTGGTATGGTAGACCCTTTTTTGCTGGGCTTCAAGTGAGATGGCGATGAGAAATAATGCCGCGGGTAACAGGATTTTCATTTTCATCTTTTATTTGTGTTTTGTTGGTATGTTCATGTGACATGACCGGTCACGGATTTGTTTTCTGCTCCACCGGGTTTACCTCATCAAGCTGTTCAAGATTTTCCTGCAGAACCCCTTCGAACCGCTCCATGAGCAGGGTCACCAGCGGATGAGCGGCAGTGAAAGCAAAACCATCCAGCTGACTTACCGGAAGCACTTTGGGCGAGGTGCCCGATAAGAAACAGGCAGCCATTCCGGGAAGATCATCCAGGGAAACCATCCGTTCCGCCACCCGGATCCCTTCCTCCTCACAGATCCGCAGCACATATTTTCTGGTGATACCCGGCAGAACCCCGGTCGCAGGCGCGGTTACCAGCCGGTTGTCCCGGTCAATGAAAAAGATATTTGACCGGCTCCCTTCTGTGACCTGCCTCTTCCGGTTCAGCAATACCGCTTCATAGATATCGTGTTCCCGGATAAAACGGCCCACCGCTTTCCTGAATGCATCATCCCATTTTTTAATGCCGGGATTGGGACGCACGTGGGGATACGTAAGCAGCCTTACCCCATTTGCGTACATTTCCGGATCAGGATAGGAGAAAGAAATGAAATAGCAGAGGATTTCCGGTTTATATCCGGGTTTGGCCCGGACGCAGATCCGGATGTTCCCGTCTGAAAAATCATTGTTCCGGAGCAACAGCCTCAGGTACTGCCGCAGGATTTGATCGCCCGGGTATTCCGTTCCCGAACCTGAAAGGGACCGGCTGAGCCGGTCCAGGTGATCCTGAAGAAAAAGCAGTTTGCCTCCGATCAGGCGGACCACTTCATAATAGGTATCGGCAGACATGCCGGGATGAAAATCCGCCACATCTGCCGTTTCTCCGTCAATGATGATTTTCTTCCCCAGTACCTTCAGTATGCTCATTCAACCCTGATGGATGCAGCCGGATTCATTCTTGAGGCTTTCATCGCCTGCCAGGTCACTGTGATCACGGCCACGGTTAACGACAGCAGCAAAGATACAACAAAGGTCCAGAAAGGGAATTCGATCCTGTAGGTGAAATTCTGAAGCCAGTCCCTGAGCACAAAGTAGGCAACCGGCCAGGCAACCAGGTTGGCAATGACAACCCACTTGGAGAATTGATACAGGAACAGGGTCAGGATCTGGTTCTGGGAAGCACCCATCACCCTTCTGATTCCCGTCTCCCGTGTCCTTTTCACGGTCATGAAAGCCGACAGCCCCAGCAATCCGAGCGATGCGATAAAGATGATCAGCACCGTGAAGGAGATCACCAGTGCGAAGATGATCTTTTCCTCCTTGTACTGGGCATCCAGTTCATCGGCCAGGTAACTGTACTGGACCGGGTATGCCGGATTGAATTTGTTCCGCTGTTCCTCGACCCAGCCGAGCACCTCCTTCATGTGACCGTTCTGAACCCTTACCGAAAGGGTACTCATGAACTGCACATTGTCCCTGCAGATGAGCACGAGCGATTGCACGGGATTGTGCAGCGATCCGTAGTTAAAATCCTTCACCACTCCGATGATCTCCCCGACGGGAATGTCGGCGCCCAGGATGTTTACCCCCACGATGAACTGCTTTCCGAGGGCACTGTCACCCCACTGCATTTCCCTTGCCAGCGCCTCATTCACCACCACGGAGTTGGTCATATCCGACCCGAAATTGCGGTCGTAAAACCTTCCCTTCACCAGCGAAAGCCCCATGACATCCGCATATTCGTGGTTGACCACACAGCTGTTGAATGCTTTCTCCTGCAACTGTCCCTGATGGTCTTCGGCAGTCATCACCTGCTTCCCGTAAAACCGGCCCGGAGCAGTGGTGGACAGCGCCGTTCCTTCCACGGCCGGATGTCTTTCGATCTCCTCCATGAAGGCTTTCACGTTGTTGATGACGGCCGTGTCGTTCAGGGAGAGCATCAGGATCCGGTCCCGGTCAAATCCCAGGTCCTTGTGCTGGATGAACCTCAGCTGGAGGGCCACGATGATCGAACCGATGATCATCACCGATGAGATCAGGAACTGGGCGATCACCAGGCCCTTCCGAAGCCATCCCCGTTCATTTGCATTGAAACCGTTTCCCTTGAGGATTTTGACCGGGTTGAATGAAGCCAGGTATGCCGAAGGGTAAATCCCCGACAGGAGACCCGTCAGGATGGAGATCCCGACAATAAAAAGAAGGATGGCAGGTTTGAGGATGATGTGCCAGTCAAATTGCTTTGAAGCCAGGTCGTTGAACAGGGGCAGCACCAGCAGTGTCAGAAAGGCGGAGAGGATGCCGGCGAAAAGTGCCGTGATCACCGATTCACCCAAAAACTGCCTGCGGAGGACCTTTTTATCCGCGCCGCCCACTTTCCTGATCCCGATCTCCTTTGCCCGGTTGGCAGCCCTGGCCGTGGTCAGGTTTGTATAGTTGATGCTGGCGATCAGGACCAGCAACACCCCGATGATGCCCATGATGAGGACATAGTTCATGTTCCCCTTGGGAAGGTCCCATGTAAGTTCATCTTTCTGGAAATGAACATCCGAAAGGGGAGTGATCCGAAGATCGAATGAGGCATTGATCTGCTCACCCAATTCGGCCATGTACTTGTCGTAGAAATCGGGGAATTTGGACAGGATCATTTCCGGTGTGGTGTTTTCAGCCAGCAGCACAAAGGCATAGGTGTTCACATTCCAGAAAGAACCGGCACTGCGGTCGTTGAACCGTTCACTGCCAATCCGTTCTTCGATGGTCGTTGCGGAAAGCAATCCGTTGAACCTCAGATGGGTGTTCTGGGGAAGATCCCGGAAAACACCCGTGATCGTATAATTGGACCCGTCCAGTGCTTTCATGCTTTTCCCGACCACATCCCAGGTTCCGAAATATTTCCGGGCCAGCGACTCGCTCATGACCATCTTGAAAGGTTCGGTGAGTGCAGAAGAGGGATCCCCGGCAATGAAAGGGATTGTGAACACTTTGAACACGGTGGAGTCTGCCCACATGACGCTGTCTTCCTTGAAGGTGTCCTCGCCGTGCTCGAAGTAGAGGTCCCGCTGCGGGAGGATTCTTGCAGACGCCTCAATTTCAGGGTATTCGTCCTCAAGGGTGGGAGCCAGCGGGATCTGAACGATGGCGGTCAGGTCCTGCTTCTCGTTGATGAAAAAATCCCCTTCCAGCCTGTAGATCCTTTTGAAATTTTCATTGTGGGTATCATAGGTGACCTGATCCCTGATATAGATGAAAATCAGAATGGAAGCGGTGATCCCCACGGCAAGGCCCAGCAGGTTCAGTATAAAAAAGAATTTATCCCTGACCGCATAACGGGTCAGTGACAGGAAATAGTTTTTGAACAAAGACATGGAAATCGCGTATTTATCCTGATGAAAAAGATATTGTGCCAGGATCTTTCTATCAATCCTGGTGCCAAAGAGTTCAAAATACAAGAAATCAAGCCCGTAATTATTTTCGTAATTCACTGGAAATGTTCATTTTTGGTTCATGGGTGTACGAAAGCGGACAATTGTGTCCGGTGGCAGAAGGCTTCGAATGCAATGCGAGAGAGTAAAAATATTTTTATACTTTTACATGGTGCCCTCCCCGGGGAATGATGCTGTACAATGGGAAAATTGATTTTTTTTATTGACGATGACAAGATGATCCTCAACCTCCTGGAGTATACCTTCCAGAGCCGGGAGGATTACCAGGTAGTCACTTACCGCACCGGGGAAGAATGTCTTGAGAATCTGCACAGAGATCCCAGCCTGATCGTTCTGGATCACATCCTTGCAGGACCGGATGAGGACCGGCTGAACGGACTGGATGCACTGAAGGAGATCAGAAAAGTCAACAAAGACGTACCGGTGGTGATCCTGACCGGACAGGGAGATGAACTGCTGCTTACCGAATTTATGGAGAACGGGGCCAGCAGGTACCTCACAAAAGACGATTTTTTTATCGATTCACTCATCGAAACCATCCGGCAGGTGATCGGCTGATCCCTCCCAATGAATGGCCCCGAATTGTTTTTTTATACAAGATTAATTTTTACTTTTGCACACCCAAAATGAAGAATTGTGAGCAGGAGTGGATCATACGCAGTGCGGATCTCAGGGTTGAGCGAAGGGGAGCATGATTTTTCATTTCACCTGGGGGAGCAGTTCTTTACATCATTTGAAGGATCCGAGATCACCCGCGGAGAGTTGATCGCCAGTGTGGTTATGGACAACAGGGCGGGCGCCCTGACACTCCGTTTCCATCTGGAAGGAGAGGTGGAGGTCGTGTGCGACCGCTGCCTGGACCCGTTCCTGACAGAGATTCGCTCCGTTCAGCAGTTGATTGTAAAACGGGGCGACGTGCCCGGAGAACTGGATGATGATGTGATCGTGATCGGAAGAGATGATCACGAAATTGATATCCGGCAGTATCTGTATGAGCTAGTGGTGCTTGCCATCCCCTGCAAACGGATCCACCCCCTGGATAAAAATGGAGAGCCCACCTGTAATCCGGAGATGATCAAAATACTTGAATCGCACAGGGGGAAAAAGGATCGACGGGAGGATAAATTGGATCCCAGATGGAATGCATTGAAAGAAATAACTGGAAATAAAAACTAGAAATGGCACATCCGAAAAGAAAAACTTCAAAAACAAGAAGAGATAAGCGCAGGACCCATTACAAAGCCACAGCGCCCACACTGTCCACGTGTGCCACCACGGGTACCGTGCATGAGCGTCACCATGCATATTATGTGGACGGGAATCTCTACTACAAAGGCAAGCTGGTGATCGATTCAGAAGCTGAACTGGGTTAATCCGGTGTGTCTCCGGCTCACGGCTCATCCTCCTGGAAGATGAATCTGCCTGCCCATCCTTCATACCCCTATGGTGCATTTGGTCCCAAATCGCTGAAACTGGTGACTGAACACAAAATTTAATCACTGGATCAATGAATAAAATCTCGGCGGGAATTACAGGCATTCACGGCTGGGTGCCTGAATACAGGCTCACCAATGAAGAGTTGAGCACCATGGTCGAAACCACCGATGAGTGGATCATGCAAAGGATCGGGATCAAGGAGAGACGCATTTTAAAAGAGGGGGCTACCTCGGATATGGGTGCAGAAGCCGTGAAAGGTCTGCTCAGGAAAACAGGAACGAAGCCCGGGGAAATAGAGCTTGTCATCTGCGCCACCATTACAGCGGATTATCATTTCCCGGCGACGGCAAATCTGATCTGTGACAAGGCAGGGATGGTCAATGCCTGGAGCTTCGATCTGGCTGCAGCCTGCTCGGGATTCCTGTTCGCCCTGCAGACCGCCGCACAGTATATCCGGTCTGGGACTTACCGCAAAGTGTTGGTGGTGGCCACCGATATGATGTCTGCCATTACCGATTACACCGACCGCACCACCTGTCCGCTCTTCGGTGATGCGGCAGGTGCGGTGCTGCTGGAGCCTGTCGCTGAAAATCTGGGAGTGCAGGATGCCATCATGGGGGTGGACGGTACCGGCGTGAAGCACCTTCACATGAAAGCGGGTGGATCGGTGCGTCCCCCGTCACACGAGACGGTAGCTGCACGGGAGCACTTTGTCTACCAGGAGGGACAGGCGGTTTTCAAGGTGGCGGTTTCGAAAATGGCCGATGTATCCATCGAGTTGATGGAGAAGCATCAGATGAAACCGGAGGATCTGCAGTGGCTGGTACCGCACCAGGCAAACATGAGGATCATTGAGGCAGTGGCCAGGCGCATGGGAATTCCCAGGGAAAGGGTCATGGTCAACATCGAAAAATACGGGAATACCACGGCCGCCACCATCCCGTTGTGCCTGTGGGAGTGGGAACCGAAACTAAAAAAAGGGGACAACCTGATCCTTACCGCATTCGGAGGGGGATTCACCTGGGGATCCATATATCTCAGGTGGGCATATGACGGGGAATAGAATAATTTTTATTTTTGAAAACAAAACAGGCTATGGCAAAGACTGATGAACCGGACAGCACCAACAAGATCAATATGATCGGGGTGGGCACAACCATTGAAGGCAATCTGACTTCGAGCGAGAATATCCGCTTTGACGGGAATCTGAACGGAAACATGAACACGAAGGGCAAAGTGTTCATCGGGCAGTCGGGGAAGGTTTCAGGAGAGATCCACTGCAGGAATTGTGAGGTGGAGGGCGTTGTCGAGGGAAGGCTGACAGTGGAAGAGCTGCTGTCACTCCGGTCGGTGGCAAAGGTATACGGGGATATTAAAACCGGTAAGCTGGCCATTGAGCCGGGGGCCATCTTCACAGGTAAATGTGACATGGGTGGAAAAAAAGAAGTCATCGCAGAGCAGGCCCCAAAGCCAAAAGAAGGACAGTAAGAAATCCTCCGGCCTGAATACTTTTGCCAGGTACTCGGGCATGGGGTTCCAGATGCTGGTCATCATCCTGCTGTTTTACTGGGCGGGTTCCAGGCTTGACGAACGGGCTTCCAGCGAAAAACCGTTTTATACAGCCATCCTCACGGTGGTTGGGGTATTTGCCGGACTCTATTTATCATTGAGGGATTTCATGAAAAAGAAAGATGATTGAACGAATCCGCTTCACCTGGCAGCTGCTCGTCCTCTCCTCCGTTCTGATGATCTCCGGGCTCCTCCTCCTCTCCCTGGTGAATACCGGGGTTTCATTTAATACCTTCATCGTTACACTGGCCTTTTTCACCCTTATCAACATGCTGGTCTACTTTGTCATCTCCATGGGAGCACAAAAAAGCAGCAGTGAACAAATGCTTCGGGTGTTGCTGGGAATCGGGCTGAAATTCCTGCTCTACCTCCTGTATCTTCTGGGGTACTGGCTGGTTATAAAAAATCTGGAGATTCCATTTATCATTGTATTTTTTGTGCTATATTTGATCTTTACTTTTTTTCTGGCAGCACACCTGTTCAAATTATTGAAAAATAAATAATTACGCTGATTGTGACCTCGAGATTTATTGCCGTTGTAAGCATTGTTTTCTTCACTTTTGGCACGCTTTTTCCCTCAGAGGTCCTACAGGCGCAAACCAGTCACTCCCAGGAAGATCTTCAGAACGAGACCTCCGGTGAAGCGCATGAGGCCGGCGGGCAGGACCACGCATCCGGGGAGGAGGAGTTTGTGGCCAATAAATTTATCATGGAGCACATCAAGGATTCCCACGAGTGGCACATCCTGACAAAAAAGGATGGTACGCACGTGAGCGTCTATCTGCCTGTGATTCTTTACAGCAAGCATTCGGGATTCCATGTTTTTTCTTCAAAAAAAATAGCCCACGGACACACCCACAAGGGGTTCAGGATGGGGCACGGTCAGGCGGAAGGGAAGAACCTTGAAGGAAAGATCGTTGAGGTGGATCAGAACGGGGAGCTGGTGGAGGAAGGACTGCCGCTGGATTTCTCCATCACCAAGAATGTCTTCATGATGATGTTATCGGTGGCCATCCTGCTCTGGGTATTTCTCTCCCTGGCCAGGTCCTATAAACGGACAGGGATCAGTGAGCCCAGGGGATTGCAGGGGTTCCTGGAACCGGTTGTGGTTTTTGTGGAAGAGGACATTGCCATCCCCAACATCAGAGAGGAGAAATATCAAAGGTACATGCCCTATCTGCTGACGATTTTTTTCTTCATCCTGCTGAACAACCTGATGGGGCTGATCCCGTTCTTCCCGTTCGGCGCCAATGTGACGGGGAATATTGCGGTGACCATGACCCTGGCCGTGTTCACTTTTCTGATCACCACGTTCAGCGGGAACAAAGGTTACTGGAGACATATTTTTAACACGCCGGGTGTACCGGTGTGGCTTGCGCCCATCATGATCCCGGTCGAGATCATCGGCATGTTCACCAAGCCATTTGCGCTGATGATCCGACTTTTTGCCAACATCACGGCAGGACACATCATTGTGCTGAGTCTGATCTCCATGATCTTCATATTCAAATCGATCTTTATGTCGGTGCCCTCCCTGGTGATGGTCATCTTCATGTTGTGCATTGAATTACTGGTCGCCTTTTTGCAGGCATATATCTTTACGCTGTTATCAGCGTTGTTTATCGGACTGGCGATGCCTGAGCATCACCATGAATAGTCGTTCATTTAATATTCATTCATTATGACAGGTACATTAGCAGCAATCGGAGCAGGACTGGCAGTGATCGGGGCCGGGCTCGGAATCGGTTGGATCGGGGGACGGGCGATGGAAGCCATTGCGCGTCAGCCTGAAGCCGGAGGCAAGATCCAGACGGCAATGATTATTTCTGCTGCTCTGATCGAAGGGGTTGCATTGTTTGCGGTTGTGGTTTCCATGATGGCAACCTGATGCATTCACAGGGAAAGGACCTGTAACGGTTGGTTGCAGGTCTTTCCAGAGAACAAAAAAGAAAAACAATATGGATCTAGTATCACCGGGAATCGGACTCATCTTCTGGTCGACCCTGTTTTTTCTCCTGTTGCTGTTTGTCCTGGGGAAATTTGCCTGGCCCTCCATCCTGACCGCCATCAGGGCGCGGAATGAGAGCATCAAACAGGCACTGAAAGCAGCAGACAGGGCCAAGGAGGAGATGAAAAAACTTCAGGCGGATAATGAAAAAATCATCGCTGAAGCCAGGGAAGAGCGCAATGCCATGCTGCGGGAAGCAAAAGAGATCAAGGAGAAACTGATTGCAGAGGCAAGGGAGCAGGCAACGGACGAAGCCAAAAAGATAGTGAAAAGTGCCAGGGAATCCATCAAATCGGAAAAGAATGCTGCCATCAACGAAATGAAGGAGCAGATGGCCAGGTTATCGGTTGACATCGCAGAAAAGATTCTAAGGAAAGAACTGGAGGACACGAAAAAACAGAAAAAGCTGGTTGAAAAACTGATCAGTGAAGCCGATCTGAATTAGAAAACCATGAATGAAAGTCAGATCTCAGTCAGGTATGCAAAGGCACTGTTCCAGAGCGCTTCAGAACAGGGGATCCAGGATCGGGTGTACCGGGACATGGAATTGCTGGCAGGTGTCTGCAGGATCAGCGATTTCAATGAGATGCTGATCACTCCCTCCCTGAAGGACAGCAAGAAATGCCAGCTGGCGGAGTCCGTTCTGAAGGAACACCTCTCCGGGATCTCCATGTCCATGATCAGGCTGGTGATCAAAAATAGCAGGGAAGCTTACCTTCCTGCAATCGCCAGGAACTACAGGGACCTGTACCGGAGATCCCGCGGCATCAAAACGGCCTCCGTGACCACAGCCCGGGAAGTGGATGAAGCGGTGAAAAAGCAGATCAGGGATCTGATCGGAAAAACTTACGATGCGGATGTGGAACTGACCACCTCGGTGGATGAGGCCCTGATCGGCGGGTTCGTCCTGACCATCGGGGATATGCAGTATGATGCAAGCGTTCTCTCCAGCCTGAAAAAAATGAAGAAACAATTACTCCAAACCCATATAGAAAAGAAGTAGCATATGGCGCAGATCAAACCTTCCGAAGTATCGGAGATTCTCAAAAAACAGATAGAAGGATTCAGAGGTGAAATTGAGCTTGAAGAAGTGGGGACGGTCCTTCAGGTGGGTGACGGGATTGCCCGTATTTACGGGCTGAACAATGTGCAGGCCAATGAAATGATCGAATTCGACAGTGGAGTTACTGGCATTGTCCTGAACCTTGAGGAAGACAATGTGGGTGCAGTTTTGCTGGGATCTTCAGAACTTGTCAGTGAGGGAGATACAGTGAAGCGTACAGAGCGGATCGCTTCCATCATGGTGGGCGAATCGCTGCTGGGCAGGGTGATCAATACCCTGGGAGAACCCATCGACGGAAAGGGTGCCATCACGGGGGACATGATAGAATTGCCCCTTGAGAGAAAGGCCCCGGGTGTGATCTTCCGCCAGCCCGTCAACGAACCGCTTCAAACCGGAATTAAAGCAATCGATTCCATGATCCCCATCGGAAGGGGCCAGCGGGAATTGATCATCGGAGACCGCCAGACGGGAAAAACGGCCATCGCGGTGGATACCATCATCAACCAGAAGGAGTTCTACGAAAAGGGAGAGCCGGTTTACTGTGTGTATGTGGCCATCGGGCAGAAGGGTTCAACGGTGGCCAACATTCAGAAGACACTTGAAGAAGCGGGCGCCATGGATTATACGGTCATCGTATCTGCTACGGCTGCCTATCCTGCGGCCCTTCAGTTCTATGCCCCGTTTGCCGGATGCGCCATTGGCGAATATTTCAGGGATACCGGAAGGCCGGCGCTGATCATCTATGATGACCTTTCCAAACAGGCTGTTTCTTACCGGGAGGTTTCGCTTCTGCTTCGGCGGCCCCCAGGAAGGGAAGCCTACCCGGGCGATATTTTTTACCTGCATTCCCGTTTGCTTGAACGTGCGGCGAAGATCATACAGTCCGACGATGTGGCCAGGAAGATGAACGATCTGCCCGAACCCCTCAGGCCGATGGTCAAGGGAGGGGGTTCGCTGACCGCCCTGCCCATCATTGAAACCCAGGCAGGGGACGTTTCCGCCTACATTCCAACCAATGTGATCTCCATTACCGATGGCCAGATCTTCCTGGAAGCGAACCTGTTCAATGCGGGGATCCGTCCCGCCATCAATGTGGGTATTTCCGTATCCAGGGTGGGGGGAAATGCCCAGATCAAATCAATGAAGAAGATTGCCGGAACCCTGAAGCTTGACCAGGCACAGTTCAGGGAGCTGGAGGCATTTTCAAAATTCGGATCCGATCTTGATCAGGCCACACTGGCGGTGCTGGACAAGGGGCGGAAAAATGTGGAGATTCTGAAGCAGAACCAGTATTCACCCATGCCGGTGGAGAAGCAGATCGTGATCATCTACTGCGGGACCAAAGGGCTGCTGGCAGATTTGCCGCTGGAGAAAGTGAAGCAGTTCGAGCAGGAATTGCTGGAATTCATGGAGCTGAAAAATAAGAAAGAACTCAAAGAGCTGGCCCAGGGAAAACTCTCCGATGAAATAACCGACGTAATAGAAAAAACAGCAAAAGAAATCATTGCGCGGATCAAATAGGATTTCATGGCTACACTGAAAGAGATACGGGACAGAAGGGCTTCAATTTTATCCACCAGGCAGATCACCAGTGCCATGAAGATGGTTGCGGCTTCAAAGCTCAGGAAAGCCCAGCAAGCCATTGTACGGTTCAGGCCTTATGTGGAGAAGCTGCATGAAATCCTGGCAAGTGTGGCCGACAGCCTCAAAGATGACAAGGATAACAGGTATGCCGTTCAGCGGGACAAGGAGCGGATCCTGCTGGTGCTGATCACGTCGAACAAGGGGTTGTGCGGTGCATTCAATTCAAATGTGATCAAGGCTTCCATCCAGCGGGCGCTTTCCAGGTACGGGGACCAGATGATGGCACACCAGGTGGATTTCATTTCCATTGGCAAAAAAGGATATGATTTTCTGCGAAAAAAAGGTTATCATGTGATTTTCAATGGTAGTGATATATTTGATGAGCTCAGCTATGAAGGGGTATCTGAAATAGCTGAAAAGATCATGAAGCTTTATACCGACGAGGAGTATGACCAGGTGGATATCATTTATAACCTGTTCAAAAACGCTGCTACCCAGATCCTGACCGAAGAGCAATTCCTTCCCATCCAGCTCCGGAAAATGGCAGAGGAGCAGGACGTATCCAGGAATGTGGATTATATTTTTGAGCCCTGCAAGCGATACATCGTGGAAGAATTGATCCCCAGGTCGCTGAAGCTGCAATTTTACAGGGCGATCCTGGATTCCCATGCAGCCGAACACGGGGCACGGATGACAGCCATGCACCAGGCGACCGACAACGCCACCGAGCTGCTGAAGGAGCTGAGCCTGCAGTACAACAAAGCCAGGCAGGCGGCCATTACCAAAGAGATCAATGAGATTGTCGGTGGTGCCGAGGCACTGAAAGGATAGCTCACTGCAGGGAGATCAGGACCATCAGGGTTCCTGTCCCCGAGGTGTGCGATCCCAACGCTTTCCCGATCACCGCATTGCGCCTTTGCTCATTTTCTGCCACAATGGACCGGAGTGATTCAAAGTCCGTCGCCTGGTTTATGTCCAGAAGGCTCCATTTCATGGCATGTCCCTCAATGGAAGAGGTGGTCAGAAGGTCACCCGGACGGATGGGACCGTTCTCATCGGTGACCTTCACCGGGACACGGCCGGTCAGTGCCAGCCTGGTGGCGCGCACGTCCGGGATCGCTTCGCCCGTCTCCTCATCCATCACCAGCTCCATTCCCATCACCATGTGGGGCTTCGTGGAAACCACCCCCAGAACAGATGTCTGGTAAGGTTCCTGTGAGCGGATGACACTTTCAACCATTTCCGGGTCGGCCACAAGCACATCCCCGGGTTCGGTATTGCCGTGTGTGTCGTAAATATACTCCGCCACGTCGATGGCATCCCCCGTGCGAAGATCCGCATAAAGCCCCTGGTAGGTATCAGAAGTTGCCTGTCCGTTGAAATAACCGCTGAATACATTGCCCACATCTGGATCTGTGCTGTACATCCTGGAATACAGCCCGGTGGCAGTTGTATATGTGTTTTCGGAGGTGATCCGGCTGTAGTGGTAGCTGTTGTATAAATTGTTGAAACCGTACAGGTAGACCCCGTATGTTGCTTCCTGCGGCCTGATGTATGTGGAGCCGTTCTTATTTACACGGAATGCATCATGGGTCTCATCCCTGGATGCCCCGTTCCCGATCTGGAAAAGCGGATCGGTGGGGATCCATTCCCCGGGATTCCCGGTCGACTGGTTATAGGTTCCGATCGCGAATGAGTTCACGGATGCGGCACTGGTGTAGCGGCCGAAAGCAGTAGCAAACTGTCCTTCGGTCTTGTTGGCAAATCCTCCGGCAAATGAATAGGGGGCCACTGCCTGGTTCCCGAACCCGACTGCCGTGGAATAAACATCCATGGCATCGTTGAACACCCCCATGGCAATCCCTCCGTTTTCGGCACGGTTCCCGTTCCCCATGGCCATGGAGTAGGTCCCGATGGCCTGGTTGTCCCTGTCTGCAAAAATAGGCAGGGTCACAAAGGTACCTTTGGTCGATCCGGATTCCTTGGGCGGTTCAAATTGGGGATCCTCTCCTTTGGGAAACAGCGGGGGAAGGATGATAATGGGGGGGATGAAGTTAAACGTCCTGTAATAATAAGCTCCCAGGGAGATCGACCGGAGCCCGGCCGCCAGTGCATTGTAGCCGATGGCGGTGGCAAGCTGGCCGGAAGCCTCGGATCCTGTTCCGATGGCCACCGATGCCCTGCTTGAAGCGATCGAGGAAGAACCGATGCTGACGGAGGTGTCACCCGATGCAAAAGCACTCGTCCCCATGGCCACGGACGAATATCCGCTGGCGCTGGAGCCGACCCCGATGGCGAAGGATTTATCCCCTGAAGCCACGGCCCCGGATCCCATCGCATAGGCGTCGCTGCCTTCCGCGATGCTCCTGTTGCCGAATGAGGTGGAATAGTTCCCGATGGACATACTCCGGTACCCGAACGCCTGGGAGTAATCTCCCATGGACACCGACCTGAAGCCCATGGCGGTGGAATTGCGGCCCACACTGTCCGCCGAGCCCACATGGATATTCCCTGCAAGGAAGGCTTCTTTGAGCGGGTACCACATGATCTGGGGATTGTCCTCCACCACATCCACCGTGCGGCTTCCGGACACATTCAGAAAGATGTCATCGGCGATCCCTTTGGAGCGGTTGTACCCCCCCACCGCAAATCCGCCTTTCACTCCTTTGGTATCCGGATCGGCGTCGATGTACACCCTGACACTGTCCGAAGTGACACGCATGTATTCCTGTGTAACCCCCTTCGAGGGGTGGTATCCGCCCACCGCAAATCCGCCTTTCACGCCTTTTTTGGCGGTGGTATCCACGTACACCCAGACCATGTCCTCATACACGGCAAAAACGGGCTGTCCGTCTTTTCTTCGTACCATGAACAGCGCTTCCCCCGGTTGGGTCTCCTCCCCCGGTTGCACACTGAAATTCCCCGCCGCATTTTTTGCCGAAGCGGCAAAACGTGCCATGGGCACCGTCTGAATGGGTGCTCCTCCCATATCCATGAATTCCCTGTCCTGCCTGATCCACAGGTGCAGGAAGTAGGGACCGGCCGACCAGTCGATTTCCTCAAAAGAATCGACGGACCCGGTTTTGTTCATGGCCGCCGGATCTCCGACCGTCAGCGTGAACAGTCCCAGGGATGTGGTCTGTACGTCATGTTCTTCCTGCCAGATGAGGGTCCCGTTTATATCACCGGAATGAATGGCGATCCTCACGCTGAGCGGCTGGTCCGGGAGGGGACTGCCCGACAGGTTCCGGGCCACAGCCTGATAGGTGAAGCCCTGTTGTGCCTCCAGGTCGGGGCATGTGAAAAGTCCGATTAAAAATAGGATTGCAGCGGTGCCTGCGATTTTTACAATTCTTTTCATCTGTTTATGGTCAAAAGTGTTTTAAGGATCATCTTGCCGGACCCGGCGTGATGGCCCGGATGGTCCAAAAGTTAAGAAGAAATGGAAAAGCCCGGACGAGGCGGGAAAGCTTAATATACACAGGGACTGTTCATATCCGTCCGGGTATCAGTAAGCATCCCAGCTTTTGATGGTGATATCTTCCGGAGCGATTTTGCAGATCGCATAGATGAATGCGGACGCAAGGCGTGCATTGGTAATCAGGGGGATGTTGAAATCAACCGCCCCGCGCCTGATGCTGTAGTCATTGGAGAGTTCATGGGAGGAAAGGTCTTTGGGAATATTCACCACCAGGTCGATCTTCTTGGCCTTCAGGTAATCCATCACGTTGGGTTTCCGTTCCTCGTCGGGCCAGGCCAGATCGAGGGATGGGATCCCGTTCAGGTCCAGGAATTCGTGGGTCCCGTGGGTGGCAAACAACTGGTAGCCTTTTTCAACAAGCATCCTGCACGAATTGATCAGCTCGACCTTGGAGCGCATTTCACCGGTGGAGAGCAGTACGTTTTTCCGCGGGAAGGTGTAGCCAACCGACAGCATGGCTTTCAGGACCGCCTCGTAATAATTCTCTCCGATGCATCCCACTTCACCGGTGGAGGCCATGTCCACCCCCAGGACCGGATCGGCTTTCTTCAGCCTGGAGAATGAGAACTGGGGCGCCTTGCAGCCAATGTAATCCAGGTCAAAGATGGATTTATGCGGTTTTTCCACAGGGATATTCAGCATGATCCTGGTGGCCTGGTCTATCAGGTTTGATTTGAGGACCTTGGAAACAAACGGCATGCTGCGGGAGGCCCGGAGGTTGCATTCGATCACCTTGATATCGTTGTCCTTTGCCAGGAACTGCACATTGAACGGACCCGAGATCTCCAGTGCGGCGGCCAGCTGCCGGGTGATTTTTTTGATCCTTCGCACCGTTTCGAAATAGATCTTCTGCGGAGGGAATACCATCGTGGCATCTCCGGAATGAACCCCGGCAAATTCCACGTGCTCGGAAATCGCATAGGAAAAAAGTTCGCCATCGCGGGCCACCGCGTCGATCTCAATCTCCTTGGCCTGCTCGATGAATTCGGAGACCACCACGGGATACTGCTTGGATACATTGGCTGCCAGGGAGAGGAATCCTTCCAGTTCCTCGGGATTGGAAACCACATTCATGGCAGCCCCGGAAAGCACATAGGAAGGCCTGACCAGGACAGGGTAGCCCACCTCGTTTACAAAAGCATGGACCTCATCCATGCTGCTGAGTTCCTTCCATCTTGGCTGGTCGATCCCGAGCCGGTCCAGCAACATGGAGAACCTGTGCCTGTTTTCCGCATTGTCGATGGATCCGGCCGAGGTGCCCAGGATGTGAACACCCTGCCTGTGCAGCCGCATGGCCAGGTTGTTGGGGATTTGTCCGCCCATGGAGACGATCACCCCCCTGGGCTTTTCAAGTTCGTAGATGTCCAGGACCCGCTCGAAAGAGAGCTCATCAAAATAGAGCCTGTCGCATACATCATAATCGGTGGAGACCGTTTCGGGATTGTAGTTGATCATGATGGAGCGGTATCCCTCATCATTCAGGGTCTTCAGTGCGTTCACACTGCACCAGTCGAATTCCACACTGGACCCGATCCGGTATGCCCCCGATCCGAGCACGATCACGGACTGCTGGTCGTGGATGAATTCCACATCATGCTCGTTCCCGCCGTAGGTGAGGTACAGATAGTTGGTTTGGGCGGGATACTCGGCGGCCAGGGTATCGATCTGTTTCACACAGGGAACGATCCCCCGTCCGGTGCGGTGTTCGCGCACCTCAAGCATGTTTTCCGTCACGTCGCCGTGCATGACCAGGCGGGCCACCTGGAAATCACTGAATCCCGCTTTCTTGACACTGACAAGCAATGCATCATCCAGCCGGTCCAGGGAGGGTACCTGCTCCAGGCGGATCTTCAGATCATGGATGTTCTTGAGCTTCACAAGGAACCACCTGTCAATTTTCGTCAGCTCGTGGATCCGGTCGATGGTGTAGCCCTCGTTCAGTGCTTTTTCAATGACCAGGATCCGCATGTCTGTGGGTTCCGATAATTCGCGATCGATGTCATCGATTTCCACATGGTGGTTCCCCACGAACCCGTGCAGTCCCTGTCCGATCATCCGGATCCCTTTCTGGATCGCCTCTTCAAAACTCCGGCCGATGGCCATTACCTCCCCGACGGATTTCATGCTGGAGTCGATCAGCCTGGAGACTCCCTGGAATTTATTGAGGTCCCATCGGGGGATCTTGCAAACGATATAATCCAGGGCCGGTTCAAAGAATGCGGAGGTGGTCTTTGTGATGGCATTACGCAGCTCATGCAATCCGAATCCCAGGGCCAGTTTGGCCGCCACAAAAGCCAGGGGATAACCGGTGGCCTTACTGGCCAGTGCCGAGGAGCGCGACAGCCTGGCATTCACTTCAATGACCCTGTAATCTTCCGAGCCGGGGTCCAGGGCATATTGAACATTGCATTCCCCGATCACCCCGATATGCCTGATGATGTCGATGGACAATTTCCGCAGGGTATGGTACTCGCTGTTTGTCAGGGTCTGGGACGGGGCCACAACGATGCTTTCGCCCGTATGGATCCCCAGCGGGTCAAAATTCTCCATGTTGCACACCGTGATGCAGTTGTCGAATTGGTCCCTGACCACTTCATATTCCACCTCCTTCCACCCCTTGAGTGATTCCTCCACCAGGATCTGCGGGGAGTAGGAAAAAGCCTTGTTCGCCAGCCTCTCCAGTTCCTCGCTGTCGTCACAGAACCCGCTTCCCTGTCCCCCCAGCGTATAAGCTGCCCTGATAATGATGGGATATCCCAGTTCACCGGCAGCCCTGTGGGCGTCTTCCACCGAGGTGACGGCAATGCTCCTGGGGGTTTTTACATGGATCTCCCTGAGCTTTTCCACAAACAGCTCCCGGTCCTCGGTATCCATGATGGCACGGACGGGAGTCCCCAGCACCTGCACCCGGTGCCTTTCAAGTGCCCCGGAGCGGAAAAGTTCAACCCCGCAGTTCAGCGCCGTCTGGCCTCCGAAAGCCAGCAGGATCCCGTCCGGTTTCTCCTTCTCCAGGATCCGCTCCACGAAATAGGGGGTAACCGGCAGGAAGTAGATCCGGTCGGCGATCCCTTCCGAGGTCTGGACCGTGGCAATGTTGGGATTGATCAGAACGGTCTGGATCCCCTCCTCCCGGAGGGCTTTAAGGGCCTGGGACCCGGAGTAGTCAAATTCCCCGGCTTCGCCGATCTTCAGCGCTCCCGACCCCAGAACGATCACCTTTTTGATCCCGTCTTTTCTCATAATTGACTCTCCTCGCAGCAAGCTGCGAGGAATCATCGATTAATTGTTTATTTTAATTGTGCTCGCTAACCCCGAAGTAGAACTTTGGGGAACCGAGCTTGCGAGCTCGACGCAGTCAATGCGCTCGCGTAATTCAGCCGGCCATAAAAATAGAAAAAAATGCGGACAGACTTGCATCCAATAAAAAATAATGTATAAATTTGCATTATATTTGTATAAATATGCACACATTAACTACCGGATGGCATGAAACAGAGGAATGAAAGGCTGATGGAAATCAGGCGGATCATCAGCCGCAGGCACATATCCAGCCAGGAGGAACTGATGAAGCTATTGGAGAAGCAGGGGTATGAACTGACCCAGGCGACCCTTTCCAGGGACCTGAAGTACCTGAAGGTAGCAAAGAAGCCGGACGACCGGACCGGATACGTGTACGTGTTGCCGGACAGCGATAAACCGTCCGGAAAGGTTCCCCGGCCTGCTTCATCCTATTACGGATTTGTATCCATCGATTTTGCACGGGGAATGGCCATTGTGAAAACTTTGCCCGGTCATGCCCAGAGCCTGGCCTTTACGATAGATAATCTGAACGCCTACGAGATTGCGGGAACCGTAGCGGGTGACGATACGATCCTGATCATTCCCAGGGATGGTGTCACCAGGAGCGATCTGGTCAACCTGCTTCAGGTGAAAATCCCCGGCCTTGTGAAACAACTTGTCAATTAAAAAAGAACGATCATGCAAAAAGATATCGGGATCACCATCGCATCGGTAAAACACCTGGAATATGTTCCCCGGATCGAACAGGCCCTCATGGAGGCATCCCTACAGAAAAACACGGGGATTGCCGTCAGAAGCGCCGCATACCTGACTGCGAAGATCATGGAAGGGAAATCGGTCATCGCATGCGGCTCGGACGGGGAATGGGCCGGATTTTGCTACATCGAATCCTGGGGCCACAGCAGGTTCGTGGCAAACAGCGGACTGGTCATATCCCCTGCTTTCAGGGGGATGGGGCTGGCAGGTGAGATCAAAAAAAGGGCACTGGAATTGTCCATGGAATTGTTTCCGGGCGCAAAGCTCTTCGGGCTTACCACCAGCCTGGCGGTAATGAAAATCAACAGCAGGCTGGGATACCAGCCGGTCACTTTTTCGGAACTCACCGACGATGAACAGTTCTGGAAAGGATGCGAGACGTGTCCCTATTACGACATCTTGGTCCGGACCAAACGCACCCATTGCCTGTGCACAGCCATGATCCTGGATCCGGCCGGGGATCAGGGCCTAAACGGGGAGAAACACCGGTCAGCCGTCAACCTGAAGATGAACCACACCTGATTCAAAATGGAAAAAAAGAAGGTATTGCTGGCACTCAGCGGGGGACTGGACACATCGTTCTGCGCGGTGTACCTGACCAGGGAAAAGGGCATGGAAGTGCACTCGGCCGTTGTGAATACCGGCGGATTCAGCAAAGAGGAGCTGGAACAGCTGCGTCAGCATGCAAAGAAGCTCGGGGTCGCTTCCCACACGGTCCTGGATATGACAAGTGAATATTACCGGAAGTGTATCCGGTACATGATTTTCGGGAATGTGCTGCGGAACCGCAGCTATCCGTTGTCGGTCAGTTCGGAGCGTACATTTCAGGCCATCGCGCTGGTCAGACATGCGAAGGAACAGGGTTACGGAAGCATTGCACATGGCTCGACCGCTGCCGAGAACGACCAGGTCCGCTTCGACATGGTATTCCGGGTGCTCGCCCCTGACCTGGAGATCATCACCCCCATCAGGGAGCTGCAGATCTCCAGGGAGGATGAGATTGAATATCTCCGCAGGCAGGGGATCGGGATGAACTTTGAAAAAGTAAAATACTCCATCAACCAGGGGCTCTGGGGGACCAGCGTGGGGGGAAAGGAAACCCTGAATTCAGGGGATGAATTGCCTGAAGAGGCCTATCCGGCCGAAGTGAGGAAAACAGGTACGGAACTGGTTACCCTTGAGTTCAGCCGGGGAGAGCCGGTAGGTCTCAACGGAAGGAAGCCCGGATCTCTGGAAGTGATCAGGGAGCTGGAAAAAATGGCTGCGCCCTGGGGTGTGGGCAGGGATGTGCATGTGGGGGACACCATTATCGGGATCAAGGGACGGGTCGGATTTGAAGCGGCTGCCGCCCGTCTGATCATCGACGCCCACCTGGCGCTGGAAAAACATGTGCTCACCCGCTGGCAACTTCACTGGAAGGAGCAGGTGGGCAACTGGTACGGGATGTTCGTCCATGAGGCACAGTACCTTGAACCGGTCATGCGGGACCTGGAGCAATTCATGGAATCCTCTCAGAGTAATGTGACGGGGAAAGTGATGATCAGGATCAGGCCCTATCATTATGCGGTCACAGGCGTGGAATCCCCGTTCGATCTGATGAACCCTGAATATGCCTCTTACGGGGAGATGAACCTTGCCTGGTCGGCTGCAGAGGTGGATGGTTTTACAAAGATCCTGGGAACCCAGCAACGGATCTGGTACGCGGTCAACGGATCCGCGGAGTAACAAGATAGGAAATGAAAGTAACGGAAATGAAGATAGGGATCATCGGGGCGGGTAACATCGGCGGTGCCATCGCAAAAGGAATGGTCGCACACGGGAAGATGGCACCTTCGCAGGTCTGTCTGTCCAGGAAGCGGACCGGCCTGCTGTCTGATTTTAAAAAGCTTGGTTACCAGGTTACAGACAACGAGAAACTTCTCTCATCCTGCGATGTCATCATCCTGGCTGTCCTTCCCGGCCAGGCGGAAGAGATCCTGCATTCAATGGCACACCGGCTGAAGGAAGGGAAAAAAACACTGATCAGCACGGTGGCCGCGGTGACCATCAGTGAGATCCGTGAATGGTGCGGATCCGGCCTCCCCGTGGCCAGGATCATGCCCAACATTGCTGCAGAATACGGCGCATCCATGACCTGTATCGCCGGGGAGGATGAAACGGCCGTTCAGATCGCACAACAACTATTTGAACCGCTCGGACAGGTGATGGTCATCAGAGAACAGCTCATGCCGGCTGCCACCGTCCTGGCCGCATGCGGCATCGCCTTTTTTCTCAGGTTCATCAGGGCGGTTTCACAGGGCGGCATTCAGATCGGTTTCCATGCCGACGAGGCGGGGCTGATCGCCGCACAGACGGCAAGGGGCGCTGCGGAGCTTCTGATGAAGACAGGTCACCACCCGGAAACTGAAATAGACCGGGTCACAACACCGATGGGATGCACCATCGCGGGACTGAATGAAATGGAGCACTTCGGGCTCACATCGGCCATGATCAAAGGAATTCTCAAATCCCATTCGGGGATCGAAGATCTGAAATGAAACAACAGGCCTCACATATCGCCCTGCTGACCGAAATGCTTGCCATCCCGGCATACAGCCGGGAGGAGGGAGCGCGCGCGGATTTTCTCGAGCAATATTTAGTGTCCCGGGGGCTTCATGTGCAAAGGATCCATCAGAATCTGCTGGTTGGGGCACCGGACGGATCCCTGTCACCCGCCGGAAAAAAGGAGCCGAAACCGCGGATCCTGCTGAATTCTCATCTGGATACGGTGAAGCCGGTGGCGGGCTGGAAGGGCGATCCCCATCGGCCCCAGATCGGACCGGACCGGATCACGGGTCTGGGAAGCAACGATGCTGGTGCGTCGGTGGTGGCCATGATCGCCACCTATCAGACACTGTCTGTCACCCTGAACAGGGACATGGAGCTCTTGTTGCTGATCAGTGCCGAAGAGGAAATTTCAGGACCCGACGGGATCACCGCTGTTCTGCCGTTACTGGGAGACATTGACGGTGCGATCGTGGGGGAACCCACCGGAATGCAGCCAGCAGTGGCTGAGCGGGGACTGATGGTGGTGGATGGTGTGGCAAGGGGAAAAGCTGGTCACGCCGCCCGCAACGGGGGAGAAAATGCCATCTACACAGCCGTGGAGGACATCCGGGCCATCTCCGGTTTACAGTTTGATAAAAAATCGCAATGGCTTCCCGCTCCGGGAGCACAGGTGACCATGATCAGTGCCGGGACGAACCACAATGTGGTACCGGACCTCTGCCGGTATGTGGTGGATGTGAGGAGCAACGACAGGTACAGCAACCGGGAGATGCTCGAGGTGATCAGGTCGGTCTGCAGGGCGGAACTCACTCCCCGTTCCACCAGGCTGGAACCCTCCTCCATTGACCCGGATCATTTCCTGACGGAAGCCATCCGGAAATGCGGACTCCGGCCCTATGGTTCATCCACCCTGTCGGACATGGCGCTCATGCCATTTCCGTCCGTTAAGATGGGACCGGGCGATCCGTCCAGGTCACATACAGCGGGAGAATTCATCCTGTTCAGCGAGCTGGAGGAGGGACTGAAAGGATACACCTCCCTGTTGCTGACCCTGTCGGAAATGTTCCGGAAACAAAAAATAAAAAATACAGCGGATGAAACTCTGGGATAAGAATATTTCCACCGGGCAGCGGATCCTGTCATTTACCACGGGAAGGGATCCCGAGTTTGACCTGCAGCTGGCACCCTATGATGTGATGGGTTCCATGGCACATGCCATCATGCTGGAGGAGACTGGCCTGATCAGCAGGGACGAAGCAAAAATGCTGCTGGACGGGCTGACCGGTATTTATGAACATGCTGCAAAAGGGGAGCTGGAGTTGGGGGAAGGGATCGAGGACATTCATTCCCAGGTGGAAATGATGCTGACCGAAGCGCTGGGTGATCCGGGCCGGAAGATCCACACCGGCCGTTCCCGGAACGACCAGGTCATGCTGGATATCAAGCTGTTTTTGCGGGATGAGATCAGGGAGCTGACCGGACAGGTGTTTTCACTGGGTGAGCTGCTCTGCCGGCAGGCGGAAATGTACCGGGATGTGCTTATGCCGGGCTACACCCATATGCAGGTGGCCATGCCCTCCTCTTTCGGGCTCTGGTTCGGGGCTTATGCGGAAGCACTTTCGGATGACATACAGTTCATGCACGGGATATATGCGGTCATCAACCAGAATCCGCTCGGATCGGCAGCCGGCTTCGGCTCTTCTTTCCCGGTGGACAGGGAACTGACCACCCGGCTGCTGCAGTTTGACAACCTGCATGTCAGTTCGGTGAACGCCCAGATGAACCGGGGGAAGACCGAGTGGTACATGGCTTCGGGAATCAGTGCCCTGGCATCCACACTGGCGCGCCTGGCCATGGATACCGTGTTGTATGCGGGACAGAACTTCAACTTCATATCACTCCCGGAGGCGCTTACCACGGGTTCCAGTATCATGCCCCACAAAAAGAATCCCGATGTGCTGGAGCTGATCAGGGCACGATGTAACCGGCTCGTCCGGCTGCCTTCGGAGATCAGTGCCGTGACCACAAACCTCATCTCGGGGTACCACAGGGATTTCCAGATCCTGAAGGAGATCCTGCACCCGGCCATCGGCGAGTTGATGGCCTGCCTGGCCATGATGCAGCATGTGATGGGCCAGGTTTCGGTGAACAAAACAATCCTGGAGGGAAAGACATATCAGCACATCTATTCCGTTGAGGAAGTGAACAAGAAAGTGATGGACGGGATGTCCTTCAGGGATGCCTACAGGGAAGTGGCTGCAGAAATTGAAAAAGGCCGTTACAGGCCCGGCCGGGAACATTCCTATACCCATCTCGGCAGCATAGGGAATCCCGGCATTTCAGAGATCAGGACAAAGCTGGAAAAGGCTTACGGGGCATTCCGCTTTGCCGGCACTTCAGAGATTGTACAGGCATTGAAAAACTATTACAGCGAAAAATGACACACAGAAAATACCTCAAATACAAAAAAAAGATTGTGATCAAGGTGGGCACGAGCCTGCTCACATATGAAAACGGGAAGATCAACCTCCAGCGGATGGAACGGCTTGTCAGGGTGATGGCGGACCTTCACAACAGCGGCAGGGAACTGATCCTGGTCACCTCCGGTGCGGTGGGCATGGGAGTGGGCATGCTGGGACTTGACGAGAAACCCCGTGACCTGGTGAAGAAACAGGCGCTCGCGGCCATCGGTCAGGTGGGACTGATCCGGCTTTACCAAAAATTCTTCGACGAGTACCACAAAACCGTGGCCCAGGTATTGCTGACCAGGGACGGGATCGAGAATGCTGTCCGTCGCCGGAATGCGAGGAACACCCTGATCCAGCTGATCGAGATGGGGATCATCCCGGTGGTGAATGAAAATGACACGGTAAGCACCGTGGAGATAGAGTTCGGGGACAATGACACCCTGTCGGCCGCGGTGGCCACCCTGGTCCATGCCGATTTGCTGATGATCCTCACCGATACCGACGGCGTATTTACGTCGGATCCGCATATTCACAGGTCGGCCCGGAAAGTGCCCAAGGTGATGAACGCCGGCGACGATCTGAAAGATGTGGATATGAACGGCTCCTCAAAAATGGGATCGGGGGGAATGGCATCCAAGGTGGCCGCAGCGGAACTGTGCCGTGAGCATAACGTAGACGTGATCATCGCTGACGGAACCGATCCGTATACCATCCTGGATGTGCTGGACGGGAAGGATCTGGGTACCTTTTTTGTCAGCGAAACAACGAACTTACAGGCGGGTTAGTCTGTAGTCGAGAGTCGAAAGTCACAATAGTATTGGCGACTCTCGACTTTTGACTCCCGACTAGCTAACGACTCTCGACTAATTAACGACTAACGACTTTTGACTCTCGACTAAATGATGGAAGTACTTAATGAGATAGGGAGGAACGCACAAAAGGCTTCAGGGGAGCTGGCAGTGCTTCACACGGAAATGAAGAACGGGATATTGCTGCGGGTGGCTGAATTGCTTGAAAGTTCTGCCGCAGAGATCCTTGAAGCCAACAGGAAGGACCTGAAAGAGGCCGGGAAAGCAGGGCTTCAGGGGGCCATCCTGGACAGGCTGACGCTGACGGAAGAGCGGATCAGGGGGATCGCGGAGGGACTGAGGCAGGTGGTGCAACTGGAAGATCCCATCGGAGAGATTGAAATGATGAAAAAGCGGCCAAACGGGCTGCTCATCGGGAAAAAAAGGGTTCCCCTCGGGGTGGTGGGGGTGATCTATGAATCCAGGCCCAATGTAACTGCCGATGTGGCGGGACTCTGTATCAAGACGGGAAATGTGTGCGTGCTCAGGGGAGGGAAGGAAGCGTTCTTATCCAACAATGCCATCGTGAATGTTTTCCACAAAGCCCTTGGTGAATACGGACTGGATCCTCATATGGTGCAGCTGGTCGGGGACACCACCAGGGAAAGTGCGCTGGCCATGATGAAACTGGACGCATACCTGGATATCCTCATCCCGCGGGGCGGGGCGGGACTGATCCGTGCGGTGGTGGAGAACAGCACGGTGCCTGTCATTGAAACAGGCGTGGGGAACTGTCACGTATACGTGGACGAGGATGCCGATCCGGAAAAAGCCGTACCCATTGTTTACAATGCGAAGACCCACCGTCCCGGGGTGTGTAATGCGGCGGAAAGCCTGCTGGTGCATGAAAAAGTGGCGGGGAAACTGCTTCCGCTCATCGGAAAAGCATTGCTGGAGGGTGGTGTGGAGATCCGGGGAGATGCGTCCACCTGCCGTATCATCCCCGAAGCCGTGCCCGCCACGGAGGAGGACTGGTCCGCCGAGTACCTGGACCTGGTGATCAGTTCAAAGGTGGTGGATTCCCTGGAAGCAGCGGTGGATCACATCAACAAATACGGGACCGGGCATTCGGAGGCCATTGTGACCGAGAATTACACCCATGCCCAGTATTTCCTTGACCGGGTGGATGCCGCTGCTGTCTATGTGAATGCCTCCACCCGCTTTACCGACGGATTTGAATTCGGATACGGGGCGGAGATCGGAATCAGCACCCAGAAGCTGCATGCCCGGGGCCCCATGGGACTGAAGGAACTGACCACCTACAAGTATGTGATCTACGGGAACGGGCAGATCAGGTAATCCGCTCCCCACCAAAACATTATGACAGTGAAAATGCCCGGTGACAACAAGTACCTATATAACGGCAAAGAACTTCAGGACGAGCAACTCGGCGGCCACCTTACGAAACCGCACGGTGATCAGCCTGTTGATCTACCAGATTCTTCGCCTTACGGAGGTCACCCGGATCCGGCTTGAGGATATCGATCTGGATAGTGGAACAATTTACCTCCGGGCAACGATCAGAACCACTGACAGGACATTAACCCTTAGACCCAACCAGGTGATGCTGCTTCATGATTACATCCATAAAGTAAGACCAGGGTTACTCAAAACCGATACGAACCATCTGGTGGTGACCCTTCGGGGCACAGCGGAGACCGGCGAGGGGATCTCCTACCTGGCGGAAACGTTCAGGCCGCTGTTCCCGGATCGGACGCTGAACACAGGGACGATCCGCCAGAGCGTGATCACGAACCTGTTGAAGGAGGGCAAGGATCTTCGGGTGGTCCAGGTCTTTGCCGGGCACAAGAAGAACAGCACCACGGCGCGCTAACGCCAGTGCGGACTGGAGGAGCTGCAGGCGGCCATTGAGAAACATCATCCCCTGGGGTGAACCTTTAAGATCGCATAATGCGAGCATAAAACAGAGACAATTACTTTTAAATACAGAAGACCCAGCATACAATGGCAGAAGAAGAGAGTTCAATTATAAGACAAGAAGCAGTTATAGCCAGTAAGATCATTACACTAAGAGATGAAAAGGTTATCCTTGATGTTCATCTAGCGGAGTTATATGATGTTGAAACCAGGGTTTTAAAACAAGCTGTTCGTCGTAATAAAGATCGTTTTCCCGATGATTTTATGTATGAACTTACTGATGATGAAATAGATGCTGTGGTATCACAAAATGTGATACCTTCAAAAAAGTATCTTGGTGGTGCTGCTCCTTTTGCTTTTGCAGATAATGGAGTTGCTATGCTATCCAGTGTTCTTAACAGTAAGAAAGCGGTAGAGGTAAACATCGCAATCATGCGTACGTTCACCATGATACGAAAGATGCTGTTAGTAAACAAAGATGTCATGAAGGAAATAGATGCGATAAAGAGGACCATCTCTGATCAGAGTAAGAATATCCAGCTAATCTTCGAGTACCTGAAACAACTGGAGCAAGCCAAACAGCAGCAACTGGACCAACAAAATCGAAAACGGATAGGGTATAAACGCAAGAACGAGCAGTAACCCCCAAAAAACAAAATCCCCGTCCCGCCCTGCAGGCGCACGGAAGGTGTCCAACCTGAGAATGTTGAGTCCAGAGCAGGGCTTAGCACATACAAGTAACTCACAGGCTGGCTTTGATGTTATCCAGGAACAAATCGAACAGGTATGCCGTATCGGTGGGCCCTCCCGATGCTTCCGGGTGGAACTGGGTGGAGAAGAAAGGTTTCTCCACGTGTCTCATCCCCTCATTGGTATTGTCGTTGAGGTTCATGAACAGGGGCTCCCACCCCGCGGGAAGGGTTTTGTTGTCAATGGCATATCCGTGGTTCTGGGAGGTAATGTAGGCTTTGTCCGTTCCCACCTCCAGGACAGGCTGGTTGTGACTGCGGTGCCCGTACTTCAGCTTGTATGTGTCAGCCCCTGCTGCAAGGCCCATCAGCTGGTTTCCCAGGCAGATCCCGAAAATGGGGGTGTCTGATTCGAAGCAGCGGGACAGGGTCCGGATGGTGGCGGTGCACCGCTTGGGATCTCCCGGTCCGTTCGAAATGAACACGCCGTCATATTCTTCATTGCTGATGTCGTGGTCCCACGGTACGCGGATCACGGTGGTATCCCTTTTGAGCAGGTACCTGATGATGTTGTATTTGACTCCGCAGTCCAGCAGCAGGATGCGGTACCGGCCGGATCCGTAAACTTTCCGCTCGTTCGTGCTCACCTTTGCCACCAGGTTCTCCTGGTTCGGGTCGTAAAAATCAGGCTCTTGTTCATCGTAGATCACCTTGCCGAGCATGGAACCTTTCTCGCGCAACAATTTGGTGATCATCCTTGTATCCACGTCAAAGATCCCGGGGATCCGGTTCTGTTTCAACCAGTCGCCCAGGCTGCGTTCGGCATTCCAGTGGGAATATTCCCAGGAATAGTCGGAAATAACCAGGGCAGAAATATGCAGTTTGTCCGATTCGAAGAACTTGTACAGTTCGTTTTCGGAATCCTCCCGGGGCACTCCGTAATTTCCCACGATGGGATAGGTGAGGACCAGGATTTGCCCCTTGTAGGACGGATCCGTCAGGCTTTCGGGGTAACCGGTCATGGCCGTGTTGAAGACCACTTCACCTGCCGTGCTCTCCTCGAATCCAAAGGATTTACCGGAGAAGGATGAGCCGTCCTCGAGGAGCAGTCTGATGGGTTTAATATCCATGGGTCATATCCGGGTGTCAGGATTCGAGTTTTTCCAGGTTATTGATGATCAGCTCCGCCTGTTCGGGCGATATGCGCTTCCCGATGATCTCTTTGTCCCGGTTCAGGAGGAAAAGCTGCGGGTATGCCTGCAGGTTGTACAGTATGCGGAACTCATTGCTGTAGGGGCTCCAGCAGTTGATCCAGTCGTACATCCCGTGGTCATTGATAAAATCCACCCATTTCTCTTTTCCTTCCACGGAGTTGATCACATGCACGGAGACAACCTCCACATCCTTGTCCTTCAGTCTTTGATATACCTCATGGAGGGCGGGCGTAATGGTTTTACAATGCCCGCAGTCCGCTTCCCAGAAATAAATGATGGTGTATTTTTTGTCAATGTCATGGATGAAGAAGTTTTCCCCGATATGCGGATCGCGTTTGATGGCGGTATCCTGGGCGGCCATCTGGAAATGCTCGGCCGGGATCCGGCGCATGAGCAGATCGGGAGCCTTCTGTCCGATCAGGGTGGGTTTGCTTCTTTCCAGGTTTTCTTTCAGCTTGGAAATGAAATCGGGACTGCTCCATGTGGCATCCGGGATGTAATAGTTTTCAGCGATATGGAAATAGACCACCTCCATTCCCATGTACTTGCTTTCGGCAAAATGATTGAAAAGCGTGATGAGCAGGTACCTGTAAAGATCCTCATTTCCCCGGGAGCCCTCCAGCAGGTAATCCACCACGGCGATCAGTGAATCGGTATGCTGGGTGGTGGCGCGGCTGATGAGGTTTTTGATCTTGTTTTCGTAGATCGGCGTATGCAGCAGGCGGATGTGAAAAGGATCGAAATGGTCCAGGTAATGGGCTTTGTAATAAAAATACCTTACCGAATCGTCATGCCTGCGTTTCCCGTTCAGAAGTTCATCGGGAGCAACAGGTTCGCGGGTGGCACCGATAAAATCGCTCACGAACAGCTCCCCGTGATCCGCTTCGATGCGGTCCATGTATTCCTCCATCTCCCTGTTGATCCGCTTCTGTGCATCCCTGATCCGTTCGGCCTCGTTATCATCTGAGGCCTTTTCCAGGAGGGCCTGCTGCGTCTCCAGCTCACTTCTTTTCAGCTGCAGGTAGTCTTTGTATTCCTGAAAGATCCGGTTATCCTCAGATCCTTCAAACCTGACGCTCCCTGCAAGATCAGCGGTGTCGGCCCTGATGGAAAGCATCTGGTCGTCCCCGAGCAGAAAATCGAAATAATGGTTCGGATCCAGGTAGATGAGGTACATTCCCCCGTCGAGCGCCTCGGGGCCGGAAAAGATGCCTTTCCCCTGCCTGTCAAGCTGAATGGTATCCATGGGGATCATCCGGGTTGTGAAATATTCACCCAGGACAAGGGTGTCGCCGGAAAGTCCCTTCATTTCAACCTCGATGCGGAACCCCTGGCCGTATGAGCTGGAATAACCGGACAGCACCAGACATGTCACCAGGGGCAAGATTCCTTTCAGATGCTTCATGCAACTTTCGTTTATTCGAAGCGCTAAAGTTAATGATTCTGGTGAATACATTCTTAATACATTCTTCATGCATATTGTTCAAGAGCTGTGCCAATCTTGACCTGAAATTCATTAACTTGCCTGATACAAAATCCGTCGTACCGCCATGTATACCCTGTCGGAAGCCCAGCACCTCGTCGAAAAACACATTCAGTCCGTATTTATTCCGGATACTCCGCGGGAGCTGTATGAACCGGTGAAATACATCCTGTCCCTCGGAGGGAAAAGGATCAGACCCGCGCTGGTTCTGCTGGCCTGCGACCTCTATTCGGGTGGTGTGGAATCAGCCCTGATGCCTGCCATTGCCATCGAAATGTTCCATAATTTCACGCTGGTCCACGACGACATGATGGACCGTTCGGACCTGAGAAGGGGGAGTCCCACCGTCCATAAAAAATACAATGAAAATGTGGCCATCCTTTCGGGAGATGTGATGTCCATTATGGCCAGCCGGCTGATGAACCAGGCTCCCGGGGTGGTGCTGAACACGGTCCACGATATCTTTACCCGAACCGCCATGCAGGTTTGCGAGGGACAGCAGATTGACATGAATTTTGAAGAACAGCTCACAGTCACCGAAGAGGAGTACCTGCACATGATCGAACTGAAGACAGCCGTATTGATCGCTGCCAGCCTGAAGATCGGAGCCCTCCTCGGGGGGGCGTCACAAAAGGATGCGGAGGACCTGTATGCATTCGGGAAGAACCTGGGGATTGCGTTCCAGCTGCAGGATGACCTGCTGGACACCTATGGAGATCCTGAAAAGACCGGGAAAAAAGTGGGGACAGATATCGTGGACAACAAAAAGACATTCCTGATGATCAAAGCCCTGGATCATGCGGATCAGGTTCAGAAAAAAGAACTTACAGGATGGCTCAGCCGGAAGGAGTTCGGGCGGGAGGAAAAAATTGAGGCAGTGGTTTCAATTTTTAATAACCTGAAAGTAAAAGAAATGACCGAAAACAAGATCGGGTATTTCTACGATGCCGCCCTGTTAAAACTGAGTAATCTTCAAAGGGAAGAAGACCGAAAAACGGAACTGTACAACTTCGCTTCCATACTGATGGAGCGGAAAAAATAAACATTAACCGGGGAAGGGGAACAGACTTTCTCCCGTGATCCCCAGCTCCATCATCAACTCGTCCTGTTCATATTGCTGGAGCAGGTATTTCATCTCTTCGACCTGGAACATGGCTTCGCTGATCTCTCTCTGAATCGACATGCTGTGCCTGGACTTCATGGAATTGTAATAGTTGTATTCATGAACGAGCGTTTCATAATATTCCCTGAGGATCTCGTTGGCCTTTTCCTCCTCGCCACACCTGTAATAGGCTTCAATGATCCCGGGATGGTGAACGATGCCTCCCCGGGGACCGGGCACGGTGATCCCTGTCACAAACTGGTCATAGGGAAGAACACGCGACGGGGCAAGTTCCATACAGCGGTCCAGCACCTCCACGGCTTTTTCGCACTTTCCCTCTTCCAGCAGCTGCAATGCCAGCCTGGTATAAAGAGATCTGAAACGGATCACCGAGAGGGTCCTGATGGTATAATAGTCCAGCTGCACGCCTTCCTGGTTCATATTTCCCCAGGTGAAGGTTTCCATCAGCCGCCTGTAGAGGGTATCGGTATTGATGCTCCCAAGTTCGATGATGCTCCTGTAGGGGGACTAGATGGGCACCACCCTGTATGCAAGTCCTTCCACCCGGTAGTACTCTTCAAGCCCGATGGATCCTTCATGCCCTCCCGATGTGTAGTAAATGGGACGTTTCCACTGATTGGTACCGAGAATATCCAGCTGTGCCAGGGTCCCCTTCATGATCTGGTCATTGGGAGTCAGCTGCAACCGGATTTCGCTGACGATCTCCTCAGCTTCCCCTGGAAGAACCGTTCCATGGGCAATGGCGGCTGCCGAGTCGACCTGCAGCAGGAGTTTGTGTGTGGGCAGGTAATCCACCTGTTCCCTGTTTCGCAACGGGATCTTCGTCCGGGGATCATCGCTCTTGATGAATGTGAGCAGGTAATCGAATGTGGCCCACCTTTCATTCTCTCTCACGTACAGGGATGTATTGACCCCGAGATCGTACTTGGACTGGGGCAGGGTGAAGGGAAGCGGCTCGGAATCATAATTCTGCCACCGCATCTGGTCAATGTACCAGTCCATATTGAGCAGCATCATGTTCACGATCCGCACATCCTCCCTGACCCCTTCCACATCCTGCACATACCAGAGGGGAAACGTATCATTGTCCCCCACGGTGTACAGGATCGCATCTTTGTCGCATGAGTTGAGGTAGTTGCGGGCGATGTCCCGGGCCGTGTACCTTCCCGAGCGGTCATGATCGTCCCAGTTTTGCGTGGCCATCAGCAGCGGGACCGCAAGGAATGTGACGGTGACCGAAAGGATGGCGCAGAGATTATGCCTGATCCGGGACTGCAGGATCTGATAGAATCCGGCGACCCCGATCCCGATCCAGATACTGAACGCATAGAAGGATCCCGCATAGGCGTAATCCCGTTCCCTGGGCTGGTAAGGGGTCTGGTTCAGGTAGACCACAATGGCGGCCCCTGTGAGGATAAACAGGCTCATCACCACCCAGAAATCCCGCGGGTAACGGTCCAGGTGGAAGAAAAGTCCCAGGAGACCCAGGATCAGCGGAAGGAAATAGTAGGTGTTCCTGGCCGGATGGTTTCGCATCCGGTCAGGCAGGTCTGTCTGCGGTCCGAGCCTCAACGCATCGATGGGCCGCACTCCGCTGAGCCAGTTTCCGTGGATCACGTTCCCGTGACCCTGGATATCATTCTGGCGTCCCGCAAAATTCCACATGAAGTACCTGAAATACATGTGTCCCAGCTGGTACCTGAAAAAGAACTCCAGGTTGTCCAGGTAGGTGGGGTTTTCCGGATTTCGTATGGTACCGAATTCCGCATAGGCCTGCCTGTGGTCCGACTCCCTGCTGTAGATTCTTGGAAGGAGTACCTTGTTCTCCTCCATCACCAGCTCCGGTTTCCGGTAGGCCACTTCATACCGGTTCTCTTCCTTGTTCAGGGTGTAAACAGGTTTTTTATACTCGATATCCACCACTTCCGCATTGTAGAAATGACCCCGGAGCAGGGGACGGTCACCGTATTGTTCCCTGTTCAGGTAGGAAAGGAGGGGATAGACATTATCGGGCCGGTTTTCGTTCATTGGGGGACCAGCCAGTGAACGGATCACGATCAGGGCATAGGAGGAGTAACCGATGATGATCACGGTGATGCTGACAAAGATGGTATTCAGGAGTACATTTTTCCCGGAATACTGTGTCCGGTAGATCCCGAAAGCCAGTGCGCCCAGCAGCAGCGCCACGTAAATAACGAGCCCGGTATTGTAGTGGAGTCCCACGGTATTGGTAAAGAACTTTTCCACCACGGTCGCCAGCTTCACGATTCCCGGAATGACAGCGTACATGATCCCCAGCAGGATGACCACCGAGATGGACAGTGCGTAGAGGACCCCTTTCCTGGTCACTTTGTATTTCTTAAAGTAATAAACCAGTACGATGGCGGGAATGGCCAGCAGATTCAGCAGGTGTACCCCGATGGAGAGGCCGATCAGGTAGGCGATCAGGATCAGCCACCTGTTCGCTCCGGATTCATCCGCCACGTTTTCCCACTTGAGAATGGCCCAGAACACAACTGCCGTGAACAGGGAAGAGGTGGCATACACTTCTCCTTCCACCGCGGAAAACCAGAAGGTATCCGAGAACGTACAGGCCATGGCACCCACAAATGAACCTCCCAGAAGGACGATCTTATGGGCAGTGGTCATTTCTCCGGTAGGGTTCCGGAGAATCTTTCCCAGCAGGTGCGCGATGGTCCAGAACAGGAACATGATGGTAAATGCACTGGCGAAAGCAGAAACCGAGTTGATCATCATGGCCACATTTTCCTCATTCCCTGCAAAAATTGAAAATACCCGTGCGATGATCAGCCAGAACGGTGCTCCCGGGGGGTGACCCACCTGCAGCTTGTAGGCACTGGCGATAAACTCTCCGCAATCCCACAGGCTGACCGTGGGTTCCAGCGTGAGCAGGTAAACGATCAGGGCGATGACAAAGCTCATCCAGCCCATTAAAAGATTCAGTCTTTTCAGTGCCATGATTTTTATTTGGTCTCTCAGCGTATTGACTGGCACGAATTTAATGCTTTTTTCATACCCTGCACAAAAAACAAATCATTTGAAAAATGTTGACATATACGAAAATGGAGACTATATTTGTGGTTCACACATTCCAAGGGACATGTCTTTAAAAGGAATGAACGATCTGGATATTACTTTCTACACCGATTACCCCGAATTCGAA
>Ga0272443_10000486_pt1 | contig 73519 bp, 55 predicted proteins | sample SSMAcet12_FD_193581 | JGI IMG/M metagenome (GOLD analysis project Ga0272443, IMG submission 193581) | Marine sediment archaeal communities from Little Sippewissett salt marsh, Falmouth, MA, United States - SSM-Acet-12 | ecosystem: Environmental > Aquatic > Marine > Wetlands > Sediment ...
AGAAGTGCCTTCAGTTGCCTCTCGGTAATGTGCCCATCCATTGACCTTCTCCTTGTTCTCTAAACTATTGGAGAACAAAGACTAACGCAACAAGAAGCAGCGCGCCAGGATATTTTCACAGACACCGCTGGAATCTTCACATCAATTTCGAACGACGGATCGGAAGAAACATCGCGACAGAGAAGCACGCCACGCCGATCGTGCCTGGCGCAAACGTGGTCTGGCTCGCCTGGCTGAGACACGCGGCACCGTTACCGCCACCGGCGAGCGGATGAACACCTATTTGTCACTGAGCCACGAGGGACCGTAAGCCACGTCCACCTTCAGCGGAACATCGAGCGGCAGCGCCGTGGTCATCGCCTCGGCAATCCATTGCGCGTGCGCCTCGGCCTCCGCCGCCGGCAGTTCGAATACGAGTTCGTCGTGAACTTGCAGCAGCGCGAGCACGGGCAGATGCTCGGTGTCGATCTTACGCTGGACGTTGAGCATGGCGACCTTGATCAGATCGGCGGCCGAGCCTTGAATAACGGTGTTGACGGCCAGCCGCTCGGCCAGGGCACGACGGCCGCCGTTGCTGCTGTCGAGATCGCGAATCTGACGCCGCCGGCCCAGGATCGTCTCGGCATAGCCGGTCGCTTTGGCCTTGGCAATGCACTGATCGAGAAACGCCCGAATCGAGCCGTACCGCGCGAAGTAGTCCTCGATGAACTGCTTCGCCTCCGCCGGTGCCATCCCCGTCGCCCGTGCCAATCCAAATGCCCCCTGCCCATAAATCACGCCAAAGGAGACCGATTTACTCCTGGATCTCATCTGCCCGGTGACCTCTTCGAGCGGCACGTTGTACACTTGCGAGGCAACGAAACGGTGAATGTCCTGATCGGCGGCAAAAGCGGCCCTCAGGGCCTCGTCTTTGGAGAACTCGGCCAGCAGGCGCAGCTCGATTTGGCTGTAATCCGCACTTAAGATGCAGTCGGTTTCCTTGGCGGGCACGAAGGCGGCGCGGATCTTGCGGCCGAGCTCGGTGCGAATGGGAATATTCTGGAGGTTCGGATCGCTGGACGAGAGCCGGCCCGTCGCGGTGACCGTCTGATTGAACGACGCGTGCAGCCGATTCGTGCGCGGGTTGATCATCCCGGCCAGCTTGTCGGCATACGTGTTCTTCAACTTGCTCAGCGTGCGATGCTCCAGCACGAGATCGGCGATCGGATGCTGGTCGGAAAGCGTCTCCAGCACGCTCGCATCCGTACTGCGTCCGGCCTTGCCCACGCGCCCGGACTTCAAACCCAGCTTGTCAAACAGAATCCCGGCCAGTTGCTTGGGCGAATCGATGTTAAACACACCCCCCGCCTGCTCGTAAATCTGCTCGTCGAGGAAATCCAGCGCCTCGCTCAGCTCCCCCGCCATCTGCCGCAGCAAAGCCGTATCGAGTGACACGCCGTTGTATTCCATCTGGGCCAGCACACTCACCAAAGGCATCTCCACCTCGGCAAACAGCTTCGCAATCCGCGGCATCGCCTCCAGTCGCGGCTGCAAATACGCATACAACTGCCACGTAACATCCGCGTCTTCGGCCGCATACTCACTCGCCACCGCCGTATCGACCATGTCGAACGTCAGTTGGTTCTTCCCCTTGCCGATCAAATTCACGATCGGGACACACTCGTAGTTCAAGTAGTCCCGCGCCATGTTGTCCATCGAATGGCTGCTCCGCCCCGGATCGAGGCAGTACGACGCCACCATCGTATCGAAGTACACACCCTGAATCGGCATGCCCGCATTGCGCAGCACCAGCAGATCGTACTTGATGTTCTGCCCGATCTTCTTGACGCTCTCGTCCGCCAGGATCGGCGCCAGCGCCTCGCGCACCTTCGCCAGGTCCAAATACGTTGCGCCCAGCGGCCCGCGTACGGGCAGGTAATACGCCCGATGCGTCTCCCAGCAGAACGACAGCCCCACCAGATCCGCCCGCATGGCGTCGACCGACGTCGTCTCCGTATCGACAGCAAACAGCTTCTGCTGCTTCAGCGCAGTGACAAACGACGCGAAGGCCTCGGGCGTATCGACCAGGGTGTACTCATGCGTCACGGTCTTGGCCGACGCCAATTCGTCCGGCCTGAACGACTCCGTTGGCGCTAGCGGATCGGGAGTTGCCGGCTCAGCGCTGGACGCACCCGCCGCATCGCTGTCCGCCTTCAGGCCGAGTTGCGTGAGCAGGCGCGTGAAGCCCAATTGGGCAAACAGAGGGCCCAGCTTGTCACGGTCGGGCGCCTCGTACCTGAATTTCTCATAGTCGATCTCGATCGGCACGGCGCAGTCCAATGTCACGAGCTTACGGCTCAGATACGCCTGCGCCTTGGCGCTGCGGAGGTTCTCGCCCCGCTTGCCTTTGATCTCGTCGGCGTGCTCGTAGAGCTGGTCCAGATCGCCATAGGTGCGGATCAGCTCGCGGGCGGTTTTCGGCCCGATCAGGGGCACGCCGGGCACGTTGTCGGCCGTGTCGCCCTCCAGCGCCAGGCAATCGACGATCTGCTCGGGCCCGATCCCCATCGCCTCTCGCATCACCTCCGGATCGGTGACCTTGCCCGACTTGATGTCGAACGCACTGACCCGCTCGCCCAGCAATTGCAGCAGATCCTTGTCCTTCGAGCAGATGCGCACGTCGATGTCGTCGGCCGCCGCCCTCTTGGCGAGCGTCCCGATGATGTCGTCGGCCTCATACCGGTCGATGCGCAGGATCGGAATGCGCAGCGCGTCGAGGATCTCCACGATCCGCTCGACCTGCACGGGCATATCCTCGGGCATCGGTGGCCGATTCGCCTTGTACTCGGCGTACATCTCGTGCCTGAACGTGGGCGGCTTGCTGTCCATCGCCACCACGATCATGTCGGGCTTCTCGCGTTCGATCAGGCCCAGCATGGCCATCGTGAAGATGTACGTCGCCTTGGTCGGTTCACCCGACGGGCTGGTCAACTGCTGCCGCATCGGGGCGTAGTAAGCCGCATAGATGTGGGCGTGACCGTCGATAATGTAAAGTGTCTTGGGCATGGCCGCCACTGTATGCGTCGCCGGGCGCACTGTCAAGCAAACCCCGGGCCACTTCCGCACCCAGCGGGCCAGCGCCAACGCGACCGACACACCCAGCGCCACCAGCACCTGCCGCCGACTCGGGCCGTACCGCTTGCGCGGGAAGTTCAGACAGGCAAATTCGCGGTGATATCTCAACGCCGCTCGGTCGTACGCCTGCGCCGCCTCGACCTCTGTACGAAACGAACCCAGGAAGATGTGACGGTAGTTGACAGTAATGAGCGCTTCCCAGAGCTGGCTCTTGGCCCGCCAGGCGACGCCCTTGTATTGCGAGACCCAACCTTTGCGCGCTCGCTTGAGACTGTTACGGCAGTTCTGAGTCCGCGTAGCCGGACGCAGGTTGGCCTTGCGGTTGTCCCAGCCGTCGTGATTGATATGGTCGACGAATAGTCCTTTACCAACCGGCAGAATCTCCCGATGCATGGAGTGATAACGATATCTGCCATTCTTTCCGCGCACTGCGCGAGCGGCGTAATACGTGCGCCCGTTCTCGTTGGCATGCCACTTGTATTGAGCCAGGCGTTCGTAGTCTTCCGGATCGACGATCGCGTACTGGCCCCTGGTCAGTGGAATCCTGCGAAACGCGTAGCCATACCGCAGGCGCCGACCGATCAGCACCAGGCAGATGCCGATCCGCGCCAGCCACAACGGAATGGTCAGCGTCACTTCGATGACAAACCCCAAGACAAATCAGAGATCAAAATGAGAAGTGCAAAATGGTGGTCGCCTGGCGGCGGGATTTTTGCGTCGCGTTGTCGGTGTCCATGAGCCATCGGGCCACCTGCAAAATCACATTGTCCGACGGGCGCGACGCCCGCCGGGTGTCTCGTCTGCCGGCCCGCCGCAAAAAAGCGACGCGCCTCTATAATTGGGCGAAACTGCGTGTTTGATGCGAAAAATTCGTGATTTTTGCACGCGTCGAATTGCGTAACCGCCGCTCTCAACAGCAATAAAAAAAATTGTGCATGTCACCGGGATTAGCTCAAAAAGCGCTGCACGTTTGATGCGAATTTTCGCGCGCTTCCACCGGCCCCTTTCGTAGGGGCAGACCACCGTGTCTGCCCGATCATGCGCGCGTATTGCCCGATCGAATGAGGGGGCAACGACAGTGCATTGCCCCTACGAGCAACGCGTGGATGTTACCTGGTGGATGGGCAACTCGCTGCCCATGTCGGCAGAACGAGCGCATGGGAGGGTCGAGCCTGGTTGAAGCCCGGGTCCGTTCAGCGCGCGCCGGATCCACGTCGAGACAGTCTGGGCCCCTGCCTGCGCAGGAGTGACAGAGTCGGATATGAACTGTCACTCCCTTTCCCGTCTCTAGTAGACGCACAACGTGCGAGCGTAAGTACAACATTGAAGAGGAAGAGTCTACCGATTTGTCACCCCTGCGCAGGCAGGGGCCCAGACTCTATGGCGCCCGAATCGCCCACCTGGGTTGGCACCGCCCCCTCGCATCAGCCATCCGGCTCCTTCTCGAATCAATTCACAGCTTCTTACACCAAAGAACCCTGGCCTCGCACTTAACAATCGACTATGATATGACTATGCTCGGAAGCAAGACCTACTACGTCTACATTATGTGCAGCCAGCGCAACGGTACGCTCTACATCGGCGTCACCGGCAACCTGGTGCAACGGATCAGTCGCCACCGGGCCGCGCTGGGCCCGGGCTTCACGCGGCGGCATCGCGTGCACCGGCTGGTCTTCTACAAAACGTTCCATCACATCGGTGACGCGATCCGCTGTGAGAAGCAGCTCAAGAAGTGGAAACGCCTGTGGAAGCTCCGCCTGATCGAGCAGACCAATCCGCATTGGCGCGATTTGTACGAAGACCTGCTCGGTTGAAACCCTCGCCCGAAGCGTACGCCGGATCCGCATCGAGGCAGTCTGGGCTCCTGCCTGCGCAGGAGTGACAGGGTCGCATCGAAACCGGTGTAAAGGTGCGCACGCTGACTGTCACATCCAAACGCGGTCCCGTCCGTGCCGCGGATGAAGACCGGGTTCGTTTAGCGGGCGCTGGGTCCACATCGAGGCAGTCTGGGCTCCTGCCTGCGCAGGAGTGACAGGGTCGCATCGAAACCGGTGCAAAAGTGCGCACGCTGACTGTCACATCCAAACGCGGTCCCGTCCGTGCCGCGGATCAAGACAGGGTTCGTTTAGCGGGCGCTGGGTCCGCATCGAGGCGGTCTGGGCTCCTGCCTGCGCAGGAGTGACAGGGTCGCATCGAAACCGGTGCAAAAGTGCGCACGCTGACTGTCACATCCAAACGCGGTCCCGTCCGTGCCGCGGATGAAGACCGGGTTCGTTTAGCGGGCGCTGGGTCCACATCGAGGCAGTCTGGGCTCCTGCCTGCGCAGGAGTGACAGAGTCGCGTCTGGGCGCTCGTTTGCTTTCCTGTCTGTCGCAAAGGTATGGCGTGCGATCGGAAGCACAACGTTAGAATCGAAACGGCCCCCCGTTTGTCACTCCTGCGCAGGCAGGAGGCCAGACTCTATGGCAGCCGGTTCGGCGACCAGTGTCGTGACCGTCCGTTCGCAAAGTGCCATCCGGGCCCGCGTAATCGCACCGGGCTTAGGCTCATCGTACGAAGCCGAAAAGGGTGGGGATGACCATGGAGATTTGGGGGATGAAAGTGCAGACCAGGAGCGAGACGAGCATGGCGGCGAAGAACGGGAGGATGTGCCGCATGACCTTGGTCACCGTGGTTTCGGCGATGCCACAACCGAGGAACAGGCACGTCCCGACGGGCGGGGTGCACAGCCCGATGCAGAGGTTCATGATCATGATGATGCCGAAGTGCAGCGGGTGCAGGCCCAGCCGCTCGGCGATGGGCAGAAAGATGGGCGTGAAGATCAGGATCGCGGGCGTCATGTCCATGAACGTACCGACGGCCAGCAGAATCGCGTTGATCAAGAGCAAGAGCAGGACCTTGCTGTTGGTCAGACTGACCAGGTAGGCGCTGATATCCTGGGGGACGTTCTCCGAGGCCAGGACCCAAGACATGGCCATACTGGTGCCGATCAGCAGGAAGACGACCGAGGTGGTGATGCCGCACTGGAGCAGAATCTGCGGCAGGTCGCGCAGCTTGACTTCGCGATAGATGAAGACCGCCAGGATGAAGGCGTACAGGACCGCCACCGCCGAGGCCTCGGTGGGTGTGAACCAGCCCAGGAGAATCCCGCCAATGACGATGAAGACCAACAGCAGCGCGGGGATGGCCTTGCAGAAACTGACCACCCCCTCGCGAAAGGCGAAGGTCTCGCCTTTGCCATAGCTGTGCTTGACCGAGATGAGCGCGGCGACAAAGATCAGGCCCAGACCGACGAGGAAGCCCGGGAGGAAGCCGGCCATGAAGATCGCGGCGATCGAGACCGCCCCGCCGGTGGCGAGGGAATAGACGATCATGACGTTGCTGGGCGGAATGAGCAGACCCGTGGTGGCGCCGGTAATGGTCACGGCCGCGTTGAAGTCACGGTGGTAGCCCATCTTGTTCATCAGCGGGATCATGAAGCCACCGACGGACGAAATGGCGGCGGTGGCCGAGCCCGAGATGGCGCCAAAGAACATGCAGGTGACGACGTTGACGAAGGCCAGGCCGCCCCGGAAGCGGCCGACCAGGGTATTGGCGAAATCGATCAGACGCTGGGCGATACCGCCCTGGCCCATGAGCTGGCCTGACAGAATGAAGAAGGGAATCGCCAACAGCGCGAAACTGTCGATCCCCGTGGCGATCTTGTGTGCCACCGCGACGAAGGCGGGCAGGTCACCGGGCATCGCCAGGAACGCGAGCACGGTCGAGATGCCCATGCAAAACGCGACGGGCACGTTGAGCACGAGCAGGACCACGAAGCTGATGACCAGAACCAGAACGGGTAAATCCACGGAATCTCCCCTTTGTCGAAAGTCAATCGATAGCGGCGTCGCTCGCACTAACGTGCTCGGCGTTCGCCGCGCGGCCCTGCCCCAACGCACCGAGTCGCTCGAGCAGGCCGATGACGCCGTACAGCGTCAGGAAGAACCCACTGATCGGAATCGCCAGGTAGACGTAGCCTACCTTGACGCGCAAGGCCGATGATTCCTGGCCCATCTCCAAGGTGCTGCGCACCAGGTCGATGCCACCGATCAGCATGACCAACAGCGAAAAGAGCGAGACGCACAGGAAGACGAAGACCTCGGTGCCCATGCGCGTCTTCTGCGGGAGCTTGCCGACGAAGTAGTCGATGCCCAGGTGAGCACCGCGACCCAGTGCGACGGCCGAGCCGAGCAACGAGACCCAGATGATCATGAAGATCGCCAACTCTTCGGTCCACGTGCTGGGCTTCTTGATGACGAAACGCGTGAAGACCTGCCACAAGACGTCCACGACCAGGACGGCCACCACGATCATGACCAGCCCCTCCAGCAGGCGATCCAACAGGTTCTTGATCGACTTAACGAGCGTCATGGGTCATTGCACCTCCTGGATTCGTTCGATCAGCTCGCCGATCTCCGTGCCCTCGAATTCGTCCCACACGCTCTTGACCGACGCGCGGAACGGGGCCTTGTCCGGATAGATGATCTTCACCCCCGCCTCCTCGACGGCTTTCAGGTCGGCCTGCTCGGCCTCGGCCCAGATCTTCCGCTGATAGACCACCGATTCGTCGACCGCGTCCTGCAAGATCTGCTGCTGCTCGGGCGTGAGATGCTGCCAAACCCGCACACTGATCATGAGCATGTCGGGCAGGCGCGTGTGCTCGTCGAGGATGTAATACTTGCACACCTCGTAGTGGCGCGACTGGCGAAACGACGGCGAGTTGTTCTCGGCGCCGTCGACGACGCCTTGATCGAGCGAGGTATAGAGTTCGCCCCACGAAATGGGGGTGGGCGAGCCTCCCATCGCCTCGACCAGCTTCATGGACATGGCGCTGTTCTGGACGCGAATCTTCATGCTCTTCAGGTCGGCGGGCGTCTGGACCTCGCGGTCCTTGGTGTAGAAGCTCCGCGCGCCGGCGTCGTAATAGCACAACCCGCGCAGCCGCTTGGCCTGGCCGGCCAGGAGCAACTCCTTACCGATGGGCCCGCTGAGCGCGTTCCAGAAATGCTCGCTGTCGCGAAACAGATACGGGACGCCGAAGATCTTCATCTGCGGCACGAAGTTCTCCATCGGCGCGCTGGAGGTCTTGGTCATGGCCAGGTAGCCCAGTTGCAGGGCTTCGATGCATTCCTTCTCGGTGCCGAGCTGCTCGTTGGGAAAGACCTCGACACGCATCTTGCCGCCGGACTTCTCGTCCACGCGCCGGGCCATGAAGACCATCGCCTCGTGTACGGGATGAGCGGTGGGCAGGCCGTGGCCCAGCTTCAGCACGACTTCGGGGGCAGCGAACGCAGACGAGGAAAGACAGAGGAGGATTGCGAAACAGAAGAGCCAACAGGCGAAATGGCGGGCTACAGTCATTACTGTCCTGTCCAAAGGAACCACTCGATCATCCATGCCACCGTTACGTGGCCTTATCATAGTCGCTTGGTCGGCCTCGATTCCAGTGAATTCGCGCGAAAAACTGCAAGCCGCCCATTCAGCGGCTCGCGGACACGTCGGTGCCTCTCAGGATGACCCGCCGATAGCGCGTCAAAGGCGGATCGCCATCGTCGGTCACCTGCAAAATGACGTGGATCGTCCGGCCCAGCGCCTCAGCCGGAACGTGGACAGTGCAGGTGGGCCCCGTGGTATCGTCCAGTTTCACAGCGCCGGCGTAAGTGCCGACCTCCGGATAGTGCATCCATTGGTACGTCAGTTCATCGCCATCCGGATCGCTGCTGCCCGCGGCCGAAAGGACCACCGGCGCCGCGACGGCCACGTTCATCTCCAGGACGCGCTGCGAGTCGTCACCCTGGAGCTGCGGGCGCGGCGCATGATTGGCCTCGGCAAACGTACGCGCGACACACCAATCGGCCCGCGCTCGGAAATCGTTCTGGAGGTGCGCGGTCCAGCGTTTCAGCGTGTTGTCGCGGTTGGTTTCGCCCCGCCAGGTGTCCTGTCGGTCGCACCACCACAAGCCCAGCTCGTCATTGTAGCGATAGCGGCCGGCCCAACCGCCCCACTGGGGCTGGCCCACCACGTTCAGGCCGTTGGGGATCAGGTGCATGAAGGCGCCGGTGTCGCCTTCTTTCTGGATGGTGTAGTTGGCACAGAGCGGGCCGTGGTTTTGTTTGATGTCGCGTTTGACGTCGAAGCCTCCGGCCCGCTCGGTCAGCGGGCGCCAGCGATGATACCAGCGACCGCCGTCCATGTCCGGCCAGAAAGTGTCCATATAAAACGCCAGCGCCTGGCGGTGCGGCCCCAGATGATTCTGCTTGTATACCTCGACGTAGCGGATCTTGCCCGCGAAACGCTCGTATTCGGCCGCACTGCGCGTCTGCTGGACATGATCGAGCGCCTCGCGCAAGGCCGTGGGCTTGGTGTCCTCTTCGTTCGTCCCCCAGTTGAGATACCAGATCTGGCGCGGGTCGTCGCGATCGACCACGGCGATGACATGGTCGCGTCCCTCACTGCCGGCGCAGCACTGCTTCGCGATGCGGCGCAACGATTCCGGCGTCGGATAGCCGTCGCTGTGAATGCGGAGATTCGGATAGACACTCTCGTAACCATCGATGTATTGCAGAATGCGGTCCTTGCCCGAGATCCCCAGCCGACTGTGCACGGCCGCCCGGGTACCGATCAGACCCTCGACATCCCATTCGTTCAGATAAAGAAAGAACCGCACCAGTGAACCCTCGTCGTCGGGGTCACCGCCGGGTGCGTCGGTCTCGATCACGACGCGCCGCTTGGAGGGCCGTGCCGCCGTCCTGGTCATGTCATCGAGGTTCCACTGCTGCGGGTCGAACGGCGCGCGGGCCGGCGCAGCCTGCGGATAGCCCCCGACCTCCTGCTCGCTGTCGATCACTTTGCCCGTCCCGGTGCGAGCCTGCCTGACGATGCGGCGATCCACCTCGTCGCGGTCCCACGGCCGCGCCCCGGCGTTCGGCAGGACGTAACGCCTGACACCCTTGGCCGGCAGCGCAGCCAACCCCGCAGGCCAAGCCGGCTTCGTTTCCAGAACGCGACACAACCCCGCAGCGGCACGCCGGTCGACCTTCAGCAACGGCGACTCGTCCTCATCCGCCCCGATCACGAGGTTGTCCTCCATGAACACCTCACACGGTCCGCCCCGCCGGCAGTACAGCAGAGGCATCCCGTCGCGAGAGGTCGGCCCCGCCTCCAGAACGTTGCCCACCGCCACCATCTGTCCGGCGCGATACGCATGCCCGGCCCACTCCGATGGAACGAGCGCATAGTGTATGGCCAGGCTACCAGGATCGTAGATGTAGTTGTTGACCACGACACCCCGGGCACCGCCTTTGAACAACGGATTGCGATCCGCGTTATGGGCGTAGAGGTTGCCGACGATGGCGACATTCGTGCAGTTGTCGTGGATCAGCGAGCCTTTGGAGTGCCGGCCTTTGGCGTGCGTCGAGTTGTAGAGCCCCTCGGCAATGATGCAGTTGCTCAACGTGACGTTGTGCGCCGTGTTGGACCGCCACTGATCGACATCCTCGCCCTCGAAACGCGGGCCGCTCACCGACAGATTCTCATCCGTGGCCCAGGCGCAGGAACAATGGTCGACGATGATGTTGTACGCGTCGGCACCGTAGGCCACGATCCCGTCCGTTTCCCAGCCGCTCTTTTTCGCGCGGCCGGCCTCACCGACACGGACGCGAACGTGGCGCAGAACCACATCATGCGTGGCGATGCCCAGACCTCCCCGCACGAAGGTAATCCCCGGACTCGGGGCCGTCTGGCCGGCCACGGTCAGATAGGGTTCCCGGATGTGGATCGAGCGTCCATCGAGATCGACGATCCCGCCGACCTCGAACACGACGATGCGCGGCCCCTTGGCCCGCACGGCCTCGGCAAAGGAGCCCGGGCCGTCGGCCTCCAGACTGGTTACGCGAATCAGACGTCCGCCGCGTCCGCCGACCGTGGTGGCAGCCCAACCGACCGCTTCGGGAAACGCCTTCGCACGGTCGGCGCCTTGCACCCAACCGGTCGCCATGCCAAACGTCATAAGAAAGGCTACAATGGTTCTAGACACGTCGGGTTCTCCCCTTTCCGTTCGTTGCTGCGCAAAACTGACCAGATCGGCTCGAGACCGGTCATTTGCCCCAGACGATGACGTCGTCGATATGGCCCGTATCGTCGAAGCTGCCGAACCCGACCTCACCGGCGCCGAAGGTCTTGTCCACCGTCTTCATGATGGGCGTGTCCATGTCGTCGAAGAACACCTCGATCGTACCGGCCTGGGCGTCGCGGACGATCCGCACGTCGTGATAGCCTGTCGCCCAATCGGTGCCGTCGGTGCGCTCCTGCGCGATAGAGACGCGCGGGGCGCCGTTGACGAGGAAGATCGAGTTGGCGTGCGGGTCGGCCTTGGTGGCGATGTGCACGTAATAGAAATGCGCCGGGTCCTGATAGCCGAAGAACAGGCACATGTCACGATGGCCATACTCTTTGCCGGTCTGCTTCATGCGGGCCTGGAGCACGAAGTCCGAGACGTTCACGCCCTTGACGCGTGCCATGTTGTACGGCGACCGCACCGGCGGCTCGTACTGGCTGCGCTGGAACTGAGCATAGACGTGATTGTCATCTTCCGCGACGATCTTCCATGCGTTCGAATCGGTTTGGGTCCAGCGTCCGGCGCCGCTCTCGAAGTCGTCGAAGAACACCAGGGGCAGATCCTTCATCGTTCCTGCCAATGCCGGCGGCGCCTTGAGTTCCCGCACGCGCAGATTGCGGAAGCGATAAACCTTGCCCTGCTCCCCGTGATGCTGGATGGCGAGGTAGCCCTGGCGGTCGGTGGCATCGATGTAGTCCGTGGTCAGGACCCCGTTGAGGTAGATCCGGAGGCTGTCGCCCACACAATGGATACGATAGGTATTCCAGTCATCGCGTTTGAAGGCCCCCTTGGTGGCCGCGACGAAGGCTTTGCCCGATTCGGCGTCGTCGCTGCGCGGATGGAGCCACCCGCGCCGGCCCTCATCATAGAGACCACCCGACCATTGGCGGTCGGAGGGATCGACCTCGGCCTGATAGCCGTAGACCCGGTTGAGCCGCTGGTGGCAGCGGAACATGAAGCCCGAGTTGGATTTCCCTTCCGGCATCTTGATCTGGGCCTCGAAAATGAAATCCCGATAGGGCTTCTCGGTCGCCAGGAAGAACTTCTTGTCGGCCTGCAACCGAATCTCGCCGTCCTCGACCCAAGCCTTGCCCCATTCGTAGGGATTGACCCACCCGGTCAGCGTCTTGCCGTCGAAAAGATTCTGCCACGGCCCCGGGTTCGTCTGGCCCTGGGCCACGCACCGGCCGCCCGGAACCAGCGCCAACAACAGCACCAGGGCAAGGTTTCTCATAGACGGGAATGCGAATCGCTTCATCGATTTCATAGGCCTACCTTCTTTCTCCAAATCACGCTTCATTTCGCTGCCGGTCGCGATCACGCCGACCATCACCCGACACAGAGACTATTGTGTCCTTTGGTGCCGCTTCCGTCAACCCTAAGGCCGACGGCGGGAATCCGCCCGGGCAAGCCTATTGACACGGGCCCGGGGATCATCTATATGCAAAGTCTGGATATAATCTTCGAGGCGTTGCGACAGCGATGATGTGCATGGCACAAACCAGCATGGGGTGCTCGCCAGACTTCCACGAAACGGACGTTCTATTCGGGAAACAGCAATGCAAGAATCCGAGGTGCATAAACAGCGACGGGATGCGCGCGACAAGGTCCTCCGAACTCGGATGAGCCACGCGGAAGATCGCCAGGTGCCACCGGGTGAGGAACCGTCGTGCAACTCACGCCAAACGGAGGCGCGCCTACACAGCATCTTCCGCTCGGCCCCGATCGGTATTGGCCTGGTGGTCGATCGCGTGGTGCAGGAAGTGAACGACCTCCTTTGCGCCATGGTCGGCTATACGGCCAAAGAGTTGGTGGGGCACGACGCACGAATGCTGTACCCGACCGATGAGGATTATGAGTACGTCGGGCAGGAGAAATATCGCCAGATCGCCCAACAGGGAACCGGCACCGTCGAGACCCGCTGGCGCCGCAAGGACGGCGAGGTGATCGACATCCTGCTCAGTTCCACCCCCCTGGACCTGAACGACCTCTCGCAAGGCGTAACCTTCACCGCACTTGACATCACCGATCGTAAGCAGGCGGAAGAGGAGTTGCAAAGCATCTTTCATATGTCGCTGGATATGGTGTGTATTGCCGACATCAATACGGCCACGTTCGTCAAGGTCAATCCGGCCTTCGAGCGCACGCTCGGTTACGCGGAGGAGGAACTCGTGGGACGTTCCTTTCTCGATTTGATCCACCCCGAAGACATCGACAAAACCAAAGCGACCGTCACCGAGAAACTCCAGCGAGGCGAAAGTGTCATCAATTTCGAGAATCGCTATCGGTGCAAAGATGGAACCTATCGTTGGCTCAGTTGGGCCTCGCATCCCAAACCCGAGCGCGGCCTGACCTACGCCGTCGCTCGCGATACGACCGAGCAGAAGCGGGATGAGCGAGCGTTGCGCGAAAGCGAGCAACGTTTCCGCACCCTGTTCGAAGGCGCCGACGATGCCATCTTCATCATGCAGAATGGCGTCTTCATCGACTGCAACTCGAAGACACTGGAACTGTTTGGGTGCCGGCGCGAGGAGATCCTGGGCCGTGGACCCGAGGAGTTCTCGCCGCCCACGCAACCGGATGGCCGCCCATCCGCCGTCAAGGCCCAGGAGTATCTCAGCGCCGTCATGCGCGGTACGGCGCAACGGTTCGAATGGCAACACCGACGACAGGACGCCACGCTTTTCGACGCCGAGGTGAGTCTGAGCGCGCTCGTATTGCCGGCCGGGCAGTACATTCAGGCGATCGTCCGGGATGTGACGGAGCGCCGAGCCGCAGAGACGGCGCTGCGCGAGAGTGAAGCCATCCTGAACGAAACCGGCGCCATCGCGCGGATTGGCGGGTGGAAGCACGATCTGACGACCGGGAAGGCCACCTGGACCCAGGCGCTCTACGACATCATCGAGATTGAATCCGGTTCCCCGCCGGGTGTGGATGAACACCTAAGTTACTATCCTCCCGAACAGCGACGGATTCTCGAAACGGCCTATCAGCGAGCAGTCGCGACGGGCGAACCCTTCGACCTGGAACTTGAGGTTAACACCGCCAAAGGCAATCCGCTGTGGTGTCGTGTGCTCGGCCGGCCCGTCATGCAGAACGGGCAATGTGTCGAGATGCGCGGAACGTTCCAGGATATCAACGACCGCAAACACGCGGAAGAGGCGCAGCGTGCCAGCGAACAGCGCTACCGCGCCATCGTCGAAGACCAAACCGAGTTCATTTGCCGGTTTCGCCCCGATGGCACGGTCACCTTCGTCAACGAGGCGTTGTGTCGCTTCTACGGGCAATCGCGCGACGATCTCATCGGGAACGACTTCGGCGCCTGGATGGCACCGGAGCAGTACCGGGACCTCTGCGAGCGTCTGGCAGCTCTGACGCCCGAGAACCCGGTCGAGACGCATGAGAATGAAGGGGTCCTTGCCAGCGGCCAGAAATTCTGGGGCCGCTGGAGCAACCGCGCGATCTTCGACGAGACCGGAAACGTGCTGGAGTACCAGGCCGTGGGCCGCGACGTGACGTCGCACAAAAAAGCGGAAGCAGAGAGGGCGCGGCTGACGGCCATCATTGAGATGACGAGCGATCTCGTCTCGATATCCACGCCGGATGGACAAATCACCTATGTGAACCGAGCGGGCCGGGAAATGCTCGGCTGGTCCGACGCCGCTTCGCCCCAATCCCGTTGCGTCGCCGAGGCCCATCCCGAATGGGCCCTTCGCCTGATCACCGAGCAGGGCATCCCCGAGGCGATTCAACATGGCGTCTGGTCGGGAGAGACCGCCGTGCTGGGAGCCAACGAACAGGAGATTCCCGTTTCCCAGGTCATCATGTCGCATCGATCAACGGATGGGACACTCGAATACCTCTCAACCATCCTGCGCGACCTGACCGAACGCAAACAGGCGGAACAAGCCCTGCAAATGTTCCAATTCTGCCTCGATCATGCGCCGGATACCGTGTTCTGGATCAACCGCGATGGCAGTTTCCGTTACGTAAATGAGCAGGCGTGTGAGTCACTCGGCTATACGGAAGAGGAGTTGACGAACCTGCATTTGTGGGACATCGATCCCGACATGTCGCAAGAGCGCATGCACGCGCGGTGGGCTCAATTCAAGAAAGATGAAATCGGCACCCAGCAATTCGAGGCATGGCACCGGCGCAAAAGCGGTGAGATCTTCCCTGTGGACATCTCGACCCGTCACTTCTGGTTCGACGAGGGTGAATTCCATGTGGCCTTTGCCCGTGATATCACGGAGCGTCGGGCAGCGGATACGGCCTTGCGCGAGAGCGAAACGCGCTTCCGGGAACTGGCGGAGATGCTGCCACAGATGGTATTCGAGATGGATGCGAGCGGCAAGTTCACCTTCGCCAATCATGCGGGGTTGCAGAATCTGGGGTACACGCGCGAGGAACTGGATGATCTGGAGGTGTTGGGGTTGTTCACCCCAGACTGTCGGGACCGCATCGCCCGGAGCGTCCAGCAACGGTTGCGTGATGAACCGGTAGCGAATCAGGAGTACCAAGCCCTGAGGAAGGACGGCAGTACGTTTCCGGTGCTGCTGTACGCCTCGCCTGTTGTTCGAGACGACGTTGCCGTCGGACTGCGCGGGATCGGTCTGGATATCACCGAGCGCAAGCGGGCCGAGGAAGAACGGCAGGCGCGCCTGCATTCGCTGGAGAGCATGGAGCGCATCAACACGGTCATTCGGAAAGCGACGGACCCCGATCAGATGATCCGGGATGTCGTCGAAACCACGCTCTCCGTCTTCGCTTGCGATCGAGCCTGGCTTCAGCATCCGTGCGACCCCGACGCGGCCTCCGTCCGCGTACCGGTGGAATTCACGCAGCCGGAGTGCCCCGGCGCCAAGGCCCTCGGGATGGATCTCCCGGTCGGGCCCGATCGCGCGCAGTACATCCGCGACGTCCTGGCGGCGACCGAACCACTGACCTACACCCTCGATACCGAGAGACCCGTGCTCGAGGAGATAGCCACCCAGTTCGGCGTCCAATCTCAGATGGTCGCGGCCGTCCATCCAAAGGTGGGCCAGCCCTGGATGTTCGGCATCCACCAATGCTCCCATCGACGCCTCTGGTCGGCCGAAGAGCAATGGCTCTTCCAAGAAATCAGCCATCGCCTGGGCGATGGCCTCAGCAGTCTGTTGTCGCTGCGTAACCTCCAGGAAAGCGAGACGCGCCTGCGCGAACTGGCTGAACTCCTGCCGCAAACGACCTTCGAGACCGATAGCAACGGTCGATTCACTTTCATCAATCGCCAGGCTTGTACGGCCTTCGGCTATGAAGCTGATGAGTTGCCGACGCTGCATATCGTCGACCTGTTCGCCGAGAGCGATCGACCGCAAGTGACGGAGGACATCGCGAAATGCCTGCGTGGTGTCCCCTCGTGGGACCATCAGTACACAGCCCAACACAAGAACGGTATGACGTTTCCCGTGTTGCTGTACAGCGCCCCCATCGTCCGCGACGACGTCCCGGTAGGATTGCGCGGCATCATCGTCGACATCACCGAACGTCAGTACGCCGAGCGGGCTCTGCAAGAGAGCAAAGCCAAGCTCGAGAGCATCCTGGAATCGTCGCCCAACGCGATCTGCGTCACCGACCTGAGCGGCAATATCATCGACTGCAACCAAGCCACACTGGACATGCACGGGCACGAGGCCAAGGACACCCTGCTGGGCCGCAGCCTGTTCAGTTTCATTGCCGAAGAAGATCGGGCGAAGGCCCGCATGAACCTGGAGACGACCCGGGCCCAGGGTTCGACCGCAAACATGGAATTCCTGTTCCTAAGAAAAGATGGTGGGGCTTTTCCTTGTGAGACCTCAACCAGTGTGATGCGAGACTCCTCGGGCGAGCCCATCGGCTTCGTGGCCGCCATGGCCGATATCACCGAACGCAAGCAGGCCCGTGAAGCCCTGCGGAAAAGCGAAGAGAAATACCGCTCGCTGATCGCCAACATTCCCGACGTCGTTTGGACCAGTGATGAACACGGCAACACCACCTTCATGAGCCCCAACATCGAACGCGTGTGCGGCTATCGCCCCGAGGACATCTGCGACCACCCGGGCCAGCCCTGGTTCGACAAGATCCACCCCGACGATCTGGAACGCGTGCGCCAGGCGGAGCGCAGGCTGTTCCAGGAAGGTGTACCGCTCGACGTTGAGTACCGGTTCCAGAGAAAGGATGGCCAGTGGATCTGGCTCCAGGATCGCTCGACCGGCACGTACGAGAGAAACGGCCTGCGCTACGCCGACGGCGTCTTCATCGACGTCACGGAACGCCGGCGCCTGGAGCAGGCGCTCGAACAGCGGCTGGTGGCACTGACTCGACCGCTCAGCGACACGGCCAGCGTGGAGTTCGACGAACTCTTCGATCTCAGTGAGATCCAGAAACTGCAAAACCTCTTCGCCCAGGCCACGGGCGTCGCCTCGATCATCACGCATCCGGATGGCACCCCGATTACCAAGCCCAGCAATTTCTGCCACCTGTGCGAGGGTATCATCCGGCAGACGCCCGAGGGCTTGAAGAACTGCTACTATTCGGATTCCGTCATCGGCAGACACAACCCGGAAGGGCCGATCGTGCAACCGTGTTTGAGCGGCGGACTGTGGGATGCCGGGGCCAGCATCACCGTCGGAGGCAAACACATCGCCAACTGGCTCATCGGACAGGTGCGCAACGAGGCCCAGGAAGAAACGAAGATGTGCGACTATGCCCGCCGAATCGGCGCGGACATCGACGCCTTCATGGCCGCCTTCCACGAAGTCCCCACGATGTCGGAAGCACAATTCAGAGACGTGGCCGACGCCCTGTTTGCCATCGCCGACCGTCTCTCGACGACGGCCTACCAGAATGTCCAGCAGGCGCGCTTTATCAGCGAACGCAAGCGGGCCCAGGAGGATCTGGCCCAGGAACGCAATCTGTTGCGGACGTTGATCGACAACCTGCCGGATTCGACCTATATCAAGGACAGAGACAGCCGCTTTCTGCTGTGCAGTCGACAAACGGTGCAGGCGGCCGGCGTCGAGAGCGCCGAACAGGTCATCGGCAAGACAGACTTCGATTTCTACCCACCGGACGTAGCCGGCGGCTTCTTCGCCGAAGAGCAACAGTTGATGCAGTCGGGCAAGCCCCTGCTGAACGTGGAGCGTTGCGTGGCCGACCCTGTGCGGCAGAGCCCGGTGTGGGACCTGACCACGAAGGTCCCCCTCCAGGACACCGAAGGCAAGATCGTGGGACTGGTGGGCATTTCCCGCGACGTCACCGAACGCAAGCTGGCCGAGGAAGCTTTGCAGGAAAGCGAACGCAAGCTGGCGACGCTGATGGCGAACCTGCCCGGCATGGCCTATCGCTGTCGCGCCGACGCGAGGTGGACAATGGAATTCGTCAGCGAAGGATGCAGCGACCTAACGGGATATGCCAGTGAAGACGTGCTCGCTAACGGGAAGGTTGCTTACGCCGATATCATCCATCCGGACGATCGGCACTACGTATACGGCGAAATCGCCCGGTCCCTGGCGGCCCACAATACCTTCGAGCTCGAGTATCGTATCGTGACGTCTCAGGGGCAGGAAAAATGGGTTTGGGAGCGGGGTCGCTCGGTGGGCACCGTCGAGGGCGACACCGCAATTCTCGAGGGCTTCATTCTTGACGTATCGGAGCGTCGCGAGGCCGAACAGCAACTGCGGGCTTACCAGCGGAAACTCAAATCGCTGGCCTCGGAATTGTCGCTGGCCGAGGAGCGGGAGCGCCGCCGGATGGCCGCGGGTCTGCATGACCATGCCTGTCAGAACCTGGTCCTATCGAATATGAAACTGCAGGGATTGCGCCGTTGTCTGCCGGCCGGACCGGCCCAGACGGTGGAAGCCGTTTGCGAAACGTTGAACGAAACGATCGAAGGCATTCGCGAGCTCACCTTTGACCTCAGCTCGCCCACCCTGTACAAATTTGGGCTCAGCGCGGCCCTGGAAGAGTTGCTCAAGGACAAACTGCGCAGCGAACACGCGATTCACTGCCAATTTACCGACGATGGACAGCCCAAACCGCTGAGCCAGGACGTCGTGATTTTGCTGTTTCAGTCGGTTCGCGAGCTGCTCATCAACACCATCAAACACGCGCAGGCTCGTGAAGTCGCGCTTGACATAAGGCGAGAAAATGGGTCTATTCACATCACGGTGACGGATGACGGGATCGGGTTCGATGTCAACGAGATCCTGTCTTTTCCGCCCCAGAAGCGAAGCGTCGGGCTGTTCAACATTCTCGAACGGCTGGATTACGTGGGTGGTTCTCTGGAGATGGAATCGCGACCCGGCCACGGCAGTCGGTTTCTGTTGGTTGCACCACTGACAACTGAAGTGCCCAATGCAAAGGAGTCCCACGATGGCAGTGAGAATTCTACTCGTCGATGACCACCAGGTCCTGCGGGAAGGGCTCGGTTCTCTACTGGCCCAACAACCGGGGATGGAAGTCGTGGGGGAAGCGGGCGACGGCATGACCGCCCTGCGGCTGGTGCGCGAGCTCCAGCCGGATATCGTCATTATGGACGTCAATATGGAGGGCATGGACGGCATCGACGCCACGCGGATGATCACGCGCGAGCACCCGGACACGAAGGTCCTAGCGCTGTCGATGTATCTCAGGAAGACCTTCGTCTCGGAGATGTTCAAAAGCGGCGCCACCGGGTACCTGCTCAAGGACAATGCCTTTGTGGAGATCGTGGAGGCCATCAATACCGTAGCCCAGGGCAATAAATACGTCTGTGCGAAGGTCGCGGCCCTGCTGGTCGACGAGTACGTTCAGAACGGTCAAGGCATCGTGGCCCAGAACCCCCTCACCAAGCGCGAAACCGAAGTCATCCGGATGCTCGCCAACGGCAAGACCTCGAAAGAGATCGGCTTGATCACCGAAACCAGCGTTAAGACCGTCGATGCCTGCCGCCGGCGCATCATGCAGAAGCTCGGCATCAATAGCGTTGCGGAGTTGGTCAAGTACGCCATCCGCGAAGGCCTGACAACGGTGGACCATTAGGCGTTGCGGGCCTGCTCGCACCTGTGCCTCTGCACCGTCCCCCCCCCGCCAGCCTCCTCTGCCTGCGCAAAACAGCCAAAAACTCGCCTAAACGAGCCAAAGGTCACAACCGGCAAGCGTTTTACGCATTGCTCCCTTTCCTCGATCTGCCGAAGATACCTGATGTAGTGGCTGCACGCCGAGGAACTGCAATAGTGTCGTCGAGAGTTGGGGGGGCCAACTCCGTAAGTAGGTAGGATAATGCGAATTCTGTTACTTGTCGCCGACCAGATGATGTGCGATGGCCTCCGGGCGCTGCTTCAGCAGCAACCCGAGGCCGAGGTGGTCGGCCAAAGTGAAGATGGTCCGGAAACGCTTGAGCTTCTCCGCCAGTTGCGTCCGGACCTCGTCTTGGCCGACATCACCTCCTGGGGTTCCAGCAGCTTCGACACCGTACAGCAAATCACCCAGGAACTGCCCAATGTCCGGGTCATCGCCCTGTCGACCTTCACCAACCGGACCTTTGTGGCCGAGGCGTTCCGCCGGGGCGTCCACGGCTACGTGCTCAAGCAGGACGGGTTCGCGGAGTTGATCCAGGCCATCAGGACGGTGATGCACGGCGCGACCTACCTTTGCTCTCGGGCCACGCAGAATATTCTGGACCTTGCCATTCCAGCGCCCTCGAATCCAAGCGACGCTTCCGAAACAACCCTGACCGACCGAGAATGCATCATCCTCCAGATGCTTTCCGAAGGCCGGACTTCCAAGGAAATCGCATTGTCGCTCGAGGTCAGTTCAAAAACCATCGACGCTTCCCGTCGGCAACTCATGCGCAAGTTGGGCGTGGACAGCATCGCCGGGTTGGTCAAACGGGCGCTGGCTTTGGGACTGACGACTCTGTCATCCTGACAACACTCCGGCGCTTTCACCGACATCGCCCGCTGGGCATCTGACAGCGACGGTCAACCCCCTGAAACCCTACAGGCTTTCAAGTCATCCCTTCATTCTCGGTGGCGAACGCCCTCGTTTTCAACACCCGATGGCAACGGCCGCTCATCGGCAACTCTGATGCGCCGAGGAGCGCAAGCCCCCTGACCCTTGCGCCGGCGCCGCCAGACGACGAAACAGCTCCGGATGCGTTTAACCGCGAACGAGATCCTGGTTGATTGCGCTGGGAAAGACCGAGGGCGGGTAGCACTCCATGCGACCCGCCCTCGATTCACTTGTGCCCCGTACGGGACCATGTGGCCTCATCCCGCCCGGAGATGTGGAGAAGACAGATTGAACTAGAAGCGAACGTCCCTTTTCTGCAAGCCCCGCCTGCCTTGGTTCTGCTGAAACCCTAACACCGACTCACCCCGAAGGACCGATAAGACAACTCAACACGTCTTCGGTAGCCGGCTGAGCGTCCAATACTCACAGACACCGTTGAGCTTCGCTCTGAGCTCACTGTAGTCGCCGGACTTGACCAGATAACCGGCCGCTCCCAGATTGTAGCAGGCCGAGACCTCATCATCCTGGTTCGAGTCCGCCAGGATCACAACCGGAATGGTCTGGAGATTCGCATCCTCCTTCAGCAGCCTCAGGAAGCTCAGAGCGCTCATTCGAGGCATCTTCAGGTCCAGCAAGACCAGCGCGGGCCGTTCTCCGCCGACCTGATTCAAACGCATCAGGGCGTTCTCACAGTCTACGCAGATGGCCAGGTCGTCCAGCAGGTGCAGTTCGCGAAAAATCCGGCTGATCGTCACGGTATGTTGGAAGTCACTCTCCACCAGCAACACCGGCTTGCGCCTTAGTGTATCACCCATAACCTCTTTCTTTGCAGCACGTTCCGCAACGTTCACAGGGTGGCTCCGAGCTTAAAATCTGCCAGCGACGCGTCCTCAGTAGCGTCTTTCATCAAGGGTGTCATGCGTCCAGTTCCAACGACACACCGGGACGCGTCACCGGCACTAGCAAGGTAAGCTTATCTTAAGTATCGCCCAAACCCGCCCTTGACCCAAGAGACATAACGCCTCAGAGTCGCAGGAAATCACTCAGCCCAATGCAGTAAATTACGCCCTCCAATCGCTCGGTTCCACACGGGCGGCCCCAGGGTCCGATTCGCATCGTCGGCGCCAGGCCGCGGAGAAGGACGGTTGGCGCGGGGGCCCTCGTTTTGGTATCCTGGAGCAAGCGGTGCCGCAACGGAGTGCGGTATGCGCAGTTACATGGCCCGAACGCCGAATGCCAGTTAGGGATGCGCTCACCTATGAAGATCGATACATCGCTCGCCACCTCGCCCGCACCCGACTACACGACGCTTTCCAGGTGGCTGATGGTCACCTGTGCAATCCTTGCCCTGTCGGTCTCCGCCGCCTGTGCCCAGAGCGGGCAACGTGCGGTCGCGGCCGATTGGCCCATGTGGCGCCACGACGCCAACCGCAGCGGGGTCTCCCCGAGACCCTTGCCTGAAACGCTGCATCTGCAATGGATGCGTGAGTTGCCCCCACCGGCGCCCGCCTGGTCCGAGGAACAGTACAAGCTCCAGTTCGACCGCTCGTATGAACCCGTGGTGATGGACCATCAGATCTTCATCGGCTCGATGGGTCGCGACAACGTCACCGCCTACGATACCGAAACGGGACGACAGAACTGGCGGTTCTATTGCGACGGTCCCGTCCGCTTCGCCCCCGTTGCCTGGCAGGGCCGGGTCTATTTCGTCAGTGACGACGGCCATCTCTACTGCCTCAACGCCGCAGAGGGCCGGCTCCTCTGGAAGGTGTCTCTGGCTCCCGACGGCCGCAAGCTACTGGGCAACGGCCGGTTGATTTCCGCCTGGCCCGCCCGCGGCGGACCGGTTTTGCGCGACGGGACCCTCTACTGCACCGCGGGGATCTGGCCCTTCATGGGAATCTTCGTCTATGCCATCGACGCCCAAACGGGGCATATCATCTGGGAAAACAGCGGGACCGGCGCCATCTATATCAAGCAGCAGCATTCGAGCCCGGCGTTCGGCGGCGCCGCCCCCCAGGGCTATCTGGCCGCGGCTGAAGGCAAACTGCTCGTCACCGGGCGGACCACGCCGGCCTGCTTCGACACCAGGACGGGCGAACTGCTCTACTACCCGCTGTCCGATCGCAGCTATGGCAAGTACGTGGGCGGCTGTAGCGCCTCGATCTGGAACGAATGGTATTTCAACAACGACACTGTCTACCGGCTCGCCGACGGGCGCGGCATGGGCACCATCTCCGGCCATATCATGGCCGACGACGGCGTGGTCGGCATTCGCAAGCACGGCGACGTGATGGCCTACAAACTCGCTCAGGTCGAGCGGAAAGACCCGAAAAGCAAAAAGACCAAGATCGAGGTGAAGGCCCATCCTATCTGGCAGGCCCGCCCGGCACCGGCGCTCGAACGCGTCTTTCTGCAAGCCGGCCGCTGTCTCTACGGCAGTGACGGCGCAGGCCTCGTCGCGGCTTTGGCGCCGCCGACGGACGGTGCGCCGGCCCGCATCGTGTGGTCGACGAACGTCGAAGGCCAGGTCTCGAGCATGCTCGCCGGCGATTACAAGCTCTTCGTCGTCACCGCGCAGGGCCGTCTGTACTGCTTCGGGGCGCGCAAGGGCTATCCCCGACACTATCAGGACGAAAGCGAGCCGGCTGCCCGGGCCTTTGAGGAAGAGCGAGACCGCGCCCGGCAACTCCTCGACCAGGCTTCTGACGGCAGGGGCTACGCCCTCTGGCTGGGGGCGGCCGACAGTGTTCTGCTCAAGGAGGTCGTGCGCCAGTCGCACAAGCACATTATCGTGCTCGAACCCGACGCCGAACGCGTCGCCTCAATGCGGACCATCTTGGACCGCGCCGGTCTGTACGGATCCCGCGTGCACGTGCTCGAAGGGGACATCAATTCGACGCCTCTGCTGCCCTATTGGGTCTCGCTGCTCGTCGTTGAAAACCCCATGGAGGCCGGACTGGACAACTCCGCGGCGCTGGAAGCCATGTATGATCTACTGCGTCCCTACACCGGCGCTGCCTGGCTCCGTGCGGACAAGCGCGGGCAGTTGAACTTGTACAAGCAACTGGCCAACGCCGATCTGCCCGCTTGCCGCATCGAGGCGCTCGACAGAGCATTGGTCATCCGGCGCCGCGGCGCTGTGCCCGGCTCGGCCGATTGGACCCATCAGTACGGCGACGTGGCCAACACCGTCTGTTCGAACGACCAACTCCAGCCCCCGTTGGGTTTGCTGTGGTTTGGAGAGGAATCCGCCTTTGGCGACGTCCTGCCGCGCCACGCGCACGGACCACCCGAACAGGTGGTGGCAGGTCGACTTTTCATTGAGGGACTGAATTCGCTTAGCGCCCGCGACGTCTATACGGGCCAAACTCTCTGGCAACGAACGCTGAAAGGCCTCGGCACGTTCGGCCTTTACTACGACACGTCCTACAAGCACGACTTCCGCGACCTCAGCTACAATCAGCAGCATATTCCCGGCGCCAATACGCGGGGCACGAACTTCGTCGCCACGCCCGACCGCATCTATGTGGTCCAGAAAGCCGAATGTCACGTCTTGGACGCGAAGACCGGATTGACCGAACGAATCTTCCTGCTGCCCGGACCGGACGGACTGGCCGGTGAAGACTGGGGCTACATCGGCGTCTACGAAGACTATCTCATTGCCGGGCTGGGCTACGCTCGTTATTCCGCGGACCTCGACCCCAACGACAAAGACGCGGCCAAGTGGGCCCCGTTCCTCGATACCAGCGCCAGTCGGCAATTGGCCGTCCTGGACCGCCACACGGGCCGTGTGCTGTGGCGGACCGCCGCCATGGATGGCTTCATCCACAACGGCATCGTCGCCGGCGATGGGAAGGTCTTCTGCCTGGACGCCCCGCCGCCCTACCTGCGGAAGAAAGCCCAGGACATGGGTATCGCGCACGATCGGCAGGGCCGACTGCTCGCCCTGGACATTCGCACGGGGCAGACCGTCTGGAGCGACCAGGCCCAGGCCTTTGGCAGTTGGCTGAGCTTCTCGCAGTCCTTTGGCGTGCTGCTGGAAGCCCACCGCAAATCGCGCGACATGGTGTGGGAGCCGGGCAACCGCATGGCCGCCTTTCATGCCGAGACGGGAGCGGTTATCTGGGACCGGGAAATCGAACACAGCGGCCCCTGCATCCTGCGCGGCGGCACCATCATCACGCAAGACAGCGCCTACAGCCTGCTCACCGGTCGCCAGCAGACGCGGCGGCACCCGCTGACGAACGAGCGCGTCCCCTGGAAGTACGCCCGCAACTACGGCTGCGGCACCGCGATCGGCAGCCGCAACCTGCTGACGTTCCGCTCGGCGGCCGCCGGCTATTTTGACCTGACCTGCGACGGCGGCACCGGCAACTTCGGCGGCTTCCGCTCCGGCTGCACTTCCAATCTCGTCGTCGCCAATGGCGTCCTCAACGCCCCCGACTACACGCGTACCTGCACGTGCAGCTACCAGAACCAGACCTCGCTGGCCATGGTGCACATGCCCGACGTCGAAATGTGGACCTTCAGCGATATCGAGCCCAGCACGGCGCCGATCCAGCGCGTGGGCATCAACTTCGGCGCGCCGGGCGACCGCAAGGCCGACTCCGGCACGCTCTGGCTGGAGTACCCCAGCGTGGGCGGGGCCTCGCCCGAGCTGGATATCGCGCTGACGCCAGGGAGACCGGCGTGGTTTCGACGGCACTCGCTGCGCCTGGCGGGCGGGAACCTCAAATGGGTGGAGGCCTCCGGCGCCAAGGGCCTGCGCTCGATCCGCATGCGGGTGGCCGGCGCCGAAGGAAGCGTATCCACAGAGGCCCGCAGCTACACGGTGCGTTTGCACTTCGTCGAGCCCGACGGGAAACAGCCCCGACAGCGATTGTTTGACGTGGCCATCGGAGATAAAATTGTCTTAAGGGATTTCGATATCGCCGCCGAGGCCCGGGCACCGGATGTCGGGATCGTCAAGGAATTCGCCGGTATCCGTACCGCCGACCATATCGTCGTGTCACTGACCCCGGCCGAGCCGGACACCGAGACGGTGATCTGCGGCATCGAAATCATTGCTGAAACCAACGAAAAGCGTTAAGCGAAAGGTGGGTGTGATCCCATGAAGGCAAACCTATCGAGACGTGCCTTTCTGGCAAAGACAATGGCCTGGAGTACGGCCCTGGCGGCCGGACCGTCTGCGCTGAGGCCGGGCCGAGCCGCGGCGGCGCCGCGCAAGAAACCGAACGTCCTCGTCATTATCGCCGACGACATGGGCTATTCCGACGCCGGCTGCTACGGGGGCGAAGTCGAGACCCCCAATCTCGATCGCCTCGCCGCCCATGGCCTGCGCTTCAGCCAGTGCTATTCGACGGGCCGCTGCTGGCCTTCGCGCACCGCCCTGCTGACCGGCTACTACCCGCAACAGGTGCGGATGGACCCACCCCAGGGGCGCTTGCCCGCCTGGGCACGGGTGGCGCCGCACTATCTCAAGCCGCTGGGCTATCGCTGCTACCACGCGGGCAAGTGGCACCTCACCGGTGCGCCGAAAGCCATCGCTCATGGTGATTTCGATCGCTCCTATGTCCTGCACGACCACGATCGATTCTTCGCGCCCAAGAATCATGAACTGGACGACCAGAAGCTGCCCCCCGTCAAGGACGGGACAGACTTCTACGTCACGACGGAAATCGCCAAGTATGCTGAGAGTTTCCTGGCCGAGCACGCGGACAAACATACAGATGACCCGTTCTACTGTTATCTGGCCTTCACGTCGCCCCATTTTCCGCTGCACGCGCTGCAGGAAGATATCGCCAAATACAAACAGCGCTATCGGCAGGGCTGGGACGCGGTGCGCCGCAAGCGACTGGAGCGCCTGCACCAGATGGGCCTGGTCGATTGCGAACTGGCGGCGCGCGAACCCGAGGTGGTCGCATCGTGGAGCTTCTCCCAGGAGAAACTGAAAGAGATGATCGGGCCGGGCGAATCGAATCGCGCGGTGGCCTGGGACGAGCTGACGGAAGAGGAAAAGGACTTCCAGGCGACGAAGATGGCAATCCACGCCGCGATGATCGACCGCATGGATCGCGAAATCGGCCGCGTGCTCAATCAGGTCAAGAAGATGGGCGTCCTGGACAACACCGTGATCTTCTTCGTCTCCGACAACGGCGCCAGCGCCGAGCAGATCATTCGCGGCGACATGCACGACCAATCCGCGCCGCTCGGTTCGGGCAAATCGTATCTCTGCCTGGGCCCCGGCTGGTCCACCGCGGCCAATACGCCCTTCCGCTTGCACAAATCGTGGGTCCACGAAGGGGGCATTTCCTCGCCTCTGATCGTGCACTGGCCCGCGGGCCTGGCCGCCAGGAACGAACTGCGACACAATCCATGTCACTTCATCGATATCCTGCCGACCGTGATCGATCTGGCCGGTGGGCAAGGGTACTCGTCGCAGTGGAAGGGTCAGACTGCGCCGCCGCTGCCGGGCACGAGTCTGGCGCCGGCCTTCGCCCAGGACGGCACCGTCGACCATGATTTTCTCTACTTCCACCACATGAGCCACCGCGCCATCCGCGTAGGCAACTGGAAGCTCGTCGCCAAGGGCAAGAGTGGCCCCTGGGAACTGTACGACCTCAAGGCCGATCGGCGCGAATCCAACAACCTCGTCGATCGCTACCCGGACAAGGTGCGCGAGATGGCGGCGTTGTGGCAACAGCAGGAGGACAAATTCCGCGCCCAGGCCGGACCACCGCCCAAGAAACGGTAAGAACATCGCATGCTGGAGGCGAACGATGGCTCGACACCAACACTTCACCAGCACCGTTCTCGTCTGCGTGCTGCCCTGTCTGATCCTGACCGCGTCGGCCGGACAAGCTGAAGCCGCGGTTGTCAAGCGCGTCCTGGATTGGCGCGATGCGGGCGAGAACCTGCTGGCCCCCGAGTCCTGGAGACCCTGGCAGGAGGGCTTCACCCGCGACGGGGAGCTTTTCATTTGTGACAACGGCGCCGACGCGCAGGTCCAGCGGGGCGCCTCGCAAACAGTCGTGCTGGATCAGACACGGCCCGAACCCATCATCGCCAGCGTCCAGAGCAAGGCCGAGGCCGTGGGCGGCGGACGCAACAGCGATTACGCCCTCTATCTCGATCTGACTTACCAGGACGGCACGCCGCTCTGGGGGCAGGTCGACACCTTCAACGTCGGCTCGCACGATTGGGAAAAGGCCGAGGTGATGATCTTCCCCGAAAAGCCGGTCCGCTCCGTTGCTTTCCACCTGCTCCTGCGCCGCCACGCAGGCAAGGCGTGGTTCCGCGATCCCGAGTTGCGTGTGCTGATGCCGCCGGCCGGCGCTTGCTTGTTCGACGGGATCGCCATCACGCCCGAAACGCCGGCAACTGAAGGATTCCAGATCCGCGACGTCGCCGCCGCGTCCGATTTCTTCTCTCTCGAAGAATCTGCGCTCGAGCTCGAACTCGAATGCCAGACCACCCGCACGGACAGCGCCACCTTCTACGACGTCGTCCTTTCCGACACGAGCGGGCGCGACCGGGCCGTGACGTTGATCTATGCCGTTCCGGTCGCCGCGGCGCAAGGTGAATGGTTCCAGGACCCGCGCCGCACGATGGCGATCGAGCCCGATCGCGAATACCTGAGCGCCGCGCGCTTCGCGGCCGGCGCCAACGGCCAACTTTCACGCTATCCGTTTGCCGCCGTGGCCAACGACAACGACGCGATCGCACTCGGGATCGACATGGCGCATCCTGCTTTCTTTCGCGTCGCCTACAACGCGGGAACCGAGGAGTTGTTCCTGGCCTACGACCTCGGTCTAACGCCTGAGAAACCGACGGCGCACTTGCGCTTCTGCAAGTTCACGTTCGAGCCCGAGTGGGGTTATCGCGCCGCGCTGCAGCGCTATTACGCAATCTTCCCCGAACATTTCGTTCGTCGCATCGCCGACCAGGGACTGTGGATGCCCTTCGCCAGGATCAGCAACGTCGTAGGCTGGGAAGACTTTGGCTTTCGCTTCAAAGAGGGCACCAACGAAACCGCGTGGGATGATGCACACGGGATCATCACGTTTCGCTACACCGAGCCGATGACCTGGTGGATGTCCATGCCCGAGGCAATGCCCCGAACCCTGGAGGCAGCTTTGGCCGAGGCGCAGCGGCTGGCCGGCAACAACGACGTGGGGGCGCAGGCGTTTCTGACCAGTGGCTTTCACGATGAGACGGGGCACTTTCCGGCCCGGCTGCTCGATACTCCCTGGTCGAACGGCGCGGTCTGGAGCATCAACTCCATGCCAGGCATTGCGGGCGAGGTTACCGACTTCAAGAACAAATGGAACGCGCCGCTGCGCGATCGCCTCTACGGCCCGCAGCGGCAAGCCGATCTCGATGGCGAGTACATCGACTCCAGCGAAGGCTACGTCACCGATGAGCTGGATTTCCGCCGCGACCATTTTGCCGGCGCCGACACGGCCTTGACCTTCTCGACCACCGAACATAAGCCGGCGATTTTCCGCGGATCGATCGCGTTCGAGTACATTCGCGCCCTTGCGACGGACGTCCACGCCATGGACAAGCTGATGATGGCCAACTCCACCCCGATCCGGCTCTGTTGGCTGGCGCCTCTGCTGGACGTGCTGGGTAGCGAAACCGACTGGAACCCGGGCGGCACCTGGCGTCCCATGTCGGACAGCGATCTGCTGTATCGGCGCGCCCTGTGCAAAGGCAAACCCTACTGCTTCCTGATGAACACCGAGTTCGAGCATTTCTCTCACGCACTGGTCGAGAAGTACATGCAGCGCAGCCTGGCCTACGGCATGTTCCCGGGCTTCTTCAGCCACAACGCCTCACAGGGCCACTACTTCACGCGTCCGGAACTCTACGAGCGGGACCGTGATCTCTTCAAAAAGTATGTGCCCCTGTGCAAGATCGTCGCCGAAGCGGGCTGGCAACCGGTCACGCACGTGCGGTCGGATCGGGAAGACGTCTATGTCGAGCGCTTCGGCGCCCACCTGCTCACCGTCTTCAACAACAGCGACCGGCCCCAGCGGATTACGCTGACGGCCGATGGCGACGTCACCGCGACAGCTCGCGACCTGGTCCGGCAGCAGAACGTCACCTGGCGTCAGGGCCGAGCCACGATCGCCCTGGACCCGGAGGACGTCGCCGTACTTCAATTCGACCAGGACATAAGTCTCCAGCCGTGACCGGAACGATGCAGCGTTTTTGATCACAACGCGTACAACGGAACTCCTCGTCATGAGCACGATTGCTCTTGACACCACCGCGATACAGAGATTTACTGCCTGTGTAAAGGCTGCGGATTGGCGCAGCCGTCTCTGAGCCCCCAGGATGATAGAGGCTCGGGATTCGCATGTGAAACCTGGACGAGCCGGGCGTGCCCGCTTGTCGGAGGCCTTGTTCGATGAGGTTCGGAGTGCCTGATTGGCTACGCTATGAGATTCGTCACAAGCTCGAACAGCTTCGTGAAGGGTTCGAACGGCTCGGCGTCAAAGACGCAATCAACGACCATCCCAAGGCCGCTGCGATTGTCGCTTTGCTGGTGGTCATACTGCTATGGACCGTGGTGGCGCGCATCGTACGCAGGCCCCCCGGCCAGGCCCCCCGCGAGAGCAAGAAGGCGTGGTTTTACGATCTGAATACCGGCCAACTGTTCGTGGGCACCGGCAAGGAAATCGGTCCGATCAAAGCCCCTTCGGGGCCACTGCCCAACGGCGAGCCGGCCGGCTACCGGGCCCATGTCTACAGCTTCCTGAGGGATCCGAACGAAGCGGAACGCTTTGTGGCATTTCTGGAGAAGCCCGATCCCAACTCGAGCCCGGCGATGATGACCTGGGACCCAGGCAATCTGGAGAAATGGGCCAAGGGCCGTTTGATCAAACGCGCAGGGGGCGAGACCTGGGTTTCGCCCACCAGCCCGCGCGGACGCCAAATCCTCCAGGAGGTGACCCACCCCAACATGTACGGCCAGATTCCCCTCTACCAGGTGCCGCGCTAGCCGACCGGGACTCTCGCCCTGGCTCGGTTCTCCCCGGGCGCTACCTAGGGCAGGAAGGCCTTGACGGCTCGGAGTTTCTCGGGCAGATAGTGCTCGATTACGTAGTTCAGATCGTGGACGGCGAAGGCCTGCTGCTCGGCCCTGACCCCCATATTCAGCAACTGCGTGATCGAATCCTGCCATGACTTGTAGTGCCGCACGAAGGGATCGTTCTTCAGCGCGTCCTTGGCCCGCTTGATATCGACCTCTTTGAGCGGATGCGTGGGCAGCTTGTAGTCGATAATGTCCTGCGGCGTCACGCCCAGGAACCGGGCGTTGGGCACGCAGAAGTAACGATTGATGTGGGCGGCGTTACCCGAGCCGACCTTCAGCGTGCGGTAGATGTTGAACATGCCGTACGGATCGCAATCGACAAAGGCGTAGACCGGTAATTTTAGTTCGTCGGCCAGGCGCCGGATAAAACGCCGACACGCCCGCGTCGGCACGCCTCCCATCGAGACGAGGATGCAGTTGGCCTTGCGCCAGTAGCTGTGCTTGACGAGCCGCTGGAACATGCCCGCGGTCTCGATGGCCAGGATGAACTTGGCCTTGGTTTCGAACTTCAGATGCTCGACGGAGATCGGGATCGAATAGGCGCCGGAGCCGAACTGGGTGCAATCGATGCGCAGGGGCTTACCCGTGTCGGGCTGGCGATCGATGACCACGAGCTGGCCCGCGATTTCGCCCCCTTTTTCTTCCGGAATGAAACCCAACTGCTCGCGATTGACCTCGAACAGGGCCTCGATGTCGTCGAGCACCGTATCCGACTCGGGCTGCTCGTCGAAACGGGCATCATCCCAGTTCTTCGAAACGTAGTACGCCTCTCGCTTGGTCATGATCTCGTCGTCTTCGACCAGGTTCTTGGCCGTAGACATCATGCGCAGGGTCTGGGCAAAGGTTTTGACGGTCGCGACGGTGAGGGTGCGCGTCTTCTTCTTACCCTTGAGCTGCAGGAAGCCCCGTTTGGGCTGGTAGGTCACATTGCTCAGCGACCGCAACGGAAACGACAGCGTGGGCTTGCCCCGCTTCTGGATCTTGGTGCGGACCGAGGTGGCGGTGTCCTTGATCCGATTGGCAATCTTATTCAAGCTCGGCTCCTTTCGAGGATGTCGGTCAGTTGGGTGACCATCGCCTGTTCCTGGCGTTCGGACAGATCCAGCATCTCACGCAATGCGATGGCGACGTGCGGGATGTACTTCTGGATATACGCCTTCTTGCGCTCGGATTCGGCCGCTTTGCGACGGCGGCGCAGGAAGACCGCCAGCTTGCGCCCGCACTCCTGGAGTGCCAGGCGGATATCCTTGATGATCTCGGGATAGTGGGCGATGGCTTCCTTGCTCTCGGAAGTGAACGGTACCCAGACCGAGGCCATGTGGACCATGATGACCAGCGGGCCCGAGGGCAAAGCACCGGACGATTGTTGCAGCGCGTAGTTGCGCCAACTCGTGCTAAGCACGGACTTGCTGATGGCGCAGGCGGACTGTTGGTACAGCAAGGGCACGCGGTTGGCGTAGCGCAACACGCGGGCCAGGCCGTCAGCCTGAATCGAGCCGCCGTAGGCAATGCCCGCTTCGATTTGGAACGGGTTGCCGCGATAGACCGACGGCGGTCGCGTCACGGCGGTGTAGAAATCGGCCTCGATCTGTTTCTTCAGGCCCGCCAGGATCAACTCCTCCCCGATCGGGCTGAGGCAATCGGTGGGCGGGCTCATGATCTTGGTGCTGTTGATGGCCTTGAAGAGGTTGTCGGCTTCCTGACGTGCGATGCGCGTCGGGCGGGCCCGCTCGTAGAGCCTGGCCGTTTCACAGATCTGTTTGGCCACCCGCATACTGACGCGGGAGAAATCGGTGTGCAGGAACGATTGGAGCGTCCGCGCCGGCGTATCGTGGAGCATCTTGATCAGCACACCCAGCTCGACGCCGTAGGGGTGCGGCTTGATCTCCCGCGTCTCGGCCGGCAATTCCTTGGCCGCGCGGGGATAGTCCTTGACCTCGCCTTCCGGCGTGGTGAATTGCAGCGCCACGTGCGGATTGGCGATCGCCGTCTGTTCGAGATACTCCTCCACCGACTGGCGGCCCTTCTGGAACTTCGCCTCCAACTCAATCTCTACCTTGGTGCCGCGTGAGGCCTCCCACTCGACTTCTTCATCGGCGATGATACGGGGCTCGTTCGCCTTGGCGTCGATTTCCAGCTTGTAGTGATGGGCGGGCTTATTTCTAGCCGTCTTCGAGGTGATGGCGATGGGCTTGCCCGTCGTCAGTTGGCCGTACATGCCCGCGGCGGAAATGCCAATGCCCTGCTGGCCCCGCGACATTTTGAGGCGATGGAACTTTGACCCGTAGAGCAGCTTGGCGAAGATCTTTGGGATCTGTTTCTTCAGGATGCCCGGACCGTTGTCCTCGATCGTCACCAGAAAGCGGTTCTCCTCCTTGCAGGGAGCGATGATCACCTTGACCTCGGGCAGGATGCCGCCTTCTTCGCAGGCGTCGAGGGAATTGTCCACCCCCTCCTTGATCGTCGTCAACAGCGCCTTGCGCGGATTGTCGAAGCCCAGCAGATGCCGGTTTTTCATGAAAAACTCGGCCACCGAGATATCCCGCTGACGTCGGGCCATATCCTCGGCGGTGGCTGGAATCGAGGGTCGGCCCTTGCGCGTCATGCGAACGGCTTGCTCCGCGGGTTCCTCAACGCGCGCCGCCTCCGGTGCGGTCTTCTTGCTCTTCTTCGCAGCCTTCCTGGCCGTCGTCTTCTTACCAGCCTTGGCCTTCTTGGTTGACGACTTGGTCTTCTTCTTGGACGCCGCCTTGGCCTTCTTGGTCGCCGTCTTCTTGGCAACTTTCTTCTTCGCAGCCTTGGTCTTCTTCCGCGCCGGCCTGGCCTTTGCCGGCGCTTTCTTCTTGGCCTTTGCCATCAGCTCTCCTTAGTTGACGGCCCGCTCCAGCGAGCCCGATCCTTCTCTAAGGCCTCACGTGATACCCGAAATCGGCAACTTCGTCAAGATGGTGACGTCGAAAACAGAAGCCATTACCCCCCTGTTTTAACCCGGCGGCAGCAAGAACCGCCTTGCGGACTTGCGGTTTCGGCCCGCGCCGCGTATAGTATCGGTACCATATGCAGCACCGACCAGCCACCGAATCTGTGATAGGGAGGGCCGACATGACCGAGCCAACGAGCAAACCGGTAGAGGGCATTTCGAGACGTGCGTTCTGTGTCTCCGCTTTGGGCACCGCGACGGCGCTATCTCTGAGCAGCCCGCAGACTGCTGCCGCTCAGACGCCCGGCAAGGTCAGATTCTATCGCAATCTGTCTCCGGGCCACCTCGGCGTGCGCGCCAACCAGCAGCAGGCGCTGGACTACGCCGTCAAATACGACTTCGAGGGCATCGCGCCGAGCTTCGGAGAGTTCGAGAGCAAGTCGCCCGGCGAGATTCGCACCTGGCTGGAGATGATGAAGGCCAAAGGCATCCGCTACGGCGCCGCCGGGTTGCCGGTGGAGTTTCGCCGCGACGACGAGACGTTCAAGACGGGCCTGGCGAAGCTGCCCCGGCAAGCGAAGGTCCTCCAACAGTTGGGCGTCACCCGGGTGGCGACGTGGATTCTGCCCGGCAGCAACAGCCTAACCTACCTGGAGAATTTCAAACAACACGAGACGCGTTTGCGCGCCGCGGCCAAGATTCTCGACGACCACGGCATGCGCCTGGGCCTGGAATTCGTCGGCCCGCGCACCTCACGGGCGCGCAATCGGTTCCCATTCATCTGCACCGCCAGGGGCATGATGGAACTGACCGACGCCATCGGCACGCCCAACATGGGTCTGCTCCTGGACAGTTGGCATTGGTACACGTCGCATGGCACGGTCGAGGAACTGCTGGAGCTGTCCAACAAGGACATCGTCCATGTTCACGTCAATGACGCGCCGGCCGGCGTCGCCGTCGATCAGCAGGTGGACAATCGCCGGCAGTTGCCGGTGACCAGCGGCGTGATCGACATGAAGGGCTTCATCAACGCGCTGGCCAGAATCGGCTACGACGGTCCGGTCGAATGCGAGCCGTTCGATCAGGAACTGCGTCAGATGGACGACGAACAAGCCGTACAGAGGACCGGTGCCGCGCTGAAGCGCGTTTGGGGCCTGATCGCGACCTAGCAACGCGAGTCGCATCCAGACGAAATGCTGCCGCTAAGCTCCCGCCGCATCGGGCGTCGGCGCGTCGGCCGCCTCGGCCAGGAACGTTTTGAGCGCGCGGTTCGTCCGCTTGGGATTGCTGACCACGCCGGGACCGCAGATGCACCCGCCTTCACACGACATAACCTCGATCAGGTTGCCCGGCGCCTTGCCTTTGCCAAAGGCCCGCAACTGATTGAGCCCCTTCTTCTGCAAGCCGTCGATCAGCACAGGCTCGATGGTCACCTGTCCATTCACGTAGTGCTCGACCGCCTCGGTCACGCCTCGGCTGACGGGGAAGCCCCGACCGTGTTTCGTCGCCGTGGTGACATCGAAGGACGATTCTTCCGTCTCAGCCGTATCGATGCCCCGCGCCATGAGGAACGCCCCCAGTTCCTCGTAGGTCAGCACATAATCGATATTGGGATCGTGAATACCCTCGAATTTCTTGGCGATGCACGGCCCGATGAACACCTTGATCGCCTCGGGATAGCGTTCGGCCGCCATCTCGGCCGTGTACGACATGGGCGTCCGCGTGCTTGACACATACTTCTGGAAATCCGGCGCGTGCTTCTTGACCGCCTCGGTGTAGGCCGGGCAGCAAGACGTCCCCATCATGGCATCCCCGGCCTCCAACCGCTCGACGAATTCGGCCGCCTCTTTCTGCGCCGTCTCGTCCGCCCCGGAGGCCACTTCCAACACGATCGAAAAACCGGCCGCGCGAATCCCGGCAACGGTCTGCCCGAGCGTTCCGGGGAATTGCCCGACGATGGATGGCGCCACCATGGCAACCACGGGCCTCTCCGCCTGAATATGCTTGGCCACATCGATGATCTGCGAACGCTCCATGATCGCGCCGAAAGGGCAGGCCCGCGTGCAGCGACCACAGAAGATACACAGGGAATAGTCAATGTATTCGCGTCCGCGCTCGTCCTTTTTGATCGCCCCCACGGGGCAGCCTTCCTCACACGGAACGGGCTGATACACGATGGCGTTGTAGGGGCAAACGCCCTGGCAACGTCCGCAGTTGACGCACGCGGCCGGGTCGATCTTGGCGCGGTCGCCCTGGAAGGAAATCGCCTCCCGCGGACAGTTCACGGCGCAGGGACGCGCCACACAACCCCGGCACGCGTCCGTGATGTAATAGTTGTTCTGCACGCATGCGCTGCAGGCTTCATCGATAACCGTCAGCACGGGTTCGGCCACCGTCTCACGCTCCAACGCCTGACGGGCATATTCGCGCAGGGGCCGCGGCTCTTCCGGCTCATTCTCGATGCTGATTCCGAGAATGGACATCAGGCGGTACACCGTAATCGCGCGATCCTTGTAGATGCAGCAGCGAATCGCATCGCGTTTGCGCGGATAGAGCACGCGCGGTAAATCGTCGATTTCGCGTTCCAGGTCGCCCGCGAAAAAGAGCTTCAAAACCTTGGCCTGGAGCTCGCGTCGGATATAGGTCGCTCGGTTTTCAAGAACCAACATCACTGGTGCCCCCATCGAGGAGTCGTTCGGCGCGTCGCTCGATGCGGGCCAGGACCTTATCGAGCGTCGCTTCGGCGAGGGTCTCGCCGTCAATAATCACAAACGGAGGCTTGCCATGCGTCTCATCCTTGCACAATCCCAGGCAAGAGATGCCCTTGACTTCCACACGGTCGCGCAGCGGCTCGGCCACCAGATCCTCAATCGTAATCAGATCCGCGGCTCCCATGATGTGGCAGGCGGTCCCGACACAGATCTGCACTTGTACCTTCGCGTTCATTCCGTTTCTGGCCTCCCAAGATGCCGAGTCTCTGGACTCAGCAGTATTCGACGGTAACGTCCTTGCCACGCTGATTCAGCAGAAAGATGAGTTCGCGCACCAGATTCTTCCGGATGGAGATGTGTTTGGAGAACTCGGGGTTCTGATAGAATTCATTGATGCTCTGGCCCACAACGAAATGAATGACATCGGCCGTGAGGATCTCCCGGGCCAGCAGCACGGCCGCGTTGCGATCGGAAGGCAGCGCGGCCGGATCGAAATCACAGCTCTGGAGCAATTCCAGCATCTTCGACATCGTGATGATCCCTTCGGTCAAGAGATCCACCCCCGTCAGTTGCCCCACGGGCGGGACGTCGGAGGTCATGGTCCGAATCTCGACCTCCACCTCGGTGCCCAAGTGCCGAGCGACGATGTTGCCGGTGGTCCCGCCGCAAATCACCTTGCGTCCTTCCGCGTGCAGGAAGCGGTCGACAATGGCGGCCTCTTCAGCCCGTTCCAGAGGCGGACCTGTCAGAATCGTCAACCGATTTTGCGCGCGCAGCAGGATGCCCACAATCGACGCATCATCGCCCGGCCGGCCTCCATACAGCGAGTAGGTTTCGGCCAAGACATTGTGCGTGACTTCCCAGGCACACCGCGGCTCCTGCTGCAAGCGCCGCTCCACGTGCTGCGCGACGTTGTCCCAGCCCCAGCCGAAGTTCATTTTCACCCCGAGGCCGGCGTGCAGGATCCCGTCGCTGAGCAAGCAGACGAAATCACCACGTTCCAGCCGCCCTTCGGAGACGAAGATATCCCGGTCGCGAATCCGGGTCGTCCGCCGGTCCGGGTGCATGAGCTGCCCCTGGCGGAAGAGCATGGCCGGCGGACTGTCGAAATTGACGATCTTGTACGTGCAGTCGGGATGGAGGATCTCCATGACCGCAAACGTCGAATAGGCGATCTTGCGGCTCTTGCAGACGGGCAGCGTGCCGATGACCGTCTCGACCACGTCGGCCAACCCCACGTCAGCCTTCAGCATGCGCACGATGATCTCCGTCGTCAGCGTGGCCAGAATGCTCGCTTTGACCCCGCTGCCCAGCCCGTCCGACAACACGACGATGGTCTTGTTCTCCGTCCGCGCGGTCTTGATCTGGTCGCCGCACAGGCTTTCACCATGCTTCTTGATCGCCAGTTCTGAGATGTCTGCAAACAGTTCCATGGGCACCCGCTCACGAGATTTCTTTTTCGAGCAACTCGACCAGCTTGAGCAGACTGATCTTGGTCTCGGCTGTGGTCTCGCCGAGCAGGCCCGCAATTTCTTGCGCCACTCGCATCTGCTCGTCGACAACTTTGTCCACCTCGGCAATCGTCTGCTGGCGAATCTGCTTCAACTCGTTGCGCCGGTGCCACTCCGGCGTCAAGTCCACCATGATGCACGCGATGATGCCCTGGGCCTTGATTGGGAAAATGACCTTCCGCACGTACAGCGTGTTGTCCAGGTAGGCCTTCTCCTGATCCCGGATGACGCGGTTGATCTCCCAGGCCTGGCGGAAATGCTCGGTATCGCCGCGCAGCACATCACCGAGCTCCTGACCGACGACCACTTCCTCATCGACCTTGAACATCCGGCAGAAGGCAGGATTGACCACCTGGACGATCATGTCCGGATTGACGGCCACCAGGCCGTTCGGGTCGTAGTCCCACAGCAATTCCCACAGCGTTTTGTTCTCAGCGTGCATCCAGTTCGCTCCTTATCGCCGGCAGGATTTCCTCGGCGAAGCGTGATTCGATGTTCTCCGGGCCGATGCGCAGGAACTGCCGGTCGCCCAATTGCATCACGATCCCATCGACGCAGGGGCCGAGACAGAACGCCCCTTTCAGTTCGACCTGATCCGCCAGGTTGTGCTCGGCGATCGACCGCTCCAAAACCGGCAAAACCGCACTGACCCCCTTTTGGTGGCACGCCGATCCCATGCACACGTGTAGTTCGATCTTCTTGTCCATCGTTCTTACCACCTTCTGTCTTGCACGAACGCCCAAACGCCTTGCATTATACTGCTCGATACCTGACGGCTCACTCACATTCCGAGTTGCTCACGCATCCGAACGCTCAAGTCGAGCCCGCTGCGCCACGAGTCTGCTCGAGAGCACGGCCAGGCTGGCCGCCAGGTCCATTCGTTCGACAATCACCTCACCAGGCACGGCGAGCTGCGCGGCCGTGAAATTCCAGATCGCCTGGATCCCCGCCTCGACCGCACGCCTGGCCACCTTCTCGGCCACCTCATCCGGCACTGTCAAGATCGCAATGCGAACCCGCATCCGCCTCACCAGGTCGGGAAACTTGCTCATCGCCAGGATATCCTTGCCGTGGACTTTCGTCCCAGTCTTCTCGGGATCGTTGTCGAAAAGCGCGACGACATTCAATCCGTGACGCTCAAACCCGCGGTAACCGGCCAACGCCGATCCCAGATGACCGGCGCCAATCACGAAGGCGTCGGTTACGTTGTTCCATCCCAGGCACCGTTCCACCGCCTGCATGAGCTGCGTCACAGGATATCCCAGACGCGGCTGCCCGGCCACGCCGATGGCCGCGAGGTCTTTGCGCACCTGGATTGACTCCAAGCCCAGAGCCGTGGCGATCTGGGCGCTGCTGATCCAGTCCTGCCCTTCGTGCCGGGCCTGTTCGACGATCGGGAAGTACGTCGGCAGCCGCCGAATCGTCGGTCGCGAAACACTCACTGGCCCATTACGTTCCACATCAGCTCTCCACCAATCACTGGAGCAACACGCGGGTCATTCCGCCCTACTGATACATGCATATCGATAATAGCATATCAATTAACAGGCCCAAAACAAGAGGATAATGTGAAAGTTTTCACGAAATAGCAAAAAATCTCATTCGCCAGCCACACAAGCACCAGTAACTGCCGAAAACGGCCTGAGAACGCCCCAACGAAGGATGGAGAGAACGACGAGGGTGAACTCACAGCGCAAGAAGATGCGTCATGACCTGTTCAGCCAAGCCATGACGCATCCTGGCATTCATGGCGGACGCGGGCATACAGACAGCCAACGCCGCATGCCCTTCAACCTCGGCAAGTCGTTCGTGAAAGAATACCGGGTCAATGTGGTCGCCGGCGGTCACCCCGTGGCTATCCGCCAGTAGTCCCGTCAAGTCACTTGTCGCCCCCGGCCCGACCGCTACGGATTGATGGCCTGGCTGTAGCTGTAGGAGCTACTGTGGCTACCCGGCGCGAACGACTGGCCCGACGTCTCGGAAATCGCGGTCGCGCCCGGGCCGGTGGCGCTGGCGTAACTCTGCGAACTGGACGAGGTGACACCCCAAGCCACCGGCCAATGCGGCCAGCACGGCCAACTCGGCGGCGGACATGGGTTCGGGGTCGGGCACGGATTCGGGTTAGGACACGGGTTCGGGTTGGGACACGGATTCGGGCCGGGACACGGCGGCGGACACAGCCCCCAGCCCGACCAGTGGAACATCGTCAGGTTCGACCCGACATAGCACATGCCGATATGATGGCCCCAGGCGGTACCTGTGACACCGAGAACCAGCAACAATAACAGTGTGTACCTCTTCATTCGTTACCTCCTTGCAGAATAAGTGGTCTTCCTGACCTTGGCCGGTCCAACTCCGCGGGACCGATCATCGCCACTGGGCAGCGGAGGACAGTTACGAAGGGCCGGCGCAAACGATTTGCGGATCATCTGCCGGTACTGGTGCAAACGAAGCGCAGTCGGCGAAATGCCGCTTTTGAACTGACCCTCTATCCGTAACCCCCTTCCAAATCAACCATCAGGCTCCATCCGATAGCTCTGGCGCAGGGTATCGGCAGCTTTCGCATTTGTCAAGGGAAAACTGCGGCATCCGAGGCCTGTATCGCAGCGGCGAAAAAGAAATCACCCTCCCCCATTGCCGGGGAAGAACCCTCCTTTTCCCGTACGGTCCAGGTCACAGACGCCGTATTCAGCGCCGACCGGAACCGGAGATGCACCTGACCTTCACAATCCGGCCTGTTTGACGCCCAGGCCGTTGTCAACCAAGCACACGGCCTGGGCATGCGAGCGACAGTGTCATGGCTGACATAGGCAAGGAACAACGCGGAAGAACGTCGATCCCAGGGCACAGATCCTCGGGCGTGCGCAGCAGCCGCACGCGCAGTTGATCCTGACGATCACAGAGTACATGCCCGGGCAGAATTCCCCCAGGTCCACGCACTCGTCCACGCACGTGGCCCCGCCGCAGGCACCGTCCGCGCAGACATAGAGCATGTCCACAATGACCATGTTCCCGCGCACACACACGTTCGTGCAATGTAGCTCACAATCATCATACGGCAGACATGTTTCGACATGAGCGTATACCGGCTCGCAGGCGCAGTTACACTTCGGAACGCATACCGAAGCAATACCCCCCCAAGCCGTCGCGCTCATCACGAGCACCATTGCCAAGAGTAAGCCGTACTTCTTCATAATACGTCACCTCCTTGTCAACTGACGTTTACCCCCATTAGGGCCCTTCCCCGACGAGCCGTTTCTTCGACTAGTAGAAGAGCTTGACACCTTGAGATTTGGTGTCGATGTTGACGGAAAACGCTTTCCGGGCCCTGGCATGACGAAACGCCAGAGCCGATACGAAGCGCACGCTTCTTCGAGAGGTTTGCAGGGCGTGCAGTGCGGTGTGCCAATTCAAGTGAAGCAAGTCAGGGCCACACTTCCATTCAACGCCTCTCTTACTTATCTCGCTGTAGAATGCACGTCACTCGGAAGGTTGGCAATTGTGGGAACTACGTAATCTGCGTCATCATTTTTGATGAGTCGCGCCGAATGGCGCGCGCAGGGCGAGTTGCAGGATACGGTGCAGAGGCCGTCTGTAGTCCATGACGTGACGCACCAAAGTGCAACGGGTGTTCCGACGGCGCGCCGTGGACCTGACGCGCCGGACGGTTGTCACTTCTCGATCAGGTCGAGGAGCTTATCGGCCAGGGCCGGATCGAGCTTCTGTAGCCGCTGCTGCTCGCAGAGCGCCAGATCCCGGTCGCCGGCTCTCAGATAGGCTCGGCCCAGGTTGAAGCGGGCCCGTGCATGTTCCTGATCCGTCTGGATGGCCCCCTTGAAGCACTCGATGGCCTCGTCGTAGCGGCCGGCCTCCATGTAAGCCTTGCCCGAGAGCACTTGGACCTCGCTGATGCTGGGATCCAACTCTTTGGCTTGTTGGAAGGCCTTCATCGCCTCGTCGTAGCGCCCCAGGCTGGAGAACACCAGGCCCAGCGAGACATAGGCCGGAGCGGCCTCGGGCCGGACGTGAACGGCCTTTTTGTAGCAACTGATCGCCTCGTCGTAGCGCGCCAGTTGGTTATAGACTTCACCCATCCCGAGATAGGCTTCATAGCAATTGGGATCTCGCTCCAGGGCATCGGTGTAGCAGGCCAGCGCTTCTTGAGGTCGACTGATATCGCGGTAGGCATCGCCCAGCAAGACGTGCGAATGTGCAGCCTCCGGTTGAACTTGGACGAGTTTCTCGCAGGCGTCGATCGCATCGTTCGAACGTCCGGCTGTGCTGTAGTGCTTGCCCAGAAACGTATAGGCCTCGCCCTGATCCGGGTAGATGCCGGCCACGCGGCTCAACACCGCTGCGCGTACGACGTCAAGATCGATGAAGCCAACCTGAATGAGCCAGAGAACCATACCGAGTACGATCGCAATGATGCCCAGTATCCAGGTCAGGCGCTGATTTCGCTTGGGCCCCGGTCGACGTTGGGGCTGGGCCGTCTCGGCCACCATCTCGGCCTGCAATACGCCGCGCCGAAAGGAGAAACGATCGACCGTACTCTCAGGCAATGAGTGATGCTGCTGGCGTTTCATAGACAACGTCCTATATCTGCCGGGGCTCGGCTCCCGACTGCTCGGCGGACCCTATCTACCGGACGGACCTTGATACGAGCCCACCATACTATCCATTGAAAGCATACGGAAGGTTACGTCGGTGTCCAAACTGGTGCGGCGGTCACATGGCGACTCCGACCGCCCACAACAACCACGCATCCGAGACCGCAGACCTCCTGCGCAGGCCGAAGGGGCTTTATCTGCATTGAAATGTGAGAGCCGCCTCTGAACCACTAGGGCTCATAGACATACCACGCGATGCCCTCGTCGATCCACGATCTGGGATGATCCGCGATCAGCGTATCTCTCTCCTCTTCGTCGATCGTGTAGAGATGATAGTCGGAATCTACCGACCAGAGTTGATAGACAGGGATGGTCCCCTCGGGCGCGCTCCCCTCGGGATACACGTAGAAGGCCGGGCCGTCGTAGGTCCACACCACACCATGCTCGGTCAGCAGCGTTTCTTTCTCGTCCTCCAGAATGGTGTAGTAGTACCCCCCCAGGGCATTGGACCAGAACCGGTGTACCGGCACCGCGTTGGGATCGGTGTCGTCCACGAGGGCCAGATACGCGATTCCCTCGAACGTGGCGGTCTCCTCCGGCTCAGCCAGGAAAGTGTCTTTCTCTCGTTCGGAGGCCGTGAAGAAGTGGCGCGACAGGCTTGGCGACCAGAATCGATAGACAGGCACCGGGAACGGGCCGGCCGCCACGACCTCAGAGCAGGAACTTTCGGCTCCCAGCCAGATGTAGGGGGCGCGGCACTGGCTCTCGTATCCGGTATAGCAGTCGCCTGTCGCAGGATCGTAGCAGGCGCCCATGAAGGAGTTCTTGGGCAGAGACGTGTGGCTGGCACCACGATAGACATAGGCGTTGCGGCCTCTGACATCAATCGAGACCCACTCGGGACTATATCCCCAAATCGTGTGGCGCCTCACCGGCTCGACCGTTCCAATGAACCAGTTGTCCACATCGTACAGTGACCGATTGTCCGTGTATTGAGCATCCAGTTCCGGCGTCGCCGCGTCACAAGGCAGTGGTGGCCGCTGCTTACCCAAGGCCGACCATTCGGGCGTGGTCCAGTTGAAACGCACTTCGAGCTTGGTCGTTCGGCTGGCATTCAGCGCCTTGATGTAGACCGCGTAATCGAGAACACCGGTTCGATTGGGATCATAGGGACCGTTATAAAACCAGTGCCGCCACCATCCGGAACCGTCGGCCTGCGGATAGTAGTACCAGGTCCCTCCAGCGTATCCGTCGCCGTCGCCGAGGACAAAGGCGCCATCCTCGTCCAGTGCGACACGGTACCAGACCCCTTCGAACATATTGGGGTCCTCGATATCATTCTGGGCCGAGGCAACCGAGGTGACTGTAACAACGACCAGGAACAGAAAACGGATGATTGTGCTGGCAGATCTTCCCATAACCACACTCCTCAAGGCAATGCTTCGTCAGCCAGACGAACGGCGTTGTGCCGCGAACGGCTCAAGGTCCCCGCGCGGAGACCGGGCCCGTCCTTCCGTAGACAACCCTGGGCAGTGCCCTCCCAGACACTAGACTGAGGAGTGATACGACCACCCCACCCCATACCACCGATCCTTCTGGGAATTCAGTATAAGGCTTCTCAAGGCGGGATGCAAGCCCCCAGGAAAAATATCCGCCCGGGGTGAGCCAAAGGCCGCTTTTTGGGCCTCGATGGCCGTTCCTGGCCCCTCCCGGAGGTCAGAATCGCCTCCTCGGGCGGGTCTGGGCCGTGGTGTCCGGAGGCTTAGCGTTTGGAATTTGAGAAATATGGCCCGAGAATCGAATGGCCTCGCTTCTTGGCCTTCTTATCAGACGCCTTGGGGCGAACCCACAGGCGGTAGCAACCAAGCTGTTGTTCTTTCAAATCTGATTTCTGCGGTGATCCCATGTACCCACCTCTCCGTTGACGGAATTTTCGGCGCTGCCGCACTGAAACGTGCCCGATCTCAGACAGCGCAGGCCGTGCGGCCGCACTCCGAGTCCTCGGCAAGCGCCACCTCATGTGACTGGTTCCCATAATCGGTGCCGGCGATCTCTTGCTCTTGTTCGGCCCGGCAGTAATCATCCCAGATGTAGCCCGCGTTCATATCGACATCGAAATAGGGGCTGATCGTGTTGACGATCGGGAAATGCACCAGACTGTGCAGATCGTCGCGACGTTCTCTGATCCCCTTCAGGAGACGCGTGATATCGCGGTCTCGGGCAATACCGAGAACCGTTTTGACCTCGCTGTAATGGATACGCCGAACTCCTTCACTGGCCTTCTCAGCCACCCAGGCACATAGCTGTCTCTGATCTCCTGTCAGATCGAATGTGAATGCACCAACTAAGCCGTATCTCATTGTCCTTGTCTCCATTCTCTGCGAACGATTGCGGCCCCTTGCCACAGACCGCTCATCGGTCAGATCCTGGGGCGGCTTAAGGAGTGATTTGCGACAAAGAAATAGGCGGTTGGCATCGAAACCGCTGACGCCTGGGAATCGCGGCTGGATGCTCTGGTGTGGACCGCGGCGTAATCCAGCCGCTGCGTGGGAACCCCACTCGAACCGATGTTATCGGTACCCGTGGCAGATGTTAGAACCAACCGAAACCAGCCGGGAGCAGGCGGGTCGCTACCACGCCAGGATCTCCTGAGTATCGGCTCGTGCGGCGTCCTTGTCGGCTCGACGGCCGGCCTCATAGCGTTCACGCTGATGAACGGGCACCCAAGCCGGGCCCGTTACGCCCAGCCGGATCTTGCCATCACCGATGTCGAGAACTTGAACCTCGATGTCATCGCCGATCATGATGCTTTCGCCGCGTTTTCGAGACAGAATCAGCATGCCCTTCCTCCGATCTCACCCGGTGTCAAGCGCCTGCTTGCTCAACGTCTGGACCATTGGAACACCCCAGACGGCTAGGGAGCGATGATCGAACAGCCCCCAGACGCCAAGCCCCTTCCTTTGAAGTACAGGGCGATCAGTGAACTCACAGCTCCCTTCGATGCGCCGTGGCTCTGCTTCTTACTGCGGGCCTCGATCCACCGGCGCCGGAGGCCCACGGTCCACGGTCCACGGAACAGATCCTATTCTGGCTGTCGTATCGGCGGATGTCTACTGTGGAAACTACGTAATCTGCTGGTTTGATGAGGTGGAAACACCTTCACGGAACCTTTAGCGGCCGCATCGTATCCAGCCGCAGAGATGCGACGATGTAGAGGATCAACTCCACCCGGTCATCCACCCCGAATTTCCGAAATAGGCGCCGCAGATGCGTGCGCACCGTCGGAACGGAGATTTTCAGTTCGAGGGCAATCTGTTTGTCCGACTCCCCGTGCAGCAGACGTTCGACGATATCAGCCTGCCGTGGGGACAGCTCCAGACTCTGGGTGAGCTGAATCCACTCCTGCTTGGACACCAAGGGCCATCGTGAGGTTACCGCCATCTTGCCTCCTCCTAAGGCTGGGAGCAACCAGACGAAAGTGCCCATCCCTACGCGAGCCGCCTCCCGCTGGCTTTCCTCTATCACCTAACCTGCTCATAGTGTACCTGCAAATGTCACCAGGGCAAGTCAGAAATGGCATAATCGTCCGAAAAATGCGTATCTGTCCGATCCATGCACAGACCGTGACCTTCTCGACGCCGCACAAGCCTCGTCTGCGCCGAGAGATAGCCGCTCTGTCGTCCGTGCAAGGTATCGAGGAATGCCGAACTCGTGTTCATGCTCTGTCGGTCAGATCTCCGACCACTTACCGGGGATAGGGACAGGATAGCGGCCCTCGGCATCGGCCTGGACCGGTGCCGGACTCTCATAGTTGAGGTCACCAGCGTCGGGGTAGAATTTGAAGTCGGACGCCATCATGTCATCCCAGGTGATGATCTGACCGGAGTGAATGGCCGCCCGACCCATGATCGAGGCCAGATTGGTGTAGGCCGCCCGCTCGGCCTCATTGTGAGGCTCGTCTTTGCGAATGGCGCCGAGCAGCGCGTCCCACTCGGCCTGATACGGGCTGACTCTCTCGCGTCCCGGACGCCAGGTGAGGTTGTCCTTGGCCTCTCGCTGATCCTTGTAGATGTGCACCGTCGGAGCATGCACGTTGCCCGAGAATTGGGCGGCACACCGCGTCCCGTGGACGAACGTGGCAAACTCATTGTGGCAATTCTGCTGGTTTCGGCTGTTGACCATCGCCTTGGTCCCGTCGGGAAACGTGTACTCGATCGCGTACGTATGCAGATTCTGGCTGCAATCGGTGCTGCCGGGCTCGCGTCCGCCGAGTCCTTCGGCCGAAACAGGCCAGGCATCCTTGATCCAGCAGCACTCGTCGACCTGGTGGATCATCATTTCGATGAACCAGGCCGAGCTGGTCCACAGGAAGAAGTACGGGCGGCGCAGTTGCCAGAGCAATTCGCTTTCTCCGCCCTTGAAAGGCCCCATGCGCGCGCCGGGGTCCATGCGGTAGGCGCGAATCAACTGAACCTGGCCCAGGGCCCCGCCACGGATCTTGTCGATCAGGGCCTGGCGGGCCGACGAATGACGACACATCAGACCGCAGCCCACCTTGAGATTCTTCTCTTTGGCGATCTGGCCCAAACGCAGAATTTCGCGCGTCCCCCCCGGATCGGGAGCGAACGATTTTTCCATAAAGACGTGGATGCCCTTCTCGATCGCGTAGGCGACATGGGTGGGCCGGAAGGCCGAATGCGTGGCCTGGATCATGACGTCGCCCGGACGCAGGCAGTCGATCGCCTTGCGATAGGCGTCGAACCCCAGAAAACGCCTCTCCGGCGGCACGTTCACCTGCGCGCCGAATTTCTCGCTCAGCTTCTGATGGGAGCGCGCCTGTTTGTCCTCGAAAACATCGGCCATGGCAAACAACTCGGTCGGCCCAGTCTTGGAGGACAGGGCATTGGCGGCCGCCCCGCTGCCTCGCCCGCCGCAACCGACCAGGGCGATCCGAATCGTGTCATCGGCCGCCGCGTACATCCGCGACACGGCCGTACTCGAAAGAACCGAGCCGGCCACCAATCTCCCGCTCTGCGACAGAAACTGCCGCCGAGAGGTCTGTGCCTTTGCATTCTCAGATAATTCCGACGCGTGCGTACCGCTTGGCTGTCTCATGATAGCTCCTCTGCAATTGACGGGCATGTTGCTGCCCCACTCGGTCCCTGGCATATCCTTCCCCCCACCGGGCGTTCTTCCTGGACGCATCCTACCGCACCCGGCTCGGTCTCGTCAATCGCATCCAGCCCCGCTCTTAGAAGGGATCAGGTTGAACCGGCTCGCTCCCGCACCGTACGAACGAACACCAGTTGGCCAGACGCTCGAATTGGGAACATCGGAAAGGGACCACCATGAGGAGAAAAACGTATCTGATCGCACTATCGGCTCTTCTGCTGGTGGGCGCAATGATCGGACAACCCTGGGTGCGGGCGGAGGGCTCGGCCGAGAAGGACAGGCTGGCCGTCGTCTGGACCAGCGGTGATGCCGACGTCGCGCACAAGATGTGCCTGATGTACACGCATGCGGCCAAGAACGCCAAATGGTTCGACGACGTCACACTGATCGTCTGGGGCCCCTCCTCGCGGCTGCTGGCGGGCGACAAGGAGCTTCAGGCCAAGATCAAGAGCATGATGGATAGCGGCGTGAAGGTCCAGGCCTGTGTTGTCTGCGCCGACATGTACGGCGTCTCCGACGATCTGCGTGCCATGGGCATCGAGGTCAAAGGCATGGGCAAGCCCCTCTCGGACCTGCTCAAGGCCGACTGGAAAGTCCTGACCTTCTAGCGTCTCTAGGCACTACCGCCGTCGGTCCCCTGCTGGGCCTCAGCCTTGGCCTTCGCCTCGGAGAGGTCCTTGAACAGCGACCGGATATTGAAGAACCCCCCGATCGTCACCACGACCGACAGGCACGCGAAGAGGCTCAAGCTCACGAAGAAGAAGAATGTCCAGATCCTGACCCAATCCATATCAAGACTCCTCACGCTCAGCGTGGTAGCTATTCTGTCTCTTGTCCGGGAACAACAGCGATCCAACGATCATCAGAATGATGGCAAGACCAAGGGCAACCAACCCGACAATATCACTACTGATGACATCATAGACCTGCGCCATTTGGTCACCGGGAACGATCTCCTTGACCAGTCTCATCTCCTCGGTGAGTTCCCCGATAGGAATCTCACTTGTGAATCCGAAGAGTCGTCTGATGGGGTCGAACACAACGTCGCACTTGTTCTGTACGGCGGTCAGGCCAAATGTGGCGAGAAAGCCACAACTCAGGGCCAGATAGGCGCCAGCCCGACTGGCGCGTTTCCAATAGAGGCCAAAGGCCAAGAGCGCGAATCCGCCGATAGAATAGATGGACCCGGATATGGCCATGTAATCCCAGAGGTCCTGCTCAAGAGGATACCAAAGACCCCACACGAGGATGAAGATCCCAATCCCCACGATGAAGATTCGGGTCAGGAGAAGCCGCGTCTTGGAGGACAGACCCTCCTTGAACCAGGGCGTGACGACATCCTGGGTCAGCACGGAACTCCAACACAGCAGATAGCTGTCATGCGTCGACATGAAGGCGGCGAGCATCCCGGCACAGATGATACCGAGGAAGCCGGCCGGGAGAATCTGGCTCAGATAAAACGGCATCGCTGTCAGACGCAGATCGGAATTGTCCATGCCCTCGGCCGACAAAAAGACATTGCGCAGCGCGTCATTGTTTGCGATGAAGACCAGGGCGCAGATCCCGAAGAAGTACGGGATCAGAAAGCGAATCAGAAACCCCACGGAAGACAGCGTATAGATCCGCTTGACGATCCCGGTGCTCTTTGCCGAACAGGCTCGAATCACGGCCGTCTGCCAGACGGCACAGCTAACCAACCCCATGAAGAACATCCACAAGACATAGGACTTGCCAAAGCCGGCTTCGTCGAACGGATTGAAGCCGCTCGTACCCATCTCTCGGGTGACCGTATCAACGATGTTGGACCAACCGAGGTGGTTGATCGAGAGGATGCTGGCAAACACCAGGCTAAACGATAGGACGACAAACTGAATGTAGTCGAGGATCGCCACCGAGACCATCCCGCCCAGGGTTGTGTACAGCAGCACCATACAGAGCAACACGGTCATCACGATCTTCAGATGAAACTCCGAGGTCATCCCGGTCACGCCCGTGACAAACAGCGAGCCGGCCTTAAGGAACATGCCCATATTGAGAATGCCGGACAGGGCCAGGATGATACCGCCCAGGATGCGGATGTCCCTGCCGAAGCGTTTCTCGTAGAACTCCGGGATGGTCATCACTTTCAAGCGGCGCAGAGGGACCACGATAAAGCCTGAGAGGCCCACGAACAGCGTCACAATGGCCGCGGCGAAGGCGATGTGGAAGGCTGCGAAGCCTCCCGTAAAGCCCTTCTGCGACGAATACATCACGGTCACCAGACCGAGTTCCGTGCCGATCATGGTGGCGATGGCCAGGAAGGTCTTCAAGCCGCGTCCGGCGACCATGAAATCGGTAGCGCTGGCGATGTATTTGCGGATGTAGACGCCAATACTAACGACGGCGATCAGATAGCCGACGACGATACACCAATCCAGGATACCGAAGTTCGTGCCGAATCCCAGTTCTGCGAAATCAATGTCCATCGCTTCTCCCGCTCGTAGAGACCGATCCGTTTCGTCTGCTTAGATTTGCACCGCTTGCCCCGACGCCACCGATTGCTTCTCCGCCAGCACGAGGCGCAGCGAATCGACCGACTGGGCGGGCGTGATGATCTCGGGAACGCTCTGGCCTTGCACGGCCTTGATGAAGTGGGCCAATTCGTTCGAGTAGCCATCGCCCGCAGCGATCTCGGGCGTGAAGGCTTCGCCACCAGCCGGAGCGACCTTGAAGGCTGGATCACGCGTGCAATCGTAGCTGATCGTGGCCTTCTCCAGCACCACGTTCAAGCTCATCTCGAACCCAAAGCCCGGCGTCATCGCCCAACCGCCTTCAGCCGTCACGACGCAATCGCCATCGTAGACGTATTGGGTCACGATATGGTCGAATTCCTTGGCCGGACCACCCACGGCCCGACTGAACACCGCCTTGGGCATCCCGAACGCGTACTGCACGAAGTCGGAATCGTGAATGTGCAGGTCCAGCGCCGCCGAACCGCTTTTGCTCGCGTCCATCAGCCAGTTGTCCCACGACCAGGTTGGCGTCAGACTCAGACGCTGGAACGTTGCGGCCAGCACCTTACCATACTCGCCGGAATCGATGATCTCCTTGGTCTTGGCGTACTCGGGCCAGAAGCGAATGCAGTGACCGGTTTGCAGCAGCTTGCCTGCCTTCTCAGCAGCGGCCACGATCGCTTCCGCATCTTCGACGTTCAGAGCCAGAGGCTTCTCACACAACGTATTGACGCCCGCGTTCAGGGCCTTCGTCGCGTACTCGCGATGCATATACGTTGGCAGCGTGATCGAGACGGCGTCGAGCTTCGCCTCGGCCAGCATCTTGTCGAAATCGTCGTACAGGCCGATACCGGTCAGGTCCAGCGGCGCCTCGGCCCCTTCGATATTGCCGGCCGTACCGCTGGTATCCTCGAATTTTCCTTTGTCCGTATCGCAGATCGCCACCACCTGGACGCCATCCAGGGCCTGATAGCAACGAAAATGCATCTTGCCCATGAAGCCCAAGCCGATTATGCCTACTCTGGTCATCGTGTTCTCCCCTTTGAACTGGAGTGATCTACTTGAAAATCTTCTTCATGGCCGCGGCGGTCTTTTCCGGCCGGCCCGGCTGATAGGGCAACATCTCAGCCGTGACATACCCATCGTAGCCCACCTCGGCCAAGGCCTTCTTGACCGCTTCGAAGTCAACATCACCTTCCAGCATGTCGACGAAACCCTCAGCCGTACCGACGGACTTCTTGAAGTCCTTCACGTGCACGCGGACGATGCGCGAACCGAGAATCCGGATCCACTGGTCGGGGTAGCCGGTCAACAGGACATTGCCTGCATCGAAATAGGAGCCGACCGCCTTCGAGTCAAAACTGTCGATGAAATCCCGCATCTCCAACGGGCTGAGCAGGAACTTGTTCCAGACGTTTTCGAGGCCGATCGTCACGCCCAGTTGTTCAGCCGTGGGGACCAGTTGGCTCACCGCCTCCTTGGCGCGTTCATAGCAAACGTCGTAAGGCACGACGGGACTGTTCTCCAGAAAGAATACATCCACCGCACCGGGCACGAACAGATAGGCATCGGTCCCGAGCCACTTCGTCACCTGGAGGGCCTGCTTGGTAAACGCGATGATCTTGGCGCGCACGGCCGGATCGTCGTCCGAAGGCGATGCGCCCCAGCTCTCGCCACTGGCGACGCCGGCGATTTCAATTCCCAACGCTTTGGCCTTAGCGATGATTTCCTGGCATTGGGCCTCGGTCGTCTCATGCGTCAGGACGCCCTGGCTGCCAATGCACAATTCGATGGCATCAAAGCCCAGATCCTTGGCCTGGGTCATCGCCTCGGGCACGGGCAAGGTCGCCTCCAGGCCCCCTTCGAACATCCAATAGCTGGCGCTGATCTTCATCTGTAGACCTTTCCTCAATCGCTCACGGCTCTGGTCACACCCGAGTCCGTGTCTCTAGCCCTTGAACTTCATGACCTCCAACTCGCGGGGCGTCTTCCAGCCGCCGCGGGTGAAGTCGGGGAAATCCATCGGCCGGCCGTTCTTGGCCACGGACTGCTCCGAGAGCCCCACGACCGCCGACCAGGCGACGGCGTCGTACACGTCGATGTCGGTCGGGCGACCGTTACGCAGCGCATCAATCAGGCGATAGTCTTCGATGAAATCCATGCCCCCATGACCGGCGCCCGAGGCCGAATCCTGCATGGCCTTCCACAGCGGGTGCTCGTAGTCATTGTATTTGTTCAACTCTTCCCAGCCGTGTCCGGCACTCTTGCCCTCGATGTGCACCTTTCCTTCCGGATACTTGCGGACGATGCCCTTGGTGCCTTGAACGAGAATGTCGCGGCTGTACGGCCGGGGCACATTGGTGTCGTGCTTGACAACGATGGTCTTGCCCAGCTTCGTGCGGATCAACGACGTGTTGACGTCACCGAGTTTGTAAACCTCGTCGCGCTTCGGATCGCCCTCGGGGTAATGCTCCTTCGCGTAGTCGAACAGACCGCGCGAGTTGCTGCTGACCGAGACGAGGTAGTCGAAGGCGTCGCCGCGATTGACATCCATGCATTGCGCGATCGGGCCCAGGCCGTGGGTGGGGTACAGGTTGGCATCGTGGGTCATCGACCAGTTGCGCCGCCAGAGGCCCTCGCCGCCGTTGGCGAACTTGACGCCGCGCAGGTCGTGCAGATAGCCGCACTCGCCGTGCAACAGTTCGCCGAACAGCCCCTGCTTGACCATGTTGAGAATCTGCATCTCGGCCCGGTCGTAGCAGCAGTTTTCCATCAACACGCAATGGCGCTGCGTTTTCTCGGCCATTTCGACCAGCTTCCAGCAATCCTCGACGTTGAAGGCCGCGTTGACCTCCGTCGCACCGTGCTTGCCGTTTTCCATCGCCGCCAACAGCACGGGCGTGTGCCAGCGCCAGGGCGTCGCGGTATAAACCAGATCGAGATCTTCCGTCTCACACAAGCGTTTGAAGTCCCAGTCGCCCCGCGTGTAGCCGGTCGGCTTCGGAAACCCCGCGTCCTGGACCCACTTCTGGACCCGCTCGACCTTCTCCGGCACGATGTCACAGACCGCGGTGATCTGACAACCTTTGATCTTCAGCAAATTGCGCACGTGGTTCGAGCCCATGCCGCCGACGCCGACGTAGGCGATGCGCACATTATCGATAGGAGGCACTTTGAACCCGATCATGTTGCTGTCGCCGCCTCGCGCCAGTTGCTTCATACTGGAGCAGGAGGATGCCATGGAGGCCAGTGTCGCTCCCACACCCGCCACTGCGCCGGCCCTGATGAAGTCTCTACGGTTCAGATCGCTCATTGTGTAACCTCCCAAAACACTGCGTTTCCGCGACACAGACGGTCGCTATGACCCAAAGGTCCCGATAGTAAGGCCCGCACGCCCGTGACGCAAGGAGTATTGCGACCGGTCCGCCCAACTTTTGTGGCCCCTGCGGCGGCCGGGCAAGACTCACGCGGGGCTCGGATTTTCAGGCGTCACGCCCTCGCCGCGTCAAACTGGGAAACCTTGAGAAGCTCGCCCCCGCGCAGAACCAACTTATGGGCGACGACGCCGGGGACCGTTCCGGCTGCGTCACCGATTGCTCAAAGGGACGGGAAGGACTATAATGCCAGTGACCAGCAGAGGATCATTGCATAAGGGGTACATCAATGGATCGAAGCGCGATTGACCGAAGACAATTCCTGCAAGCCACCGGCGTGGCCGCGGTTTCGACGCTGGTCGGCGGCATTCAGAAGCCTCAGGCGGCACGGGCGGCCCAGACTGCTCGCAGCCAGCGGCGGCCCAATCTCGTTTTCGTCTTTGCCGATCAATGGCGGGCCCAGGCCACCGGCTACGCGGGCGATCCGAATGCGCAGACGCCGTATCTGGATGCCCTGGCACGCGAGAGTGTGAACTTCCGCACCGCCGTCTCGGGCTGCCCGGTTTGCTGCCCCTACCGTGCCAGTCTGCTGACCGGCCAGTATCCGCTGACCCATGGCGTCTTTCTCAACGATGCGCGGCTGAGCAACGAAGCCGTCTCCATCGCCCAGGCCTACACCCGGGCCGGCTACCAGACCGGCTACATCGGCAAATGGCACCTCGACGGCATGCATCGCACCGCGTTCATCCCGCGCGAGCGTCGTCAGGGATTCCAGTTCTGGAAGGCCCTGGGCTGTACGCACAACTACAACAATTCGGCCTACTACGCCGACGAAGACGTCAAGCTCACCTGGGACGGTTACGATGCCATCGCCCAGACGCGTGAAGCCCAGCGGTACCTCCGCGACCACGCACAAAGCGGCCCGTTTGCCCTCTTCCTGTCGTGGGGCCCGCCGCACGCGCCCTATCACACGGCGCCGGAGAAATACCGCGCCCGGTTCAAACCGGAGGACATTGTCTTGCGACCCAACGTGCCCGAGGCGGACCGCGACAAGGCGCGCAAAGCACTGGCGGGCTACTACGCCCACATCGCGGCGCTGGATGATTGCATCGGAGACCTCGTGCGAACCCTGGACGAGGCGGGCCTTGCCGACAAAACGATTCTCGTCTTCACCTCCGACCACGGTGACATGCTTTGGTCCCATGGCGGCCAGAAAAAACAACAGCCCTGGGACGAGTCCATTCGCGTGCCCTTTTTGCTGCGCTATCCTGCCTCGCTCGGTGCCGCAGGCCAGACCATCGATGTCCCCATCAACACGCCCGATATCATGCCGACGCTGCTGGGCCTCTGCGACGTCGAGATTCCAGAGACCGTTGAAGGTGAGGATCTCTCTGGATTCCTGACAGGCCAGGCGGACGCGCCGGATGGCGCCGCCTTGATAAGTTGTCCCTCGCCCTTCGGCCAGTGGACCCGAGCGCGCGGGGGACGTGAGTATCGCGGTGTGCGCACCGCACGGTACACCTACGTGCGCGATCTCAACGGTCCCTGGCTGCTCTATGACAACATCAAGGACCCCTATCAACTCACGAATCTGTGCGACCAGCCCCAATACAGTGCCGTGCAGGCGGAACTGGAGGCCACCCTGACCCAAAAGCTGGAGGAGACGCGCGACGCGTTTCGCTCGGGGTGGGATTACATCAAGCAATGGGGCTACAAGGTGAATGCCTCGGGCACCATTGGATACACAAACTGACCTGGCTCGGCCTCACTTTGTCTCATCGGGCCGACCGTCACGCAGGGAGATAACCCGTGTAGCGAAATCGTCGCAGGCCCGGCCGTGCGTTGCCACCACGACCGTCCCGCCGGCCTGCTGAAAATCGGCGAGATGCTGCATCACCATACCGGCATTTTTCGGGTCGAGGTTGCCCGTGGGCTCGTCGGCCAGAATGATCTTGGGCCGATTCAGCAAGGCCCGGGCAATAGCGGTGCGCTGCTTCTCGCCTGCGCTGAGTTCGGCCGGCTTGTGCGTCGCGCGACCGGCCAGTCCTAGGCGCTCGAGCAATGGGGGCACCTCAGAAGAATGGTTCACTCCATCAGCGCGCGTTGCGAGTCTGATATTCTCTGCGATGTTCAGATACGGAACCAGATGGAACATCTGAAAGACGAAACCGATAGTCCGGGCGCGGAAGCGGGCCCGCTCCTGCTGGCCCAGCGCGAACACGTCCTGCCCTCCCACTGCGACCGTTCCGGCCGAAGGCCTGAGCATGCCCGCGATCACCATCAACAACGTCGTCTTGCCACTGCCGCTCGGCCCGCGCACGGCCACGAACTGCCCGGTCGGAATCTCCAGCGTCAGGCCGTCCAGTGCCTTGACCTGGCCGGCGCGCGTCCGGTACGTTTTGCTCACATCGCTTAGAACGATCACGCTCATTCCTCTCTCAAAGTTGCCGCCGGATCGTAGCTGACCGCGAACGCGACCGGAATGAAACTGGCCACAATGGAAAACAGCGGCGCTGCCACGAGGGCCCGGAGCAACACCACCGTCTCCGGCTGCACCGTCGTCCGCGCCGTCAGTTTGAAAATCTCAGGACCGAACATCAACGCCAGAGCTGCTCCGACCCCGAACCCGGCCAGCGCGCCGAGCAGACCCGTCAGCAGCGCCTTGCCCAGAAACAGGCCGCCGATTTTCGCCGTCCCATAGCCCAGGGCACGGAGCAAGCCAATCTCGGTCTGCCGCTCGCGTACGTTCGTGATCGCCAGCACGCCCACCCAGACCCCGCACGCAATGACCACGAACGGCACCATCACGGCGAAGGTCTTGAAGACCATCTGCCGCTGTTTGGCTCGCGCATCGGCCATCGACTTGGCCTGGAGCACCTGGGTATCAGGCAGAAGCGTGCTGATCTCGGTACGGAGTATCTCCAGCGGATCGGCGCCTTCGACGAAACAGAGGCAGTCCACCGCCTGGATCTCGCTGATCTGCCCGGGACTGGCGAGGATCCGCTGGGCATCGGCCAGATGGCACTGGATACGCACATCGTCGACGTTACCCGACTCCGCGAGGCACCGCGCCACCTCCAGCGGTATGCCATTGATTTCGATCATCTGGCCTTTTTCAATGCCCAGCCGAGCTGCAACCTGATAGCCGACATAGGCCGTACCCGGTTCGACCTGAAAGATCATGGGCGGTTTCTTGCGACCCGGGGGACATATCTCCGGCGCCAGGCCCGTGACGATGATTGGAATATCGCGCCAGACCATCCGCTTTTCCAGTACGGCCAGCAAATGGTTGTAGGAGATGTTCTTCTGACTGGCGAGCTTCTCCAGATACCTTTCCGGCATAGTCGCGCTGGCGACACCCGTCATCAGAAAGTCACCCACGTCCGCATCCTGGGCGATCACGTGCAGGTTGTAGCCCATCGATAGCATCAGCCGGGCGGTTTCCCGATTGGAGGCACGGGCCGCCGTCTGGAAGGCAACGAAGAACGCGACCGCCACCGTCACCGCGAGGACGCCCAGCAGGAAGTTGATCTTACGATGCCACAACTCTTTGAGAACCATCTTGATCGTTGACATGCGTCTCGCTCACCTCTTCCTTGCCGCCAGAAACACAACGATGCCGGCTATCACAACGCCCGCGGAAACGGCACCCAACGCCCAGGCCACCACCGGCAACGGAGACGACGGTTCCGCCACGTCCATCGGAACGGATGGTGGCGCGCTTGGCCTCGTTGGAATGACCTCTTCGGGCATCGCCGGCACCGCCTCGTGCGGCGCCGGTTCGGCGACCTCGGTTGCGTCCTCGACAACTTCGATCGACTCGGCCGGCTCGTCGCTCACCTCGATCTCGCGATAGCCGAAAGGGACACCCGGAACGGCCGCTCCGCCCATACCGCGGCGGACGATAGAGAGCATCTCCATCTTGACCATGGGGCTCTCCGGATCGAACCCGAGGGTCTGGGCCACCGTCGCTTGCAGCCCGGCATCCCAGCGGGCCGGCAGCATCGTGCCCTGCAACCACCGGTGGTCGAGCCCGCACTCGCAGTCGGCGCCGATCACGAAGAGCACCCGTTCAAGGTTCTCTTTCGTGATTTGCCCGCCTCGAAACAGCGGTCCGATCCAGCGACCGCGACCATAGAAGATGGCCGCATGCGGTTCGTTGACGTCGGCCGGTTCGGCGCCGAGGCTCCAAAGCAGGACTCTCTCATCGGCCACCGATTCGTGATCCAGCGTTACGACCTGTGGCCCTTTGGCAATCGGCTTGGGCATGAATTCCATCTGGGCGGTGACCTGATCGACCGCCGCCTGGGCTGCGTCGCGTGCCAGGGCATTGGCCGTCTCGTCCGGCCCCTCGATGATCAGGACCACGCCATAACACTCGGCGACTCTCTTCAGGACCTCAGCTTGTGCGGTCGAGAGCAACGCGGAACTGACGGCCCGCCCCGGTGAGATGCTCGCATCCGACAGAACGATTGGGAGAGATTGCCCATCGGGCGAGACCAGCACGGCCGCCGGCAGCTCTTCTATTCCGTGCTGCGTCAAATACGCCAGTGCGGGGTGATCCGTATCGCGATCGGTGTGGACCAGTTCGAACCGAACGTTCGACTCGACCAAAGCCGTTTCGATCTCGTCACGCAGGGTCGAGACCCTTTCCGGCGTCATCTGGCTCGTCACGTAGCCAAAGAGGCGATATGGCTCCATCTCCAGATCGATAAAGCCCACCTCGAGCACGTTGTAGCGGCACGCCCACGCCGGTGTACCGGCCCAGCCCGGTATCAGCCCGGCGGTCAACAGAATCAGGTGCAGTCGTTTCACGCTGTCAATCAGTCCTTTCCGTCAAGGATAGTCTCACACGGATTCGTCCGAGCCAAAACAGAGGACGCGCCCATCCTCCAGCGTCACGACGATGCGTCCCAACGAATCGACCGCCAGCCCCCATGCGACCGGCGCCGCCGGCAGTTCTTGCGTCCAGAGCATATGCCCGTCGTTCAAATCCAGCGCGACCAACTTCGCTTCGGTCGCCACCAGAACGCCATTGGCACATACGGCCGTGGCCAGAGCTTTACGACACTTAAACGCCCACTCCGGCTTGTCCTTCGGCGCCAGGCGAGCCCAGTTGACATGGAATCCACCGCCTGATTCGGCCAGTTTGCGCCCGAGAGCCGCCCGATCCAGTTGCCGGAAGCAGAGAATGTGCTGGTCGGCTTGCGTCGATGCCCACACCACCTGCCGCTCGCCATTGCTGGCCAGGAAGGTCCGGTCAAAAGCAGTCGCGTCGTACACATCGTGGTCTGGATGGGCGTAGAACGGCTTGCCGCAGGCCACCACCCGATCGGCCAAGAGCGACAGCTCCCAGCCCCGCGGGCTGCGAGAGACGCACTCGGCCAGTTGCGCCGAGTCATTCAGGCACTTGCCGGTGCGGGCGTCGTAGCGCGCCGGTGAAACCGACGTGCCACCCGGTAGATAGAGCGTGCCGTCATGCAGAAGCAGGTGGCCCTGAACGCTGACCCCCGTGCGAGCCGCCTCGTCCAGATGCCCGGAGGTGTTGTTCTGCCACTTGATCGCTCCGGTCCTCGCATCGAGCGCGTAGAGATAGGTACCATCGTAGTTGGCGATCCCCGCAGCCACGTAGGCGACGCCGTCCTCGACCAGGACACCACTGGCGGCCGGCCAGGTGGACATCAGTGCGCCGTAGGCCGGGATGCGCCGCTCAACCGGCGCGGCGCGGAACCGCCAGAGCAGACCGCCCGTGCGCGCCTCCAGAGCGTAGACCCAGCCATCGCCGGAGCCGACGTAGACGCGCCCCTGCCAGACCGTGGGCGCCATCCGAATGGCACCGCCTGTATAAGCCTTCCAACGCAACTTGCCACTGGCCAAATCCACGGCGCGGACCACGCCATCGCAGCCGGCAAGGAACGTCGCGCCGTCAGCAGTCACCGGCGCCGTCACTACCTCCGCGGCCGGCGGTGACGCGATGTCGGTATCGAACTGCCACAGCGGTTGCACGCGCTGGCTCACCGGAACCGGGGTCGTCGCACTGCACGTGTTGTCGGCCCGGAACGTGGGCCAGTCGGTTCGCGAAGCGGCCAGCTCCACGCCAACCGCGCTGTCGCCTTTCTCCAGACGCTCAGCCTCGGTAGCGACCGGAGCAAAATCGAACGCTCCAGCCGGTCCCAGACACGTGATGCCATACAATGTCAACTGGCAGTCACACACCGAGGGCCACCAGTAAAGCAAGCCGTTGGCGATCGTGACGCCATCATGACAGTTGGGCCGCATGGGTGAGATCCATTCGGAGCGCTGCGATGCCATGTCCAGCCGGACCGATCCGCCTTCGGCTCGGAAGAAAATCGCATCGGCCGAACCGTTGGGGCGCGTGCAGGCGCGGCGGTGCATCGCAATCTCGCCCAGCACCTCGCCCGTCAGCGGATCGAATCGCTTGCTGGGGTGCTTGTCGATCTGACCGCTGATGGCGTACAGCCCGTCGTCTCTCAGGACCAGTTGGAAGTTGCTGTAGGCGTTCTCCCAGAGAATACTGCCATCCTGGGCCGACAGCGCCAGGAGCTTGCCGACGGGCGGACCGGCAAAATACAGAGCCTTGTCACTGCACTTGAGATAGCACGCGGTCCGCCAATTCGTGCGCCAGTCCTGCCGGCGTTCGAGGTATTCCCCGAGCGACTTGAAGAGATCCGGCGCGTTCTGAGGTGTCTTGCGCCACAGTTGGGCACCGGTTTTGCTGTCGAGACAGGCAAGATAGCTGCCAAAGCGAAAGATGTACAGCCGTCCACCCTTCATGCAGACGGCGCGACCGTCGATGGGCTCGTCCTCGTGGTGGGCCCAGAGCACCTTCTTGGTCTGCGGATCGATCGCCAGGACATGGCGGCCGAAGCCCCAGGGATGTCCCGGCTGGTTGAACCCTTCCGAAACTGGGTCCCAGGGCCAGCCGTGCGTTTCCAACCGCCACTTCTTCGTCGGGTCGCGCTGCTCGCCCTGCCCCATCATTGCGTAGAGCACGCCATCCTCCAGCGCCATCCACTTCCAGAACGTGTCGCCCGCGACGTCAACCGGTGGCACGATCTCATCGGTCAATTGCCCCGTCGCCGCATCGATGACTTTGCACGACTGATCGTCGCCCACATAGAGGAGTTTGGGCGTTGCGATCAGCGTGTTGCGATGGATCATCACGCCTTCGCGCAAGGGGCGCTGCCACAGCATCGCGCCGTTGTAGCCGTTGAAGGCGACGAGTTTGTTGAGCAAAGGCTCCTCGCGCACCTTGAAAGCGACGTGGCCAAACGCCTTGAAGACGCGGCCGGCCGAAGCGACCGCCACCTGGGGCAGCGGGGCATAACGCGGCTCGGCGAGAAACTGCGTCAGATATGGGGCCACGATAATCTTGTCGGTCGACTGCGGATTGTTGTCGGGACCGTGATACGGATGGCTCCAGTCATCGAGACCCGCGGGCACCGGTTTGGTCACCGTGCGATCGTCGAATAGAAGCGTACCGCCGGGACGCAGGACCCGCAGCAATTCCTCCTCGGGTGTTTCGGTCGCGGAGGAAAGGACCACCACGACATCAGCAATGTTGTCGGCCAGATGCAATCGAGCCAACGATCCTTTGCCGATGAAGATGCGTGTTCCGTAGTAGCCCGCCTCGTCGGCTTGCTGACACGCCGCTTCCCACGCCTCGGTCCCGGATACCTGGAGGTAGAGGATCAGATCGCTCCGGCCGGCCAGGTCGCGGGCGAAATCGCCTTGAGCGTCGCCCACGACGACGCAAACTCCCCGGTCGTAGCCGACCGCCTCCAGTACCTTGCCGGGAGAGACGCCCGCTGGAACCAATGAAGGGTAGAGCACGAGCAGCGAAACAGACAGCAGACACAGAGTCGTCGCTTTCATTTCTTTCGCCTTTCACCTTGCCGGACAGATACGCATTGGGCGCCAACGATCTGGTGGCGTCATGGTCGAGCCGCGCACATTGCGACCTCGGTCAGACCAGCCTCATCGTACCGCGACGGCCCCGTCCTGTCAAAGGCTCACGACCCGAGTGCAACAGCGATGCGGCGTAGAAACTCGGCGTAGATAGCGTTGGTCATGGGGAACTGGCGCTGGTCTAATCCCAGTCTAACAATCACCATGTTCCACTGGGGAATGACAAACATGTCGTTGTTATTGTACCCGCTGGCCGCATAGGTGCCGGGTGGAACGCCGGGCCAGCGGCGCCGGCCGTCGGCCCCAATACCGTTCGTCCACCAGTTGAATCCGTACACGCCGCGTCCGTCGGCGGCGCTGTCAGGCCACAGGTCGATTTTCGTAGACACCTGGGGCCTGGTCGCCAGGCGAACCCAATCGGCACTGATCAACTGCTTGCCATCCCAGTTGCCCTCATTCAAAAACAACAGACCCACACGGGCCATCTGCCGGGCGGAAATGAAGATGTGCGCGTTCGAGTTGCCCGAGCCCCCGTTGATCACGAGCCCCTCGACCGAGCCGAGATTCCCCCAGCGCCATTCATTCGGGTCCATTCCCACCGAATCGGCGATGCGACGCTGGAAGAGTTCCGCCAGGGGCTCGCCCGCAATGCGCGTCAGGACGTTCCCAAACTGGTTCATGGCCGAATCCCAATAGGCATACTGGGTTCCCGGCGCAAAGAGCGACATGCTGCACGGATCGAATGGGGTGGAACTGGGGCCGTGTCGATAACTGCCACGCGGTTCGTCGTTCTCCGCCCGGTAACCGCTGGTCATGGTGGCGAAGTGCCGGAGCGTCACACCCGGGTAGGCCTCCGCCAGCGCCGGGACCCAATCGGACGCCCGCGTAGCGAGCGTCGCCTTGCCATCGTCGATCAGCAAACCCAGTACGGTGCTGGTGAATGACTTGGTGCATGACCAGACGCCGTGAACCTTGTCGACCTCGGGCCCCTGCCAGATGACATAGCCGTTCCGCACGATCATCACCTGTTTGACGCCGTCGGGCCCCGAGTTCGCGCGCAGGTAATCCACAGCCGCCGCCAGCTTGGCTCCGTCAACGCCCTGCGACTCCGGTGTCGACCGCTGCCACTGTCCGGTTGGGAACACGGTGCACATCGCAGCCACGGTCAAGACAAAGCTCGCAATTGACTCCATGAGGCCCGCTCCTTCATCGAGAGGTCAACATGTCCACGAAAGTCAGGTCTTCTTGCCCTGAATCCTACCGAGGCCACCAGGACCGGTCAACGTCAATCCCCTACGCTGAACACCTCGGCGCCGGGCCAAGGGCGGCAAGCTCCGCAAAAAACTCTTTGCGCCGGTGGCCACTCTCTGCTACCCTGGAGCGGTTGATTGGTAGCGGTGGACCGTGCTGGGAGCCATCACGAACGGGGTTCTATCGGGAGACGAAGGATGAGAGCCATGACAACACGACGTAGCTTCCTCAAGACGATGCTGGGTGGCGTCGCCGCCGCGGCGCTGGGACCCGAATCAGTCGTGCGGGCCGGTGCCCGAGGCGCCAGACCTCTCAACTTCGTGTTTCTGTTGATCGACGATTTCGGCTGGGCGGACCTCGGCGCCAACAATCCCCACTGCTTCTACGATACGCCCAATCTCGACCGTCTGGCCCGCTCGGGGATGAACTTCACCAATGGTTATGCCGCCAACCCGGTGTGCAGCCCGACGCGCTACAGCATCATGACGGGCAAGTACCCTTCCCGGGTCGATGCAACCAACTGGTTCAGTGGCAAGCGTTCGGGCCGCTTCAACCCGGCCCCGCTGAACGACAAGATGGGCCTGGAAGAGGTCACCTTGGCCGAGGCCCTCAAGTCGCACGGCTACCGAACCGCCTTTCTGGGCAAATGGCACTTGGGCGAGAAGGAAGAGTACTGGCCCGAACATCAAGGCTTCGATCGCAACTACGGCGGCTGGGCCGTCGGCTCCCCCCGCGGCGGATACTTCGCCCCCTTCGAGAATCCGCGTCTGCCGGATTTCCAGAATGGCGAGCACCTGCCCAAAGTCCTGACCGACGAAGCAGTGAGCATTCTTGACCAATACCGAAACGATCCGTTCCTGCTCTACCTGGCCTTTTACTCCGTCCACACGCCGCTGCAGGGCCGGAAAGACCTGATCGCCAAGTACGAAGCGAAGCGCAAGACCTGGCTGGCGGAAGACGAGCCCGAGTTTGGCCCGGAGGAGCAAGTCTGGCCCGTGGAGAAGCCGCGACAGGTACGTCTGCGTCAATGTCACCCCACGTATGCGGCGATGGTCGAGGCCATGGATGAGCAAATTGGGCGCGTGCTCGACAAACTGGACAAGCTCGGCATCGCAGACCACACCGCCGTCTTTCTCATGTCGGACAATGGCGGTCTCTCGACCAGCGAAGGGTCCCCCACCTCGAACTTCCCTCTACGCGGCGGCAAAGGCTGGCTCTACGAAGGGGGCATCCGCGAACCCTTCCTGATCCGCTGGCCCGGGGTGGCCCCGCCCAACGCCAAGTGCGACGTCCCCGTGATCAGTACCGATTTCTACCCAACCATTCTTGAGATGGCAGGCCTGCCGCCCAAGTCCGGCCAGCACCGTGACGGCGTCTCCCTGGTGCCCCTGATGAAAGGAGGCACGCAACTCGAGCGCGATGCGATCTACTGGCACTACCCGCACTACGCCAACCAGGGCGGCTTCCCGGGCGGTGCCATCCGGATGGGCGACTGGAAACTGATCGAACGCCTGGAGGACGGCCGGGTCCATCTCTATAATCTGCGACTCGATGTGGGCGAGCGTGAGGATCTGGCCTTCGCCTACCCCGAACGCGTCGCCGCGATGCGGGCCAGGCTCCATGCGTGGTACAAGGAGGTCGACGCGAAGTTTCTCGAGCGCAAGGGCGATGGGCCGCAGCCCTGGTGCCCCTCGTAGTTTGCAGCCGCTGACAACTATCTACCCCGGGGAAGGAGCCCATCGATGATTAGAGTCCACGTTGCCCTGCTCGCGATCTTGATTTGCTGTGCCGCGGGCTGCTCGACGAGTTACTGGTATCAGGAAGGCAAGACCTTCGATGAGTGTTACGCCGACCACCGGGCTTGTTTCGAGCAGTTGGCCGTACTGACCGACCAAACCGAGTTTGGCAACCAGGAACTGAAGATCATCGCCGACTGCATGAAGAGCAAAGGCTACCGCCTCAAGGCCGCCAGCCATCTGCCCTACCCTACTCGGACCCTACATCCCGACCGGACGATCCACTACCGCCTGCACGGTATCGCCGGTGCCCCGGGCAAGGAATAGGCACGTCCATGCTCTGTCTGAGTTGCGGCGCCGCGAGCAAAGCCTGTCCCCAACAAGGTCGAGGGAGGCCAGAGTCAATAATCTCTGAACTGCCGCATCCACTTGGGCCAGTCCTGGGGCAGCGCTCCGCCTGCTTTGGTCCAGGGTCCGGCCGTGTTATATTCGCGATGCCACTTGAGCGTCCAGAGTTCTTTCAGACCGATCCGGCGGACCGACCAGTCCATGAAGGCGCCGTTGATCGTACGGCCATGGCGCGCGGTGCAAAACAGTGACATGCACTGATAGACCACACCCTCACAAGGCGGCGGCTCGTCTGTTGGTCGCGGCGACGCCCCCGGCCCACCTAGGACATCCAGCAGAACCGGCACGGTGCTGGGGGTCCCGGCGGCATCCACGGTTCGCCAGTAGTAGGGCTCTTCGGCATGCGGGGCGTCGCCCCAGTACTCGAGATCTTTGACCCAGCGGTTCAGCGCGTAGGTCGGCTTCCACCAGAGCCAGCCATGATCAGGATCAAACGTCTTCGCCGGGCACTCCCACAAGCGTTTGCTCTGCTCGTACAAAGGCCTCATATTGTCGAGGTAGTCGTCTCGGCCCGAGTCGCACTCATAGCGATAGAATCTCCCGTCATGCTCGCTCGTGTACTGGTGGACGATCACGGCTAGCTGGCGGAGATTGGACTGGCAGCCGACATTCCGGGCCTGCTTGCGGGCCTTATGGGTCACGGGCAACAGCAGTGCGACCAGCAAAACGATGATCGAGATCACCACAAGCAGTTCAATGAGCGTCAAGGCTCTGCGCCCTGCCCCCGCCGGCTCTCCGCAGCTCCGCCATGCCTTCGGGCCGTTCATGCCGTCTCCCTTCATGGCCTTTATCGTATTCTAGGCTCAGTGGGGAGCAATTGTCAAGGCCGAGAGCGGGCAAACAGGCGGACAGTTTGCCATGCTCAGGCATTTCGGGCGCAGAGTGGACAGGCTGGTTGCGAGCCAGGCGTTGCTGGTCGTCGTTGAGTCTGTGCGGTTTGGCCTAGCGTTTGAAGACCGCGGCGCGGTGCTTCAGGATGTCGGAGCGGCTCACGATCCCGACCAGACGCGTTCCATCCAGAATCGGCACGCGGTGGAAGCTGTTCTCGATCAGGCATTCGCAGATGCGATGCAGGCTGGTCTTGCGATCGAAGCTCACCACATCTCGGGTCATGAACGCCTCGACGGTCGCGCCGACGGCGTCGGGGTTGTCCACGCAGTCGAGCACATCCTTTTCCGTGATGATGCCCAGCAGGTTCATGCCGCGATCGACGACGGGCAGACCGGTGACGTGGTGGCGGGCGATCATGTCCATCGCATCGTACAGAGGCGTATCCGGATACACCGTGAGCAGGCCGCAGCGCATCGCGTCCTCGGCCAGTAATTCGCCCTGACAGCTACACTGGGATGCTTCGGCCGGCGGGCGGAACCGCTCCTTGTAGACCCGCACCAGGTCCGCGCGCGTGATCATGCCGGCGATCTTCCCCTCATGAAGGATAGGCACACGCCGAAACGAATTCTCGACGAGATGTTGGTGGATGACCGCCAACTTCTCGTCGGCGTTGAAGCTGGTCACGGCATCGCTCATGTAGTCTTCAACCAAGCCCGGCAGATACTGCGTCTCATACAGGAGTTTGAGCAGGTCCTTCTCCGACAGCATGCCGTCCAGACGCCCTTCGCAGGTCACGGGCAGTCCGCTAATGTCACGCTCGATCAGGAGCATGACGGCATTCTGCACCGGCTCTTTACGGTCGACCGTTACGACGCCACATTGCATCACGTCCCAAGCAAGCAGTTGCTCTGTCTTTTCAGCCGATTCGGGAACACAGGCACATTGACCACCTGAACCACCCGCGGCGCACATCTTCTGATCCATGGTCACACTCTCCGTACAGATGATTGATGTCACGTCCGGAAGAAAGAACATCCATCGGGAACACCAGGTCCCTGGAAGATTTGATCGACAAATCCCCTTATCGACTTGCGGAATAGGCTGCACCGCCGACGAGAAATACGCATTTCTACCTAAGCGAAGGACATAATCGGACCTTGAGATCGCCGCTCGCACCCGAACCCGCAGGCCCCGCTCGGCGAATCGCCCGGGTATTGACCCCGCTAGGGCCTTCCTCTACAATCAGCCGTCTAAGGGGCGGCCCCGTGTAGCGTGGCCGTCGAAGACAAGATCCCAGACAATGCCGGGTCCTGGGCCTGGCTGTTTTCGGTAATGGTTGTGGGGCATGAGCACAGACATTCCAACAGCAGGCATCTTTGCCGTATTCAAAGAGGAAGGGATGACCTCCCACGATGTGATCGATGTGGTGCGCCGGTGCACGGGCCAGCGCCGGGTCGGACACGCCGGCACGCTTGACCCCTGCGCCCGGGGCGTCCTGGTCGTGGGCGTCGGTCGGCCCGCCACCAGGCAATTGGGCCAGATCGTCGAGAAGGAAAAGGAATACACCACTCGCATCCGATTGGGATGGCGCAGCACGACCGATGACCGGGAAGGAGAAAAACAGGAGGTCCCGGTCACGACGATTCCCTCGCAGCAGCAAGTGCGCGACGCTCTGAGCACCTTTCAAGGCGTCATCCAGCAATCCCCGCCCCGCTTTTCCGCGCTGAAGATCCGGGGACGGCCGGCCTACAAACTGGCGCGCGCGAAGAAAGAAGTGACGCTGGCGTCGCGTGAGGTCGTCGTCAAAGAAATCGAACTGCTGGCGTACGAGTGGCCGGTAGCTGAGGTGCGTATGGTGACCGGTCCGGGCGTGTACGTCCGTGCCATTGCCCGCGACCTCGGTGAAGCACTCGGCACCGGAGGCTACGTGGAAGAACTGGAACGCACGCGCGTCGGTTCCTACACCATGGATCAGGCGATCCGCCTCTCCAAAAGGACGAACTCCTAGACGACAGCATCCACCGCGCACGACGCGAAACCAATCGGAACGATCTGCTGTGAAGAAACCTCCCGCCCAGCCCAACGACCTCCTGCCAGTTCGAGCCATCCGGCGAGCCCTGCTGAAATGGTTCGACGAAAACGCCCGGGATCTGCCCTGGCGGCGAACCAGCGATCCGTACGCCATCTGGATCTCCGAGATCATGCTGCAGCAGACCCAGGTCGCCACGGCGGGCCCCTACTACGAACGCTTCATGCGACGCTTTCCCACGGTCGAGAAACTCGCTCGGGCGCGACTGGACACCGTCCTAAAACAGTGGGAGGGCCTGGGCTATTACTCGCGGGCTCGGAACATGCATCGCGCGGCCCAGGAGATCGTCGCGCGGTTTGATGGCCGGCTGCCAAAAACGAAAGACGACTTGCTCACCCTGCCTGGTATTGGGGCTTATACGGCCGGAGCGGTGGCGAGCATCGCGTTCGACCGGCGCGAACCGGTGGTCGACGGTAACGTGATCCGGGTTCTGTGCCGACTGTGCCGCATCCAGGACGATCCCAAGAAGAGCGGCGTACAGAAGAGAATCTGGTCGCTGGCCGAGCACCTCCTGCCGGCCGCACGACCGGGCGACTTCAACCAGGCCCTGATGGAATTGGGTTCGGAAATCTGCCTGCCGCGCAGCCCACGTTGTGATCTCTGTCCGCTCAGCCCGATGTGCCAGGCTCGGCTGCACGGCGACCAGGCCGATCTTCCCGTTCGCTCGCCCAAGAAGAAGATCCCGTGCTACACCGTCGTGGTGGGCGTGATTCGCAAGCAAGGTCGTATCCTCATCGACAAGCGCAAGCCGGAAGGTCTGTTGGGCGGGCTGTGGGAATTCCCCGGAGGCAAAAAGGAACGCGGCGAAACACTCGAAGCGGCCTTGCAGCGCGAGATTCGGGAAGAGCTGGCGATGCAGATACGGATCGAGCGCCGACTCGCGACAGTGGATCACGCCTACTCGCATTTTCGCATCCGCCTGCACGCGTTCGAATGCACCTACGTCTCCGGAACGCCACGGTGCGGCAGTTGCACCGCTATCAAGTGGGTTCGGCCCGCCGATCTCGACCGTTACGCCTTCCCGGCCGCCAATGCCAAGATCATCCGCGCGCTGCGCGGGCAGTGACAGACATCCCGAATTTGCCTCCTTGCACCGGTCACGTGACACCGGTATCATCGAGCCGACACGACGAGCATTCGCACAGGCCAAAGATAAGGAGACGATGACGTGACCAGGTCCCTCACTCACGAACTGATCCTGTTTTGCACGGTTCTCTCGATGTCCTTTTTGGGTTGCCAGACCAGCCCTGAAGCACCCAGCGTAGCGGCGGCGGCCAAGGTTCTGATTATTGGCGATTCCATCTCGATTGGCTACTTCGAACCCACCAAGGCCCTGCTATGCGGCAAGGCCGATGTCATTCACAATCCGGGCAACGCCCAGCACACGGCCCATGGCCTGGACAAACTCGACGAATGGCTGGGCGAGACGCCATGGGATGTCATCCACTTCAACCACGGACTGCACGATCTGAAATACGCTGATGCGCAAGGCAAGCTCGTCGCCGTGGACGAGGGCGAGCAACAAATCCCGATCGACGAGTATGCCGAGAATCTGGAAGCGCTAGCGATACGACTGAAGAAAACGGGCGCAGCGTTGATCTTCGCCACGACGACCCCGGTCCCGGAGGGCTCCCATGGCCGCATCAGGGGCGACGAAGTGTACTACAACAACGTGGCGCGTGCGATTATGACCAAGCACGGCGTCGCCATCAACGACCTGTACTCGTTCGCCCTCGGACGCCTCGATACCATCCAGCGGCCACACAACGTGCACTTCACCGAAGAAGGCTCGCGACAGTTGGGCCGGCAGGTGGCCATGCATATCCTCGCGGCGCTCGAGCAATAGTCTGGCGAGACGACTCGATAGGTTCAAACGGAGGCAGTATGAAAGTCAGATTCGCGATGCTATGTGTTCTAGTCCCCGGCGCCTTGCTCGCCGGCCCCGCGGCATCTGCCGAGGACGTACCCGGCGTGGTGATCAATCACATCCCGGCCTCGTCGAAGACCTACATCGGCTCACCGGGGATCGCCGTCTTGCCCAACGGTCACTACATTGCCAAGCACGACGAGTTCGGTCCCGGCTCGACCGAACACGGAGAGGCCGTCACCCAGGTCTTCGGATCGACCGACCGAGGGGCGACCTGGTCCTGCCGGGCGACCGTCAAAGGCATGTACTGGGCCAGCGTGTTCGTTCACCGCAGAGATCTCTATCTGATGGGAACCAGCCGCAATCACGGCGACACCATCATCAGTCGGTCCACTGACGGCGGGACAACCTGGAGCGTGCCAAAAGATAGGACCTCCGGCCTCCTCCTGACCGGCGCCAAGTACCACTGCGCTCCAGTGCCGATCGCGATCCACCAGGGTCGTATCTGGCGCGGTATGGAAGACGCCATGGGACCGGGCAATTGGGGCGATCACTTCCGCGCCTTCATGATGTCGGCCCCGGTCGACGCGGACCTGCTCCGCGCCGAGAGCTGGACCTCCAGCAATCGCCTCGGCAGAGACCCTACGTGGCTGGGCGGTAAGTTCGGCGGCTGGCTGGAGGGCAACGCCGTGGTGACACCTGATGGCGGCGTGATCGATATGCTGCGCGTGGACTACTCGCCTGACGGTGGGAAGGCGGCCATCATACCGATCAGCGGCGATGGCAAAACTGCCACCTTCGACCCAACGACCGGCTTCGTCGACTTCCCCGGCGGCGCCAAGAAATTCACGATCCGCTTCGATCCCGTGTCGAAGAGGTACTGGACACTCGCCAATCCCGTCCTGCCGCGCCATACGGACCCGAGACCCGACCGCATCCGCAACGCCGTGGCGCTGATGCGGTCAAGCGATCTGAAGCAGTGGGAGATGCGCTGCATCGTTCTCTACCACCCGGACGTCGACAAACACGGATTTCAGTATCTCGACTGGCTCTTTGAAGGCAATGATATGATCGTCGCTTCCCGCACCGCCTATGGGACCGGCGCGAAGGCGGCCCATCGGCAACACGACGCCAACTACCTGACGTTTCACCGCATTGGGAATTTCCGCGAGTTGACGCTGGATGACTCCGTCGACGGTGCCAGGCCGGGCCAGGCCGCTTGGCAAGCAGCTCTCTAGCGCTCTCCGTCGAAGCACCCTTCCAGGCGCACGACAAAGCGGCAGACCGTACCGGACAACCGCACGATCTGCCGCGTGAGTTCGCCAGAAGGCTTGTGGACCGCTACTGGGCCGCGCCTGGCACTAAGCCGATATTGTCGATATAGAGCATATCGCGGGAGTCCCCAGCCTGGCCGGATTCGGTTCCGTTGCCCACCCCGATCGTGATCTTGGCGATAGTGGAAAGATCCACGCCCGCACCGGTAATCTCAGCGATATCGATCCGCCACGAGCGCCAGGGCTCCGACTGGGTGGCATAGGTGTACGGGTGATCGACCGTCGCTTGATTGCCGGCAGCGTCTTCGATTCTCAGGAATACCTGCTGTTCGATATTGTCCTTGCGCCCGCGGAAGGCCACCGTGAGCGCTTCAGGGTTGGCAACCGTCCAGTCCTGCGCTTCGGCGAAGGTGCGTTTCGCCTCCGTCACGAACGGCTCGTATTGGTTCTGGTACTCGAACCGCAGGGCCTTGCTGCCCTGATTGACGGTGCCCGTCTCCAGGAAGATATAGTCGAACCCGCCCTCGATGTTGTGCGGCCACGTCGCGGCAATATCAGCCGTATCGGCGTAGGACTCGAAGTTGTCGATCGCCACCGACTGGCCCGTCGTAAACTCCCAGGTATGGCCGACCACGGTGCCGGCCGGCCCGATTTCGTCGACGCGCCACTGATACCTCTGGCCGGACTCGAGCATCCCGGGGTCGTAGACCGTCCCCTCGGGCGCCGGATCGACCATCTGCATCGCGCCGGGCTTGCCAAACCAGAGTTGCCGCCCCGTGGCAAAGCCCGCTTCCAGCCAATCGAGCTTCGTCAGCATCGACACGCCCGTCGCGTCGTTGGCAGGGTCTACGGCCACCGCGGCCGGACCGTCGGAGAGCGACGAAATGTCGTCGAAGCTGGTGTAGTAGCCGGCCGGTTCCTCTTGCTCGTTCTGAGCGAAGACACCGCTAATACCGGCGGCAAAGACCTCGTCGTGTGCGTCGGGGTCCTCCCACCAATCGTTGCCGTTGGTGTCGACCATGGTACGTGTCCGGGCCACCAGTGGGCCTCCCTGGTATTCGTAGAGACTGCCCGTGACATAGACTGGGCCCGACCCGACGACGTCGAGTTCGGCGTAGTAGCTACGGGCGTGTGCCAATCCCGGGACCAGAACGTCAAAGTCCTCATCCATGATGTTCTGATTCATAATGACCTTTTCGAGATTGATGCTCAGATTGGCCGGACCATTCTCCCAATTGATGTGCATGATATAACAGTTGGCTACGACACCGGGTGCGGGCGTCCATGAGCCGTCGCTGACTTCGTAGCTGCCCCGCGCGATCAGGCCGTGATAATTGCGTGATGCGTCGCCGGCTACGTTGACCACCGCGCCGACACGAACGTCAGCGAACTGTTCGGTGCTGCCGAAGCCGGCGCCGAATGCCGCACCGCCTACACTGATGGAACTGGGCTCGTCGAAAGCCACATAGTGCCCCCCGTCGGCCCCTTCCTTGATCGGCTGGGTAAACGTGCCGGCCAAGTCAGGATACGCCAGGAACTGCCAGGTCGTCAGGTCGAGTTCGCCGCCCTCGAAAGTCTCGATCCAATTGCCCAGCCCCACCCCGGATAAAGCCAGGACGACAACCACTGTCACCACGCTTGTGATTCGCATGTTCATCTTCGCTCTCCTCATCCGAAATACTGGATTCGCACGAACAAGACGCACCGGACCGAGCGCCCTGTCAGACCAAGGACTGTGAATCGGTGGAGATGCCTACCCAGTCCTCCTTTGGCAGGTGGTACCGATGTCCACACACCTTCATTTTACCGGATCGGCAGACTCGAATCAACCGCCCAGGGCAAACGTAACATGCTTCTAATAGGATCAGGTGAGCGAGGTCATGCCGTGTGGCGGCGGAAATCACGAGCCTCCCCGATGATTCCACAACGGAGAGGCTCATGCTGTTCTCGATTCAA